>Ga0334888_1000528_pt1 | contig 60297 bp, 53 predicted proteins | sample GraSluR1_MG_FD_207227 | JGI IMG/M metagenome (GOLD analysis project Ga0334888, IMG submission 207227) | Sludge microbial communities from methane-producing bioreactor in Wageningen University, Netherlands - Granular Sludge_3_08-R1 | ecosystem: Engineered > Bioreactor > Anaerobic > Unclassified ... | reverse complement strand
GTAAAAAATACGATCAGATAATAAATGAAATTCCATCAGAACAGATGTTTGAAGTATATTCTGGATTAAGTCCAGAAAATTTAGAATATATAAATCAAAAAATAACACAGGCAGAATGTTCAAATGGATGGTTTACAGGCCTATGCAAATTTATGAATAAAAAAACAGTTTTAGATAAAATTGAAGCTAACACATTAGATGCAATAAGAGGTTTAACACAGCCTGATCCTGACAAGACAAATTCTGCAATTAAAGATTACGTAAAAAAAAACATAGAAGATACATTAAAAAGTTTAAACATAAATGATCCTTCATATGATGATTTAAAAACCTTAAAATTGCAAATTGATAATGCCAAAGCAAATTGTCAGGATGATGCATGCATACAAAAAGCTGATATGGCACTATCAGTTGTAAATCCTGCAATTAAAAACGAACGTGTAAAAGTTAAAAATGCATATTCAATAATAGATCTTATAACAAATCCAGATAGTGCTGGAGTTAATGCTGCAAAATTATTTGGATTTGAAGCCAACTATGATAATCTTCCTATTTTTTTGCGTGAAAGTGTTGCCTCACAGATATGTTATGATAAAATAGAAGGATATTTAGATAAAAATATTGAAAATGATGGAGGTGTTACAACATATGGATGTACAGATGACAAATTATGTATAGAAGTTATATCAGACTTAAGAGCCTACAGAACAGCAATAACTCCAGATAACAAAACATATCTAACATATTCCTATTACATAAAAGGCAGAGAAGATACATACTTTGAATATAGTATTTCTGTTTATTATGAAGAAAATTCAAACATAAAAAAAGTAGAACTTGAATCTGGAAACATGACTGGTGAAGGGTCAAGAAACAATTTTGATACAGTAGAGTTAGACCTTAATACAGGTAGTGAAAATATATCACAATATTCTTTCAAGATAGTTTTAGATGGTAACAGTTACATAAAACAGGAATATCCAGTTGTACTTATAGCAGAAAATGGAACATATGATATAAATACAAATAAATATGCTGGAGATAATGATTATTCTTTATTGTACAAAGATAAAATATATTCAAACAAACAGGGAAACGATTGGGCAAAATTATTATATGGTAATTATGATTGATTCTTACATTATTCTTAATAGGAAAAAAATTAAGAACACACTTGTTTTAATGTACCACTAACCTTGATAGTTTCAATTTTTATTTTTTTTGAATCAATAGAATTAATAAGTAACAATGATGCGATTATCTTTTTAAAATATTTTAAAGATACTCTTACAACAAGTTCCTGTTTTTCAAAATCAAATTTATCTTTAAGTATCCAAAGTCCACAATTACCATAATCTATAGCACCAGCAAAAAACATAACACCAGTAATGATTCCATTAGAAACAGAATTAAAGTCAAACTTAAAATTAATTTCATCAACAGGTATCACTTTTATTTTAATAAATCTTTTTTTATCTCTTAAAGTTGGCAATAAAGGTTTTAACTTATCATCTTTAGTTCTTATATTTTTTTCTCCATTCATTTTTAATTTTTGTTACCTAATCACTATAAAATAGATTATAGAATAATTTATAAACCTTTATTGAGACTAAAAAATATGGAAAGCACTTTGTTAAATAGCAAAGAAAAAAAAAACATACTTGCAATTTCTTTAATATTAGGATTCATGTTTTCAATGACATTTGCAAGATTCAATAATACAGACAATAATATATTGGGGTATTTTGTGATATTTGGCATTTATACCTTTACACTTTTTTCATGCATGATGATCTTCTTGCGTTATTTCTCTTTTAAATTAGGCTTTGATATTCGTTTAAAAATTCCAGAATTTGATAGGTACTGGGCAATGAATTATAGCAGGTTATCATTTAGGTTTAAAAAATTTCATCATATTCCACTTTACTTTATATCCTTAGCAATATACATTTTGTCATTAGGAACAATAATGTTTACTTCAGTATGGAGTTACGAATATTCAAAAATAAGACACAGGTATTTAGGAACTCAGCAAAATCTTGAGGATTATTATATAATGGTTTCAAACTTAAGGTATTCAAAAATACTTTTTCTTAGCTATGTGTATTTTGTTCTTACAGGTTTCATATTTAAAATGTTGTACAATTTAACAAACGATAAAATATTTTTATGGTTTTTAGGTTATACTTATTGGATTGCAATCGTTGGACTGATTCCTATACTTGGCACAGTTGGTTTTGAAGTATTTTTCAGACACAAATTTTCTTGGTATTCATCAATGATGATAGTATTTTTAGGTTTTATTACAACATTCTTATTTAACAGTTTAGGATATACGGTATTTTTTTTCATATTCAGTACAATAGTCATGATATTTGTGCTTTTTTGGACAACACTTATGAGAAATTAACAAATTTTTGTTTTATTTTAAAGCAATTTTAACATCATATAGCTTAACGTTAGTCAGGTTAAAAATCATTGAATTATCTCTTATTAATATTTATAATCACAAAAAAAATATAAAAATTTTTAAATATTGTGATAGTATAGATATTATGGAAGAACATGATCTTGTAAAAAAACAGGCAAAAGAAATAATGGATAACTTTATGATTGCACTAAAAGATATAGGTGTAAAATCTGATTTTAAAATAATACAACCAACTTGTTTTAGGGATGAATCTGATAAGCCTAAGACCATTGAGGAATATATTTTATTTAGGGAAAGTTTTCTTGCAAATGCACCTAAAACTGCAGGAAACGCTATTTTAACAAAAAAAGGAGATTGGCTATAAAATGGTTAAAGCATCAAGAAAAACAAACGATGATATTGTAGATAAAAAAACAGTTTACACTAGTATATTTCTTTTATTATTGATGGTATTATCAGTACTAGGTATTGCAGTTTCTAGTGGATCTTTTTCATCATCGAATAAACAGCAGGATATTCCACTGCAACAATTTAATTCTGATGGGCAGGTTTTCTGGGGTTCTGTAAAATCAGGATATACTTTTATTTATACAGATATTGCAGGATTTGAAGGCAATTTAGCAATGAAAAACCTAGCATCATCAATAAAATCGCAAAAAACAGTTTACATATATAAAGAAGGAAATTTTAGCATTACCTCAGATACAAGGTATCTTTTAGATAGAATACTTGCATCCTTTAAAATAACAGGAATATATTCTGATGAACTTGATTGTAATCGTTTCACAATCATATTTTCTCAAGAGGATGCAACATATGATAATAATTGTCATAAAATATTAGCAAATGATTCAACAGCAATGTATAAAGAAATAGAAGTATTATCATATCATATGCTAAAATAATAGAGGGTTGTAAAAAACCTATAAAACAAAAATCGCAAAATTTGAGTTGTTCACACCATAAGTGATGGGATATTTATCACTCAAATTTTTTTACTGCGATTTTTGATCATTCCTTTTAATACTCCACTGCTATACCGTGGAATATTAAAAGGAATAAATTTGGAGTTGAACTTGTTCAATTAGAACTTATAAGGGTTTTTTGATAACACTTTTCTGAGAATTTTTTGGGTTTTTTAAAAATTCTCAATAATTCTTAGTTCTTATAATTAAAAAAAAATATTTAACATCAAATAACAATTACAAGTTTTAGTAGATAAAAAATTATTAAATCAACTCTCTTGCTCTGCCTTTTCATTCTTTTTTGAAGGGCAATTTGGATTTATGCAAAATCTCCAAGGTTTTTTACCTTTACGGTTTAAAACTATCATTGGAGCAGAGCATTCAGGGCATGGATTATCAAGTTTTTCTATACTACCTTCTTGTGGCAAAGGATATATGTTTGTACATTTTGGATAATTATTGCATCCAGCAAATCTTTTGTTTGTTTTATGTGATTTTCTTAATACTATATCCCCAACGCCACATACAGGACATTTGCCAAATTTATCAAGTTCTTTTTGTGCTTGATAATTTGCTCCTGCAAGTTTTATTCCAAGTTCTTTTTCTTTTTTTTTAACATCGCTAAGTACAGACATTAATTTTTCTTTTGCAGTATTAAGTATTTTTTCAGGAGTAGATTTTCCATCTCTTATTTTTTGCATTTCTTCTTCAAATTCCCGTGTAAGTTTTTCGTCTACAATTATAGGTAATTCCTGTGATATTACCTCATCCATCTTAAGTCCTAATTCTGTAACTTTTATAGATTTATCAACAATATATCCTCTACTGTAAAGACTTTCAAGAATAGCAGCTCTTGTTGCTTTTGTTCCAAGATTTCTTTTTTCAAGTTCTTTTATTATTGAGGCCTGCGTATAACGTTTTGGAGCAGAAGTTTCTTTTTCAGTATTTTTAATTTCTTTGTTAAATATCTCCTTCCCCTTTTCAAGTTGTGGAATTTCAACTTCTTCAAATTTTAAATATGGTTCATACAATTCATGCCAATTTCTTTGAGCAGTTCTTGTTCCCTTAAGTATAAAATTATAAGAGTTAACATCAATTATTGCAGTATTGGTTTCTCTTATGGCATCTTTTCCAAAAACAGCAAAAAATCTTTTGCATATAAGATCATACAATTTTTGTTCCTGAGGGTTTAGGTTTTTAGGCATCTCGCCTGTTGGATATATTGCTGGATGTGCTGGATCTGTTTTAGGACCTTCATTTGGTTTAAGTTTTGGATTTATTTTTAACACTTTTTCAGCAAGTATTGCATAATCTTTTTGTTTTTTTAGCTTATCAATTATTTTGTCAAGTTCTAGCTCTTTTGGAAGTTTTTGAGAAGATGTTCTAGGATATGATGTAACACCTTCAATATATAGCTTTTGTGCGATTTCAAGTGTTATTTTTGGTGTGTATGAAAACATTGTGTTAGCTTCCATCTGTAAAGATGTAAGATCAAAAGGAATAGGAACAGCTTGTTTGAATTGTTTTGATGTTATATCCTTAACAAATCCATTTTTACCAGTAGTGTTCTCAACAATTTTATTTGCGGTTTCCTTTTCAAAAATCTTATCAGTTTCATATTTTGCTTCAAAATCTATTCCTAAAGAATTTGCAAATAGTAAAATTTCCCAATACTTTTCAGGTTTAAAATCCATTATCTTTTTTTCTCTTTGTGCAAGAAAATGCAATGATGGAGCTTGAACCCTTCCTGAAGATAAAACTTTAAACTGGTTAACTCCTTTTTTTATACTTTCAGTGAAGGCACGACTTAAATTTATTCCATAAAACCAATCAAGGTTATGTCTTGTTTCACCCGCTTTTGCCTGTCCCCATTCAATAGAAGGCAATTTGTTTTCATAAGATTTAATAAGTTCATTTTTTGTAAGTGTTGAAAATTTCATTCTGCACGCATCAGTTCTACCAATTGCAAATCTTAAGACATTAAGTCCTATAACTTCACCTTCAATATCAAAATCTGAAGCGATTGTAACACTATTTGCTTTTTTGCCTAACTCTGTCAGAGTCTTTATGTAATCTTTAGTGTACACAGCTTCTTTGTTAACTACATAAATAGGTTTCCATTCAGTTTCAAATATAGGATATTCCCAACTTTCTCCACCTTTTTCTCCTAAGATGTAAAGATGTCCAACAGCAGAAGCAACAATTATATCGTTTCCTTTGTGTTTTAATGAAAAATAATTCACATTATTTGTTCTTAATTTTTTAACTCCTGAATCTGCAAGAGCTATTGCAATTTTTTCAGCAGCCTGAGGTTTTTCAGAAATAATAAGTTCGTACATTTTTTATAACCTATTAAATAAATTCCAAGGATGTTTTATAAAAGTTATGATTTATACAAAAACATCCAAAATAAAATTTTAACGAAATATCTCACAAGTTTTATAAACTTTTAAGTTTAATTCTTTATACTATGGTTAAAATTAGTTTTCCGAATGGTGATGTAAAAGAATTCAGGGCAGGTATTAGTTTATCTGAGATTGCAGAATCAATATCTCAAAGATTAAGAGAAGATAGTTTATGTGCAAAAGTAAATGAAACCCTAACTGATTTAACCACGGAAATAACTAAAGATTCATCTGTTGAATTTTTAACATCTAAAAATGTGCAATCACTTGAAGTCTTAAGACATTCTGTTGCACATGTTCTAGCTCAAGCAATTTCAAGGCTTTATCCGTCTGCAAAACTTGCAATAGGTCCTGCAATAGATAATGGTTTTTATTATGATATTGATGAAGATAGCATAAAAGATGAAGATCTTGAAAATATAGAAAATGAAATGAGAAAAATAATAAGTGAAGATCTAAAAATACAAACAAAATATCTTTCATTATCTCAAGCTAAAGAATTTTACAAAAATAATGAGTATAAACTTGAACTTTTAAATTCAATTAATCTAAATAAACTAAAAGATGATGAGAAAAAAGAGATTGAATTTGAAGAAGATTCTATCAAGTTTTATGTGCAGGGTGAATTTATGGATCTTTGCCGTGGCCCTCATATTGCAAGAACAGGTCAGATAAAAGCTTTCAAACTTGATAAAACAACAAAAGCCTATTGGCGTGCTGATTCTTCAAATAAGCAACTTACAAGAATATATGGGACAGCGTTTTTTACATCACAAGATCTTAAAAAGCATTATGAATTGATTGAAGAAGCAAAAAAAAGAGATCATAGATTAATAGGTAAGCAAATGGATTTATTTTCAATTTCAGATTATGCTCCTGGTATGCCTTTTTTTCACAATAGAGGTATGGTTATATGGAATGAACTTATGGATTATTGGCATAAATTACATAGGGCTGATGGTTATGAAATAATAAAAACACCAATAATGTTAAATAGAACCTTATGGGAAACATCAGGTCATTGGTTTCATTACAGAGAAAATATGTATACTTCAAAGGTTGATGATATAGATTATGCAATAAAACCTATGAATTGCCCAGGAGGTATTCTTGTCTATAAAACAAAATCCCACTCATACAGAGAATTTCCAATAAAATCAGGAGAGATAGGTTTAGTTCACAGGCACGAACTTTCAGGTGCTCTTACTGGTTTGTTTAGGGTTAGATGTTTTCATCAGGATGATGCACATATTTTTATGCGACATGATCAAATAAAAGAGCAGATAATAGGTGTTTTAAACCTTTTAGATAAGATATATTCATCATTAGGTTTAACATACCATCTTGAGTTATCAACAAGGCCTGAATCAGGTTCTATAGGTAGCGATGAAAATTGGGAAAATGCAACAAATGGTTTAAAATCTGCTCTTATTGCTTTTGGAAAAGGATATAAACTTAATCCAGGTGATGGAGCGTTTTATGGACCTAAAATAGATGTGCATCTAAAAGATGCTATTGGAAGAACACATCAGTGTGGAACAGTTCAGCTTGATATGAATCTTCCAGAAAGGTTTGATATGACATATGTGGATGAAAACGATAACAGAGTAAGACCAGTCATGATACATAGAGTAATATATGGTTCATTTGAAAGGTTTATGGGAATCTTAATAGAACATTTTGCAGGAAAATTCCCATTATGGCTTTCACCTGTTCAGATTAAGATCATTAATGTTTCAGATAGACATATTGAATATTGTGAACAGATAAAAAATAAATTAGAAAACACAGGATTTAGGGTTGAATCAAATTATTCCAATGAGACACTTGCAAACAGGATAAGGCTTGCAATAGATAATGATAAACCCAATTATATTATAATAATAGGAGATAAAGACATTGAAAATAATAAGTTATCAATAAGAAGCAGAAAAATAGTAGATGGCAAAAATGAAGAGTTTAAGTTGGGGATTGATGAATTTATACAAATGTTAAAGACAGAAAAAGACAATAAATCTCTTTAATATTTTTTTAAAATATTTTACTGACTAGGTTTGGTTTACATACTTTTATAATATCTTTTAAAATTTTATTTCTTATGATAAGAAACACTTTTTGCCATATAAAAGGCATTACAGAAGATACAGAAAGATTAATATGGAAAAATAACATAAATTCATGGCAGGATTTTATAGACAACGCAGAAAATATAAATTTTCTTTCAAAAACACAAATTTCAAACATATTAAAAGAATTAGAAAACTCTAAAAATTTTTTAGATGATAAAGACATTAACTATTTTAAAAATAAACTAAATTCAAAACTTCACTACAGGTTAGCCAATTTTGGAAACATATGTTTTTTAGATATAGAAACAACAGGTCTTTCAAGATACTGTGATGAAATAACACTTATTGGAATTTATAATGGGAAAGAGTCAAAAATATTTATAAATGGAATTGATATAGAAAATGCAATATCTGAAATTGATAAGTACGATATTATAGTTACTTTTAATGGGAAAACCTTTGATATTCCTTTCATAGAGTATAAGTTTGGATGTAAATTCGACAACAAGATACATCTTGATTTACGCTTTCTTTTAAAAGAATTGGGTTATTATGGTGGTTTAAAAAAAATTGAACAAGATTTAGGCGTTAAACGTTCTCAAGAAGTTGTTGGTGTTGATGGTTTTGAAGCGGTAAGATTATGGAAAAGATATCTAAAAGGAGATGAAACTGCATTAGCAAAACTGTTAAAATATAATCAGGAAGATATAGAAAATCTTAAATATCTTTTAGAATTTTATGTTAAAGAAAAAATAAACAATAATTATGAATAATAGGGGTTGTAAAAAACCTATAAAACAAAAATCGCACAATTTGAGTTATTCACACCATAAGTGATGGGATATTTATCACTCAATTTTTTTTACTGCGATTTTTTATCATTCCTTTGAATATGTTCAATTCGGGCTTATAAGGGTTTTTTGCTAACACTATTCTTAAAATTTAGGTGTTTTTTTAAATTCTCAATAAAAGGATAAAAATAATAACAATCTTAACAACACTATATTTATAAATGGATATTGATTTTATTATCTTAACAATAGTCCCGTAGTGTAGTGGACCATCATTTCAGACTCTGGATCTGGAGACCCCAGTTCGAATCTGGGCGGGACTATAAACTTAATTTTGAAATGGATTTAAATCTTGCAAACAGGAAAGCATACGATACGATTTCAACTGAATGGGAGAAAAAAAGAAGTTATTATTGGAAACCAGTACAGGATTTCTTAAAATCATCTATCACAAAAAACGACTTAAAAATAATTGATCTTGGATGTGGCACAGGAAGGCATTTACAACTTGCACAAGAATCAGGTTTTTTAAAAGATAATATTTTTGGTCTTGATTTTTCAGAAAATCAGTTAAAAATTGCAAGAGATAAAGGATTTAAAACTATAAAATCAGACTTATCAAACATAGAAGGTTTTGATAATTATTTTGATTTTGGAATATGCATTGCATCATTTCATCATTTAACCGATTCAGATATTCAAAAAAAAGCCTTAAAAAACTTTTTAAAAATATTTAAACCTAATGCACAAATTTTAATGTCTGTATGGATTCCAAAAGAAGACTTTATAGAAAATCAGCTCCAAAAAGGAAAGTTTGAATATACATCAGATAAAAATATAATGAAAGTTTACTTTAATTTTAAAGATATTAAAATAGAAAGATTTTATTATTTTTTTAAAGAAAAAGAATTAATAAACTTAATAGAAAATACAGGTTTTAAAGTAAATGATACCCTACATTTTGAGGGTAATTTTTATATTAATTTTATTAAAAAATAAATTCAAAATTCTTAAGTAAAATGTTTATTGAAAAACTTTTTTAATCATTTCTAAAACTCTTTGATTATATTGTTTTTTTGTTTCTTCTTCTAATTGTTCAAGGTTTAGTTGTAAAAGATTTTCTACTATTTTTAGTTCATCATAATCATTTATATATTTATTAACCATATCCTGTTCTATCTTTGAGTTATCAATGCAAATGTTTTCTTTATCAATATCTTGACTTAATGATGATTTTAAATTTGATGTATTCTTAAGAACAATTAATGCATTATGTATATATATCTTTTCTACAACATTATTTATATCAATATCACTAATTTTGCCATCAACAACTCCTTTTATTTCAAGTAGAATTATCTTGCCAGCAACTTCCTTAATAGGTATTGAATCTATTAAAATGTTCTTTGCTTCTATTGGCGTATTATTATTTATTTCTACTAAAATATGCATTGTATCATATGTGTTTATTTCTTTATGTTTTACTATTAATTTTTTATCATTAAAGTCATATTCACAACAGTTATATGATGGTTTTAATGTTTTAAGTTCTGTAAAGTTATTTGGAAATAATGCCCCTGAGTATGAAATTACAAAATCTTGTTCATTAACTATAATATTTTTATGTATATGTCCTCCAGCATAATAATTAAAACCTTTTGGGAGTATGGATAAAAAGTTTTTCTTAAAATTATATTTATCATCTTTTACTAATTCTTCTATTGTTGTATGAAACATAAATATGTTAAAATAATCTTTGTTTAATGACAATGGCATTATATTTTTAAAAATATTTTCTTCAAGTTGATTTCTTCTTCCAAGAATACCATATATATTTATTTTCAAATCCTGATTTGATGTTTTTATTAATTCTATTTTTTCATCTTTCATTACATTGTATCTGCATACATCTTTTATTATACCTGAAGTGTTAAATATGTTAATGAAAGATTTGCCCAATAAAGAATAGTCATGTGATCCTCCTATAACATATATCTTAATATTTTGTTTTCTTAATCTGTTAATTTGTTTTATAAAATCATCTACTAAATCGATTTTTGGAAGTGGACTGTTAAAAACATCTCCTGCAATAAGTAAAAAATCTATATTTTCATGAATTGCATTATCTATAAGTTTTACAAATGTTTCAAAATTTAGTGATTGTAATTTATCCTCTCTGTATGATCCAAGATGTAAATCTGCAATATGAAAAAATTTTATTTTATTCATTTTATTTATACAAATTTAGAACAATTTGATGTTTATAAACTTTAAGACTTAAAAAATTATTTGGATTAATCAAAACATCAGTTAAGTAATTTGCAAAATTTTTTAAAATATAGAATTATTATTATATAATGGATAAAACAATTAAAGTTAAATCTCAAATTATAAGAGCAAATTATGATAAATCTGTATTAAATAAAATAGATTTATTAAAAAAAAATAAGGAGTTGGTAACTATTATATCCGATTTTGATGCAACTATAACAAGAGCATATTATAATAATGAAAAAATTGAGAGTTCTTTTGGAGTTGTAATGAAGGGCAAAAAGGATTGTTTAGAATTTCATAAAGATATAATAAGTTTGCAGGAAAAATATATTCCAATACAACTATCTACATCAATTGGCGATGATATAAAATCAGAAAATATGAGAGAATGGACTTTAAAAACATTTGAGGTTTTTTTAAATCATAAAGTTACCAAATCAGATATACAAAAAGTAATAGATGAAAATTTTTTACAAGTAAGAGATTATTTTACTGATTTCTTATATTTGATAGAAACCTATAAAATACCTTTTCTGATTGTATCAGCAGGATTTGGGGATGTTGTCAAAAGTTTTATGGACATTCATCTTAACGAAAAAATATCTGCACAAATAATTTCTAATTTTGGAATATTTAATGAAAATGATGAGTTTTCAGGAGTTGATGGTTATGTAATTCATCCGTTTAATAAACACCATATTGTTAAAATTGAAAAAGATAAGAACAAAATACCATATGCAATAATAATAGGGGACAATATTTCTGATATTAATGTGGGAGTTGACAATTTAGATAATACATTAACTATTGGTTTTTTCAACATAAAAAAACAGAATCCAAATTATTTAGAATTAAGAAAAAAATTTTATGATGCATTTGATATTGTAATAGAGGATGATGGTACTTTTGAAACTGTAATAGATCTTCTAAATCTTATTTATGGATAGAATTATACCATATTTTTTATCTTTTAAGTATAGCAAATATTAGAAGTTTTAATTTATTTTATAAAACATTTCAAGAAATTTTTGTTCAATTTCATGCATTTTACAAGGTATTATAATGCACAATGGTTCCTTAAAGTTTGAATTTTTATCAAGCTCAATTATTTGACTAAAAGTGCCATATACAATTCTCTCATCGTTAAAGCCCATTCTTGAACAGCATATTACATAAGAATTCAAACTAAGCATATTAGTTATTTCATTTTCACTTATTTCATCATTTTCAATCATTATTTTCTGTATTTTTATAAGAAAGCTTAGTGCATCACCTGCTGTTAGAAATCTTGATTTTCCTTTATATGCAAAATCAGATGATGGATTAAGGTCAAGAAGAAACAAAGAATGTGCAAAGATTTTTTGATTTTCGTTATAAACAATAAAAGGCGTTCTTGGCATGAATTTTTCACCAAAAAAAGGGATAGAGGTTATTTTTCCAAATTTATAAAATTGCAAACCAGTCTTAGCAATATAATTTGCAACAGAAACATTATTGTATATCTTAAAATCAATCCCAGATTCCTTGCATCTTATTATAAGATCTGTATGAGTTGTTGCGATTAAAGGATCACCTAATACAAGCATTGCAACATCCTCAGTTACTGATTTTGATAAGATTTTTTCTTCAACATTAACTTCAATATCTTCTCTGTTGCATATAGTAATTTTCTTAGATATAAAATCAGATAATACTTCAAAATCATCTTCATAAAAAGAAGTATAATATTCTAAAAAAACATAAGAACATTTCTTAATTATTTCCATCATTTCAAAATTTATATGTTCTTTTTTATAACCTATTCCTATAATGTGTAACATATTAAAGTTAAGACATATTAATTTATAAGTATTTATGTATAATAATGTTGAGAATTTTAAAAAACCCCAAAACATTCTTAGAAGAGTGTTATCAAAAAAACCTTATAAGCCCTAATTGAACATATTAAAAGGAATGATCAAAAATTGCAGTAAAAAAATTTGAGTGATAAATATCCCATCACTTATGGTGTGAATAACTCAAATTTTGCGATTTTTGTTTTATAGGTTTTTTACAACCCTCTATTGTTTCTTGCAATAATACAAAGTTCGGTTAAGGATTTGATTTAAAAAATTATTTTTTTAATAAGAATAAAACTTTAAACAATATAGATTCCATCTCTTTTTATTTCTTCGATTAATTATGCTTTCTTTATAAACTATTCTGATATAAACAAAAACTATTTAAATAAAATATAATTTATCATATTTATCGTATAAAATACGAATTTTTACAAAATAAAGCCATGATGGGACAATCCGGTACTCCGATAGACTTGAAATCTATTTCCGTTAGGAATTCTCGGTTCAAATCCGAGTCATGGCGTTTAAAATTTTAGAATTATTGTTTTTGTTACAAATTTTTTATATTGATTTAAAAGAAATCTTTATATAAAACATTTTCTTTCACATATATATGGAAAATTCTGTAGAAGAAATATTTCAAAAATTATACTGCATAACTGCGCAGAAAGGGTATTATGCAGATTTTAATTTTATAGATTTTAATGCTTTAACCATATCAATGGATAAGATAAATACACAGATAAATAAATCAAAAGATAAGGGAATAAAGATGCGTTTATGGGATGGAGAAAAGTTTTTAGAATATGCAAATACAACAATAGATTATGATTTTCTAAAACAAAAAATATTAGAATTAATACAAACTGCAGATGAAAATCAAAAATTGATTAAAGATAAATCTGAATTAAAAATTGATAGAAAGAATTTAAGTAAAAAATTTTCATCATCATGTTTTAAAGAAGAAATAAATCTTAAAAGTATTACAAATAAACTTGACAATATAAAAAACGAACTATTAAATTTAGATAAAGACATAGTTAATGTTCGTACATTAATAAGACAAAAAAAAGAATATCACATATTTGCCAATCAATACAGACAAATGTCTCAGCAGATATCTGAAGTACTTGTTGCAGGAATTGTTATGTTAAAAACAGAAAACGGTATAAAAACAGTTTACAAGGTTTTTGTTGATAATAATATCTCAGTTATAGATAAGCTTACAAACAGTTTTGATGAATTAAAAAGTGACATAATCAAAATGAAAAAAGCAAAGCCATTAGAAAATGCAGGCAAATATAAAGTTATATTGTCTCCTAAAATGTCAGGTCTTCTTGCTCATGAAAGTTTTGGTCATGGCATGGAGGCTGACACAATTATAAGAGGTAGAGCTTTAGCAGTAGAGTGGATTGGAAAAAAAATTGCAAACAGTAATGTCTCAATTATAGATTTTCCATTAATTGAGGGCAAACATGGTATGTTTTATTTTGATAATGAAGGTAATATGGCAGAAAAAGTATATCTTGTAAAAAATGGAATAGTAAATGAACCAATATCTGATATATATTCTAAAACAAAATTAGGATTAAATTCTTCATCAAATTCAAGATTTGAGAGTTTTGATCACAAAAATTACGTAAGGATGAGCAATACTTACTTTGAAAAGGGCAGTGATTCTTTTGCAGATATGATAAAAAAGGTAGATGATGGTATCTTTGTTTTTGATTGTGCAGGTGGCATGGAAGATCCAAAAGGATGGGGCGTGCAGATTCAAGGATGTTTTGGTCAAAGAATAAAGCAAGGTGAGCTTATAGATGAATATTACGATGGTTTTTCTCTAACAGGTTTTTTGCCAGATATCATGAAAAACATAACATCTGTTTCTAAAGAATTTGAAATTGAAGGCGGTGGTAGTTGTGGTAAGGGACATAAAGAATGGGTAAGAGTTAGCGAGGGAGGACCATATCTTCTTATTAACGAGGTTATTTTAGGATAAAATGGAGCAAGAGAGTAGTATAATAGATGAAAAAATAATTCATTTTTATTTAAATGAAGAGTTAAAAAAAGAAAACATTACTGATTGGAAAATAGATTATTATCATACAAAACAAAACAACATATACATAGAACAAAATTTTAAGACAGAATCCATACTAAAATCTGAAAGGAAAGAATATCTTATAACAGTGTATAAGAGTTTTGAATCCAAAATAGGAACAAGTACATTTATTTTAAATGATTCATCAACAATAAAAGAGTTAAAAGAAGAAATACAAGATGCAGTTTTTATCTCATCTGTTAGTCTTAGCGAAAAATATATTCTTCCAAAAGTAGAAGATGAATCAGTTAAAGACGATCACATAGACTATTCTATATTTTATAACCAAAAGGTTCATGACAATTTTGACATATATGACTTTGAGGCATTTTTGAATGAAAAATTTAATATATTAAAAGATGAAATAGAAACAAATAACGATGAAAAAGTAAAATTAAAAATAAATTATGTAGAATTTTTTAATTCAGCAGGCTTTCACAAGTTAACAACATCATCAGGTATAAATAAATCATCAAAAAACAATTCAACATATCTTGAATTTGTAATAACAGCAACAGATATTAACAAGAATGAAGAAAAAGAGCATATAATATATGAGGAAATAAGTGATTTGTTAGAATTTAATTTTTACGATTTTTTTAAGAAACATCTAAAATATGCAAAAGATACAATAACAGCACAAAATGCATTAGATTTTAAAGGTCCAGTTATACTTACAGGTTTTGCAGGCCCAGATTTTTTTATACCAACAATAGGAGATTTAAATCCATTTATACTATTTGCATCAGCAAAATTAAAATTTATGCAAATATCAGACTATCAAATAAATCAAAAAGTATTAAACACAAAAAAAGATCATTTAACAATTTATTCCAATCCTTTTATTTCTAAAAACAGTGCAAGTGTTCCTTATGATGATCTTGGAATAAGTGCTCAAAAGATATGTATTATTAATGATTCAGTTTTTAAAAACCATATTTCATCCAAACAATATGCTGACTACATAAACGTTTTGCCAAGTGGTCCTTTAGGAGTAATAGAGGTTAGTAGTGGAAGCAAAAATGAAGATGATATGTATAATGATAACGAAGATAAAATAGAAATAGTTTCATTTTCATCTTTTGATCCAGATTCAACATCAGGCGATTTTAGTAGTGAAATAAGACTTGGTTATCGTATAAAAAATGGCATAAGAATCCCATTTAAAGGAGGACTATTTGTTGGAAATGTGTTTAAAATTATAGAAGAAATGTACCTTTCAAAAGAACAAATAAATATTCCAGGTTATTGTGGACCAAGAACAATTAAATTTAACAAAGGTAAAATTGTAGGATTATAGATAGCTTACTAAAAACAAGGTTTTTAAAATTCTCTATAATAAAAATTTTACCAAATATAATTTTTAAAAATAATGAGAAACAAAATTAATATATTTTTAAATAAATTTATAAAAAATCATGTTTTAAATTCTTGATATGGTAAAATACGTATTAGGTCACAAAAATCCAGACACAGATTCTATATGTGCTGCAATTTTATACAGCAATTTGCTTAATAAAATAGGCGATCAGGCAATACCAGTATCCCTTGGAGAGCTTAATAAAGAAACTAAGCATGTGTTAGCTTACATAAATATCAATGCACCAAAGATAGTTGATTGTATAGAAGAGGGTTCGCAAGTTGTACTTGTAGACCACAACGAAAAAAATCAAAGTATAGATAATATTGATATGTTAAATATATCGCATGTAATAGATCATCATAAAATTGATTTAAAAACAGAAAAACCCATAACAATAGTGACAGAACCAGTTGGTTCAACATGTTCAATTATTGCTGGATTGTTCAAACAATATGGCTTAAATCCAACAAAAGAGGAATCGTTAATGATAATTTCTGCAATAATATCAGACACATTGCATTTTAGATCTCCAACAACAACACAAAAAGACATAGATATAGTCAATGAACTTAATCAAATTGCAATGATTAATGATCTTAATGAATATGCAAATAGCTTATTTGAAGCAAAATCTGATTTAGGCGACATGAATACAGAAAGTATCATAAGGCTTGATTTTAAGGAGTACGAATTTTTGGGTAACAAATATGGAATAGGAGTTATTGAAACAACAAGTCCTAATTCAATTTTAAAAAGAAAGCTTGAAATAGTTGAAGCACTTGAAGAAATAAAAAACAAAGATGGATTAAAAGGAATTTTGTTATCAGTTATTGACATATTAAATGAAAAAAATACAACAATAATATCAGATGACCATGAGGCAGAAATTATAAGAGCTGCTTTTAATGGAGAAGAAATAGAAGAACATATTTACAGTCTTGGTAATATAATATCAAGAAAAAAACAGATAATTCCGGTTTTAGAAAAATATTTTACAAAATAAAAAAGTGTGTAAAAAATACTTTTATTTTAAAATTTACCAGTTTTTTAAAAAATATCTACTAAAACACAACAACATTTATTTAAAAAAAATCAATAACACATATACTATATGAATAAACAAATAATTCCTAACATATTTGCTCTTGATGATTTAACTTTTAAAAGAAAGCACAAAATACTCTCTTTTAGCGATATTCTTCATATTGATTTTATGGATGGAAAATTTACAAAGGATAAATCATTAACATTAGATAAAATTTCTTTATGCCTGCAAAGAAAAAAGAAATATCACCTGCATCTTATGGCTTATAATCCAATCCAGTATGTAGATGTAATTTCTAAAATAAATCCCAAAGTAGTTTATATACACATAGAAGCTTTTCTTACAAACAGAAGTTTTGAAAGAACAATTAAAGTATTCCAAGAAAAAAATATAGAGGTAGGAGTTGCAATCAATCCTAATACAGATATAAGAGAAATATTTTATTATGCAAATAAAGTTAAGCATTTTCTTATAATGTCTGTTGTTCCAGGAATGGAAGGTCAATTATTTTTAGATGAAACCTATGAAAGAGTACAAGAATTAAAATCAAGATTTCCATTCTCTGTTGTTGCTGTTGATGGGGGAGTTAATGCAAATAACATATTAAATTTATCTCAAAATGGTGCAGATATTATGTACATAGGATCAGCAATTTCATCTAAGCCCAATCCTTTAAAAGAATACGAAAATATAGTAAACCAATTAGAAAAAACAAAAACATTTTGATTTTAAGATTAAATCTTCTCTTAATAAAATAGAGAGTTTCTTTAATCATTATCTTATAAAAACAAAATAAATCCTGATTGCAAAAGTCCTACTATAAAACCGATTACTGCTCCAAGTAACTCTATGTGTTTTAATTCATTCTTAGCAATTTTGTTAATTATTGTTTCTATTTTTGAAACATCATACATTTCAAGTTTACTTATTATTATTTTTTTAAAATCCACAATATTTGCAATATCAGATGTAAGTTCACTTATCATTGCATCAAGTATATTATCAAGTTCTTTTGCAATAACAGATGAAACAATTGGTTTTGCAATTATTTTAAACATATCTGGAATTTTTTCAAGTATTTTTTCTTCAAGTACTTTTGCACATTTATTCCTTATTTTAGGATTTAATCCATCGCTTAATATTTCATCAATAATATCCTTTTCAGATATTATGTGCTCAGTTATAACATCAGCCATATTACCGATTAGTGCTTTTTTTCTTTTAGGAATAAGCCCCTGAAAACTAAAAAAAAATATCTTAAATGGTTTTACTGGACGAAATAAGGATTTGATTGCAATATAATTAGTTATCCAACCAATAAATGCACTAAGTACAGGAATAACAATAAATAAAATAATTTTATCTTCCATCAATATAAGAGCAAGTATATCTTTTAAAAATTTTTATATTTTAAAGGTATTTTTCACAATAATTTTTTTTCAAGTATATGTTAAAATAAGTTAATTTAAAAAAAACCTTGTTTATAGTAAGATTATCTATAAGATAGCGTTGTAAAACATCCATATTGTAAGAGTTAACATATTACTTCTTAAACTATGTGTTTTTTAATAGTTTTTTATTAAATTTTTGTATTATTTACAAGCTCAAATAACTTTTATTCAGTTAAAAGTTTAGATAACATTTTTAATAAATAGCATCTTGTTAAAGTTTATGAAGGGAAAAAATTTCTTGCTTTTGTCTTTAGAGGATGAAAAAGCACAAAAAATAGCACATATCTTAACCAATGATTCATGTAAAAAAATTCTTAATTTTTTAGCAGAAAATCAGGCAACAGAAACACAAATATCCAAAGAACTTAACATTCCATTACCAACAGTTCATTACAATCTTAAGATGTTACTTGATGGACAGTTAATATTATGGGACAAGTACCATTATCCAGAAAAAGGGAAACAGGTAAAACATTATACTATCGCAAATAAATATATAGTGATAGCTCCAAACACAGAAAAAAAGAGTTTTTTTGAAAAATTAAAAGGGATATTTCCAGTATACATAATAATAGGAATATTTTCATATCTAATATATCTATTAGATAAGGGTCATGATGTTGCACTGGACACGTATAAAATGACAGCTTTTAATTATGATGTACAAACTGAAGGTATAATGTTGGCAAGAGGTGTTACAGAAGAATCGGTAACTCCCTTATTTTTAGATCAAATCTTAGCACAAATAACACATCTTTTAGAATTAAAAGTTTTCTGGTTTATATTAGGAGCTTTCGTATTTGTTTTTGTGAATTACATATTTAAATTTATAAAAATAAAAATACTTAAAAAATAATTTTACCCTATTGTTTAACAAATCCTAAAAAACATATATTTTTTTATTAAATTGTTTAAAAAAAAGATAATTTTATAAATAAAGTTTTTTTATTATTTTTATCAAAAACTTAAAAAACTATAAAAATTAAGAAAAATGGCAAAGGAAAAAATTTTAGGTATTGACTTAGGAACAACAAACAGTTGTGTTTCAATAATAGAGAATGGGAATGCTATTGTAATTCCTAATTCAGAAGGTTATAGAACAACACCATCTGTTGTTCACATAAATTCATCCAATGAAAGAATTGTTGGTGAAAATGCCAAAAAACAGGCAATCGTAAAGCCTAAAGAAACAATAAGAAGTATAAAAACACATATGGGTGAGGATTATAAAGTAAATATTCATGGCAAAGAATATACTCCACAAGAAATATCATCAATCATACTTTCAAAATTAAAAAGCGATGCTGAAGCTTATTTAGGAGAAAGTATAAAAAAGGCAGTAATAACAGTTCCTGCATATTTTACAGATGCACAAAGACAGGCAACAAAAGATGCAGGAAAAATAGCTGGATTTGAAGTTGAAAGAATAATAAATGAGCCAACAGCAGCAGCATTAGCTTATGGGCTTAATAAAAGCGAAGCTCATACAGTACTTGTTTTTGATTTTGGTGGTGGAACATTTGATGTTTCAATACTTGAACTTGATGATGGAGTATTTGAGGTAAAGGCAACTGCAGGAGATAATCATTTAGGTGGAGATGATGTAGACAAGATATTGATAGATTATGTTGCAGACACATTTAAATCTGAACATGGAATAGATCTAAGAAATGATCCTCAATCAGAACAAAGACTAAAAAGTGCTTGTGAAAAGGCAAAGATAGAACTTTCATCCAAACTTGAATCTCAAATATCAGAGCCATTCATAACAGCAGATGCTAATGGTCCTAAACATCTTGATATAAAGATATCAAGAGCAAAGTTTGAAAGTCTTATATCACCAATATTAGAAAGACTAAAAAGACCAACAGAACAAGCATTAAAAGATGCAAACATGACATCAAGTGATATAAACAAAGTAATTCTTGTCGGTGGTTCAACAAGAATTATAGCTGTTCAGAATCTTGTAAAAAGTATATTAGGCAAAGATCCTGATAAATCTGTAAATCCAGATGAAGCTGTTGCAATGGGTGCTGCAATTCAGGCAGGAGTTCTTGCTGGAGAAGTAAAAGATGTATTGTTGCTTGATGTAACACCTCTATCTTTAGGTATTGAAACATTAGGAGGAGTTTTTACAAAACTGATTGAAAAAAACACAACAATTCCAACAAAAAAATCACAAGTTTTTTCAACCGCTCAGGACAATCAGCCATCTGTAACAATAAGAATTGGTCAGGGAGAGCGTGCCATGTTTAATGATAATAAAGTATTAGGTCAGTTTGATTTAAATGGTATTCCTCCAGCACAAAGAGGAGTCCCACAAATAGAGGTTACTTTTGATATTGATGCTAATGGAATAGTTAACGTTTCAGCAAAAGATCTTGCAACAAATAAAGAACAATCAATAAAGATAGTTGCATCATCCAATCTTTCAGATTCTGAGATAAAAAAAATGCAGGATGAGGCAGAAAAATTTGCACAGGAAGATAAAAAAAAGAAAGAAGAGATTGAAACAATAAACCAAGCGGAACAACTTGTATATCAAACAAAAAAAACATTTGATGAAAACAAAGATAAGGTAGATCAAAAAGAAGTAAGTGATATAATGACCAAAATAAATGAGTTGGATTCATTATTAAAAGAAGAAAATAGAAATGTTGATAAGATTAAATCACTTATGGATGAAATAAACAAATCAGCTCAGGAAGTATTTGCCAAAATGTATCAAAAACAGGCACAAGATAGTCAGTCAAAAGGGAATAATACTGAAAAGCAGGATAACGATGATAAAGTTGTTGATGCTGAATCAAATGAAAAATAAAAATAATTTTAAATGATTATTTATTTATTCTTTGTATCTTATGAAAAAAAAAGCAACAAAAACTATTATGAATGATCTAGCTCTACAAAATATTACTTTTTTTAAAAACATTATAACTCAAAATTTTTTCAAATCATATGAACAAAAATATATTTCTGAAATAAAAAAAATATCTCAGGCGTTTAATATCAGGTTAAAAAGAGAAGAAAAACTATTGTTTTGTAAGCAATGCAATACAGTTTTAAATGCTAATACCAGAAATATTAGGATAAATAAAGACAATAATTCAATAGAACATATTTGTCAGGTTTGCGGATTTGTAAGAAGATTTAGATACAAATAAGATAAATATTTAAAGATTATTGCTTATCATTATTGTATCAAATTATAAACTATTATCTCAAAAGATAAATAAAAAAATACTAATAATGACAAAAGATTGCAGAATGTATGGTTTTGAATTATTACCTAAATCAGCAAATATTTATAAAATGAAATAAATTAGTTTAAATATATACACATAAAATATTTAAAGACATAAAATGGCTACAAAAAAACAGGGTTCTGCCGGAAGGTTTGGAACAAGAGGCGGAAACATACTAAGAAAAAAGGTGAATGAAATAGAAAGAATGTCTCGTGCAAAACACAAGTGTCCTTTCTGTTTAAAAGAAGGAAAAGTAAGAAGGCAGGCTTATGGAATATGGAAATGCAGTGCCTGTGAAAAGGTTTTTGTAGGTAAGGCATACAAACCATACTGATAAAAATGGTAGAATACGTTTGTTGTGTTTGTGGAAAATCAGTAAAAAGCGTTTTAGTCGAAAGAAAGATAAGATGTCCGTACTGTAGTTCAAAAGCTTTAGAGAAAAAACAAGATAGAATATTAGATCCTATTAAAGCCAGATGAAATTTATTTCAGATTTAGATTTAGATTTTGATGAATACAATGAATTATTCTATAATCTTTTAATTGAAGAAGATTTTGACTTTAAATCAAAAAAGATAGATATAAAATTTTTAAGAAAAGATAATAACATAAAGGTTAATATAATTTGTGAAACATTTCTTGACTTAAAAATTGCAACAAATGCTTTAATCAATACATTAGAAATAATAAAAAAGACAATAGATGTTTAAACATAAAAATATTTAAAATGGATAAGGATATGATAGAGTTTTTTATAGAAGTTTTGGAGCAATTGACTCCAGATATGCCAAACAAGCCTAAAACTGACTTGTTAGTGGCAATAGATATGTTAAAAAATTTTAAAGATAGTCTTGAATATCTTTTAAAAGTGCAAGACCAGTTAGAATATGTATCAAATCTTCCAAATTTAGATTCATACTCTAGAAACGAGATAATGAATGTTTTATCAGAGTTAGAATTTCTTATAGAAAATTATTAGAAATTTTGCAAATTTTAAAATATATTTCCTAACAATACTAATTACAGATTTTTATGATATTAAATACTATTTTATATTAATATTAACATAATTTTCATTGATAATAAAAACAAATCTTTAAAAACAATTAATCTATATTTCTCTTATGGTTAAATTGTTTTCATCATTTTTTGGGCATTTCTTTTCAATGTTCAAAAAGAAAAAAAAAATCAGTTTAGGTCTTTATGGGCCTCCAAATGCAGGGAAGTCAACATTGGCAAACAAAATAATAGAAGATATATTGGGCGAAAATGTTACTGAAAAGTTTGCAACTTCTCCAATAGAGCACGAAACAAGACAGATTCAGCAAGTATCAAAGTTAAATTTAAAATACAAAAAGAAGGAATTAGAGTTTAATCTTATAGATACACCAGGTATTGCAACAAAAATAGATTTTGAAGATTTTGTCAAAAAAGGTTTAAGCAAAGATGATGCTAAGCAACGTGCAAAAGAGGCAACACAAGGAGTTATTGAAAGTATAAAATGGTTAGAAGGAGTTGATGCTGTTATAGTTGTTTTAGATTCAACAGAAAATCCATATAATCAGGTCAACATAACTTTGATTGGTAATCTTGTTGCTAAAAAGAAAAAACTTATAATTGCAGCAAATAAAGCAGATTTAAAGAATGCAAACATAGAAAAGGTAAAGTTGGTGTTCCCAGAATATCCTATAGTTTTCTTATCTGCAAAAACAGGTTATGGAATAGACAGCCTGTATGAAACAATATTTGAGGAGTTTTACTAAAATGGGAGTGCAGGTATTATCTTATGATTTATTAAAAAATCTAAATTCAAAAGAAAAAGTAGAAAAGATTTTAGATATAGTTAAAAAAAAAGATATAGTTATGATTGAGGGTAGGCTTTTGCCCGAAGAGGAAACCATTCTTATTTCTTCAGCATTAGAAAGTATTTCAGGCAAATTTACTGGTATAGAAGTTGCCTTTCTTGATTCTAATTCATCAAGTGGAATTTTTGAAAAGCTAGCCACTTCAATATTAAAGATGCTTGCAAAAAACAGGTTTGGTATAACAGTTGTTGGACCAAGTAAAATAGTAAAAGAAATAAAGATGGATCCTAAAAAGTTAGAGATTCTTTTTAATTGATAACGTTTAAAATCTCTAATTTTATCAAAAACAAATATCATGTTTTCAATAATTTTATATATGTTGATATCTTTCAAATAAATATGAAAGAATCAAAAGATAAAATAAAAGAAGATTTAGAAGTTGCAAAGTCTGATGAAAAAATACAATCTACTGATGAAGATGATGAACCAAGTTGGTATCATTATTTAATTGTAATACTAATATTTGTAGGAATTTTTTTTGTATTTTATGGGATATATTATATATACGAAATATCAACAAACTCTAATTCAAGTATTGGTGACAATGTTCTTTACATGTATCCATACAAAGTTGGAAACATAACATACAATATATATTTTGAAAAACCACTACAGGATATAAAAAATGATAATTACATAGTTGAACCCAGCAAATATGATATGTTGAATACTGTAAGTTATACATTGGTTTTCATGGATTATAATGGTACAGATAATGGAGAAATTGCAAAAGCTTCAACAAAACTTGTAAGTTTTCTTAAAACAGTTTATACTTTTAGCTTTTATAATGAAAGTTTTATTAAATATCCAGAACTTACATGTGATAATTCAACACTAACAGATAAAATAATAATCTTTAATCCATATTCAGAAAAAACAGGGATATATTATAATACAAGTAATGGATGTATAGAATTTTTATCAGAAAATAATGCATCTGTAATGGTTAATCTTTTAGATAAGATGATGTATAATTTAGTTGTTGAGGAATAATAAAAATGACAGATAAAGAAAAGTTTGACATATTAAACATAATATGTTGTCCAGATTGCAAATCAGACTTAATATACAATAATAATGAAGAAACAGAGTTACTATGCACAAACTGTAAAAACAAATATGTAAAGAAAAACAATATATTTATTTTGCTAAAGAAAGAATCATAAAGGTTGTAATAATATAATATCATATAAAAAATATAATTCTAACAGATTAACTGCAGAAAAGTTTATAATAATGATTTTTTAATTACTTGTTATGATAACGAGTTTTCATTCTAAAAAGTGTATATCACCAATTGTTGCAACAGCTTTACTATTAGTAGTTGCAGTTACAGCGGTAGTTGGTTTTCAGAATTGGTTTGGAACATATTCAACAAACATTTTAAGTGGGGTTGAAAGTTCATCAGCAAATGATGTTAGAACAAGTCAAATAGAAACAATTGTTGGTAATAGTTTGTATATAAAAAATGATTATGAGAACTTAACTATATAAGATATAAAAATAAATGGGTACGGTTGTTTTGATAGTGAAACAAATTATTCTAAAGGAATATTAGAAATCAACATAACAGACTGTATCTCAAATTTGAATGTTAGTACTCTAAATGTTGTAGTTATAACAGATAAGGGCTTGATTGAAAAAAAGATTTATGTAAAACATGTTAACATTACAGAAACAGGTAGTGGTGGTTTGCCAGCAGTAGTTGGTCTGAGCTGTTCTTTAAATGGTACAACTATTGATAATGGTTCATCACATACATTTTATCTTTATGACAAACCATACAATAACTTAGCAGGATGCTCTGCTATTTCACAAGCAAGAACATGTAATGATGGGACATTGGATGGTTCAGATAACTACAGTTATGCAACATGTAATGATAGCTTAGCACCAATGCAAGGTGGAGAATGGGTGCTCGTATTTGCAAATGAAGATTTAGATGTTAACAATGATTTTTATGTTATGAAATATGAGGCAAAATTTGTAAATACAGCAAGCAAAACACAGAATACAACATATAAAGGTTGGCGGTATGATAATGCAGGGGGTGATTTAAGTATAAGATCACATCCAACACCTGAACCAATAACACATGTTACTCAACCAGATGCAATTTCTTTGTGTGCATCTTTAGGTATAGGTTATAAATTAATAACTCGTGCTGAATGGGTAACATCTGCACGAGAAGCAGAGAACAATACATACAATTGGAATAGTAACACAATATATTCAGGAAGTATGTATAGAGGACATAGTGATAGTTCCCCAAATTATATTTTATCTGTTTCAGATACAAATGATGGTTACATCGGAACAGGAGATGGTGAGACATCAGAACAAAGAAGAACTTTAAAATTGTATAATGGAGAAATTATATGGGATTTAGGTGGTAATGTATGGGAAATAAACAACGATGTTTATAATAATGATGCAGAAAGTTCATTAGGTCAAGTTACAAGCAATTGGTATGAATGGGTATCTATAAGTTCATCTTACAACCATTTAAAACCATTTAATACATCACTAACATCATCTAATGGAATAGGACAGGTTCATAATGATATTGACAGTGCATACCCAAGCGGAACAATCCATTCTTTCCTTTCTGGTGGTCGTTTGAGTTCTGCATCTGCTTCTGGTATTTTTTCATTGTCATTAACTACTGCTCCTTCTTACATTGATAATTTTATAGGCTTTCGTTGCTCATATAATTTACAATGACAATATTTATTATTATATTAATCATTGATTTTTTACAAATATAAACTAAATAATAGAGGATTGTACAAAGCCTATAAACCAAAAATCACAAAATTTGAGTTATCTCCATCATAAATGATGGGATATTTATCACACAATTTTTTTTACTGCGATTTTTGGTCATTCCCTTTAATATGTTCAATTCTTGCTTATAATGGATTTTTGCTAACACTCTTCTTAGAATTTTTTGGTTTTTCAAAATTCTCTATACAATGTTCTATAATTATATAGTCAAAGAAAGTGATATAATTCTTTAAATAAACATTACAATTTAATAAAAATAATAAGTTTGTTATTAATATATTTATAAACAGTGTGTGAAAACACTAATACATGATAAAAAAATTTATAAAGGGTATTGCATTAACTATACTTACGGGTGCAAGCATATCGAAGATAGCTTGTGAAAGACGATAGTAGTACAAAAACTCTGTGTGAAAAATTCTCGTTGATCCTGCGAGAGATTTCCGCTAGAGGGGTTGGATTAAGCCATGAAAGTATGTTAGGTTTTTCCTGACTGCGGAAGGCTGAGTAACACGTCATTAATCTGCCTTATGGTTCTTAATAATCTTGGGAAACTGAGTGTAAAGGGGATAGTTATTCTATACTGGAATGTTGGAATAACAAACGTAAGATGAGATGGCGGCCGATTAGATTGATGGTGAGGTAATGGCTCACCATGTCTTCGATCGGTAGGGGTCGTGAGAGCGATGACCCCCAGAAGGACACTGAGATAAGGGTCCTAGCCCTAAGGGGTGCAGCAGGCGCGAAAACTCTACAATGCACGCAAGTGTGATAGGGTAACCCCTCGTGTTTATCGAGAGATAGGCTTTTGTCATGCGTAGTGAACATGACGAATAAGTGGTGGGCAAGACTGGTGCCAGCAGCCGCGGTAATACCAGCGCCACAAGTGGAGATCATTTTTATTGGGTCTAAAGTGTCCGTAGCTGGGTTTTTAAGTTTCTTGTGAAAGATCTGTTGCTTAACTCGGAAATTGCAAGAAATACTGGAAATCTTGAGACCGGAAGGGATGAGAGGTATTGTTTGGGTAGCGGTAAAATGTTATAATCCTTACAAGACCAACTAAGGCGAAGGCATCTCATTTGGACGGTTCTGACAGTGAGGGACGAGAGCTAGGGGAGCAAACCGGATTAGATACCCGGGTAGTCCTAGCCGTAAACTCTGCGGGTTACGCTTTGCTAAATCTATGGGATTTAGCAGAGGGGTAGCGAAGGCATTAAACCCGCCACCTGGGAAGTACAGCCGCAAGGCCGAAACTTAAAGGAATTGCCGGGGGAGTACTACAAGCGGTGAGGCGTGCAGTTTAATTGGATTATACACCGAGCAACTCACCAGGGGAGACAGCACAATGAAGGTCAGATTAAAGGTTTTACCTAAGGCGCTGAGAGGTGCTGCATGGCCGCCGTCAGCTCGTGCTGTAAGGTGTCCTCTTAAGTGAGGAAACGAGCAAGACCTATGCTTATAATTGCTAACCAAGTCTTTTGGAGCACATTATAAGGACTGCCTTGGAAACAAGGAGGAAGGTGTAGGCGACGGTAGGTCTGTATAGCCCGAAACTCCTGGGCTACATGCGCGCAACAATGGTAAGGACAATGAGTTGCAACTCCGAAAGGGGAAGCTAATCTTTAAACCTTATCCAAGTTTAGATCGAGGTTTGAAACTCAGCCTCGTGACAGCGGAATCGCTAGTAATCGGACGTTATCAGCGTCCGGTGAATATGTCCATTCTCCTTGGACACACTGCCCGTCAAATCAACCAAGTAGGATTAAGATGAGGTGTTTTTGTTTTGAAAACATCAAATCTTAGTTCTGTGAGGGGGATTAAGTCGTCACAAGGTATCCGTAGGGGAACCTGCGGATGGATCACCTCCTTTTTTTTAAATAGTAACAAATACATAATTCTAAAGCAAACTTATAAAAATAAAAGCAAAGTAATATTTCTATGCAAAAAGTCAAATTTAAATTTAATGACAGTATAAAAGAAGCTATATTGATTGAAGATTCTCAAGATTATTATACACTAAAATTATCAAGTGGTTATAATATAAATATAAGAAAAGAAAAAATAGAAATCATAAGTAGTGAAAAAATTGAACCAAAAGAGAAACCAATAATTTTAAGCAATACAAGTAAAAGAAAAGAAAGTCTTCCTAAAATATTATTATTGCATACAGGAGGAACAATAGCTTCAAAAGTAGATTATAGGACAGGGGCTGTAAGTTCATCATTTACAGCAGATGAAATCTTAAATTTGTATCCTCAAATACAGGAAAGGGCAGAAATAAGAACAGAAATGATATCTAACATTTTTTCAGAAGATATGCGTTTTAAAGAATATAACAAAATAATAGAATCAATAAAAAACTACAAATCATTAAATGAAATAAGCGGAATAATTATTTCTCATGGAACAGATACTATGCATTATAGTGCAACAGCAATACATTATGCTATCAGAAATTTAAACATTCCAATCATATTTGTAGGTGCACAAAGATCTTCTGATAGGGCAAGTTCAGATGCATTTTGGAATCTTTTAACAGCAGTTAATTTTATAATATCTCAAAAAGATGCAGAACTTGCATATAGAAGAGTTGGAATATGTATGCATGAAAATATGTCAGATGATAGTTTTGTAATATTAGATTCAATAAATTCAAAAAAACTACATTCAACAAGACGTGATGCGTTTAAACAGATAAATTACGAGCCATTTGCAAAAATAAAAAATGATAATATAGAAGTAATAAGAAATGATCTTTTAACTCCAAAGACTAATGAAAATTTAATTTTTACTTTGTATAACGAAGATCTTAAAATAGGTTTTTTTAAGTCACATCCTAATATGTTTGATTTTGAAATAGATATGCTTAAAGTTTATGATGCTGTAATACTTGAAGGAACAGGTGTTGGTAATTTTCCTGAGAGTGAGAACAATGATAAACAAGATAAAAAAATATTAAATGCTTTTAAAATTATATCAAAAAATACAAAACTTATAAGTTCAGTACAAACAGTCTATGGTGAGGTCAGTTTAGATATATACAGTAGAGGTCGTGATTTACAACAAGTTGGTTTTATAGGTAACAGATCTAATTTTACATCAGAAACAAGTTTTATAAGAACAGCACATATAATGTCAAAATATAAAAAAACAGAATTTAATAATATATGGCAAACAAATCTTGAAGGTTTTAAAACAGAAAACAAGGATATTTAAAAGAATTAAATTTATTATTATTTTTTAATTATTAATACATCATTAGGAATTAGCTTTGGAAGGTCTTCTGGCAATATTTTAAATTTTTTTTTCAATTCATTTGTTAGCAATTTATAGGTTAATCTTCCAGGTTGCATTTTTATATAATTTTCATTACAAATTTTTCTACATGTTCTTTCAGATCCTGAAAAAAAATCATAATAACTACTATTTTCATCAAGAACAATTTTATATTTTCCAAGGCAAATTCTAAGTGGTATATTTTTAATAATATTTTTTTTTCCGTAAACCATAAAAGAACCTTTTCCCATATATTCTCCACTTACAGTTTTTTTACTGACTTGCTCAGGTAAAACCCAGAAAGCATCAGCAGTACCAAACCCAGATTTCCATTGTTTTGAAAAACAACTCAAAAATTGACCAGCTTCTTCTAAATCTTCTAAACTTACCTTATCTTTTGCATCCTTAAGTATACCAAAAGGAGATCCTGGTGTTTCAGTATGAAAAATTAAATCATTTTTTTCAGTATGTTTTTTGATAAGCACTTCATTAGTTCCAGCATCTTTTCCTATAACAAATAAAAAATCATTAAAAGTTTTTGTCCACCTGAATTTATCATACCATTTAGAACTTTTAAAACTTTCAACATTTTCTCTTTGTATTTTATTTTGTGTATATTTATCCCTCTCATTTGTCAAATCTTCTATTAGTTTATTTGTATCTTTTAGGGCAATTTCAAGTCCTGGTAGTTTATTTTTAAGTCGCTTTGCCTTTTCAAAATGAATATTTGCATTTTCATTTACACTTTTGTTCAAAAAAATTTTAATTTCCATATAGCTATGTATAAACATATACCAGATTTTTTATAAAATTATTGAGAATATTTAAAAAATCGCAAAGTTTTATAAAAATGAAAATAAAAAGAATATTACAGAGTTTTTACTCAAATATAGAAAATGACATTTGAAAATAAATATAATCCTTACGAATCAGAACCTAAAATAAGAGAATTTTGGGAAAAAGAAAAAATATTTAAATTTGATGAATCATCCCAAAAACCAGTATTTTCAATAGACACTCCTCCTCCAACAATATCTGGAAAAATGCATGTAGGACATGCTTTTTCTTTTTCACAGCAGGATTTCATAGCAAGGTACAAAAGGATGAAAGGATACAATGTATATTATCCTTTTGGTACTGATGATAATGGTTTGCCAACAGAAAAACTTGTTCAGAAAGAAAAAAACATCAATCTAAGAAAATTAACAAGAGATCAAGCAATAAAAGAATGTCTTGATTATTTAAAAAATGCAAGACCAGTTTTTATACAAGGTTGGAAAAATTTGGGAATGTCTTGCGATTTTGAATTATCATATTCAACAATAGATGATTACTCAAGAAAAATATCACAGGAATCTTTTATAGATCTTGCTCAAAAAAATCTTGTTTATAGAAATGAAGCACCAGTAATATGGGATACTGTTTTTCAAACTGCAATTGCCCAAGCAGAATTAGAAGATATGGAAAAAGAATCCTTATTCCACGAAATTATATTTAAATTGGATGATGACAAAGAGATAATAATTGCAACTACAAGACCAGAGTTACTTTCAGCATGTGTTGCAGTTTTAGCACATCCAGATGATACAAGATATAAGCATCTTTTTGGTAAATATGCAAGAACTCCATTATACAATGCAATTGTACCAATAATTGCAGATGAGCTTGTAGAAAAAGACAAAGGAACAGGAATTGTTATGTGTTGTACATTTGGAGATCAAAAAGATATTGAATGGTATAAAAAACATAAATTACCACTCAAGATGGTTATAACAAAAAATGGACTTATGAATGATGAATCAGGTAAATATTCAGGTCTTAAGATTATATCTGCAAGAGAAGAAATAGTAAAAGATTTAACTGAAAAAGGACTTTTAAAATCATCAAAAAAAATAAAACATACAGTAAATGTTGGAGAAAGGTCTGGAGAACCTGTAGAAATCATAAACTCAAAACAGTGGTATGTAGATTATTTAAAATTTAAGGAAGATTTTCTTAATGCAAGTGAAAAATTAAATTGGAAACCATACTTTATGAAACATCGTCTTGACAATTGGATAAAAGGTCTTAACTGGGATTGGTCAATAGCAAGACAAAGATCATTTGGTGTGCCTATTCCTGTATGGTACTGTAAAAAATGTGGTGAAATAAAATATGCTGATAAAGAACAATTACCTGTTGATCCATCCATAGATAAGCCTAAAAGTGCATGTAATAAATGTAATAGTAATGATTTTGAATCAGAAACAGATGTTTTTGATACATGGTACACATCAGCTTCATCTCCATTTTTAGCAATAAACTTAATGAAAGACAAACCAGTTTACAATAGATTATTTCCTATGGATTTAAGACCACAAGCACATGACATAATAAGTTTTTGGCTTTTTTACACACTTGCAAAAACAAACATACTAAAAAATACAAATCCATGGAAAAATGTTATGATATCAGGTTGGGTTTTAGATCCATCAGGCAAAAAAATGTCAAAATCAAAAGGAAACATCATAGAACCTGAAAACATAATGAAACAATACAGTGCAGATGGATTAAGATATTCAGCATCATGTACAAAGTTAGGTTCAGATATTCCATTTCAGGAAAAAGATGTACAGACTGGAATAAAAATTTCAAACAAATTATACAATGCTAGTAAATTTGCACAAATGTTACTAAAAGATTACTCCAAGCAAGATTTAGATTTAGACTATAAAAATCTTTTAAGTATAGATAAATGGATAATTTCAAAATTGCAAGAAGTTCTAAAAATTGTTAACGATTCGATGGATGATTTTGAATATTCAAAAGCAAGATCAGAAATAGAAAAATTTTTCATGCAATCAGTTGCAGACAATTATATAGAAATCATAAAATCAAGATTATGGAATTTAGAAATATATAAAGATAAATCCAAAAAAGCAGCACAGACTATATATCATGTTTTATATTCTGTATTAAGAGCATTTTCTCCATTTATGGTATATATAACAGAAGATATATATCAATTGTTTTTTAAACAATATGAAGTTGAAAAATCAGTTCATCTTACACCATATCCAGAATATAAAGAGTCAAGTTTTGATGAACAATCTTTAATATTAGGTGATAAATTTGTTTCAATAATCTCAGAGATAAGAAAATATAAGGCAGAAAAGCAACTATCAATGAAAGCAGAAATAGAAAATTTAACAATATTTTGTTCAGATGATTTGAAAAAATTTATAGAGAATTGTATAGACGATTTTTATTCTGTTACATCTGTTAAAAATCTCAAATTTACAAGTATAGACAAAGATTCAATAATAATATCTGAGGATCTAAAAATAAAAATAAATTAAAAAATTTCAAATCAAAATTAAACAATATGGTTGTGCTTATTGCCTCATTAGGTGCTAATAAAGATAGTTGGAAAAAAATAAACATACTATCAACAATTTATGAATGGGAAAAAATATATTATTTATGTGATGAGTTTTCATATCATAATTATAATTTAAATGATAAACATAAAGAAACCAAAATAAAATTAATGGTCTTAGATGTTGAAAAAACAACAACAATTCTATCCGAGTTTTTTAAAAATCACATAAAAGATTTAGAAATTGCACTAAACCTGGAATCAGGTGAAGGGATTGGTCATATGTTAATATTATCATCAATATTAAAATCAGGTTTAGGAATAAGATTAGTATACATTAATGAAAATAATAGTTTAAAAGAAATTAATATATATCCTAAACAAGACAGTTTTAATTCAGAATTTTATTTTTAATTAATCCTAAAAGAGGCATTAATACAACTCCTATTATTACACAAATTAAAAAATATAAAAAATTTTCAATGCTATACAAATTAAATGAAGAATGAAGGTTGTTCAAAGGAATTATAAGACTTCCAACAACTAGTCCTGCAAGGAAAAGTAAAGTTTTGCATTTATCTTTTTTAAATAAAAAATCTATAAATCTTGATGCAAACATAATTCCTAACAATACGCCAAGGCCAAATATAAAAACATAATGTAGATTTTCAGATAAGTTTTGAAGATTATTTAACATAAATTCATACAATCCAATTATTACAAGTACATAAGATCCAGAAACACCAGGAAGAAACATAGCAAAAGATGCAAAAAATCCACCCCAGAAAATAAACACATAATTTATTTCAAATATTTTTGGGTCCAGCAAAAATAACATTAATGCTAATAAAAAACCTAAAGCAAAAAAACATTTATTCAAAAGGCTTTTATTTTTAACATGAGAAATTATAACACTTATGGAAAAAAAAATAAAACCAATCATGACAGAAACAAATAAAAAATTATAATTATTAAACAAATAAAGCACAATTTTTGACATAAAAATTAAAGAAGTCAAAATTCCAATAGTCAAAAATGCTAAAAAATCAAACTCCAAACTGACTGATCTTTGATAAAATTTCTTAAAATTAAAACATATTAAATCTTTAATAAGCAGTAAACAATTTTTAAAATTTATATTTTTTACAGATTCTATAAAACGCATATAAATTCCTGAAATAAAAGCAATAGTTCCTCCAGATATTCCAGGGATTAAATCAAAAGTTCCCATAAAAAAACCAACTATAAAAGATTTTATGTAAGATATCTTATTCATATAACAATAACATAATTGTTTTTTAAAAGTTTATCTGTAAAAATCAATTTTTAAAAGAAATAAACTGACTAAAAAAACATAAAAATTATAAAAAAATAATATGAATACATTTTATGAAATCCAAACTGTGCATTAGTCCAATCATATCAGTAATTTTAATACTTGTCGTAACAACAATTTCCGTTACAAGTTTTTTATCTTGGTACAGTTCTTATGAAAGCAATCTTAATACCAAAATAGAATCAACAGTTATTGATAGCAATTCATTAAGTATAGAAACCATAGCAGGTTCAGTTTTATATGTAAAAAGCAATGAAAACACTACAATAAAGAGTATAAAATTAGATAATAACATATGTTCTTTAGATTTAAATCTTACAGCAGGCATAAATGAGATAGACATAAGTACATGCCTTAACAATCTAACAAGATCAAACCCCTCAGTAAGTTTAGTATCAGATAATCAGATATTAAGCAAGAATATATACATAAAAACAGCAATTATAAATAGCACATCACAAGTTTCACATTCATATAACAATTGTAGTATAGGACATAATACCATTTTACATGGTGAAAGCCAAGTTTTCTATTTAAGTAATATAGCTCCAGATGGTTGTATAAATCAGACAAGAACTTGTAACAATGGAAATTTAAATGGTAGTTATGAATATTTGACATGCATTGAGAATTTAGTTTTAGGTGGCAATCAGACATACGATATTAATATCGATGACATAACATATAGAGTTCATGAATTTATATCAGTAAATTCTACACACGAATTACAAATTTTAGTTGACAATATAGAACTTGAATATTTAATGGTTGGCGGTGGAGATTATGGTAAAAGAGGACCCTATTTTAGTTCAGGTGGAAGATATTATGGTGGAGCCGGTGGCAATGGAGGAGAAGTGATTTCTGGCAATATTTTTCTTGAATCAGGGATTTTCCCTGTTACAATAGGAGTTGGTGGAGAATTTAATTGGTCTAATCCAGAAAATAGCATAGAAGCTGGTGATACATTGTTTGCTGGGCTTACTGCTACCGGAGCAGGAGGCGCTCTTGGTGGAACTTACAGTAGTCCAGCAGGAGCAGGCTCTGCAGGTTCTGCATCAAACATAACAGGAACATTAAAATATTATGGCGGTGCTGGTGGTGGTTCATGTACAAGCACATTTAGTGCTGGTGGCAATGGTGGCAATGGTGGTGGCGGAGCCGGTGGTGGTTCAGGTGAAGTTAGATATCATGGATGGACAGGAACACGTGGTGGCAATGGAGCCGGTGACGGAATTGATGCAGAAATAGGTGGCTGGACAAATGTTGAAAGATCAGAGATAAGAGCAGGTCTTGGTGGCGGAGCCGGATTTGGAGGTGGCGGAGGTGGCGGAGGTCTTGGTAGTGGTTTGCCTGGGAAAGGAGGTTCAGGAGTTTTAATTATAAGATACAGGCTAAATTAAAAAATATTTGTATAAATTTGAAAAAGTTTATAAAAAAAATAATATTGGTTATAATTATGAAATTTAAAAAGGCATTAAATCCAATAATAGCTACAATTTTAATATTAATCATTACGGCAATATCAGTAATGAGTTTCCTTTCTTGGTATTCGGAATACGATTCAAAAATAAGTAACAGAATCAATATGGGGTTTCAACCTGACACTGCAAATATAGAAACTATAATAGGTTCAACATTATACATTAAAAGCATTAAAAACGACTCTATTAATGCGATAAAATTTGGTAATACAACTTGTGAAAATATAAATTATAACATAACAGAAGGTGTAAACGAGATAGATTTAGAAGATTGCATAAAAAATTTAAAATCACCAAACCAGCAAGTAACCATAATTACAGATAATCAGGTTTTAAACAAAAATGTATATCTTAAAGATATTACTTTAGACATATATTCAGAGAAAAACATGAATTCTTGTTCTCTTGATGGAATAATCCTATCTCACAACGAAAGTGCAACATTCTATAAAGATTCATTTGCATTTGATTGTCAGGCATCTGCAAAAAATTTAATATGTATAAATGGTATAATCGATGAAAACCAAACATATATGTATTATTCATGTAATACATATAATACATGTAGTATTGGCAATGAAACACTTTTACATGGAGAAAATCTTACTTTTTATTTAGAATCATTCAATGCAAATGGTTGTATAAATCAGACAAGAATTTGTGAGAATGGAAATCTTAGTGGAACCTATACATATAAAACATGTACCAGTGATTTTGCACTAGGTGGAGATCAAGTCTTTGATATACAGGTTTCATCTACAACATATAGAGTGCACAAATTTATTAACACTCAGGTTTCAGATTTTGAGGTAATAAATCCTGAAGGCTTATCAGTAGAATATCTTATAGTTGCCGGTGGTGGTGGCGGAGGATATGGTGGTGCTCAGGTAGCAGGTTCTGGTGGCGGAGCAGGCGGTTTTATTACTGGAACCATATTTTTATCATCAGGAAATTATGATGTAAAAGTAGGTTCTGGTGGACAGTATTATACAAATGGTGAAAATTCATACTTGGATAACATAGTTGCAATTGGTGGTGGTTTTGGATCTGGTTCTAATGGCCTTTCATCTTCTGGTGGAAGTGGCGGAGGGGCTTCAGGTTCTAATATTGCAAGAGGTCTTGGAACATCAGGTCAAGGTTATAATGGCGGAACAGGTACAGGAACACATGGTTGGACACGTTGTGGCGGTGGCGGAGGTGGCGGTGCCGGTGGAGTCGGTCAAAATAGTCCAGGAGTAGATTCAACAGCAACAGGCGGTTTAGGTGTTTCTTCTCAAATAGATGGTACCTTAAGAACATATGCCCAAGGAGGAATGGGGAATAGAGGTACAGGTTCAACAGCAGGAGCAAATGGTTCATCAAATACTGGCTCAGGCGGTGGTGGTGGAGAAGGTGGCTCAGGTTATTCAGGTGGTGGAGGAGCTGGTGGAACAGGTGGTTCAGGCGTTGTAATCATACGTTATGCAATAAACTAATTTTTTTTGTAACTAAATAAAACACTAAAACATTATAAAAACATGTGGTATTTACAATATATGAAATCAAAAAAAGTAATAAGTCCAATTATATCAGTCGTTTTAATATTAGTTGTGACAACAATTTCAGTTACAAGTTTGTTACTTTGGTATAACTCTTATCAGAGCAATATTAATGTAAAAATAGAAAGAATAAAAGAAGATAATTATTTAAGTATAGAAGCTATAGCAGGTTCAGTTTTATATATAAAAAGCAATGAAAACACCACAATAAAAAGCATAAAATTAGATAATAATATATGTTCCTTAGATTTAAATCTTATAGCAGGCATAACTGAGATAGATATAAGTACATGTCTTAACAACATGACTAATTCTAATCCATCAGTAAGTTTAGTATCAGATAATCAGGTATTAAGTAAGAATATATACATAAAAGAATTAAATAAACCTCCAGTAATTCAACATGGTTGCACACTTGATGGCATAAGTTTAGAACATGGTGAAAATTATTCATTTTACAAAAACACTTTTTCCTTTAATTGTAGCAATGAAAGCTCAGTTCTATTTTGTGATAATGGAGTTTTAGAACACAGTGATACTTACAAATACCACACATGTAATGCATATAATAGTTGTAGTATAGGAGGTCAGACACTTGAACATAATACAAGTCAGATTTTCTATTTTAAAAGTTTTGATGAAGATGGATGTATCAATGAGACACGAACATGTAACAATGGCGTTCTAAATGGTAGTTATACATATACAACTTGTTCACAAGAAGCAACAGAAGGTGGAGATGTAATTTATGATTTGTCAGTCTTGGGAATTGATTATAAAATACACATTTTTAAAACTACAGGATCCAGTCAATTTATTGCAAATATACCTTTAGATATAGATTATATCATCGTTGCTGGTGGTGCAAGTACAGGTGGTGCTGGTGGTTTATTAGTTGGTAGTACTTCTTTAGATATAGGCACATATTCAATCATTGTTGGAGCTGGTGGAACTTCTGGAGTAGAAGGTTTTGGAGGAATCATGGGAAGTGGACATAACTCAAGTATAAAGGTAAATTCCATATCTATAGAGGCAAATGGTGGTGGAACTATGGGATCTAATGGTGGTTCAGGCGGTGGCGGAAGTGGTGCAGGAACCCCAGGTCAGGGTAATGATGGAGGATCATCATCTTCAACTGAAAATCAACGTTTCTACGGTGGTGCAGGTGGAGCCGGAGAAGTAGGAGCTGTTGGAATTTCTAGTGGAGCTAAAGGAGGAAATGGTCTTTATGCAAAGAATGGTTTAAATTTTGCAACAGATTTCGGGTTAATTGGTAAAGGAGTAGGACAAACAATATCTAGCCAAGTATGGTTCTCTGGTGGAGGAGCTGGTGCTTATTTGGTACGTCCATATGTTGGAGGATCATGGTCTGTTACAAGTGGTACTGGTGGTTCAGGTGGTGGAGGAACAGGTTGGGGAGGAGCTGGTTTGGCTAATTCAGGCGGTGGCGGAGCATACAGTGGTTCAGGTGGTTCAGGCGTTGTAATCATACGTTATGCAATAAACTAATTATTTTTGTAACTAAACAAAATACCAAAACATTATAAAAAAATAATATGAATACATTTTATGAAATCCAAACTGTGCATTAGTCCAATCATATCAGTAATTTTAATACTAGTTGTAACAACAATTTCAGTTACAAGTTTTTTGTCTTGGTACAGTTCCTATGAAAGCAATCTTAATACCAAAATAGAATCAACAGTTATTGATAGCAATTCATTAAGTATAGAAACCATAGCAGGTTCAGTTCTATATGTAAAAAGTAATGAGAATACCACAATAAAGAGTATAAAATTAGATAATAACATATGTTCTTTAGATTTAAATCTTACAGCAGGGATAAATGAGATAGACATAAGTACATGCCTTAACAATCTAACAAGATCAAACCCCTCAGTAAGTTTAGTATCAGATAATCAGGTATTGAGCAAGAATATATACATAAAAACAGCAATTATAAATAGCACATCAAGTCTTGTTTCCTACAACAACTGTAGCATAGGCAATCATACAATCCAACATGGCGAAAGTGAGATTTTTTATTTGAGCAGTTCCTCTATAGTATGTATTAACCAAACAAGAACATGCAATAATGGAGTTTTAAATGGTAGTTATGAATATTTACAATGTGATATACAAATTGCATTAGGTGGTGATGAAATATATGATATTGAGATTAATAATATAAATTATCGTATACATATTTTTAGAACTTTAGGATTGCATAATTTTGAAATAATAACTGACAAAAATATAGAATATCTTGTAGTTGGTGGCGGCGGAGCAGGTGCTAGAGGTTCAGGTGGCGGTGGCGGTGGTTTTGTTGAAGGAAATGTTAGTATTTCTGCTGGAAATATAACCATTAAAGTTGGATCAGGTGCTAACAGTAGTTATGAAAGATCAAGTGGAGAAGATTCTTATTTAGGCTCAATTGTTGCAAGAGGTGGTGGAAGTGCAGGTACTTGGAACGAATATGGTCCAGGTCAGAATGGTGGCAGTGGTGGTGCAACTTCTGCACCATGGTGGTCTGCAGGCTCATCATTACAATTTTCAGGATTAGGTTATGGATTTGGAAATTCTGGAGGTGTAGGTTATGCAACAGGTAATGTAGGAAATTCATGGGGAAATACTGCTGGTGGCGGTGGTGGCGGAGCCGGTGGATCCGGAGAGAATGCACTATCTTCTCCATTAACAGCTGGTAGGGGTGGTTTAGGTAAACAATCAAGCATTACAGGAGAACTCGTGTGGTATTCAGGTGGTGGCAGTGGTGCTAGTTTTTATAATCCAGGCGGTGGTAATTATCCACAAAATATTAACTATGTTTCTGCTGTTTTAGGTGGCGGTGGTGGCGGTTCTTTTGAATCAAGAGATGCTCAACCCAACACTGGCGGTGGCGGTGGTGCCGGAATGATTGATTCAAGTTGGGATTGGAGTTTAGGTGGATATGGTGGTTCAGGCGTTGTAATCATTCGTTATGCAATAAACTAATTATTTTTGTAACTAAATAAAATACCAAAACATTATAAAAAAAATAACATGAATACATTTTATGAAATCCAAACTGTGCATTAGTCCAATCATATCAGTAATTTTAATATTAGTTGTAACAACAATCTCAGTTACAAGTTTCTTATTATGGTACAGTTCCTATGAAAGCAATCTTAATACAAAAATAGAATCAACAGTTATTGATAGCAATTCATTAAGTATAGAAACCATAGCAGGCTCGGTTCTCTATGTAAAAAGCAATGAAAACACTACAATAAAGAGTATAAAATTAGACAATAACATATGTTCTTTAGATTTAAATCTTACAGCAGGGATAAACGAGATAGACATAAGTACCTGTCTTAATAATCTAACACGGTCAAACCCATCAGTAAGTTTGGTATCAGACAATCAGGTATTAAGCAAGAATATATACATAAAAGAATTAAATAAATATCCAACAATTCAACATGGTTGTACACTTGATGGCATAAGTTTAGAACATGGTGAAAATTATTCATTTTACCAAAACATTTTTTCATTTAATTGTAGCAATGAAGTTTCAGTTTTATTTTGTGATAATGGAGTTTTAGAACACAGTGATGCTTACAAATATCATTCATGTAATACATATAACACATGTAGTATAGGAGGTCAGACACTTGAACATAATACAAGCCAGATTTTCTATTTTAAAAGTTTTGATGAAGATGGATGCATCAATGAGACACGAACATGTAACAACGGAGTTCTAAATGGTAGTTATACATATACAAATTGTGTAGAGAATATAGCAACAGGTGGTGATGAGATATACGACATAAACATTGAAGGAATAAATTATAGAGTTCACAAGTTTACAACAACAGGATTGTCCAATTTTTTTATATTACATCCAAATGGAGTTAACATAGAATATTTAATAATTGGCGGTGGCGGAGCCGGTGGAAATGGAGGTAATGGAGCCGGCGGTGGTGGTGGCGGTGGTTTTGTTGAAGGCAACTTTAGTTTTAACAGTTCTTTAGATTTTGAAATATATGTTGGGTTAGGTGGAACAGATAGACAGAATGGAGAAAATTCTTATATAAATACGTCTTCAGATTTAATATTTGAAAAAATTGCAATTGGTGGCGGAGCCGGATCAATTGGTGGCGGATCTGCAGGCCAAAACGGTGGAAGTGGTGGCGGTGGCGGAATAAGAGTGACAGGAGGACAAGTTTATGGTGATAATCAAGGAGGAGTTTCTGTACAGAGTTCATTAGGATATGGATATGGAAATTCAGGTGGTTATGGTACAGTTTATACTGAGTGGAGTAGTGGTCCTGCTTCAGGTGGAGGCGGTGGTGGTGCCGGATCTGTAGGTGCTAGTGGTTCAGCAGATGTCCCAGGATATGGTGGAAATGGAAAAACATCAAGTATTACAGGAAATTTAGAATGGTATTCAGGTGGCGGAGCCGGAAGAACTGCATCATGGAGAAGTAGTGTAATATCATCTGGCGGAAGTGGTGGCGGTGGAAATTCTGTTTCTCATGGTGTTTCAAACACTGGCGGTGGCGGTGGCGGCGATTGGAATGATGGTGGTAAAAATGGTGGTTCAGGCGTTGTAATCATTCGTTATGCAATAAACTAATTATTTTTGTAACTAAATAAAATACCAAAACATTATAAAAACACATAATGCAAATACATTTTATGAAATCCAAACTGTGCATTAGTCCAATTATATCAGTAATTTTAATATTAGTTGTAACAACAATTTCAGTTACAAGTTTCTTATTATGGTACAGTTCCTATGAAAGCAATCTTAATACCAAAATAGAGTCAACAGTTAATCAAGGCAATTCATTAAGTATAGAAACCATAGCAGGTTCAGTTTTATATGTAAAAAGCAATGAAAACACGACAATAAAGAGTATAAAATTAGACAATAACATATGTTCTTTAGATTTAAATCTTACAGCAGGGATAAACGAGATAGATATAAGCACATGTCTTAATAATCTAACAAGGTCAAACCCATCAGTAAGTTTGGTATCAGACAATCAGGTATTAAGCAAGAATATATACATAAAAACAGCAATTATAAATAGCACATCAACACAAGTTTCACATTCATATAACAATTGCAGTTTTTCAGGAATAAATATATCCCATAATCAGAACATGACATTTTATTTGCATGAATTTCAGGGTTTAGGATGTACAAGCGAGACAAGGATCTGTCATGATGGAATATTGTCAGGAAGTTATAATTATACAAATTGTACTACAGAATTAGCAGTAGGTGGTGATGAAACATATGATATTGAGGTTAACGAGTCCACATATAGAGTTCATGTTTTTAAAACCACAGGTGTTTCAGAATTTACAGTAAAAAAAAACAATCTTTTTGCAGAATACCTTATAGTTGCCGGCGGTGGAGGTGGCGGTTCAGGTGGCGGACCTGGTGGCGGTGGCGGTGGAGCCGGAGAAGTTAAAATATCAAATTATGAATTTGATAACACAACTTTTTTAATATATGTTGGTACAGGAGGTGTTGCTGATGGAATAAAATATACAGACATTTTAACTGGTAATGGTAAAAATTCATCAATAGAAGGTGTATATTCTGCAATAGGTGGTGGAGGCGGTGCAACATACAATTATTTGGTTTTACGTTATGAACAGGGAGAATCTGCAAGTTCAGGTGGTGGCGGAGGTGGTTATGGATCTAATAATCATAATTTAGCTGGATCTGGAATATCTGGTAAAGGAAATATTGGAGGTAATGGATGGTATGCTGTAAGCGGTGTTGCTGAAGGAGCCGGTGGTGGCGGAGGAGGAGTTAGTACAAGTGGAGGAACAGCAACATCTTCTAATGGTGGCAATGGAGGTTTAGGAGTTTCATCATCAATTACAGGAACTTTAACTTGGTATGGTGGTGGCGGTGGTGGCGGAACTGGTAGTTCTGATGGTTATGCAGATGCAATTCCAGGAATAGGTATACATGGTGGTGGCAATGGTGGTAGAAGAGGATATTTTTCAGGAACTTCTGGTAGTCCAAATACTGGCTCAGGTGGTGGTGGCGGAGGATGCGGTGCAACACCTGCAGGAGATGGCGGTTCAGGCATTGTAGTAATAAGGTATCTAATCAATTAAAAGAATAATTGTTTTGTTAAAATAATAGAGGGTTGTACAAAATCTATAAAACAAAAATCGCAAAATTTGAGTTATCCCAACCATAAATAATGGGATATTTATCACAAAATTTTTTTTACTGCGATTTTTGATCATTCCTTTGAAAATTCTCTATATATTAACTATGGTAATGTTAGGAACTCCTTCAGCGAATTTATAAATTATTTTGGGACAATTACGTACAAATATTATCTTAGGTTTAAGTGATGATGTATAGAATTGTATAACATCATTTTGTGTAGGTTTTTTATAGTAATAGAAAGCATCAAATTCAACTTCTATTTTACTTGCTTTTAATTTTAAACTATAAAAAACTCCATCATTGTTTTTTTGTTTTATATCAATTGCAAGATAATTATTTCTAAAAAAATTATCAATAAATATTTCTATGTTTCGTTCATCATCAGAATCAGTTTTTAATTCATGTCTTTTGGATAAGTCTTTTTCAGGTACAACGTTTCTAGTATTAATTCCTGTTAGATCTTTTGATACATGTTGATGTTTTTTTTCATTTTTGTTTTCATAATTGTTTATTTCATAATTTGATTTTAATTCAGTTTTTTTAACATTATTATCAGCTTGATTGTTTTTTTCTAAAGTCTTACTACTCTCATTTACTCCATCTATTATTTGTTTTTTAGTTTTGTTTATATCTCTTAAAAACCAAATCCAAAATTTTATTTCTCTTGAATTTATTTCTATTGTTAAAGGAATTGCAAAATCTTTAATTTTTTCTATTGCAAGTCTTTCCTGTATCGATAATGCATTATCTACAAGAATTTCCTTATCTTTTAATTTTTCAAGAACATCTTTTTCATATTTACCATAATGTTTTAAACCTATTTCTATTAAAATTTCTTTTTGATTTATATCATAATAGTAGGGGGAAGAAGATAGTTTAAGATGTGTTATTGCAACAAGATTATCCTTTGCAAGTTCTGACAATGCAGCAGATGCAATCATTGTTGTAGTTTCAAAAACATCTGCAACCATTGTAGGAGTAACAGCTTTTTTATCTCTGACAAATCTTAATAAGTTGTCTTTTGTAAGAATCATAAAATAAAACTTGTTTTTATATTTTTAAAGATTTGTGTTATTTTATTTAAAATAATAAAAATAACAGTTGTATTTTGATAAATTACAAACAGAATAGATTTCAATTATTTTATGTATGGAATTATATCTACAACAATATATTCATAATATTTTTTAATTTCCTTCTCAATATTATTTTTCATATTTTTCATATCTTTAAATTTATAATTTCCATCTTCACTTTCAATATATAATATAATCGTATATTTACTTCCATTTTTGCTTAATATTTTATCTTTTATTTTCAAATTTTTAGATTTATTTTTTTCAATTACATCTTCAAAATATTTTTTTGTATTTTTATTTTGTAATGTTCCTGATGCCAATTCTATGATTGATTCTTTAATAATTTTTATAGGTTCTTTAATTAGCATGATTGATAGAATTAATACAAACATTGAATCTGCTAAAAATGGAACAAAACTGTTTTTGTCATTGCCTGAAAAAATCACAAGCATAATTACACCTAATGCAATTCCAAATGATAAGATGCCATCTATAAAAGAAGCTTTTTGTTCTGTTTTTAAAATTATGCTAGAGTCATTTAATTTTTTGTTTTGAATTTTGTAATTTAATGACAAAGCAAAACAAATAATACCTACAGATATTGCATAATAAATAATTGGTTCAGGATTTAATTGTGGTATATTGTCTGTTAATCCATAAATATAAAAAATAATTCTGATTATTGCAGTAACAACTGCAATTAAAATTACGCCCAATATCATTAATCCTTTTATAAACCCATATAGTGATTCATAAAAGAATTGTCCAAATGGAAAAGTTTCAGTTTTAATTGCTCTAATTGTTGCAAGTTTTAAAGCAATAATAATACCAATAAACATAATAAAACTATAATTTCCATCCAATAAAATTGCTTCAGAATTTGAATAATAAAATGTAATCCAAGCTATAAAAGCCATAATAATGTTCCCTATTGCCCCAGTTATTAACGCAAATTTTTCTTGTTTGTTCATATTTTAATTAAATAGAACGTTAAAATATTATATGCTTTTGTTTTTTAAATTTGTATCAAATAATTTTATTTCAATCTTTTTTTAGGACATTAACAAATAAACAAAGTTTATAAATCAAATTTCATTCCTAAATAGTATACACTCTGTGTAGACTATAAAATATTTATAGGAGGAGAAAGTGGAAATAGAACATTTAAAAACTAAAATTAAGCAGGTCAGGGAAGATTCAAAAAAAAGGAATTTTCCGCAAACATTTGACCTTGTTATAAATCTTAAAAACCTTGATCTAAAAAAACCAGAGAGCAAGGTTGATGTAGGTGTTTTGCTTGATTGTAAAGTAAAACCTAAAAAATATAAAATTATGGCTGTTATAGATCATTCTATAACTGGTGCAGAACAGGTATTTGATAAAGTTATTTATTCAGATGAATTACTTGCTTTAAAAGGGAACATGAAAAACATAAGAGAATTATCTCATACTTATGATAAATTTGTTGTTCAGGCAAATCTAATGCCTCAGTTTGCTCAGATATTGGGTCGTTTTTTAGGTCCTATGAGTAAAATGCCATCTCCAAAGTTAGGTATGATTATAACATCAAAGACTCCATTAAAAGAGCTTGAGGAAAAAATACAGAAAACAGCACATCTTCAAACAAGGAAGAATCTTGTTTTACAGGTATCTGTTGGTGCTGAAACAGAAAGTGATTCGGTAATTGCCAAAAACATTGCTCATATTTATGATGTTTTGATACATAATTTATCTGGCCATGAGAATAATTTAAAAAACATGAATTTAAAACTTACAATGGGTAAGTTGGTGGAGTTATAAAATGGAAACAGGTAAATATAAGGCAAAAATAAGCCCAAGGAATAAAGAATTTGCAGATAGAATTGAAAAACTTGCAAAAACATATTCTATAATTGGTGTTGTAGATGTTTCTGGGTTACCTGCTCCACAATTTCAAAGAATAAGAAGTTCATTAAAGAGTAAGGCTGAAGTTTTAATTGTAAAAAAGAATATTATAGAACTTGTTTTGTCAAAGCTTGAATCTGATCACAAAGGGATAAGAAATCTTATGGATTCTGTACATGGAATTATAGGTTTGATTTTTACAAACAGCAATCCATTTACAATTTATAAATTCGTAAAGAAGAATAAATCAAGTGCTCCTGCAAGGGCAGGTCAGATTGCACCAACAAATATTGTAGTTCCAGCAGGTCCTACAGGTTTTGCTCCAGGTCCTATAATAGGAGAATTAGGTTCTTTTAAAATTAAGGCAGGTATAAATGCAGGAAAAGTAGAAATAAAAGAGGACTGTATTGTTGCTAAAGAAGGAGATGTAATATCAAGTAAACTTGCAGGTATACTTGCAAGATTACAGATTGAACCTATGGAAGTGGGTCTTAATATAAAGTCCATATACGAAGCTGGCACTATATATAGAAGAAATGTTCTTGATATAGATGATGAGGCAATTTTGAGTAGTCTTAAGTCATCTGCACTTGATTGTTTCAAGTTATCTATAGGTATTAATTACTTTACAAAAGAAAATATTAAAGTTATAATAGGCAATGCAGGTAAGTCAGCTTTAGGTTTAGGTGTTGGTATTGATTACATATCAAAAGATACAGTAAATCGTCTTTTTGCAAAAGCAAACTCTCAAATGTTAGGTGTTGCAAACGTATTGCCCACAGATTTAAGGCCTGCTGGTTTATCTTTTGAATCAGTTGCACAAGAAGTTTCAAGTGCTAATGAAGTGCCTAAAGCAGAAGAATCAGGCTCATCTAATGATGCCTCATCGAAAGATGTTGATTTCTCAGGATTTTTCTGATAAAACAATTTATATGAAAATTTAAAAATTTAAAAACGAAAATGGAATACATTTATAGTGTTATGTTATTAAACAAGGCAGGAAAAGAATTAACAGAAAGTAATGTTTCTGCTGTTCTAAAAGCTGCAGGAGTAGAAGTAGATGCTGCAAAAGTAAAGTCATTACTTGCAGCTTTAGATGGTGTTGATGTAGCAAAAGTAATAGCGGAATCTTCCGTTGTTTCAGTTGCAGCACCAGTTTCTTCAGCAGGTCCAGCACCTTCTGCAGAAAAGAAAGAAGAAAAAAAGAAAGAAGAAGCTCCAGAAGTTGATGCAGCCGCAGGGTTGGGTTCATTATTTTAATTACGAACAAACTTACTCATTTATATAATAACAAATGGATAAAGGGGCAATTCGGGAAGAATTGAAAAAAATAAGGGATGATATTAAAAATATCAAATCCGATTTTTCAAAACAAAAAGAAGAAAAAGAGCTACACTTTCAAAAAGGTGAGGATTTGGCAAACCAGATTAATATTCTATATGAAGAAATAAAAAAGATAGAATCAGAATCAAATCTTGATGACATCAATAAAAGTCTTGATGCTAAAAAAGTAGAATTAATTGAATTTGATGATAAGTTAAAAGAGCTTACAGAAAAATTTGAAGGTTTAAAGGATAATTCAAAAACAGATAAAAAGCCAGTGGTTAAGACAATTTCTGCAGATAAAGCAAAAAAAGAGATAAAAAAACTTGACTTAAAACTTCAGACACAGGTTCTATCCTTAGAAAAAGAGGCAGAACTTATTAAGAAGATCCAGGAAGTCAAAGAATCTTTATCAAAGCTTGAAGGCAATATTAGTAATGAATCAGATAACGAATTTAGATTTGTTAAAGCTGAATTAAGGAAAATTAAAAAAAAATATATCAATACTGAAAGAAAAGTAAGATCTTTGTATAAACAGATAAGACTTATATCCAAAGAAAAGAAAAAAAGATACAAACAGATTGATGTATTTAGAGATGAAAAGAAAAAGGCATTTGAAGAATTCAGGGAAAGTAAAAAGAAGTATTCAGATTTAGGCAAAAACTTAAAGGATCTTTTCAAAAAAGAATCAGATTTAGTTTTAAGTCTTGGTGAATCGCCAATCCATAAAAAGAAGAATATTGATAAGGAATTGAAACAGAAAAGAAAAGAAGTTGAAGACAAGCTTATGAAAAAAGGTGGAGTACTTACAACAGAAGACTTATTGATGTTTCAAAGAAAATAAAAAATAACAATATTTTTCTAAAAAAAATTAAATTTTTGATAAAAATAAACCAAAAAGAAGATATTTTTCAGTAAAATTTAAAAAAGCAAATCATTAATTAATAATTATGAACTTTTTGGGTATCCTTTTATCGGTATTTGCGATCATAAGTATATTCATATTTTATCAAAGTTATTATGTTCAATTTCTTTTGAATTCTTTTAAGGTAAACAATCATTTTTTAAGGCATTTTACACACACTGTTAAAGGTTCTTATGTAAGAAAAGGATATTTTACATCTCATAATAAGGTGATTTTGGACAGAGAATACAAACGTTTAGGCAAAAAAGAAAGATTAAATTATAGTAAATGTTTCAATATTGTAAAATTTCAGCTCGAAAACACAAAATGTGAATTATTTTTTTATCTAATAAAAGAGGGTTTGTCTTACACTCAGGTTTTAAATCTTAGAGTCTTTATTCCACATGAACATTTGATAAAATCAGAAGGTAATGTTGAAAAAAATTATGGAAGAGTAAATATATTTACAAACAATCATTACCTTACAAGAATCCTTGAAACTAAGGGACAAGATTGCCTTAATTGGCTAATTCGTTACAATGGTGATATACTTTTTATATCATCAAACAACCTTCATTTTAAGGCATTTAACACTGGTGGTAAAATGAGTCTTTCAAGAAGTATGGATATCTTAAAGGCAGTTAATGTCTTAAGGAAAGAAATATATTCAAAAGATGTAATGGAGTATTGATTTAACATCATTAGATCTCATTATATATTTTTAGCAATTCTTTTTTAATTTTTAAATATCTTTCATTAAAAATTTTATATACTTCATTAATCCTTAACACATTTAAACTTCCATCTGTTTTAAAAAAATCAATTATATCATAAGCATTGATAATGTTTCCTTTTTCATCTTTTTCAAATTCTATCGCATTTTCGGTGTGTACAAGTGAATTTCTTACATTGTTTAGATAATAAACAAATCTAATCAACTCATCAAGTTTTTTACCAGTTATCCATTCCATTTCATTGTTTATATTTTGAAACAATTTTATTTTTGCCGAAAAAGATATAATAGAATTATTAAACAATACTTGGGAGTAAAATTTATCAAATTTTTGTTCTGGTTTTAGATATTTGATGATTATTTGTTTGAAATAAAACTCTATTTCATTAAACTTAAATATCATCTCTCCTATAATATGAAACTTTTCAGCCATAACATATTCAACGGTTTATCTATTTAAAAAATTAATCAGTTATTTGGTGAATTAACTCATATAAAATATAAGAGAAATGCAAACCAATAAAATTCATAATGTTTTATAAAAGTAAAATTTTATAAATAAATGTATACACAATATAATATTTCAACAAACTATTTTTTAAAAAGTGTTGATTTCACTAAATTAATTTTATATCATAAAAATGGTTAAAATCTTAGACGAGATAATGAAAGAACTACCATCAGAAAAGGTGAGTTCTGTTGAATTTGAGGCTGCAAATCTTGTGGTATACACAAATTGTAGAAATTTTTTATTTTCTGGAAGAGAGACGATAAGAAAACTTGTTTCAAAATACAAAAAAAGAATAGAGTTAAGGTCTGATTCCCAGATGCTATCTTCACAGGAAGATACTGAAAAAATTGTAAGAGAAATTTTTCAGGATGTAGTTATAGGGGATCTTAAATTTGATACAGCAAGAAGTAAGCTTATAGTTGAGGTTGATAATGTGGGAGTTGCTGTAGGAAAAGATGGAAACAATCTTAAAGAGATACAAAGAAAAACAATGTGGTCAATAGTTGTAAAAAGGATTCCTCCATTAAGAAGTTCTGTTGTAGATGCAATGCGTTCTGTTGAATATCAAGAATCAGAATACAGAAGGAAATTTTTAAATAAAGTTGGTAAAAGAATTTATGGAGGATGGACAAAAGGAAAGATTAAGGGATGGTCAAGAGTCACATTTTTAGGAGGTGCTTCTCAGATAGGTAGATCAGCAATTTATCTTCAGACTTCAGAATCAAGAATACTTTTTGATTGCGGAATAGATCCATCTGTTGAAATGGGTAATCCAGAAGAATTTCCATACCTTGATTCACCAGACTTTAAATTAGAAGATGTTGATGCAATAGTTATATCTCATGCACACATGGATCATTGTGGGTTATTGCCATATCTTTATAAGATGAATTACAAAGGTCCAATTTATTGTACAGAACCAACAAGAGATTTAATGGCCTTGTCGCAATTAGATTTTATTAAAATAACAAGTTCCTCTTCGCAAAATGGTTCAATATACAGAGCTGAAGATATAAAGGAAATGATAAAACATGTAATTCCATTAGAATTTGAAGAAGTGACAGACATAGCTCCTGATATCCGTTTAACATTCTATAATTCGGGTCATATATTAGGTTCAGCATTCTGTCATATAAATATAGGAAATGGACAACACAATTTTATGTATACAGGAGATTTTAATTACTCAAACAATCAAAGATTGCTTAATCGTTCAGAAACAGAATTTCCAAGATTAGAAACTCTTCTTATGGAAACAACATCTGCAGGAATAAAAGATTATGCAATGCAAAGAGCAGATGCAGAAGAAGAATTATTAAAAATAATTATTGATAGATACGTTAAATCAGGAAAAGTTCTTATTCCAGTTTTTGGTATCGGAAGAGCACAAGAAATGCTTTTGGTAATAGAGAGTCTAATTAAGCAGGGTAGACTCCCAGAAGATTTAGATGTATTTATTGATGGTATGGTTTGGGAAGTTACAGCAATTCATACAGCTTATCCAGAATTTTTAAACAAGGTCTTAAAAACACGAATACTTAAAGGAGATAATCCTTTTACAATTCCAAACTTTAAAAGAGTTGGATCATCTGTTGAAAGAGAAGCTATATTTCAAAGTTCAAAGCCTGCAGTAGTGCTTGCAACATCTGGTATGCTTAACGGTGGAACTTCTGTAGAATATTTTAAAAGATTTGCAACAAGTAGCAATAATGCAATAATTTTTGTAGGTTATCAGGCAGAAGGTAGTCTTGGAAGGCGTATTAAAGATGGTCAAAAAGAGATATTGATTAGCAATACTGGAAGTGCAGAAGATAAAGTGAAAGTAGAAATGTCTGTGTATGAGATGAAAGGAGCATTTTCTGGTCATTCAGATCTGTTTTTTAGTAAAAAATTTGTATCAACAATATCTGTTAAACCTAAAAAAATGATATTAAATCACGGTGAAATTACAAAAATAAAATATTTTGCAAATGTTGCAAAAAAGATATTCCCAAATGCAAAAATATATTGTCCTGAAAACCTTGAATCAGTAAGGCTTCAATAACAATTTTCACATCATGATTTTATGTTAAATTAATAATTTTCATACAACATTTAAGTCTTTTTATATGTTAATTATAACAAAAAAATAACATCGAAGGAAACATCAATTCTTTTTTAAATATTGTTATGCAACAGTAAACACTGTATGGAAATATTTATAAAGCGAAGCTTGTTATCATATAGTATGCCTGTCAATGGGGCAGACATACGGTAAATTGGGCCTGTGGCTTAATCCGGTATAGCGCTGCCCTTGCAAGGCGGAGGCTCCGGGTTCAAATCCCGGCGGGTCCATTTGAGTGCAGTTTCCAAGTTTAACTTGGAAACAAAGGATTGAGGAAATCTTTACAGATTTCTTATGAGATTGAGTAACGAAGTTTTTGGTTCCTACTTGGAAAAATATTTTCCAAATAATAATCAAATCTATTATGTGGATGACTTGGCTTGTGTAGCGATGAAGGACGCGATAAGCTGCGATAATCCTAAGGTAGAGGCATATTCTCATTGAACTTAGGGTTTCCGAATTGGACTTCCTGATTATCCGCTCGACGGAGGCATCACTTGGAGAACTGAAACATCTTAGTATCCAAAGGAAAAGAAATCAAAAGAGATTCTGTTAGTAATGGCGAATGAAACCAGACAAGATCAAACTGAATCAGATATAGTAATATATCTGAGATGTGGATGGGTCATTTTTCTACCTGTTATATGTCCAAAAGTAACCTGGAAAGGTTTACCTAAGAGGGTGATAGTCCCGTATGTACACCATAACAGGAGTTTATGATTTCACGAGTAGTGTCTATTGGAAATTAGGCGCGAATACGGGGGACATTAATCTCCAAATCTAAATATAACACAAGACCGATAGTGAATTAGTACCGTGAGGGAATGTTGAAAAGTAATCTTAACCGATTGTGAAAAGATCTGAAACATAATAGATATAGGATGTTGCGGCTTTTAGGAGTTGCAACGTACGTTCTGAATAACGGGCCAGGGAGTTTTTCTTTATGGCGAGACGAAAGTCGTAGCGAAAGCGAGTTATCGCAAATATTGAGGATAAGGGTATTAACTGTGCCTTTAGTCATAAGGAAATCACCCGAAACCAGATGATCTATACCTGAGCAGGTTGAAGCGGAAGTAAAATTTCGTGGAGGACCGAAGTAGTACCTCGTCTAATGGTTTATGTGACTTGGGTATAGGGGTGAAAAGCCAATCGAATCTGGTGATAGCTGGTTCCGACCAAAATTGGCCTTAGTCAAGTCTTCGTGGAGAATGTTGTTGGGGTAGAGATACTGATAGGTGTTTTGGGGCGATATTTCGCTTCAAGCATCAGTCAAACTCCGAATCCAATAACTTTGTAGAAGCGAGGAGACGGGAGTGCACGGGGTAAACTTGCACTCCGTGAGGGGAACAACCCAGACATCAGTTAAGGCCCCTAAATGTCAATCAAGTGATAAAGGGTAAAGGGCGTAAATATTCGAAGACAAAAAGGAGGTTTGCTTAGAAGCAGCAATCCTTTAAAGAGTGCGTAACAGCTCACTTTTCGAGAGTATTTGCCCCGAAGATAATCGGGTCTAAATTGACTGCCGATACTGATGTTCATGCCTAAGAGGCATGTAAGGTAGGTCGGTGCTAAACGAGGGTAGAAGCATGTTCTAAAGAGTATGTGGACCTCGTTTCGACAAGAATCCTGGCGGTAGTAGGAAAATAGATGTGTGAGAATCACATCCGGCGAAAGGGCAAGGGTTCCTTATCAATGTAGTTCAGATAAGGGTTAGTCACTCCTAATTTTAGTCCTAATTGGATTTAAGAGAAAGGGAAACAGGTTAATATTCCTGTACTATATGAATAGATGTGGCGACACTGCTTTTATTTTGGACGATTGGGGTTAACTGTTACTAAACTTGTTTAGTTTAAGGAAGATAAGACAATGGAGTATTGTTATGGTGAGAAGTTGTTTAAATTCCGATGAGTAATTTACGGTGATACCTAAATTCTTTGAAAACAAAATAAATGCGATTTTATATAAGTGTACCGACATCCGGCACAGGTGCCCCTAGGTGAAAAGCCTAAGCCGTGTAGAGCTAATCTTCGTAAGGGAATTCGGCAAATTAGCCACATATCTTCGGTAAATGTGGTCCCTAAACTATGGTAATTAATATTATAATTTTAGGGTGCAATAACAAAGATGGTCCGACTGTTTAATTAAAACATAGGGAACTGCTAGTCGGTAACGATGTGTATAGTTCCTGAAGTCTGCCCACTGCCAGCAACTTAAACCTCTTTTCAAGGAGGCCAAGGTCTGGTAAAGGGCGGGGATAACTATGATCCTCTTAAGGTAGCGTAATACCTTACCGTTTAAATGACGGCTTGCATGAATGGCGTAACGAGATTGTCACTGTCCCTACGAAGAACTCTCCGAATACACTATCCCGGTGCAAAAGCCGGGGACTCCAAGTGGGAAGTAAAGACCCCGTTGAACTTTACTGCAGCCTGCTATTGTGATCAATTCTGCAATGTAGCAAGGAGCTTCGGCAAAAGAGTAATACTTGCCGTTGCAGGGTTGGTTGCTTATCTCTATATGGGAAACAGTAGTTGGTGGGCAGTTTGGCTGGGGTGGCACCCTGCTGAAAAGATATCAGCAGGGCCCAATGGTTGGCTCAGTCGGTTTAGAAATCCGACGTAGAGTGTAAGGGCAAAAGCCAGCTTTATTCTGATTGCCACAATGCCAATCGGAATTGAGAAATCATGGCCTAACGAGCTTCAATGTGTTCCTTAATGGGACCTTGAAGTGACAGAAAAGTTACCACGGGGATAACAGAGTTGTCGCTCCCGAGAGTTCATATCGACGGAGCGGTTTGCTACATCGATGTCGGCTCATCCTATCCTGGCAGTGCAGCAGCTGCCAAAGGTGGGGGTGTTCACCCATTAAAAGGGTTCGTGAGCTGGGTTTACAACGCTGTGAGGCAGTTGGTTTAATATCTGCTTGGAGTGTTTAGTATCTGCGAGAAAGACACATTTAGTACGAAAGGAACGGTGTGTCGTAGCCACTGGTGTATCTATTGTCTATATAGGCACGTAGAGCAGCTACGCTATCAGGGATAAAGGCTGAAAGCATCTAAGCCTGAAACTCTCCTCTAAAAAAGATACTTGTTTGCGAGTAAAAGACTCGTTCGATAGGAGTGGGGTGTAAGATAGAAGCTTCGCGACTATTTTAGCCCGCACTTACTAAAAAACACTCTTTAGGAACAAAAACAAAGTTACTCAATCTATTCAATCCTTTAGCATACAACACTCAAAATTTTTTTTTTATGTTATAGTTTAAAGCTTAGCATAGGATTTATTATAAATAGAGGGTTATAAAAAACCTATAAAACAATTAGGGCTTATAAGGTTTTTTTGATAACACTCTTCTGAGAATTTTGGGTTTTTTTTAAAATTCTCAATATTTTTTTTAACAAAATAATTAAAGAAATAGTTTAAATTAATTATTTTTTTCAATTTGAGATATCTTTTCAAGTCTTACAATATGTCTTTTAAGATTTGAAAATTCAGTTGAAATAAATGTTTTAATAATATTTTCATAATTATTAATATCAAACTCTCTTGCTCTTAAAGTTAATATGTTACAATTATTATCAAGTCTTGACATTTTAGAAGAATATTCATCAAAACAAAACACAGCTCTTATATTATCAATCTTATTTGCAGCTATCTGCATTCCTGTTCCACTTCCACAAATAAGGATTCCACATGAATTAGGGGTTTTTAAAACCATTTTTGAGACACAAACTGCATAATCAGGATAATCAACGCTTATTGACGAAAATGTGCCCATATCCTCAAATTCTAAATCAAAGTTGTTTAAAACTTCGCACACTTTTTTCTTTGCATCCAATCCTGCATGATCACAGCCTACAAATATTTTTTTGAATACATATTTATCTTTAGTCATTTTTCATGATTTTTTTTGTTTCAATTTTGTATTCTTCAACATTTGGTTGATCAAAAGTGTTAATATTCATTATTTTGCCAAGAAACATAGTCATTACCATAAAAAATTGCATAAGATATCCCACACTATATTCATCAGCACAATCAAGTTTAATTTCATACATTCCAATTTTTCTTTTAATAAATGCAGATTTTACACCATCAAAAATATTAAGATATATGTCATTTAATGAATTTGGAAATATACCATCACTTACATTATTTAGTCCTTTATTTCTTGTTTTTAATGAATCATTATTTTTTAATACATTTAGAAAAATATGAAGTTTATCATTTTTACCTCCCAAAAATAATTGTGCCATAGAGTGTAAATCTGTAGTTCCAATAGAAACCATTGGTGTTATATTAGTATTAACTTTTTTGTTGTTGTTATTAAACTCTTTAGCACAGCTTTCTGCTAAAAGTTGCCTAAACCATTTACCTATATCTTCAAATGCAGTATAAAACAAAAACATATTAACAATTTCAATCTTTTTTTTTTCATAAAAATACTTATGATACATAGCAGATTTGAATGCATCATTTTTCACCATAGATTTATTTAAAGAATCATTCACAGCATCTTTTGCACCTTCAAGAATTTTTTTTGTATTTATTCCCATAAATTCAAGAGGGAAAAGCGAAACATTAGAAAACACACTAAATCTACCGCCAACTTTTTTAGGAATGTTAAGTATACTATACTCATTTTCTTTTGCAAATTTTTCAAGTTTTGAATCATTGTCTGTTGTTATTACTACATAATCCTTATAATTATAATTTGCATATTTTTTCATACTATCTTCAAGAATTGAAAAAATTGCTATAGTTTCTGTTGTAGATCCTGATTTTGATATTACATTCAAAACCACTTTTTTTCCAGCTTTCAATTCATTAATAAATATATTATTGATTTGAGCTATTTTATTAGGATCAAGAGTATCTGCAAAATAAATATTTTTTTTAGAATTACTATTATCAAATTGTTTAGCAAGTGCACTATGTATTGCCATAGTTCCAAGATTAGATCCACCTATGCCAACAAGGAAAAACGAGTTTGCATCTTTTAGTTTTTTTACAAGCTTAGAAGAGTTCGTTACAAATTCATTTTCAAACGGTAATATTATGCTAGCAGTATCATTATCATATTGTTTTTTATTGATAACGCTTTTTATTTCTTTTATATAATCTATTATTATGTTCTTATCTTTTTCATCAAAATCATGATTAGACAAGCCAAGACCCAAAAAATCCATATTAAGACGACTCATAAATTAAATACAGAATATAGCTTATTTAAATTTTTGTTTTAACATTAAAATTGAGGTTTTAGGAATTATTAAAAAAACTTTTATTTATTAATGTTTAATTTTTTGTAAATATTTTTCCCAATCTTTATCAAATTTTTCAATTCCTATATCAGTTAAAGGGTTATAATACATCTTATCAAATATTTCGTATGGAATAGTTACAATATCAGCCCCAGCTTTTGCACACAAAAAGACATGATTTGTGCTTCTTATACTTGCGGCAAGAATTTTAGTTTCAAATCCATAATTCGCATAAATAGTTTTTATGTCTTTTATTAATTCCAATCCATCCCATCCTTGATCATCAATTCTTCCAATAAAAGGGCTTATTATGTATGCTCCTGCTTTAGCTGCAAGTAATGCCTGATTTGCAGAAAAGCAAAGTGTAACATTTGTCTTAATTTTTTCATCGCTTAAAATTTTTACAGCTTTTAATCCAGTTTTTGTCAATGGTATTTTAATTATTACATTTTTACTTATTTTTGACAATTCTCTTGCTTGAATCAATATGTTTTCAACAGAACTTGTGTTTGTTACTTCTGCACTTACAGTAAAGTTTTTATCACCATTTTTTTTAAAAATTTCAATAATTTTCTCAAGAATTTTTTCAAAAGGAATATTCTCTTTTGCTATTAAAGAAGGGTTTGTAGTAACACCATCTATTAAACGAGTTTCACATGCATTTTTTATTTCATCTAAATTTCCAGAATCAATATATATCTTCATACATTAATACAAGAAAAGTAAATTTATAAAAATTTGTAACTGTTAATAAAAAGATAGTTCAAAAATTATTTAATAAATACTTTAGCAATAGTTCCTATCAACCTTTTATACATTATCTTAACTTTATCAGAATAACTAATATCACCCTTATCATTCTGTGCTTTCATTTGTATATTTATTTCTTTTTCATCAAAATTATCAATAGTGTCTGATAAATCCAAATTGATTGTAAACATTCCTTTTTCCTTATATCCTATTTTGTATTCAACACCATCTATTACAGCACTTATAATAGATTTTTGATTTACTGTTGAATCAGAATTTACATCATTGTTTACAAGATAAATCTCACTTGCAGTTTTGTATATTCCACTTCCATATATTTCATCAATACTTATTTTTAGTTTATGTGTTGTTTTGTTTATTGTTATATTATTTTGATTAGTGTTGTTGTTTACATCAGTAACAGTTACAAAAATATTGTTTATATTCTCATTCAATGCAACAGAACAAGCAAAAGAATTATCATCAAAATAACATTCTCCACCCTTAACTGTAACACTTTTAATAGGTTGAAATGATATTATATTTCCTTGTATAAAATGATTATCATTTTCTGTAACAAAATCATTTCCATTAAAAAATATTTCTGGATTTCCACTTGTCTGTTTAAATATTATTGTCTGCGGGTTTTTTAATTTGAAAAAAGCATTATATTCAAATTTAAGTCCTGACTGTTCTAAACCTTTCATATTTATTGCCCTATAACCATATCTTTGTGAAAGTGGTAATTTAAAATAGTCTGAACTAAGGTAAATTCCATCAAAATTAAATCCATCATAATATTTTAAAATATTTGAAACGCCCAAACTTTCATCATTATTAAAGATGTTTCCATCTATAAACTGATATGTATCTACAAAATCTTTATTTATTACTATTTCAGATTTTTTTTTATCATTGTATAAGACACTACCTAATGTTTTAGTTATTCTATTTCCATACAAGTCATAACCTTCAATATTTAAGTTTCTAGTATCAGTTACATCTATTATTGCTTCAAAATATTTTCCAAATTTACTATATGAATTTTGTTTATTGAACTTTAAAGAACTCCAGTTAAAAAAGTCATCATCAATAAAACCTCTTATCATAACTTTATCCACAGTTGCAGAATTCTCTATATAATCAAGTTTTATATCTGTTGTTGATAGGCTTGTTTTGTAATAAAAAATTTGTTCAACCTCTTTATAATCTGCATCAATAAATATAAATTTGATAATTCCGTTTGCCTTATCAAGATTTATATTAAGATTTATGGAGTTATCCTTTAATATTTCATAATCAATTTGTTCAATTCCATCAAGATATATTTTTTTAAACGCTATGTTTTTTGAGGGGGTTATCGAAAAGACATTATTACCAGATTTTGCAAAAATAGTATTCCCTATCTGATTTCCAGAATTTATTTTTATTTTATTTATAAGTGTTATTTGATGGTTAACATTTATTGAATCTTTTAATGTAAAAGTATTTCCAACAATATCACTTACAAAAACTTCAATTTCATAAGTACCTGTTTCAAGTTCTTCAATATCAAATATATAATAATCACCTTTAATTTCAAGATTAGAGGAGCTATAAAGATTTCCATTAACCTTTAAAGTTACTGATTTTGGTTTGATACCAGAATCATCAGTTATCTTAAAGTATAAAAAATCAGTATTTGCAATATTTTTCAGATTTATCATATCTATTTTAGGTTTTTCAACATCTCTATATACATTAAAGTTGAATTTTTTATTTTGAGGTCCAACTACAAGTATATTATTTTTACCTTCAGCAAGGTTTTCTGCAAAAAATTCAAATTTTTTCTGATTAACATCAACTTCAAAAAATTTACCATCATTCATTCTAAGCATTACGCTATTAACATCAACATTAGTATAACCATCAATTTTTATAGCATTGTTGCTTGTAAC
>Ga0334888_1000504_pt1 | contig 61756 bp, 56 predicted proteins | sample GraSluR1_MG_FD_207227 | JGI IMG/M metagenome (GOLD analysis project Ga0334888, IMG submission 207227) | Sludge microbial communities from methane-producing bioreactor in Wageningen University, Netherlands - Granular Sludge_3_08-R1 | ecosystem: Engineered > Bioreactor > Anaerobic > Unclassified ... | reverse complement strand
TCAACTCCCCGGCTCAACTCCCCGGCTCAACTCCCCGGCTCAACTCCCCGGCCCAACTCCCCCCATGTACGGATCCCCACCCTGTCGGCGCTCTGGGGCCCGCGGGTACCCGCGGGCCCCAGAACCGTTTCCGTCTGGTTCATTCTCCTGCACGTCCTCTGCAACACCCCCAAGGGCAGCAGGGAGGTGTGGTCAGTGCAGGTAGTGCGGCGGGGTGATCATCACCAGTGCGTTCCACAGCAATTGGGCCATCTCCCCCCGAGGGATGGGGGCCCAGGGATCGGCGGCCTCGTCGGCCAGAGGTATGTTGTCGAGAAGCCCCCAGTGCTCGGCCCGCCAAGCGGCCGGCCCGTGGACGGGATCGAAGTCGTTGCCCCAGGTGCTCACGAACTCCGGCGGAGGATCGGCGGGGGCGGGCTCCCAATAGATGGAGACCGCTCTCACCACCATGGTGACTGCTTGACACCGGGTCAACTCCTTCCAGGGTGAGAAGGTTGAGGGAGTGGTTCCGTTGGTGATGCCAAGCGCCCACGCGCGGGCAACGTACTCGTGCGGGTACAAGTCATAGGGGTCATCGGGGCCCAGGTCGGTGAAGGGTATCCCGGCATCCTCGTCTTCGGTGATGGGCGGGAGTGGGATGGTGAGACCCTTGACAACCATCTTGCAGAACTGTGCCCGCCACAGAGAGGCGTCGGGCCTGAACTCCCGTGTGGTGTCCGCGTGATGGTACCCGTCCACTATCCCGCGGTGGGCCACCTGCTCAGTGGCGTAGTGATAGCGGTAAGGGGGGCGGACGTCCGTGAAGGCGAATAGCTGCACAGGTACGTTGAGTCGTTGGCCAAGGGCGTCTTCGGCTCCACCCGACTCCCAGAGAGTGCGGCTGAACGCATCTGTCACCGTTTCCACATCGACGGCTTGTGTATAACCGGTGATGAAGTCGAGGAGGTATCCGGAGAGATCCCACGTGGCCGTCTTGTATCTGGTGTTGAATACTATGGTGACCGTGAGGTGGTCGTCGGTGACCCAGTCTTCCAGGGTGGTGTACCCGGCCCACCAGACGTACTGCCAGGTGACGGATTCCAGCCGGGAGCCATGGGCGGCTTCCCACTCGTGGCCGAAGTAACTGGCTATGTTGGGGGAGAAGGTGGCCGTTCCGTTCTTGGCACCTGCATAGCTGACCGAGGCTACTTCCCAGTGTCCCGGATAACGGAAAGCGAGCACTCCCCGGACTGCTGTCGCATTCATCCGGGGCTCAAGTTCAATGGTGACGGCATAGGTGGACTTCACATCGACCCCGGTGGGGGCGTTCACCACGTTGAGGCGTACGCTGCATCCGACCACGAGCGTGAGGACGGCGAGGAGCAGAAGGGCTGTAAGTATCTTACTGACCGACCTTCGGAAGCGGGTGTCTCTCATAGCTGCCTCCGATCACCCATATAGCTATGCTCCCATTATCCCCCTATATGAAGAAGCTGCAAGCAGTGAAGATAGGGCCCGCCCACCGCGGCCACCCTTACGCCGGAGACGGCGATGCGCTATAAAGACAAGCCGTGGAACATGATGTGAACAGCGCCGCCCCTCCTCACCCAGACGCCTTTGCCGCCCTGGATTGGCCGTACGTGTCTCAACTCCTCGAGTCGACGTTGGCCGGGTTGGGCACGCCGGTGCTCTTGACGGCATCCGACGCACCCGTGCGGCAACGAGGTCTGCTGAACGCCCAGCCTCCCGAGGAGTTCTTTGCCCGGTTCGAACGATCGCCGCGACCTCGGCTCTATACCAACTCAGAGAACACGCTCTCACTGCTTACTGCACGCCTCGCCTCCATCGCGCCGAATCTCGTGCGACAGATCGAAGTGGCCAAGAACAAGGCGAAGATGCGAGAGGCCCTTGCGTCGCTCTACCCCGACCTCCGCTTCCGAACACTGTCTATTCCCGACCTGGCTCAGCTCGACGATCCCGCGGACCTGCCCTTTCCCTTGGTTCTCAAACCCTCTATCGGCTTCTTCTCAATCGGCGTGACGGTGGTTGAAGACGCTTCGGGCTGGGCCGCAGGCCGCGACGCCCTGCTCGCTGCCATGGCGGGTGCCCGGGGGGCATTCCCGGAATCGGTGTTGGGGGGTGAACAGATACTCTTGGAGGAGTTGATCGCCGGAGAGGAGTTCGCAGTCGACGCATACTTCGACGCGGCAGGGCAGCCGGTCATCCTGAACATCATGGCGCACGAGTTCAGGGACCGCGCCGATACAAGCGATCTCCTCTACTATACGAGCGCCGAGCTGATGCGGGCGAGGCTGCCCCAATTCACCCCGATCCTCAGCCAGATGGGAGAGGTCTTCGGTTTTCGGGATTTCCCCGCCCACATTGAGTTCCGCGTGCAGGAGGCCGGGTCCAAGTCGGGGGAGAAGGCCCGCGGTAAAGGGCTCGGCGGTGACGGCCGCGGTGCGACGGCGGTGCCCATCGAGATCAACCCTCTTCGCTTCGCCGGATTCTGTACGACCGATCTCGTCCACCACGCTTTCGGGCTCAACTCGCATCGGGCCTTCCTGTTGGAGGAGGGGCCTGACTGGGATGGCATTCTCGGAGGGGCCGACAGCGGTGCCGGCGGCTCGGTGTTCTGCCTCGTTATCTGCGCCCTCCCCTCCACCCTCGATCGGACGCAGATCGTGGGTGTCGACTGGGATGGGCTTGAATCGCTGTTCAGGCACCCTCTCGAGATCCGCAGAATGGACTACCGCCGGTTCCCGGTGCTGGCGATGGCCATCGTCGAGAGCCGGGATCTCGCTGAGCTTCGCTCACTCTTCGAGGTCGACTTCACCGGCTTCGTGCGTCTCTAGGTCGCTTTCGGCGGCGGTCGGGGTATCCTTCTTGTGCGCCGCGCTCATGTGAGGCCGGCATGGGGCGGTGACGGGCCTTTGGGGGGCCGTGGGTTGCCCAGGGCAGAAAGACCGTTCATCGACACAGGAGGGACCATGAGCCGCTACGTCAACGTCGCTATGCTTCAGATCGCGTCACCCAGCGTGAATCCCGATCTCGAGGACCGCAAGCTCGAGAACTGGGGCAAGATGGCCTTCTACATCGACACCATGTTCATGATCAACCCCTTCATCGATCTGGTGGTGGCCCCCGAGATCTACGTCAACGGCATGGACCCCGCGAACCTCGAGGCGATGGGCGAGACCGTTCCCGGGCCCCTCACGGAGCTCTTCCAGCAGAAGGCGGCCCAGCACGGTTTCTGGTTCTGCCCCGGTTCCATGATCGAGAAAGTGCCGGGTGAGGACGGCTTCTACAACACGAGCATGCTCATCTCCCCCGCGGGCGATGTGGTGATGAAGTATCGCAAGATGTTCATCCCCAAGCCCATGGAGCCCTCCAAGCCGGGCACCGAGTTCCCCGTGTATGAGGCCGACGGCATCGGCAAGGTGGGCATTATGATCTGCGCCGACGGCCACGTGCCCGAGGTGGCCCGCAACCTGGCCATGAACGGGGCCGAGATCATTCTCAAGCCTGCCCTTCAGCCACATTGGATCGGTAACGTGCGCAACTATGTGCCGGTCAACCAGACGCGGGCCATCGAGAACCAGTGTTTCGTGGTGGCGGTCAACCACCCGGCTCCCATCGGTATGGGCCACTCCTGCCTGTGCGACCCGGAAGGGCGGCTTCTGGAGGAGCTGGGCGAAACCGACTCCTTCATTGTGGCGCAAATCAACATGGAAGACGTGCGTCAGGCCCGCGAGCAGGGTTTCGCCGGTTGCTTCCCGCTGCTCAAGATGGTGAAGACCTACCACGCCCAGGGAATTCCCTTTGCCGGCTGCTACACGGGTGACATCTGCGAAGCGCCCATCTTCAAGGAGCTCGACGGCGACGCGCCTATGACCCCGGACGAGTTCCGTCGCTACGGACATCAGCAGCTCTAGCCACATAGGGAGGGCGGCAGGGGGCACGCTCTCGGCCCCGTGCCGCCCTGGGGGCTCCGAGCTCCGCGAAGGATCTTGGAGCCCCCCGCGTCTTATGTGACTAGAGGCTCTTGTCACGCGACCGTAGTGCTGAAGGCGCATGCGGCCTGCGTAGGACGAAACCTCCGTGGGGCTGTGCCAAAGGAGAAAGGTTGCGCGACTCATTTGCGGAGATGGTGAGGCTCCACGACGAGGGGCTACGGCGGCTTGCCTTCCGGCTGTTGGGAGATCGGGACCTCATGGACGATGTGCTGCAGGATGTATATGTCAAGGCTTATCAGGCTCTTCCTCGATTCCGCGGCGACGCCTCGCTGGGTTCGTGGCTGTACCGCATCACCTACAACGCCTGCATGGATCAGCTTCGCCGTGATGCAGCGCGTCCGCGCTCGGTGATGTCGTATCACGATCTCGAGCAGGCGGTCGATCCCGCTCTGTCGGGGAGAACGGCCGCAGTCGCGGGTGGGCGTGCCACAGGCTCTCCGGCCCGGGGTGACCGAGTGGGAGGCACCGAGGATGTCGGAGAGACCGTCGCCCGCCGTCAGGACCTGGCGGCCGCCCTGGCCACGTTGTCCCCGGAAGCACAGGCCGCCGTGCTCCTCGTGGACGCCGAAGGGTACTCGTACGCCGACGCCGCCGCAATCCTCGGAATCAAGGAGGGGACAGTGGCCTCCCGGCTTCATGAGGCGCGGCGCACACTGAGGCGGGTCTTGGGGGAGGAGTGGTGATGGAGCATCGCGGGCAACGAGACGGACGCAACCCCAAGGGACACAGAGGAGAACTCCGCGATGCCAAACTTGGCCGGGAGCTACGGGCACTCGACGTTCCCGAACACAGCCCTGCGTTCTTCGAAAGGCTCGAAGCCCGCATCCAGGAGGAGGAAGCCGCAAAGCCTCGTTCCGCGTCCACTCTTTCCCGTCGTGCCGATTCCAGAGTACCTTGGTATCGGCGGAGGTGGCTGAGACTCTCGCTGCTGCCGATACCGTTGGCCGCGATGATCCTTGCGTCGGTGTGGGTGTTCGCCGATCGCATCGGCCCGGACCAACTCGCGCCTCAGCCTGCCACCGCGGCCGACGTCAAGGCCAAGGTGGCGACAGCGATGACCGATCTGAAGGCACTGGGTGGTACCTTGATCGTGACCGTTCCTACGGGCGTGTCGAACGAGAACACCTCTGCAGAAGCCTCATCTGACGACAGCCTCGGGTCCATGACGTGGACCTTTCTGATCACCGCCCGTGGCGACTTCCGCTTGACCTCGGAAGACGGCGCTCAAGACATCGCCTACGATGCCGGCACCGGCCGGGAGCAGTCGTTGTGGGACCGGGATGGTGAGGTTGTTGCGGGCGAACGCACGGGTCTTGCGTCGGGCCCACCCGATCCCCACGCGTCGAACTGGCTGGTCGCCGATTGGGTGCTCAATCGTGGATATGCTTCGTACGTGCGGGCGCTCCTCGACACCCCCGACTTCCCGGTGGAAGAGACGGGCTATGCGGGCAGGGCGGCGTGGCGGGTTCAGGTCATTGTGGCCTCGAATCTCATCGTGGATACCGCCGACAATCTCGACATCGTTGTCGATCAAGTCACCGGATTCCCCGTCAAGGTAGTGGCCACGCTGCGTGGTGAGTTCGTGGAGGAGGTGCGGCTCGAGAACCTGGAGGTGGATCCCTCGGTGACGGCCGCCGACTTCACCCTCACGTTCCCACCTGGACATGCGGTCTCTTCGCTGGACGAAGGCTTTCGCCGGGTGGGCCCAGAAGGGCTCGCTGACCTGGAGTCGATTGTCGGCTACCGGCCTCTGGTTCCTCAAGATGTTCCCGAAGGTTTCCGGCTCGTCGAGGCGAGTATCGCCGAACAGGGAGCATCGACCGGGGTGGAAGGAATGAACCCCGCAGCCCGAGGAGTGGTCTCGCTGACGTTCCGGCGCGGTTTCGACAGCTTCACCGTGTCCACCCGCTTGGTGGGGAGTGACTCCTCACCCTGGAGCGATCCGCTGGCCACCGGAGAAGGCTACGTCGATGTACCCGAGACCTTCGAAGTGGCCGCCGGGGCTTTGCAGGGCGGTTCGGCTGAACTACTCATCGATCCTCGGGGAGTGCCCCATGTGTGGGCCCTCGGCGAACGGTTGGTGGTCACGGTGGCCGGTGATCTCACGCGGGGAGAGCTGGTGAGGGTGCTGCAGTCCCTGGCGCCTGCTGCTTCGTAGACACACACGTCGCTCGAGCCGCCCCCTTCGATTCCCCTTATCGCCTCGGCTCTGCGTGCCGATAGAAGCAAGAGAGGAAGGAACCACCCGGACGGCGAACGATGACGTGGTGGGCCGTCACAGGATGAGGATATTCCGGGGATGAAGCCATGAAGATCGAGTCCATTCTTCACAAGGAGTTTGACGCACACTGGAAGGATCTGGCGGCGCGGGAGGCGGCCCAAGAGGCAGACGAGAGCTTGTGGCTGCTCGACTTCCTCCCTGTCGAGGCCATCTTCGCCCAGCTCGGTTCCCCCGCAGAGGGTGCCGCAGCCAACTGAGCTGAGGTTCGTACCGCCCGCCGGGCAGGTACTCGGCCGGAACCGCCCAAGCTGCAGCCGCCTTCAGCCGCAGCCCAACCGCGTCGGCCCCAGCCGCTCCAGCCCTCCTAGGTGGAGCGGCCTCTGCTCGAGCGGTCGGCCGGCGCAATCTCCTCGGTGACACGCAAGGCCCGCCCTCGCTGCCACACCACAAGCCCGAGCAGCGCGATGATGCCCAGCGCAGTGGTGACGAGGACGGTCGCCGACATGCCCTGGACTCGCATGGCCACCAGGTTGATGGTGAGGGTGACCCCCCAGAGGACCATCGTGGTGCGGCGCTGTGAGAAGCCCCGGCGCAGGAGTTGATGGTGCACGTGATCTCTTCCGGGAGAGGTGAGCGGGTTCATCCGCCGGAGGATGCGCCTCACCACCACCTGGAAAGTATCAAGGAGGGGCAGGAGCAGGAAGAGCAGGGGAGGGACCAGACCGAAGATGGTGGACACGCGAAGATTGCCCAGGATACTGGAAGCAGCCAGCACGTAGCCGACGAAGTAGGCACCGCTGTCACCGAGAATGATGCGTGAGGGGTGGAAGTTGTGCCGCAGGAAGCCAAGCGTGCTCCCGGCAAGAGCAGCGAGCAGCAGTGTGGCAGCGGCCCGCTCCCCGAAATGCGCGGAGACCGCGAGCAGACTGATGGCTATGATGAAGCCCACACCTCCGGCCAAGCCGTCCACGCCGTCCAGCAGATTGATGGCATTGGTGATGGCGACAACCCAGAACACGGTGAACAGGACGGAGAGCACCGGCCCCGCCGCCCCGCCGAAGGCGATCTCGATACGGATACCGTTGGCCACCAAGAGCAGGGCTGCCAGTATCTGCACTACCAGCCGGAAGAAGGGCGGCAGCCCGAACTGGTCGTCGATGAACCCGGTGATGACGAGCACCGAACCCCCGAGCAGGATGGAGAGCACCTCCGCCTTGACCTCGTCGATGACGATAGGTCGAAGCAGTGAGGCGACCACCAGCGCGGCGATGACGCCGGCGTAGACGGCAAGACCGCCCACGTTGGGCACCGGGGTTTCGTTGAGGCGGCGGGAATTGGGCTCATCGGCCCAGCCGCACTTGATGGCAAAGGCACGCACCCGGGGAATGAAGAGCCAGGTGGCCACACCCGCCAACAAGAACGTGAGGATGACCGTGAGCCAACCTGCGCGCTCAGGAGCCGCGATACCGATCTCGTTGAGGAAGCGGGTGAACCACTCCGGCATCTAGGGCAGCTCCTGCAGGAAGCGGACGGTACCGTTGGCCAGCGCATCGGCCACTCTCTGCCGATACCAGGTCTGGCTGAGAAGGCGGTCTTCCGCGGGGTTGGTCATGAAGCCTATCTCCGGTATGACCACGGGCACGTCTGACCAGTTGAAGCCGGTCATGTCGGAGCGGGCGTTGATGCCCCGGTCGGAAGCGCCGGTGGCGGCGATGAGGGCCTCTTGGATGAGTTGGGCCGCGCGTCGCGATGGAGCGGCGATGTCGTCTGTCCACCCGGCGATGACTGCCGGGTACATGGTGTGGATGCCGTGCGCGTTGGAGTTGCTGTGTCCGTCCGCATGTACCCGCAGGTAGAGGTCGGCTCCAGCCCGATTGGCGATCTGGGTCCGCTCGATGTTGGAGAGGTTCACCTCTTGCACCGTACGGGTCATGATCACCTGCACACCCCTCCGTTCCAACTCGTCACGGACCATGAGCCCCACCGCCAGCACCAACGCGCTCTCGGGAATGCCGGTGACCACACCCCGGGTGCCCGAACTGACCTTCGGCTTGCGCGTGCCGGAGCCCGGACCGATGGGCTCCAGATTGTAGTTGCCGCGGGCCTGGTGCCCGGGATCGATCACCACCACTCGGCTCTGCAGGGAATCATAACGGACCTGGGGCGGCCGAAGCCCGCCTTCGAGGAATGCAAAGGCCTCGTTAAGGGTGCCCGGCCCCTCTCGCTGCGGTGGCTCGGTGCTGAGGCCGGTCTCGTGCGAGAGGATCTCGGCCGTGTACTCCCCTCCCGCCACCGACAGCCGGCCCAGGCGGAAGGTATCGAGCCCGTAGTCTCCCGCGTGTGCCCGCAGGAAGAGCAGGGCCCGGGTCATGAGGTCGGCCGCTGCAGGCGGGGCGCCTCCCTCACCGTCGGCGGGTCTTACCACCACCGCCGCGAAGCCACGCCGGGCGGCTTTCCGTGCCGCCTCAGCCACCCCGGCCGCCTCAGCCACCCCGGCCGCCTCAGCCACCCCGGCCGCCTCAGCCACCCCGGCCGCGCGGCTGTCAGCTGCGGCCGCCCAACCTCCCCGCCCATCGCTGTCAGAGGAGGCCGACAATAGCAACAGCGGCCAGACGGAGGCGGGGCAGGACCCGCTGGGCGTGTAGAGGTCAAGGAAGACCGGGCTCTCCGCCCCTGAGCCAGGGGCGCCCGAACCCGGCGCGCCGGTGGCGGCCTCCACGTCCAGGACCTCGTGTGGCTCGGCGAGCAGCAGGCGCATGTTCCACACCAACTGAGCGATCTCTCCCCGGGTCATCGGGCCCCAAGGCGAGGTGGCGTCCAGAGGCAGTTCGGTGAGGAGGCCGGTGAACTCGGCCGCTCGGGCGTTGGCTGCGTGCGCGGCGCTGAAGGTGGCGGGCCACGTTGACCTCCAAGCCTCCGGGGCCGACTGCATGAGGGCCGGATTTCGTGCGGCCACCCCCCGTACCGTCATGGTGACGGCCTGGGCGCGGCTGATCCGGTGCCAGGGGGAGAAAGTGACGGTAGAGGTACCGCGGGTGATGCCCCGGGCGGCAACCACGGCGACGTAATTGTCCGGATACAAACCGCCGGGACCGCTCCTCTCCACATCGGGGAAGGGGCAGATGTCGGCCTGGCTCACCGGGAGTTCCAGGGCGAGCACCATGATCTTGGCGAACTGCTGGCGTGTGACCGCTCGGGCCGGCCTGAAGCTGCGGTCGGAGTAGCCTTGCACGATTCCGGCTGCAGCCAGCCCTTCGACTGCGGCAGCGAAGGGATCGTCCGCTTTCACGTCGATGAACCGGCTGCCCGCAGCCTGGACCGGTGGGGCGCCCACCGCGCAGGTGAACACCCACAGTGCCAGGGTCAGAGTGGCGACAATCACCATGCGTGCCGCCGCGAGCGAGGTCACACTGGTATGTGGAGAAGGAGCCGGGGCTGTGCCTCTCATGGCTCTAGTGTACCAAGGGGGTGGATGGCTGCACGGGATATCCGTCAGGCGGTATCCGCCGCCGGGGCCGTTCCCTTGGCACAGGGATCCTGCTCAACGGCCTCCCAATAGGCGTCGACACCGGATTGGATCTCCGCGAGCAGCTCCTCTTTGCGCGTGGGGGTGAAGAGATGGGCGAAGCGTCCTTGGCGTTTCAAGTACTCCTCCACCGGCAGCCGCGGGGAGGGCACCATCGTGTGGGTGATCTTGCCGTCCTCGTACTCCTTGAGGGGCCACATGCCGGTGCGCACGGCCAACCGGCCTATCTCCATCGACTCCTTGGGGTCGTAATCCCAGCCGGTGGGGCAGGGCGCCAGTACCAAGAGCAGGCGGGGACCGGTCAGCGACGCCGCTTTCTGCACCTTGCGGGCCAGATCGACCGGTTCGGCGCCCACGGCGGTGGCCACATACATGGGCTGGTTGGCGCTCCAGATGGCGAACAGGTCTTTCTTGTAGAGGGGATCACCGCCGGGCCCGCGGCTCGTCGAGGTGCGGGCGCCGTGCGGGGTAGCGGCGGAGAATTGCTGCCCCGTGTTGCCGTACCCCTCGTTGTCGTAGCACACGTAGAGGAAGTCGAGATCCCGGTCGATGGCGGTGGAGGTGGAGGAGAGGGCCATTCCGTACGCGGAGCCGTCTCCCGTGAGTACGACCACTTCCAGGTTCTCCTCCGCGTCAATGCGTTTCTTGTTCATGAGGATATCGAGCGCGTCCCGCACCCCTTGGGCACCGGCGGGTGCGCAGGCCATCGCCGTGTACAGCCACGAACCGCGGAATGGCGTGAACGGGTAGACGGAGAGCAGCGTCATGCATCCGGCGGCGTTCACGAACACCGTCTTCTCACCCAGCAGGGTGTAGATGTGCTGCAGAGCCTCAAGACCCCCGCAGCCGGCGCACATGGGGGTGCCGGTGCCGAGAAGGGCTGCCGTAGGCAGATCTTTCAGCGAGCGGAACCGGTTCTCATTCATCCGCGCTCCTCTCGTTTGACATTGGCGATGGCCTGCAGACGCCGGACCTCCTCGAGTTCCTCGGTCGTGTACAGGAGCCGGGGCGGCGGGGACACGCCCTCGTCGGCGGCCCTCCGGGTCGAGTGGACCATCTCGTAGAACTCCTCCGGCTTGATATCACGTCCACCGAGGCCGCCCACGAAGCCGGTGAGGGTGGCCGGAGCGCGCTTCATGCCGAAGAGCGCTCCGGCCACCTCGGAGTGCAGTACACCTCCCATGCCCGGAGAGAGGTTCTGGTCGATGACCGCGACGCCCCTCTTGCCGGCCACCAGGTGCCGCAGCTGCTCCCGGGGCAGGGGCCTGATCACCCGCGGCCGGATCAAACCGACCGCTTCCCCCGCTTCTCTCAACTCATCCACCGCATCGTATGCCTTGGTGGCGAAGGAGTCCATCATCACGAGTACGATGTCGGCGTCTTCGGTGCGATAGCTCTCGAGCAGGTGATGCCTCCGCCCGAAGATGCGCTCGAAGTCGGCCGCCGCCTCCTCGAACACCGTGAGTCCGTTGAGGCTGGCGAGGTGCATCTGATAACGGAAATAGGAGTAGGGTGAACCACCCAGTACTGCGACGGCGAGACTCACGGGGGCGCCGGCCCGGAGCCGGAGGTTCTCGGGGTTGAAGGGTGGTAGGAACTCCCGCACCTCCTCCGGCTCGGGTAGAGTGACCGGTTCCCGCGTGAACGAGAGGTAGAAGCCGTCGAGGTTCACGATGACCGGGAGCCGTACGCGCGGGTCTTCAGCGATGCGGAAGGCGAGGAGGGTGGAGTCCAACACCTCTTGGCAGGTGGCACAGTGTATCTGCAAGAAGCCGCTGTCGCGTGCCGCCAATACGTCGTTGTGGTCGGGCTCGAGGGTGACGGGGGCCGCGAGGGCGCGGGAGACATTCACGAGCACGAAGGCCGCCCGCCACCCGGCCGCGTTGTAGAGCATCTCCAAGCCGTAGAGCAGTCCCTGGCTGGAAGTGGCGGTGAACACCCGCACCCCGGTCACCGAGGCGGCTCCGGCCGCCGCCATCATGGAGTGCTCCGATTCGAGTATCACCATGCGGGCGTCCATCTCTCCACGGTCGATCCATACGGAGAGGGTCTCGATGATCTCGGTCTGTGGCGTGATAGGGAAGGCGGGGATGTAGTCGGCTTCCGCCAAGCGTGCACCCCAGGCGGCAGCGCCGTTACCGGTAAGAAGCGTGCGCCGCATCATTTCCCCTTCCCATCTTCGGTGGGTGCGCGGCCGGCCGGAGGTGGTGCCGCCGGATGGTGTGCTGTGGCCGCGGCTTGGTGCTCCGGGACCGCCTGCAAGGCGTGCCGCCGGCACTGCGAAGCGCAGATCATGCACCCCTTGCAGTGCTCGTAGTCGATGTCCGGATACCCGTCCTCACCCTTCGACATGGCGCCTTCGGGACAGAAGGTGGTGCATATCCATGTGCAGTGGTTGCACAACTCGTAGTCGAGCACCGGACGCATGATGCGCCACAGGCCGGTGGCGACCGCTTCGCTCGTGTGGCTCGCGTGGATGGCGGGAGCGCTCACGCGGGCCGCGTCGAAAGGCACATCAATCCACTCGGGAGGGGTGGAGGAGAGGGCTGAGTTCATCCCACCCTCGCGCACCGCTCCCCGCCAGGGCTCCATGAGGTCGCAGTATTCGAGCGCCCTCTCCTGGTTCTTGATGACCACGGCCGGACCGCGCGAGCCGAGTTCCTCTTCGATGGCTATGGCCAGGGAGTCCCTGGAGACGGCTTCCGTCAGCCCGGCGGCGGCACCGCTGCAGGTGGCGCCTACGAAGGCCAGCTCCTCCGGGTTCTCCACATTGACCGGCGTGGGCAGCACGATGATGGTGGCGTCCGTCTCGAGGCGCGTGCGCCACTCGTCGGCGGAGAGTCGGGTGTTGAGAAGGAGGGTGGTATCGGCAGTGGCACCGGCCATCACCCCGGCGGCGGCGAGCGGAACCAGCGTGTCGTCACTCACCACCACGAGGTCCGGCCGGCGGATCACACCCCGTTCGTTGATGGGCCCACGGGCCGCCCTCACGTAGGCGAAGATGGGAGCTCCGCGGCGCTCGGCCCCGTAACGAGGGGCATCCTGCACATCGAAGCCTTCGAGGAAGAAGGCCCGGCCGAGCACCCGACCGGCCGTCTTTATGCCTTGCCCACCTCGGCCGTGAAAACGAATGCGGTACACTACTTCCTCCGTGGTCGAAGGACCGCTCTGTGCGAGTCAAGGCATCTCATACCCAAGACCGCGCGTTTGCGAACGGTGTTCTCTCCGGGGAGTGGCATGGGCGCCACACTCATTCTTTCGGCAGCAACGGGCCTTCTCCTTACGGAGTCAACGACGGCCCTCCCGGGCCGGAAGCGGCCTCAACGCGGAGGCCACTTCCTCATGGAGTCAGTCCTCTTCGGGTTCTTCACCCGCGATCATGGCAAACAGTGCTTTGGCTGCTGCTTCGGGGCCTGAGGTCTCGTATCCGGGGATACCGAGGCGCGTACGGAGTTGTCCTACGAATATCCCGGCTCGGAAAGCCGCTTCGAAGGCCTCGCGCGCCAAGGGCTCATGCAGGTCTCTGTACTGGGGCGGTCCGAAGATGTTCGCGAAGTAGCTGTGAACCAGGCCTGTGGAGGTGGTGGTGCCTTTCGCCATGGCCGCTCCCTCGCGGAAGATGGCCAAGGCTTCGTCGGCGTTCTTCATGGGAGCTATGATGGGATGGTCGCGGTCCACCTGTTCGTAGTTGTTGGCGTAGAGGATGAAGTCGAGGGGGTAACCACGGAGCACTTCGTCCAGCATGGTGACCGGCAGAACGACCCGGGCGTTCACCTTCTGCGGGCTCATGATGATGGCTCGGTCCACCTGGGCGAAGGCATAGCCCTGCTGGAGATCATCGAGCCGGATGAAGGCCCCGATCTCGCTACCGTACCCGAGTAAGCGACCCTCTTCGTCGATCTGCAGAGAACCCATATCGTCGGCGATGATGCGCATCTCCCGAATGTAATCGCGGCCGAGTGTACGGAAGGCTTCGAGACTCTCTGACTTACCGGCGGCGGTGTCGCCGATGATGAGAACGTTCGCCCGCTGGGCACTCTTCAGCTGGATGTGAACCATTGCGCCATGGAAGGGCATGAGGCCGCGCTTCATCATCACGATGTTGTGGAGGGTGAGCATCATCTTCTTCAGGTATCCGAAGTAGCCGAAGCGGTCTTCACCCGGCACCGCCGCGACGAGCAGGTCGTTGGCTTCGTCGTCGAAGAACACGGTGGGGAGTTCACCGAACTGCCACATCACCTCCGGCGAGGCGCCGAACACGTAGACGGCGTCGGGGCCGGCGGCGATCTGTTCGTCGCTTGCCAATTCGAACAAGTTGGCCAGGGAGCAGCCCAAGCCGATGAACTGCCGGTGGAAGTACGCATTGATGAGCAGCGGACCGACCATGGCCGGGTAACAGAGCCATTCGTCGCGGTTGAGGATCAGTCCCTCGATGGGGTTGGTGTTCACTTTTTCGAACTGACCCGTGCGCTTGTTCATGGGAGGGTCGATGATCATGGGGGGCGCTATCCACACGTGGCGGATGAACGGTACCCCGGCGAGGCCGCTCTCATATTCGGCGGGTAGCGGGCATTCCTTGGGGACGGCGATGAGGCCTACGTCGCAGCCTGCGGCCACCTGCCGGTAGATGCGGGGGTGGCTGCCCGAGATGTTCTCGCACACGTCGCGGTAAAGGGAGCGGACGGTGTGGGTGAGCATCTCGATAGTGCTGTTGAAAGCCCGGTAGGGGCGTTGATCGAAGCTGCTCGGCCCCGGCTCGGAGTGAAGGATCATGAAGCGGTCGAAAGACCTCCAGTAGTCGTAGAGACCCTCGGCGAAGTCCGAGAGTGCGCGCCGCCTCGACGGCTCGAGCAGAAAGCGCTCGTCTTCCAGCACGGAGACCACCTGATCCAGTGAGTTCGTTGAGAGAGAGGCAAGCAGTCCGATCAAGCGGCTGTCGAGATCGGAGGGCTCCTGTCCTTCGATGGCGAGATCCTCGAGCAATGGTGAGTCGATCTTCCGGAGTTCGCCCAGGTACAGTTTGACGATGCCGCGGAACACCTCGCTCTGCACGATCTCCTGCTGCGAGGCACAGATGTCCCCATCGGTGTGGATGATGATCTGATTGCCTTCCTTGAAAGACTTCTTGATGCCCATCAGTGCGCTTCCTCCCAGTCTCACGAGCGAGTCTCTTGGAACCTGCTCGTGCTCTTGCGTGTGAAGTGTCCTCACGAAAAAACCGCACATGCGCCCAAGGTGCCCTGGAAGCAATGTGCGGCCTAGATATCGCGGCCCGCCCCCGGATCAGTACCGGGCGGCCTTCCGCCTTCTCTGCCTATGTGAGGGGGGAGTATAGGGGCAAGACCGGCCGGGGTCAATGCCCGGTGGCGGGGGGACGTTCAGTGGGGCGCACGTCAGGGGGGGCCACCAGCTCGAATACGATCACCTGTTGTCCCGACACGGTGCTCATGTCCGTGTAGAGACTGGTGACGCGGCGCCCGGTGGCCTGTTCGACCACCGTTTCCAGGAGGGGGCGCGCCTTCTCGATGAGTGCCAGCCGGACTTGCTTCACGAGCTCGCGCCCACGGGAGTCGCCTCCACCGGTGGCAAGTTGATGTTCGGCCGGGGTGAGCACCCCCCTGAGGCGCACAACCACCAAGTCGTCGATGAGATAGGTCTTCGTCTCGGCGGGTCCACGGCCGATGTACTCCTTCTCGAAGCGGGTCACGGCTTCGCTGATCTCCGCCTCCAGACGTCCCTTGGTCTTCTCACCTCTGTGCGCCACGTCTTCCCGTCCGTCCTCTCTGCTATCTCTCGGCTGCCTTCTCCACCCGCTTCGGCCGGCCGCGAGCCTCTCGGCTGGTCACCGAACAGGTCGCGGCCCCTAGCCCAAGCTCACATCGAGCACCATCATCACCAGGAAGCCTACGAGGGCGCCGCCGGTCGCCAGGTCTACGTGGCCTCCCTGATGGGATTCGGGGATGAGCTCCTCTACCACCACGAAGATCATGGCTCCGGCGGCGAAGCTCAGTGCATAGGGTAGCAGTGACCTGACGGCGAGAACGGCGGTCGCCCCCAGCACCGCGGCAATCGGCTCGACGATGGCGGAGAGGTGAGCGTAGTGGAAGCTCCGGGCCCGGGAGAGGCCTTCGCGCCGGAGGGGGAGGGACACAGCGGTGCCCTCCGGGAAGTTCTGGATGCCGATGCCCAAGGCCAAGGCCAGCGCTGCACCCAGCGTGGTCCCGGGCAGGCCGACCGCCGCCGCCCCGAAGGCGACACCGATGGCGAGCCCTTCGGGGATGTTGTGAAGGGTGATGGAGGAGAGGAGGAGAATGCTCCTGTGCCATGAGGTCTTGGGTCCCTCGGCTTGAGTGCGGGGCAGGCCCAAGTGCAGATGGGGTATGATCCTGTCGAGGAGGGCCAAGAAGAGGCCGCCGGCAGCGAAGCCGGCCGCGGCGGGCAGCCACGCGGGCACCGCCATGCCCTTCGATAGCTCGAGAGCCGGAATGAGGAGTGACCAGACGCTTGCCGCGATCATCACACCTGCCGCGAAGCCCAGCATGGCATCAAGCAGCCGCCGGCTGGGTGCCTGCCCCAGGAATACCAAGGCCGCACCCAGTGCCGTCATCACCCAGGTGAAGAGCCCGGCTATGAGGGCCTGCACCAGCGGGCTCAGGTTCTCCATTCGCGAGGCCTTTCGTGTGTAATGCCGTCCGCGTGCCGTTCTTCCCAAGGAGACACGGCTGCCACGCAGACCCCGCTCGCCGGGGTCGCCATGACAGGTGTACCCTCGCAGGCGACTGTGTACGCTTCCTCGCGGGAGACTTCGCTCGCACCGCCGCGGCTCAGGACGTCGGAGGCAATGAGAGGGCGCGGCGCTACTGGGACTCGTGTGCGGAAGCGTATGACCGAAACGCCCTCATCGCCGGGCCCACCTACCAACCCATCCTCCACCGTCTTCTGCGGGATGTGGGTGAGGAAGATTTCGTACTGGAGGTGGCCGCTGGGACGGGGCTTCTCACCGCTCCCTTGGCGCGACGGGCGAAGCGGGTGGTGGGCACCGACTTCTCGCCTGGCATGTTGGCCGTGGCGCAGCGCAGGCTGGCCGCCTACCCCAACGTGGAGGTACTGGGTGCCGATGCCGCCGACCTGCCCTTTCCCTCCCGGAGTTACGACGTCGTCGTCTGTAGCCACGCCCTGCACGTCATGGCTTCGCCGGAGATAGCGGTGCGAGAGTTCCGGCGGGTGCTCCGTACGGGGGGCAGGGTGATCGCCATCACACTTCTCGACGGGGAGATGTCCCCCGCCAGCTTGGTAAAGAACGTCCTTTCCTTCCTGCCGCGCTTCGGCTGCCCACCTTGCCGGCGGACGCTGCAGCTCGAGGGTCTGGCCGAACTCGTGCGCTCCGGCGGCCTCGAAGTCGAGCAGGCTGTCATCGTGGCCCGGGAGCCCATACCCACGGGCTATGTGAGGGCCCGCAAGGCGCAGTAGGGGAAAGGGAGCGCAAGGGCGCGAGGTGTAAGCGCCGGCAGGTTGGCCCGTGTCGCTCTCGGCGAGGGGCCGGCACGGGTGCGGGGCAGAGGTCCACGCTCTCGGTCGAGGCTCCTTCTCTCGTAGAGCCCGCTTTCAACCCTCAGAGGATCTTGGTCATGGTGACGTCGGAGGCCGTGTAGCCGATACTGTCGTACAGAGCACGGGCCACTTTGTTGTGGCCGAACACGTGGAGACTGATGATGTTCAATCCCATGGACCGGACCCTGTTCTCGAGAGCTCGGAGGGCCCCGCCGCCGAAACCACGCCGGCGCCACTCCTCGAAGATGACGAAATCGTAGATATACGCGACCGGGCCGTTCCCCAGGTCTGTGACCCCGAACCAGATGAAGCCGACCTTGGTGTCGGTTGTTCCGTCGATGATGGTGAGCAAATGCTGGTCGGCGGTCGAAATGCCTTGGGGCAGGAGCTCCTTGAAGGTGGAGACCGCTCTCGCCTCGGCCCCCGTGGCCGGCCAGCTTCCCGTCGTCACCTTCTCACTGGCATAGTTGGTAATGGCGTAGTCCATGTATGCCGCGAAATCGTCTTCCGTCATGGGCGTGAGAGTGACCACTGAGGGCCTCCTTCATGCGCGTGGTGTGGTGGGAGAGGCGAGGCGGCCGCGCCCGCGCGGCCGCCTCGCCATCCGCCGGCACCGGTACCTACTGCATCCTACTGTATTGTAACCGCCAGCGAGAAGGTCTCTTCGGGTTCCACACTCTCCCAAGACCTCGCGTAGTCGAGATTGATGACCGCCGACCCCTTCCCCTTGGCCACGTACGTGAACGTGAAGGTGCCGGGAGCACCTGCCAGGGTGGATTCGGGTTCGAAGGTGTAGTCACCGACCTCTTCTATCACATTCCCGTCCACCTCTCCCCGCAGCCAGGTGTAGCCGGTGGTGGGGTTGCCCTCGAGGACTATCTTCAACTCTTGGCCCTCGGAGAGCTTCACAGTACCCCCGTTATCTGCTGCAGTGACGGTCTTTGGTCCCGCTTCTCCGCATGCCGCCAAGCCGGCGGCGAGGACGGCTGAGACAAGCAGTGCACAGACAGCACCCGCGGCCCTTTTCATCTTTCCCTCCCAGGAGAAGTACGCTGTACGGGGGTTCTGACCAGGGTTGCGGGGCGGAAGTTCCGCGGGGCCGGCTTCTGCGGAAGGTATACGGAAGCCGAGGTGGATCAATAGCCGACGAGTTCCTTGAGGGTCGTGAAGCCGTATCCCTGGGAGCGCAGCCAGTTGATCATCTGCGGCAGCGCAGCTACTGTGGCAGAGCGATCGCCTCCGCCGTCATGGAGGAGGATGACGGCACCGGGACGCGTCTGCGCCCTGACGTTGGCCATGATGGAATCGACTGTGCGTGTTTCCCAGTCGCGGGTATCCACGTCCCACATGGTGACAATCATGCCGAGATCGGCCGCCACCTGGGTCACCTCGTCGTTGAAGAAGCCGCCCGGCGGACGCATGAAGGGTGAGTAGCCTATGACTTCGGTAGTGCGGGTCAGCTCCCGGACCATGGTTTCCCGGCTCACCTTGGAGAGATGGGTGTGGCTCCAGGTGTGGTTCGCAATGTGGTGCCCGCCGTCACGCATGCGCTGCAGAATGGCCTCATTGCCGGCGGCACTGCTGCCACAGACGAAGAAGGTGGCCTTGATGCCCTCCCTGTCCAAGATGTTCAGCACCTGGGGGGTGTAGCTCGAAGGTCCGTCGTCGAAGGTGAGCACCACCACCTTTTCGTTGGTGGGGGGAGTTGAGCCTCTCTTGACTACAGTGTTCTTGACCTCCCGGGTCATGAACGTGATGAGCTCGCGCTTGCTGCGCTCGCCCTTGAAGGTCTCTTTCACGCCCGGGTGTCCCTTCTCTGTGATCTTGAAGTCCCAACCCGTACCCTGCACCACGATGCGCGAGGGTATCTCGATTGAGGTTGAGGTGAGACCTTCGAGAACACCCGGCCCATGCTTGGCCACCACCTGGGAGCCGTCCTTCAGGGGTTGTGAGGGAGAAGTGGTGTCGTCGTTCACCTCCACGGCTCCCATTTCGCCCCCACCTGCGACGAACACATCTCCCGTGAAGTCCAGACCGGAACCGGTACGGGGAGCGAGCTCCCTTGCCTGCCGGATCTGCTCGACAGTGGTCCCCGGAGTGACGGCTGCGGCTACCCCGTTGATCGACACCATGAACACTGAGCGGGAAGGTCCGGTGGGGTAGAGGAGCACCGCCACGGCCGCAAGGACGACGATCATGGCGGCACGCGTGAGTGCGTACATGAGACCCGAACCGCGCCTTCGGCTTTCGACCTCGTACACGCGGAAAGAAGCATCGCCCTTCGGGGGCCGCCCGGCCTTCTGGTGGCGGTCGGCGCGGCGGGTGCCAAAGTACTCGAGGGGTGGCGCCTCACCGGGCGGTCGCTCCCACCCGGATGGGTCTACGGGAGCGAAGCCTGCGGATTCCTGACGGGTGTCGTGTCGGCTGTGTTCCATCTCTTCTCTTCTGTTGATCCTATTTTATCTGTTGAGGAGCGAAATAATAAACCGATACAACTGTGTGGCCGAGAAGGCCGCCCTGAGCGCCGGGGTCCCGAGCACCCGGCCCGAAAGCCCGGCCGCGCAGGCTGGGGCCTCCAATGCTCGGGTCGGAGCCCGGGCGCGGCGGACCCCACATCCTCGATACCTCTTCGCGGCCGGCGACCGTGGCTCCTTCTCCCGCCCTGCTCCTTCTCCCGCCCTTTACCGGGAGCGCCTGTTGAGCGACTATGTATACGAGCGTTCTCGCCAGCGGGCTGCTGGCCCGCATGAGAGGGGAAGAAGATGCAGTGTCCGGCATGTGGCAAGGACATAAGCGAGGGCATCCGCTTCTGTAGGTTCTGCGGCGTCGACACGGCTGCGCTTGGAGCCACACCCGCGGCAACCGGAGGAAGGGGTGGGCCTGCGGCGCCTGCGCCTCCGGAGGGCTCTACGGACGGAGCCGCCGAGTACGATTCAGCACCCCCTCCGCCACCAGAGCCACCACTGCCGCCTTTGGAGCAGTTTCCCGGCTGGTCGCCCGCACCACCACCGCCGTCCGACGCTCCTACGCAGGTCATGCCGGCTGCTGCGTGTTCAGGTGCACCACCGCCTCCCGGGCCCCACTGGGAACAATCCCCGCCCGCACCCACGGGCTATGGGGACGGTGCGGCTCCTCTTCCACCACCGTGGCCTGGAGGCCAGTCTCCTCCGCCCGGGTGGGAACCACGGCCCCCTCGTTCCTCGCGGACTCCCTGGATCGTGGCCGGCATTCTCGCCTTGCTGCTGGTGGCGGGCGGTGCGGTGGCCGCCGTGCTTCTCCTCACGAGAGACGGAGACAGAAGTGCGACGACGACGGTCACGATAGAGGTTGCGGCATCCACCACGTCCACGACCGTCCCGGCCACCACGCCCCCTGCCACAGAGACGACTCTCCCGCCTCTCACCACTTCCACCACGTGGGGTGCCGGCGGTGAAGACTACCTCTACGCGCTTGCCGACCTCGACTCGCTCCTTCTCTATGCTGATCTCCGCGTACCTGAACTGGCCGAGAGGATCAACGAAACGGCCCCGAATGTGCCTCTGGCCGTGCGTAACGAGCTTCGTGCGCTCATGGAATCCGTCCAAGACGCTCTCGACAATCTCAACGTGGAGGAGCTGCTTCCCGGCTATGATCGGGCCGACTCATGGCTTCAGGATGCCGCCATCTACATGCTGTACCGCATCGAGGCGACGGTGCTCGGTATTGAGGCCATGCGCGATGCGGGCACGGTCTCGGCGGGTACGTCCCACTTCAACGAGGGTCGACGAATGCGTGACGAATTCCGGGCCGCCTACCAGAAGTACCTGTCCGCACTGCCCGGGGATTGATCGCCCCGGGCTGCCCGCCAACCCCAGGGAACAGTGGTGATGAAGCGGCCCACGCGGTGTGATGACCCAGAGTCAGAAGCTATGCCGAGCGGGCCGGTATCTCTCCACCACGTCAACCCCGGTACACCTCGTTGATGAACTGCGCAACCTTGTCACCGACGGCGGCGTAGACGACCTCTTGGGGCCGGGGGTCGGACTTCGGCACCTTCAGTGAATGGTCACCGCCCTCCACCAGGTAGAGCTCGCCCGGGCGCTCGAGACCGGCTATCACGTGGGCCAGTATCTCCAGGTCGCAGAAGGCGTCTTTCGTACCAGTGACGAAGAGACTCGGCACGTTCACCCGGCGGAGAGGCTCCCAATGTGCCTTGTCCTTGCGCCCCGGGCTGTGCAGGGGGAAGCCGAGGAACACCAGCCCCGCCGCGGTGAGGCCTTCACCCTCAGGGCCGCGTGACACCAACTCGGCGGCGATACGGGCGCCGAGCGACTTGCCACCGAGGAATACCGGGCCGGGCCTGCACAGCTCATCGTCACGAAGCGTGTCGTGAGCCCTGATGAACGCCTGTTCGAGCACCGGGTTCTTGTCCGGTCTCTCCGCACCCCTTTCCGTGAAGGGGAAGTTGAACCTGAGAACACCGGCCGACCCAGAGTCCCCCAGCCGCTGCGCCACCGCGGCAAGAAGGGGTTCCGTCATGTCGTTGCTTGCCCCGTGCGCCAGGATGAGCGCCGGAGTGACCCCCGGGCGGCAGTCTTCGGGTTGGGACAAGATGCCACTCACGATGGTTTCGGGCCCCGCGTTGATCTCAATACGACGCTCGACCATGCGACCTCCCCCGCATTGCCTCATCACCACTTGCCATCAATGTACCGCAATGATAGGACATCTTCATGTGGTACAAAGGAAGCACGCGACCAGGTGTCACATATGCCCGGCCTTGAGGATAGCCGCGAGCGAATATGTCAGGGGAGGTAGGGGTGGAGCGAATAATCGACAACCTCGACAAGGTCAAGCTCAAACTCGACGAAGCCTTCTTCTACTTGGATGAGATCGAGGAGATCATCGAGGATCACACCATGGGGCCGGAGGCGGACGAGAAAGTGTCCCGGGCCAATGAACGGCTTACGGGGGAGCTCTCGTCATTGAGCAGCCGGGTTGCTGAGCTTCAGGAGATACTCCTCGCGCTGAAGGCCCAGAGGGATTCCGAAGCGGGGGCGGATGTCGGCTCTGGGGCTACAGCCGGTGCGGATGCCGCATGCGGCGATGCGCCTCCCGAGGCGTAGTTCGGCGCAGACCGGTTCATGAACAAGGGTATACGGGCGGTCGCGGGTAGCGCGCTCGTCATGTTTTTTCCGGGGGCTCTGGCCTTCGGCCTCCCTGGAGTGCTCGGGCCTTACTGGCAGGCGGAGTTCGATGTCGGCCGGGGAACCACCGGTGCCATCATGTTCTTTGTGCTGGCCTCTCTCGGTATCTTCATGTTCTTGGTGGGGCGTTGGCAGGAGAGACTCGGGCCCCGGGCCATGATGACCATCGGGGGTGTCCTTTGTGGTCTTGCCCTGCTCGTGCTCGCGTTCGGGAGCACCATCTATATGGTCTATCTCTGGGGCTTTCTCAACGGCACGGCATCGTGCTTCACGTATATGCCGGCCCTCACGGTGGTGCAGCGCTGGTATCCGTCCCGCCGCGGACTTGTCTCGGGTCTTGTCAACCTCGTCTTCGGTTCGGCGGCGGCGGTCATGGTGCCACTGTTCGGGCTCATGCTGAGCGGTCGTCTGGGTTACAGGGGCATGACTCTGGCTGTGGCAGGGGCGGCTCTTCTCTTTGGTGTGGTCGCGGCCCAACTGGTGTCTTTGCCGTCAGCGCTGCCTCCCTCTGCCGCCCTCGCTCAGGCCCTTCGCGCTCAGCCGGTCAGCTCACTCACGGTGGCGGAGGGTGTGCGTACCCGCAACTTCTGGCTCATCTGGCTGGTGTGGGCGCTACAGGGAGCGGCCGGCATCGCCATGGTCACCCTCTCGGTCGGCTACGGCCTCCACCGTGGTTTCGAACTCGAGTCGGCCGTGGTCATCCTCACCGCTTTCAACTTGACCAACGGGTTGAGCCGCATACTCACCGGTTACTTCTCCGATAGGATCAGGCGCAACTTGACTATGGGAGGCGCCTTTGCCGCTTCAGCCGCTGCGTATCTCGTGCTGCCCCACGTCGAGGGGTTGGCGGAGGCGGCAGTGCTCGCGGCCGTGGTGGGCTTCGGTTTCGGCACACTCTTTGCCGTGTCCGCTCCCTTGGCGGCCGATTGCTTCGGTATGGCTCACTTCGGCGCCATCTTCGGCTTGGTCTTCACCGCCTACGGTTTTGTGGCCGGGCTCCTGGGTCCGACGTTGGGAGGGGTGCTCGTGGACGCGGCGGGCGGAGGCTTCACGCTCGTGTTCACGTATCTGGGGCTCCTCTGTCTGGCAGCTGCGGTGCTGATCCAATTCGTGAGGCCGGACAAGAGGGGATCTTCCCGGATCAAGGGTTGAGGGTTAAGGGGGGTCTCGGGATGCAGCCTGAAAGAGCATGGCTCGGTGGAAGAGGGGAGGACTCGTGACCGAATTCGCCTACACACTGATCTGGGGCAGGCCGCTGGTGCTTTACATCGGACTGCTGTCATTCATGACGTTCCTCTTGGTGGCGGTCCTTGGAAAGTATGGACGCCGGATGACCTTTCGGGGCAGGCGTCTCGGGCTGAGACCGCATCGGGCCTTGGCGGCGGCGGCCCTCCTTGTAGCCATCATTCACGGGGTGCTGGGCTTGGCGCCCTACATTCGCTAGAGCTGTCAAGTAAGGGGTGGCAGCCACCGGCCCTGCTGCCGAAGCGCTCCGAGATAGAGAGACTACAACTCAGCCTTGCGCAGAGCTGCGTAGGTGGCAACAAGAAGCAGCAGAGACAGCCCCAGGTTGAGGCCGAGGCTGGCGAACGCCTCCACGCCGAGGGCGGCGGCAGGGGAGGTGGGGGTGCCGATGAGTGCTCCACCCGCGGCCAGTACCCCATAAGGGCCGTAGGTGCCGAGTGGGGCCCAGAAGGTACCGAGGAAGGGGAAGACGAAAAGGGGGATCACTGAGAGGCCCGCCGCAGCCGCCGGGCTTCGTACCAGTGCGGAGAAGAAGAAGGTCCAACTGAACACCAAGAGGGAGTAGGCCGCATACAGGCAGGCGGCAGCCATCATCGCCCCCACCTCGGGCGGACCCAAGAGGAGGCCGGCGTACAGGACGGCGACCAGGGCGCCCAGCAGCATCGAGACGATGACGTACGCTCCGTTGACTCCGAAGCGCACGGCCAAGTAGGAGAACCGCCGTACCGGCTTCACGAAGAGTACGGCGAGAATGCCGTCTTTCCGTTCGCCGGCGATGATGTTCATGAACACCACGATGGCGGCCAAGAGGCCCAACTGGCGGGCGAGCTCGAGGTATTGGAGGAATCCGTCGCCGGGTCCGGTCTCAGGCAGGACTATCTGCATGCCTTCCGTGGCCGCCCCCTCAAGAAGCAGCGGCAGGAGCCTGATGACGGCCGGCCCAGAGATGCCGAAGAAGACAAAGACGAGAGGCAGGGCAAGAAAGCGGCGGGTACGCACGAGCTCCAGGAACTCTTTGCGAAGGAGAACACTCATGCCGGCTCTTCCCCGGCGGGGGCTTGAACTTCATCGGCGGCGGAGGCGCCGGTCGGGCCGACCAGGCGCAGGAAGACATCCTCGAGGGTCGGGACCAGCAGGCTCAAGTCGACGAGGCGTAATTCCTCCCGGGTGATGAGGGCCGGTATGCGTCTTTCGGCCGCTTCCAGATCAGAGGTGAGCACTCGGAGCAGCGTGCCTTCCTCGAGTACCTCCTGGGCCCACGGTTCCGCCTCGAGGGCGCTTCGCATGCGCTCCCGTCCCTCCGCGACTTCGATCTGGAAGACGGGCTGGGCAGAGCGGCGCAGCAGATCTCTGAGGGGGGATTCGACCACAAGTGCGCCTTGAGAGATGACCCCTATCCAGGTGGCGACCCGCTGGACATCGTCCAGCACGTGGGACGACATGACTATGGTGGCGTGATCCTTGAGGGCGGCGATGAGTTCGAGCACTTCCCGGCGGCCGATGGGATCGAGTGCGGAGGCGGGCTCGTCGAGGAGCAGCACCTCAGGGTCACCTACGAGAGCCTGGGCTATGCCCAAACGTTGCCGCATGCCCCGTGAGAAGCCTCGGATGCGGTCGTCGGCGCGGTCAAGGAGACCCACGGTGGCAAGCAACTCTCGTGCCCTGTCCGAGGCCCGGCTCCGGCTGAGGCCGAAGAGCCCGCCCACGAAGGAGAGGAACTCCTGAGGGGTCATCCAGGGATAGAATGCCGGCTCCTCCGCCAGGAACCCCACCTTGCGGCGGAGTTCCACGCTCGCCTCGCCGGGCCTCACCCGCTCCCCGGCGATGTACGCCTCCCCGGCGCTGGGCGCGAGGAGGCCGGTCAGCATCTTCAGAGTGGTGGTTTTGCCTGAACCGTTCGGCCCGAGAAAACCGTATATCTCTCCGGCGGGCACAGCGAGGTGTAGCTCATCGACCGCCCGGAAGGATCCGAACACCCGGGTGAGCCCACGGACATGGATGGCTGGCTCAGGCGTCGCGGCCGGCGCGGCACCGGTCAAGACGTCACCTCCACCGCGCTTCCTGTGCCGAGCCCTCCGGAGTGTGCAGCGGTGCTCTCGGCCCTCATGCGTGCCTGCCCCACAGCAGGTAGGCGATCGGCCCGACCAGGTTCAGGAGGAGAATGACCAAGACCCACACCAGCTTGTTGCCTCCCTTGACCGCCGATCGTGTGGCCAGGTCGACGAAAGCCCAGATCATGAGGCCGAGTTGGATCGCCGCCAGAGGTACGAGAATCGCCAGCCATTCACCTATCTCGAGCTGCTGCATGGTACGTCCTCGCGCGTTTGCAGGCATGTGTGGTGTAGCCGTTGCCTCATCCAGTCGGACGGCCGCTTGGGGTGGGACCGCCGGAAGAAGACCGGCTTCGGGCAGGCACTATACTAGAGAGCGAAAGCAGAGTGAAGGTGACCCACGCCACAGGATCGGCCCAGGCCCGCAAGGCTATGTCGTAGAGGGAGGAGCCTCATGCAGACCGCATACTTCGACAGCAGGGGTAGTCAGAACACCGACACCGTGATGGAGTTGGTTCGGACCAGGGCGGCGGAGCTGGGTATCGCACAGGTGGTAGTACCCACCACCGGGGGCTCGGTGGGGTTGCAGGCGGCCGAGGCGCTCGCCGGTTTGAACGTGGTGGTCGTCACCCATTCGGCCGGCTTCTCTGAGCCCGGACGCCAGGAAGTACCCGAGAACACCATTGCCGAGATCAAGGCCAAAGGCGCGAAGGTGCTGACGACCACGCACGCATTCGGCGGGGTGGGCCGGGCGGTGCGCTTCAAGATGAAGACGTATCAGACGGAGGAGATCATCGCGCAGACCCTGCGCTTGTTCGGCCAAGGTACCAAAGTAGCGATAGAGATCAGCCTGATGGCGGCGGATGCGGGTCTCATCGCCCCTCACGAGGAGATCATCTCGTGCGGTGGCAGCGGCCGCGGTCTCGATACCGCGCTGGTGCTCCGGCCGGCCCACGCGCAGAACTTCTTCGATCTGCAGGTGCTGGAGGTACTCTGTAAGCCCCGGGTACCCTAGGGTCGCCCGGACCGCCGGACCTGCGTCCGCCTACGATGCGCCTTCATCGACGATGCGGCCGTCGCGCATGGTGATGACCATATCGGCGTAGGAGGCCGTGAACGGGTCGTGCGTGACCACGAGGATGGTCTGGCCCTTGGCGTTGAGTTCCGCCAGCAGATTCATGATGGCCTCGCTCGTATGAGTGTCCACCTCGCCCGTCGGCTCGTCGGCCAGGATGAGAGGCGGATCCATGATGAGAGCACGGGCGATGGCCACCCGCTGCTGCTCGCCGCCCGACAGCTCGTTGGGCCGGTGGTCGAGACGGTTCTCCAAGCCCATGAGGTGCAGCAGCTTCACAGCCATGTCGCGGGCCTTCTTGCCCCGAATGCCCTCGTACTTCAAAGGGAGGGTGACGTTGTCGACTGCACTGAGCGTGGGGATGAGGTTGAAGCCTTGGAACACGAAGCCGATGAGATGGCGGCGAAGGTCGGGGAGGGAAGAGGCGGGAGCCGAAGTGAGATCGTTGCCGTCGAGCACGATGCGCCCGGAGGTGGGACGGTCGAGTGAGCCCAACACGTTGAGCAGGGTGGACTTGCCCGACCCGGAAGGGCCCATGAGAGCGTAGAAGGCGCCCCGGGGAATGCCGAGGTCCACCCCTTGGAGTGCGTGCACGACGTTGCCCTCACTCATGACGTAGTTCTTGCGCACGCGTTCGACCTCCACGATGAGATCGCGTGGTACCTTCTCCGGACTCGTGTCCGGGGCGGAGCTCCGTTGGGGTGTGGAGTTCGTCATCTGCTCTGGCATTCGTGTGGGCCTCTTCTCCTCATTGGGTGCGCAGTGCGGTCACCGGGTTCATGCGGGCGGCTCTGAAGGCCGGATAGAGGCCTGCGACCATGCCCAGGATCACGGCAAAGGCGAGTGCTCCCACGGCGAGGCGCCAGGTCATCGTGAACAGGAGCGTGCCCGTGCTCTCGGTTTGCGCGTTGATGATGAGCGTGACGGCCCACCCCACCCCGAAGCCGATCAGGCCGCCGAAGAGACCGATGAGGGCGGACTCGCCCAGGTACTCGAGCAGGACGTGGCGTGTCTTGGCGCCGACGGCCCGCTTGATGCCGATCTCGCGGGTGCGCTCGGTCACGCTCATGATCATGGTATTGATGACAGACAGTCCGCCGACGACAACCGCTATGAGCGCCACTCCGAAGATGATGAGGTTGAAGATGACCGTACCCGATTCGAACTGGCGCCGGAACTCGCTGGGGGGAGTTGCACTGAGCCCGGTGAACGCTTCGGAGATGTCCAACGCCAACTCGTCGGGGTCCACACCCGGAGCCGCAAACACCTGGGCACTGGTCACGATGTTGTCAGTGGTGAGCAGGGGAAGGTCGCGGGCGAGCAGCCGGCGCGTGTCATCGATGAAGACGAAGGAGAGCTTGTCGGTGAATTGCAGGCTTCGCTCGAGCACGCCCTTCACCGTGAACGGCTCTGCACGGATGAGCAGTGTATCGCCCGGCCGCACGTCGAACTCTTGGGCAACGTCGGAGCCGACGACCACCGCGCCGCTGTCGCCGGGTTCGAGATTCCGACCTTGAGCGACACGGAGCCCTTGTTCCTCGAAGCGGTCGAGGTAGGCTTGGTCGATCTCTACCCCGGTCACGATGTTGGGTGGTCCGAAAGAGAAACCTCCGCCTTCTTCGGGTGAGCGTAGCAGGATGCTCACGCTGGCCTCCACCCGTTCCACGCCGGGGAACTCCCGCAGTTCATCGGCGACGTCTGCATCGAAGGCACCGCCGAAACCAACGTCCCCGGAGGCCTGTACGTTGATGGCGGTGCCGTAGAAGTCGAGTGCGCCACCGATGAGAAGGTTGATCTTCTCGGCCATGGAGCCCATGACCGTGAAGGCGAAGATGCCGATGGCTATTCCGAAAATGGTGAGGGCGGTTCGCAGCTTGCGCCGCCACATGTTCAGCAAGATCTCCAGCGTGTCCCTTTCTATCGTGTTCTGCGGGGCCCGGACCGCAAGGCTGCCCTCATGTGAGCGCAAGCAACCGACGGCGAAGCAGGTCGAGTGCCGTGTGCGCCGTACGTTCACGTATCTCTGCTCGCGTACGGAACATTGTATACTTTCGTGCATCGATGATTCCGCGAACGTCCGTGGCGATCCATACGAGTCCGACCGGCTTCTGGGCTGTGCCGCCGCCTGGGCCGGCGATACCGGTGGTCGCGATGGCGCAGTCGGCGCCGAGGCTCTCTCGCACGCCTGCGGCCATGGCGGACGCCACCTGCTCACTCACGGCGCCGTAGCACTGGAGGTCGCGCCGGTCCACACCCAACAGCGACTCCTTGAGCTCGTTGCTGTAGGTGATCACTCCACCGAGAAAGTAGGTGCTGCTCCCCGGTGTGTCGGTGAGCTTCTTGGCCACGAGACCGCCCGTACAAGACTCTGCGGTGACCGCAGTGAGACCACGTTCGGTGAGTAGACCGCCTACTACATCGGCGAGTGGTACGCCGTTCTCTCCATACACCTTGTCGCCCAGACGTGCCCTGATCTCGCTGGCGAGGGTGGCGATGCGCGCCCTCCCCTCGGGGGTGGGCGCCGAGCGCAGCACTAGAGTGATGCCTTCCAGCCCGGCCCGGGTTCCGATCTCTGCGGTGCCGCTCTTCCAGGGGAGGTCGCTCAATACGTCGGCCAGACTCGACTCACCGATCCCATAGAGCTGTAGCCGGCGCACGACTACTCCGGGTGCAAGGCCTGTCGCTTCCCTCATTCGCAGCAGGGGCTCCACTGTATCCTCCCACATACGCTGAAGCTCGGAGGGTACTCCGGGCAGAGCGACAACGAGCGTTGGCCCCTCCTCGAACCAGAACCCTGGAGCTGTGCCCACCAGCGGTATAGCGGTTGCTCCTCGGGGGAGAAGAGCCTGCTTGCGGTTGGTCTCGGCCATGTGGACTCCCAGGTCCTGGAAGCGGCGACGGATGGAGTCGAGGAGGGCTTCGGAGAGCGCAAGCTCGCGGTTGAAGGCCAGCTCGATGGCTTCCCGTGTGAGGTCATCCGCTGTGGGGCCGAGTCCGCCGGAGACGACCAAGACGGCCGGTCGTCGCGATGCCGCCTCGCGCAGAGCACCGCCGATGAGTTCGAGGTCGTCGGTCACCGAGAGGGCATGCGTCACGAAGAGACCCGCATTGAGCAGCCTCTCGCCGAGATACGCCTGGTTCGTGTTGACGATATCGCCTCGGAGAAGCTCGTCGCCTGTGAAGATCAGCTCGGCCCCCTGTGCCCGAGGTCTCTTCTCACCCGGTAACCCCGTCGATCGCCCTTGCGTCGCCTCAACCACGCCCCGGTACCTCCGCCTCTTCTCAGAAGCCTGTTCACAGCCGACTACACCATACTCCGTTTGCTTCGGGCCGCACAGCTCGAGGCATCTGTTATGCTACGTGTCCACTATGTGCGGCGATCGCGGTCAACGACAGGAGAGGTGCGGCTGAGATGCAGGCGAATGTGGACCTTGGCTCTTCCGACCTGAGTGCCGTTCGTTTCGATGATCGCGGTCTGGTGCCGTGCATCGTGCAGGAGTGGAACTCGGGTGAGGTGCTCATGCTCGCCTACATGAACGAGGAATCGTTGCGAAAGACTCTTGAGACCGGTTTCACCTGGTTCTTCAGCCGCTCCCGTTCGGAATTGTGGAACAAAGGGGGCACGTCCGGGCACGTGCAGCGTGTGCGGGCCCTCCTGTACGACTGTGACGGCGATACGTTGCTCGCGCTTGTAGAGCAGACCGGGCCTGCCTGCCACACGGGTACGTACTCCTGTTTCGATGGGCGGGTACTGAGCCCTCTTCCCTCGAGCGGGCCGCTGTTTCAGGCGCGCGAAGGTCTCTACAGGTAAGAGCGCGGGGCCACGCCGGAAGGCGGGGCGAGTCCGACCGGTTCTTCGGGAGGGGGAGGGTCATCGAGGCCGAGGCATGATGGACTACTTCGACAGAATGGCCGCCATCGCACGACTCAAGATCATGGAGAGACGGCGCAGCGTGCCCCTCGATGACCTCCGCCTGTACGAGCCCCCGAGAGACACCGGTGGCCTGCGCGAGATCCTCGGCGGGTCCGGCCTCACGGTCATCGGCGAGATACGCAGGACGATTGACGTGGCCGTCCATCCATCCCGCGAGGTATCCTCTGTGATCGCACGACAGAGGGAGCGCGGTGTCAAAGCCTTCTCCGTTCTGGCGCGTGACGAGGACATGGGCGGCCACGGGCTGCTCGACCTGGCTGAGGCTTCTGCAGCCTCGGCGCCCCTGCTCTTCCGCGACATCGTAGTCGATGAGTACCAGCTCTATGAGGCGCGCTTTCTCGGTGCCACCAGCGTCTCTCTGCTCCCCGCGGTGTTGGGGCCGACCGAGCTCCACGCCATGGCGGCGCTCGTGAAGCACACGGGTCTCGAGCTGGTGATCGAGGTTCGCAGCGAACAGGATCTCGAGGCGGTCCACGATGTACCCGAGGCCATCGTGTTTCTCTGCGGGCCGGAGCCGGGGTCCCCTGACATCACTCTTGATGACGCCTTCAGGCTGGTGAGCAGGATCCCGGCCGAACGTCTGGTGGTGTGTTCTCTGCGGGGGGGCCGGGAAGCGGACCGCCGCACGCTCGAGGCCAGCGGCTTCGATGGATGTATCGTTCCCGACTACCTGCCGAGGGCGGGCGCGTCGGCCACCCGCGAGAAGGTGGAGATCGGCCCATAGAAGGGGTCGTGGGTATATCAGACCGGCACTCAGGGAGGGGCTCATGATCAAGTCGATTGTCGTTGCCGCCGATGCATCGGCCCATGCGGTGGCCGCAAGGGAGCAGGCCGTCTGGCTGGCACGCGCCTACCAAGCGCGCGTGGTCGGTCTCGGAGTGCTCGACGTGCGGCTGCTCGAGATGCCGCCCTATCTCGACTACTCCTATCCCTTCGAGACCATTCCCATCTCCCAGTTCCCAGTAGAGCTCATGGAGAGTTTCCGCAAGAAAATGGAGCACGTGCTGGTCGGTTTCAAGGAAGCGGTGGAACAGGCGGGAGTCCAGTGCGACACGCGGTTGGAAGAGGGCGTGCCTGCCGAGGTGATAGCCGAGCTGGCCGATTCAAACGATCTGCTGGTGGTCGGTAAGCGGGGGGAGCATGCCCGCTGGGGCAAGGAGACCCTGGGTTCGACCACAGAGCTTGTGATTCGACGTGCCACTGTACCCGTGCTCCTGGCCGACGAGGTGGCCCGGCCCATGGGGAGCATGGTGCTGCTCTACGACGGCAGCCATCCCTCCAACCAGGCGCTCAAGCTCGGCATCGACATCGCGACGCACACCGGCGTGGCCCTGCGCGTGCTCTCGGCGGCTGCATCGGAAGAAGAGGCGGCGCAGGTACAGGAGGAGGCGCGCGAGTACGCCGCAGCCTTCGATCTGGATGTCGGCTATCGCGTGAGGGAGGGAGACGTGAACGCGGCGGTGTTCGCTGAACTCGACGACGAACCGGCCGATCTGGTGCTGCTCGGCAAGAAGGGCCACTCTCTGCTCCACAAGCTCTTACTTGGAAGCACGGCGGAGAGGCTCATGCGTGAACTCGAGATGCCGGTGCTGCTCGTGCCTTAGCGCCGTCGGTGAGGGTCGGTGCGTCAATGAGTGGCGGAAGCCTCGGCCGGGGTGCCCTCGTGCGCGGCGACTTCCTCGGTCGGGCAGCCGGCGCACAGCCGGCATGCCGCCGCCATACCGTCGGGTGCACACGGGCCGAAGGGGCATCCGCACGTGTGCACCCGACGGCTGGTGGCCCTATTCGCCCGCGAAGGCAAGAACCTTGGCCGTGATCAGACGCTCGCGCAGGACCTCGGGCCGCACTCCGTAGAGCGACGCCAAGTAGTTCAGGTCGTCTCTGCGAATGGTCATCACATCGGTGGTGGGGTCTTGCCGTATCCGACGCAGGAACTCGAGGTAGAGGTCAAGCGCTGACCTCTCCTCTTCGGGCAGGCCTTTCAGTGCCCCCAGATCGATACGGAGTGGCCGGCTGTCTGCGAGGCTGCCTTCGGGCCGCTCCTCCACTTCGAGCAGGGTGGAGAGGGATATCCCGTAGATGTTCGCCAACTCGACGAGCCGTTCCAGGCTGAGGCTCCTCTTGCCGTGCTCATACGCACTGAGCGTGGATACCACGAAGGAACCCCCCGACCGATCGCAGACGTCCTGAAGGCTGAGCCGTCGCTCCTGGCGTAGCCGCCTGAGCTTCAGGCCGACCAACTCGGCGTATCTACTTGGTCTCTCGGGAACAGTATTCATGTGCTGAACATAGCACCGTTTTCGCGGTTGGACCACAAAGAAATGCGCGGTCGCATGATTGGACCGCAATTTCTCCATTTATTCCCTCTGGGAACAGCATATGTATCCTCAGGGGAAGGGATCTCGTCCCGGGTGCCGGGGACGTCGTATTGAAAGGACCATTCAGGACCATTCAGGCGTAAGGTCGGAGAGGGAAAGGGGGATCATGAGCGTTGACGCAACGTTGATCGCGCGACCGGGAGTGCGTCGAGCCATGGTGGTGGCATTGATGTCGGCCGTGATTGGCTGTGGGTGCGTATTCACCGTGGCAGAATCTGCGTGGGGAGCCGCGCCTCAGGGCATCAACCACGACTACGCCGCCACTGGCAGCCTGGAAGGCGCCTACACGCGCGCTGAACTGACTGCAGCGCCCGCCGACCCGGTGGTGGCGGAGTACGCAGCCCAGGAGATCCTCCGGGAACAGAGAGGGACGACTGTGAGCCGGGGTGGACGGGCGGTGTTGCCGAGCACGGGGTCCCAGATCGCCCTCATGGTGGGAGTCGGTGTGCTGCTCGTCGTGATCGGTCTCTTGCTACGCCGCGCCGCTCGCAGGCAGAGTTCCACCTCGGATCCGGAAGCGAAGGAGTGATGGTGCGCTTCGCGCAGCCTGAGGCGCCGTCTGCCGGCCGGGAAATGTGAAAGCATGGCGGGCGGGGGGCGCCGGAAGACGCCCCCCGCCCGCCAAAGCATGGTCGCTGAGCCATGGCAGTATCATCGAGAAGGACTCACGGTCGCCGCCAGCCTCTGCGACGAGGCGGGAGAGCTTCGGCCACGCGCGTTCTACTCGACTTGCTCCAGGGTCATGGCGAGCTTCATGTCCAGACCGAAGGGACCACGTTCGCTCGGCGGTACGATCTCGGCCGGGGCGTCGGTGATGGCGAACTCGATGTTCATGGCCACTTCTCCGGCGAAGGCTACGGGAACACCCTTGGACATGTTGAGTCTCGTGGTGCCGCTCATGGCTTGAAGGCCGCTCACGCTCATGGTGAAGACGAAGTCGCCCCCGGCTTCCCGGAGCACCTGCCCAAGGCCCATACCTTTCATCATCTCCGCCAGATCGATCTCGATGTCCATGGGAGTATCGAGCGTGTAGTCGATGGTGGCGATGGTGTCGCCTCCGACCGTGTCCAGCGCCACCAGAGTGGCCTTCACTGTGCTCACCACTTCTTCACCCGTGCCGGGGATGGGTGTGGTGCTGGTGGCGGTCCATTCGTCCCCCACCTCCCGAAGGCCGCCTTCAGGGGTCACGACGACCATCTGAGCACCGAACTGAGAGGGGTCGAAGGGCAGGCTGGACATGCCCATGCCGAAGGGCATCCCCTGAGAGTTGCCGTCCACCGAGACGATTCGGCCCTCACGGTCTATCTGCAAGGTGATCTGCGGGATCATGTCTGCAGGAATGGATTCGGTCTGGCCCTCGGCATTCATCTCCAACGAGTCGTACCGGTAGGCGACCGTGGCTATGCCGTCCTGCACGTCGGTGATGTCGATGGTGAATGCGGCCTCGAGACTGGTCCCCTCGGGGATCTCCTCTTTCCCGAGGTTGGGTGCGGAAGCCGAACCGCTCATGCCGATGTTCATGACGTAGGAGAACGAGTCGCCGGCCTTGAAGTCGTAGGTGACACCCCCTGCACCTTTGCCACAGCCCATAACGGCGAGCGCCACAACGAGCAGAAGTGCAAGGACTATCACGGGGGTTGCGTGTGGTGTGCGTCGCATCACTGACCTCCCGGTGTCTGGGTTGCTCCCCTCATCTTACCCGACTCATGCTCGTGGTCGCAGCCGGCCCCACGATGCGAAGTGCTCTTGTGGGAGGGATTCACGGAATGCCGAAGGCGGGAATCGAACCCGCACGAGGTGTGAGCCTCACTGGATTTTGAGTCCAGCGCGTCTGCCAGTTCCGCCACTTCGGCACGTATTCCAGGACAACACTCCGCTCTCCGGACCTCAGCCGGAGCAGCAGAGTGCAGGATAGGCACTCATTATAGTCCAACGTGGCCCGGGCACAAGGCACTCGAATTCCTCGACGTGTGCTTCGATGAATTGCTTGCATGGTTGGTTGAATCTGTATACACTTGCGCATTCGTGGGCGTAATGCTCCATCTCACCCGCATCCTGGAGACCGCTCGACGTCGTTAGGCGCAATGCTCGGCGGTCGAGGTGGAGCAGTTTCTGTGAGAGTGAAGGAGGCTGGTGCAAGTGAAATACGGGAAGTATCTGGTCTTTGTTCTGGTTGTGTCTCTTGTTGTCATGGGTTCCCTGCTCGCCGGTTGCGGTGGTGGCGGCGGGGACGAAACCACGACCACTGCGGCGCCTTCCGGCGCGGCCTTCAAGTTCGGTCTGGCCGGTCCCATGACCGGGCAGTATGCGAATTACGGTGCCTCACACAAAGCAGGCGCCGACATCGCCGTCGAGGAGCTGAATGCAGTGGGCGGCGTGAATGGCGGCGAGGTCTCCTACGTGACCGGTGACGACTTGGGCGATCCCAAGGAAGCCGTGCTCGTGGCACAGAAGTTCATCGATGACAAGGACGTCCTCTTCGTCAACGGCCACATGTTCAGTGGGGCCACCTTGGCCGCCGGTCCCAAGTACGACGCGGCCGGCCTGCCCATGATGTCTCCTTCGGCCACCAACCCTGACATCACCGACCTCGGCGCCTACGTCTGGCGTATCTGCATGACCGACGCCGTGCAGGGTGAGGGCCTCGCGAAGTACTCCGTCGATACGCTGGGCTACAGCAAGATCGCCATCATGCACTCCGACAACGACTACGGCCGTGGCTTGGCCGATGCGTACGAAGATGCGGTGAAGGCCGCCGGCGGCGAGATCGTGGCTCGTGAGCAGTACACGGACGGCGACAACGAGTTCAAGGCTCAGCTCACCAAGATCAAGCAGGCCGAGCCTGAACTGCTTTTCCTCTCCGGTTACTATCCCGAGGGCTCCAAGATCGCCCAGCAGGCCGTGGAGTTGGGCCTGCAGGTGCAGATGCTGGGCTCCGACGGCTTCGCCTCCGATGAGCTCGCCATCCTAGGGGGAGCTTCGGTGGAAGGCATGTTGGTCTCGACCTTCTTCGACTACAGCAAGCCCGATGAAGACGTGCAGGCCTTCGTGACGGCCTACAAGGCCAAGAACGACGATGCCAACCCCGACTGGTTCGCGGCGTCAGCCTACGACGTGATCATGTTGATCGCGAGCGCGGCTACCGAAGCGGGCTCCAACGATCGTGGCGCCGTCAACGAAGCCATTGCCGCAATGGATGGTTATGACGGCATCACCGGACGTATCGAATTCGATGAGAACGGTGACGTCATCAAGCCGCTCAACATCGTCGTGGTGAAAGACGGCGAGCTCTCCACCGCTCCGCAGCAGCCGTAGGCTGAGGCCGCCGCGAAGGTGATACAGGACTAGAGCAACGTGGGGCCGGCGGAGGCCATGCCTCCGCCGGCCCCAGAAAGAACCTCCAACCCTCATGGAATACCTGCTACAGCAGCTCATAAACGGTCTGATGCTGGGGTGCCTGTACGCCCTGATCGCCGTCGCCTACACCATGGTGTACGGCATCATCGAGCTCATCAATTTCGCCTTCGGTGAGCTGTTCATGTTCGGGGCTTTCATTGCCATAGCCATGACCTCCCAGCAGATAACGCTGTTCGGGCAGAACGTGAGCATGCCGGCCATGACGTTCTTCTTGGCCGTTCCCATCGCCATGGCGGTGGTGGGTCTCATGGGTGTTTTCATCGAGCGCATCGCCTATCGTCCCCTGCGCGCCGCGCCGCGCTTGGCGGCCCTCATCTCCGCCATCGGCATGTCCATCCTGCTCGCCAATCTTGCCCAGGCCATCTTCGGGTCAAAGCAGGTGAAGTTCCCGGACATCCCGCTGTTCACCTCGGCCGACGGGTTCACGAAGGCCTTCACCCTGGGCGGCGCCCAGATCACGTATCTTCAGGTCTTCGTGCTGTGTATGACTGTGGTGGTCATGATCGGTCTGACCATGTTCGTGAAGCATACGCGGCTTGGCCGGGCCATGAGGGCCTCCGCGCAAGACAAGCAGACGTCGGCGCTCATGGGTGTCAACGTGAACCGGGTGATCGCTCTCACCTTCCTGATAGGTTCAGCCATCGGCGCTCTGGCGGGCAGCCTGTACGGCGCCGTCTACAGCTTCGCTCGTCCCGACATGGGCTTCATTCCCGGATTGAAGGCGTTCATCGCCGCTGTGCTGGGCGGTATCGGCAACATCCCTGGAGCCTTCCTCGGCGGTATCGTGCTGGGAATGGCCGAATCCCTGGGAGCTGCCTATCTTCCCATGGGGTCGCAGTATAGAGATGCGTTCGCCTTCGTGATCCTCATCCTGCTTCTCACCTTCAAGCCCTCCGGCCTGTTGGGTTCACCCATATCGGAGAAGGCGTGACATGAGTGAGCCTGTGGAGAAGAATGGGATGAGTGGCGGCGCACAGAACGGTCCCGAAGGCGGGAACATTCTCACCAAGCGCGTGGGTTTGAACCGCCTGTCGCGCATCATGGTGGGCGATGAGGGTCCGCCATGGGCTCGTTATGCGGTGCTGGGGGGCATTCTCGCCATAGCGCTTGTCTTACCATACGTGGTGGGGTCCGACCGTTGGGTCACCCTCCTCACCATTGTGCTGATCTACGTGGTGCTTTCGTCGGGCCTGAACATCGTGGTGGGCTTCACCGGCCTCCTCGACTTGGGCTACGCGGCCTTCTATGCCATCGGCGGCTATTTCACAGCCATCGTGTTCGTGCAGCTCTTGCGGAACAGATACGGCGTCGACATTGACGGGCTGTGGTGGCTCTTCTGGGTCAACCTGCTGCTGGGAGGGTTGTTGGCGGCTGTGGCCGGTATCCTCATCGGGTACCCCACGCTGCGTCTCCGGGGTGACTATCTGGCCATCATGACGCTCGCCTTCCACGAGATCATCCGTATCGTCTCGAACAACTGGGTGGGGCTCACCCGCGGTCCTTCCGGCATCTCCGGAGTGCCTTCACCGGAGATTGGTTCCTTCAGCCTGGGAGGCTCGTTCCGTCTGTACTACCTGGCCCTGGGCATCGCCGTGGTGACACTGTTCCTCATCGGCCGCCTGGTCCGGTCGCGCATCGGCCGGGCCTGGACGGCAATCAGGGAGGACGAGGTGGCGGCGGAGGCCATGGGCATCCACACTTCGCGCTACAAGCTGCTGTCGTACGCGTCGGGAGCCTTCTTTGCCGGTGTCATGGGAGTGTTTCTGGCTCACTATCTGAACTTCATCCATCCCAGCAACTTCAAGCTGATGGAGTCATTCGTCATTCTGTGTCTGGTGGTCCTGGGCGGCATGGGGAGCCTTGCGGGTCCGGTGGCCGGTGCCGTCATCTGGATCAGCGTGCAGGAGTGGCTGCGTGATTTCGAGTTCATCCAGACCCACCCCGAGGTTCGCGGCATGGCCATGGGCGCGATTCTGGTGCTGCTCATGGTCTTCCGCCCCCAGGGCATCTTCGGTGGCCGGCACATCTCTCTGCAAATGAGGCTGCGCTCTCGCCATAGAGCGGGCAAGGGAGAGGAGGCTTGACGGCCGTGCCTGTGCTGGAGACGAAAGAGCTCACCCGTGCCTTCGGGGGCTTGGTCGCGGTGAACGGGGTCGACTTCCACGCCGACAAGAACGAGATCGTGGGTCTCATCGGTCCCAATGGTGCCGGCAAGACCACCCTGTTCAACGTGGTGACCGGCGTGTACCGGCCCAGCAGTGGCGCGATCACCTTTATGGGCCGTGACATAGCCGGGCTGCCTCCCCACAAGGTGACCAGTCTCGGTATCGCCCGTACCTTCCAGAACATCCGGCTCTTTCCCAACATGAGCGCGAAGGAGAATGTGATGGTGGGGCAGCACTGCCGCACGCATACCACTGCCGTCGGGGCCATGTTGCACACACCGCGGGCGGTCCGGGAGGAACGCGAGGCCATCGACAGCGCTCTCCATTTTCTCGACTATGTGGGTCTGGGTGGTACCGAGAACGAGATGGCAAAGAACCTTCCGTACGGGTCGCAGCGCCGGCTGGAGATCGCCCGGGCGCTGGCCACGAAACCCGAACTACTGTTCCTCGACGAACCGGCCGCCGGGATGAATCCCCAGGAGACGGCTGTTCTCATGCAGCTGATCAGGCGCATCAGAGATGAGAATATGACTATCATTCTGATCGAGCATGATATGAAAGTGGTCATGGGCGTATGCGACCGGGTGGTCGTGCTCGATCATGGGGAGAAGATCTCTGAGGGGTCACCCGATCACGTGCGCTCTGATCCGAAGGTCATCGAGGCGTACCTGGGTAGGAGCACATGATGGCAGGTGCGAACGACATCACAAATCCTGCCACTCAGGCAGGCGCCGCCTCTTCCGCGAGCGAAATTGTGTTGGAACTCCGTGGCGTCCACACCTACTATGGCAATATCCATGCCCTCAAGGGCATCTCGATGCACATCGACCGCGGTGAGATCGTCACCCTCATCGGTTCGAATGGGGCCGGCAAGAGCACCACGCTGAATACCGTGTCGGGCATCCTACGGCCCCGACAGGGGGCTATCGTCTATGAGGGTCGTGACATCACCAAGGTGCCCCCGTACGAGATCGTCAAGCTGGGGATAAGCCAGGCGCCTGAAGGCCGGCGCATCTTCCCCCGCATGTCGGTCAGGGAGAATCTGGAGATGGGGGCCTTCTCGCGTCCGGGGCAGGATCTGGCCGAGGACTACCAACGGGTGTTCGACCTCTTCCCGGTTCTCTACGAACGTCGGTCCCAGCCCGGTGGAACTCTCTCAGGGGGGGAGCAGCAGATGCTTGCCATGGGACGGGCGCTCATGGCACAGCCACGCGTTCTCATGCTTGACGAACCCTCCATGGGGCTCGCTCCCATGTTGGTGGAGAAGATCTTCGAGATCATCAAGGAGATCAACTCACAGGGCACCACGGTGTTGCTCGTGGAGCAGAACGCCCACGTTGCGCTTGAGATATCGCGGCGTGGCTACGTGCTCGAGACCGGCAACATAGTGCTCACCGACGATGCCTGGGTGCTGCTCGCCAATCCCCAGGTACAGGAGGCCTATCTGGGCGGCGCCGCCTGAGGCGGTGACCGGCGGCGCGCCGGGGGTGAGTGGGGCCGTTGATAGCCCCGGATCTCTCCGGTCTGTGGTATGTTGTTCTTCCTATGCGTTACCACGGCGCGGTCATCCGTCCACCCAGCGAAGCCGATAGCCTCATCCTGCAGGTCACCTACGGCTGTTCCAACGACACCTGCGACTTCTGCGGCACCTACATCGGTAAGCCCTTTCGTGTGCGTCCCTATGAGGAGGTGGTGGAGGATGTGGAGGGGCTGCCTGCTTGGGCGCGAGAGCGCTATACGAGGGTCTTCTTGGCCGATGGTGACGCCCTGGTCCTCCCCCAACGGCGGCTGCTCGAACTGCTCGAGCTGCTGTACCGGGAGTTGCCGAGACTTGAGCGGGTCAGCTCGTACGCCAACGCCCAGAACATCCTCAAGAAGACACCCGAGCAGTTGGCCGAGCTCCGCCTCAAGGGGCTGCATATGCTGTATGTGGGCCTTGAGTCTGGGGACGACGAAACCCTGGCTGCAATTCACAAGGGGGTGACTGCGGCCGAGCAGATCGAGGCCTGCCTGCGCGCCAAGGAAGCGGACATGGCCCTGTCTCTCACGTGCATCCTTGGTCTCGCCGGGGTGCAACGATCCCTCATCCACGCGCGGAAGACGGGCGAGGCTCTCTCTGCCATCGATCCCGATTACATCGGGGTGCTCAGCCTCATCGTGGTCCCGGGCACACCCATGGCTGATCGCATCGAACGGGGGGAGTTCGAACTGCCCGACGCATGGGAGATGCTGCACGAGCTGCGGGAGATGATCGCCGCCATCGAGGTCACACACAGCGTGTTCCGCTCCAACCACGCCTCCAACTACCTGCCGGTGGGTGGCACGCTTCCGCGCGACAAGGGGCACATGTTGGCTGCTCTCAATCAAGCGCTGAGCCGGCCGGATGCAGTCAGGCTCCGCCCGGAGGGCTGGCGCGCACTCTAGAGCCGTGGTGGCGGTCGGGTAGCCACCCGCACAGCGTACTCCCGTCAACGCCTGCCCCGTTCGCCTGAGCTTGTGCATATGTACAACACACAGCCTGCGCTAATTGGCGAGTGGGATAAGCCGCGGTCCCAACCTGATTGGTACCCTTGGCTCCATGAAGCCGATATCCATATTCTGGGGTTGTACGATTCCTGCGCGGTTTCCCTTCATCGAGCAGGCAACCCGCTTGGTGGTGGCCGATCTGGGAGGCGAGGTCAACGAGGTCGCCGGCTTTACCTGCTGCCCCGAGGGTGCGCTGGTCAAGACGGCCGACGAGCACGTCTTCTATCTTGCGGCCGCCCGCAATCTCGCCTGTGCGCTCAGGGTAGGCTCACTGCTCGTGACTCCCTGTAACGGCTGCTATGCAACCTTCAAGGAGACCCAAGCTGAGCTGAAGATCAATAGGGAGCGGTTCCGGACCCTCACTCGGGCGGCGGAGCACGTAATGACGGCGGCCGCCCGCGAAGGAGAGGGGTCCGAAGAGGCGGTCGGCGTGACGGCCTCGGCGCTCGCGGTCACCGTGAAGCACTTCGCTGAGTGGCTGCACGATGAACTCGGTCCGGCGGGGTTGGCCAAGCGTGTCACCCACTCGCTGTCAGGCATGCGGATTGCCGTGCACTATGGGTGCCATCTACTCCGCCCCAGCCCGGCGGTTCGGTGGGACAGCCCCACCGAACCCACCAAGCTCGAAGACTTGGTTCGTGCTCTGGGCGCCTTGGTTGTCGACTACGAGACCAAGATGGACTGCTGCGGTGGGGCACTCGACCGGGTGGGCGAGCGTGACGGGGCCTTGGCCATGTGCCGCCGCAAACTGCAGGATGTGTCTGCACACGGGGTGGACGCCTTGGTCGTGGTGTGCCCCTCCTGCTTTCAGCAGTTCGATCTCAATCAGGCCGCCCTTGTACGGGCGGGCGATGACCTTCATGTTCCCGTATTCCATCTCTCCGAACTCCTTGCTCTCGCATTCGGCCGACAGGCCGGTGAGATAGGACTTGCGGGCCATCGAAGCGGGGTTGATGGCTTCCTCAGCCGTCTGCGGGAGCAACGCGCGATCAGAGACGAGGTGGGCCGCCGTTTCAATGTGAAGGAGCTCGATATGTGCGTGGCCTGCCGGGCCTGCGAGGCCGACTGTCCGGTGGCGGCGGTGCAGCCCGGCTTCAGCCCCACGGCGATCATTGGGGAGATCCTGGCCGGGGATCTCGATGGAGTCATCGAACGAGGCGTGCTGTGGAGTTGCGTCGAATGCTACACGTGCTACGAACGGTGCCACAGCCGGCTGGGGATGGCTGAGGTGTTCCGTGCGCTCAAGCGGCTCGCACAGAGGCAAGGCGATGTGCCGCCGGCAGTGACGAGGGCGTATGAGACGTTTCTCCACTCGGGGAGGCTGGCTGAACCTCGCGAGGCGGCCCGGGCCAAGCTCGGTCTGTCACCGCTTCCGGCCTCGGGGGCCGAGGAGCTCAAAGAGATGGTGGCGAGTCTCGGGGATGCAGAGGGAGGCGCCTGAAATGGCTGGATATACGTGGTCCACTCATCCGGAGCGCACGATCTCAACTGGGCCCATGGGGGGTCTTCCCCTGCCGGGAACCAGAACACCGGACCTGGGCCCCCGGCCCGCTTACGGCCCGGAAGCCCCAGAGCGCATTCTGGGCGGTTGTGGTCTCATGGGGGTCTGTGACGAATCGGGGCAACGCATGAGTGGTGAGGTCGCCATTCGCAGCATGGCATCGATGCACGACCGGGGCAACGGCCTGGGGGGTGGCTTCGCCGGCTACGGCATCTACCCGGAGTTTGCCGATTGCTTCTGCTTCCACCTCTTGTACAACGACGAGATGGCCCAGGAAGACACCGAATACTACCTCGGCCGGCATTTCCTTACGGTGGCGGAAGAGCCGATTCCCACCAAGCCTGTCCGCGGCATTGAGGATGAGCCCCTGCTCATGCGCTACTTCTTGGACATCGCGCCGGAGAGGTTGGAGGAGACCCGGCTCTCGGCCGAAGACTACGTTGTGCACGCAGTCATGGACGTGAACTCATACATCGATGGCGCGTTCGTAGCCTCCTCAGGCAAGAACATGGGCGCCTTCAAGGGCGTCGGCTTTCCCGAGGAGATAGGCGAGTTCTACCGGCTTGACGAGTATGAGGGTTGGACCTGGACCGGCCATGGACGTTTCCCCACCAACACGCCCGGCTGGTGGGGAGGGGCGCACCCCTTCGTGTTGCTCGACTACAGCATCGTGCACAACGGGGAGATCAGCTCCTACGGCATCAACCGCCGCTACCTCGAGGCCTTTGGATACAAGTGCACCCTTCGCACCGACACCGAGGTGGTGACCTATTTGTTCGACCTCATGCTGAGACGCCAAGGGCTTCCGGTGGAGATGGCCTGCAGGGCACTGGCCAGCCCCTTCTGGAGCGAGATCGATCGCATGCCCGAACCGCAGCGGCGCCTCTTCACGGCTCTGCGCATGGTCTACGGGCCGGCGCTTCTCAATGGTCCTTTCGCCGTGGTGCTGGGGATGGGTGAAGGCATGGTGGCTCTGAACGACCGCATCAAGCTGCGGCCACTGGTGGCCGCCCGGGATGGTTGCCGGGTCTTTGTCGCAAGCGAGGAGTCGGCCATCAGGGAGATCTGCCCCCGCCCGGAGGCGAGCTGGATGCCCAAGGCCGGTGAGCCGGTTATCGCGCGGCTGGTGCGATCGGACCCGGCGGGGTCAGAGGCTGCCGGGCAGGCAGCCCCGACGGCAGGCAACGCCCCGGCGGGGGAATCCGCTTGGACGAAAAAGGTTGGCTCGGCGGGAGAGGTGGCGGCACGGTGAGCGAGATCACTTTCACCACTCCTGAGTTCCGGGTGCGGGTGGACCGGGACGCCTGCCGGCGCTGCGGGCGCTGCGTGCACCAGTGTGGTTGGGGTGTGTACCGGAGGAGCGGCGACGGTGAGTACCCCCTGCCCGATCACAGCCGCTGTGTGGCCTGCCATCGTTGTGTCACCTTCTGTCCGGAGGCGGCTCTCACCATCGAGCGTCACCCCCTCGCGTACAAGGAGTCCGACAGCCTGAGCCCTGAGCTGCGCAAGGCGATCTGGCGGCAGGCGGAGACCGGGGGGGTGATGCTCACCGGCATGGGCAACGATCGCCCCTACCTGCGGGTCTTCGATCACCTGCTGCTCGATGCCTGCCAGGTCACCAACCCCTCCATAGATCCGCTCCGTGAACCGATGGAACTGCGCACCCATCTCGGCCGCAAACCCGACTCCGTCGAGGTCGACATGGTCGCTTCGGACGGCCCTCTCCTCGTCTCGGAACTCGACCGGCAGCTCATCCTCGAGACGCCCATCCTGTTCGGGGGGATGAGTTACGGCTCCGTGTCGCTCAATGTGCATCGGGCGCTGGCGATGGCAGCCAAGGAACTCGGCACGTACATGAACACGGGGGAGGGTGGGCTTCACGCTGAGCTCGAGCCCTACCAGGACCACATCATCGTGCAGTGTGCTTCGGGACGCTTCGGGGTTGACTCGGAGTACCTGCAGGCAGGCGCAGCCGTGGAGATAAAGATAGGGCAAGGCGCCAAGCCCGGCATAGGCGGCCATCTGCCTGGTGAGAAGATCGACCTGCAGGTGTCGGTGACCCGCATGATCCCGCAAGGCACCGACGCCTTGTCGCCTGCTCCTCACCACGACATCTACTCGATTGAGGATCTGCGCCAACTCGTGTACGCGATCAAAGAGGCGACCGGTTACAAGCCGGTCTCGGTGAAGATAGCCTGCGTGCACAACGTGGCGGCCATCGCCTCCGGAGTGGTGCGGGCCGGAGCCGACATCGTGTACCTGGACGGATTTCGAGGTGGCACCGGAGCGGCGCCGGTCATTGTTCGCGACCACGTGGGGATACCCGTGGAGATCGCGCTGGCCGTCGTCGATCAGAGGCTCCGGGACGAGGGGATCCGCAACCGGGCTTCCATCGTGGCCGCCGGTGGTATCCGCAGCTCGGCCGACGTGGCCAAAGCCATCGCCTTGGGTGCCGATGCCTGTGCTATAGGGACGGCCGCTCTCGTGGCCCTGGGCTGCCACCTGTGCCAGAAGTGCCATACGGGCCGCTGCTCCTGGGGCATCTGCACCCAGCGTCCGGAGTTGACCCGGAGGCTCGACCCGGAGTGGGGCGCCGAGCGGGTCGTCAACCTGGTCAGGGCGTGGAGCCACGAGATCGCCGAAGTGTTGGGTGCCCTGGGGGTGAATGCGATTGAGAGTCTGCGGGGCAGCCGCGAACGGTTGCGTTCGTTGGGCTTGGACCAGACCACCGGTGAGTTGTTGGGCGTGAAGCCCGCCGGGTTGGGCCACTAGAAGGGTCGCGCGGGAGATGTCGCCGGCCCAGGCTGAAGGAGAGGCACCATGACACCGAATTCGAGCACAGTGAGAAATGTTCCCACCGGTCCGGCGCGCCGTGGACCCACCGGCATCGAGCCGGCGCGTATCACCGCCGGTCAGCCGGGCACGGAACTGGGTGTCGTGAGTCGTTCCAATACCACCTCCCACATCGATGCGCGAGGTATCTACTACAAGACCCTGAACGAGCAGGTGCGGGAGGAGATCGAGAGTGGGGCCACCACGGTGGTGCTCGACAACGTGAACGGCCAACGATACATAGGCGCCGGCCTTCGGGGGAACGGCGTGACGCTGGTGGTAAACGGTGTGCCCGGCAACGATCTCGCCACCTTCATGGATGGGCCCACCATCTTCGTGAACGAGAACGCGCAGGACGGAGTGGCCAACACCATGAACTCCGGGCGCGTGGTGATTCAGGGAGACGCGGGCGATGTCCTCGGCTACGGCATGCGGGGAGGGCATCTGTATGTGCGCGGCGATGTGGGATACCGGGTGGGCATCCATATGAAGGCCTATGAGAATCAGCGCCCCGTGATCGTCGTGGGGGGCAGGGCCCGCGACTTCTTCGGCGAGTATATGGCCGGGGGAGAGATGATCCTCCTCGGTCTGGAAGCCGGCACCGGTCCGGCTCTGGGTGCGTACACGGGCACCGGCATGCACGGCGGGACCATCTTCGTGCGAGGCGGGGTGGAACCACACCGTCTGGGCAAGGAGGTGGGTGTCAGGTGGCCCACGTCGGCGGAGGAGGTGCGTATCGAGGAGATCGTGCGCGACTTCTGTTCCGCCACCGGTCTCGATCCCGCACCCGTCTTGGCCGTCCCCTTTGCCACCCTATATCCGGAAAGCCATCGTCCGTATGGGCGGATGTATGCGTATTGAGCCACACATCCGGGTGCGCCGGCGCCGGAGCAGGCCAACGCCGGCACCCCGCACGAGAGAGAAAGGAACGTGATGCACGTGGGCAACGGAATGACGGCAGAGGATGTCCTTCGCACGGTGCGCGACCAGAATATCCACTTTGTGCGTTTCTGGTTCACCGATGTGCTGGGCATGCTGAAGAGCTTCGCTGTGACCCCGGATGAGCTCGAGAACGCGTTCGCTGAGGGGATGGGCTTCGACGGTTCCTCCATCGAGGGTTTCATGCGTATACAGGAATCCGACATGGTCGCCATGCCCGATCCGGGTACCTTCTGTGTGGTGCCCTGGCGCAGCGGTCCGGGAGGTACGGCCCGGATGTTCTGCGACATCTATACACCGGACGGCCGGCCCTTCCCGGGAGACCCCCGCTACATCCTCAAGCGGAACGTGCAGAAGGCTTCCGACATGGGCTACACCGTCTACATCGGTCCGGAACTGGAGTTCTTCTACTTCCGTAACAACGAGGGCACCGAGGTGCTCGACCATGGCGGCTACTTCGATCTGACCACTCTGGACGCCGCCTCCGATCTACGCCGCGACACCATCTCCGCCCTGCAGGAGTTCGGGATCCAAGTGGAATACTCCCACCACGAGGTGGCTCCGTCGCAGCACGAAATTGACCTGCGTTACAAAGATGTACTCACCATGGCCGACCAAGTGATGACCTACCGCATCACGGTCAAGGAGATTGCGCAGTCCCGGGGGCTCTACGCCACCTTCATGCCCAAGCCCATCTATGGTGTGAACGGCTCGGGTATGCACGTGCACCAGTCCTTGTTCGACGTCGCCGGCCGCAACGCGTTCTTCTCGCCCGATGACGAGTACAACCTCTCGACGGTGGGCAAGTCGTACGTGGCCGGATTGTTGAGGCACGTGGGTGAGATGTGCCTCGTCACCAACCAGTGGGTCAACTCCTACAAGCGGCTGGTGCCGGGCTACGAGGCCCCCATCTACTGCTGCTGGGCCCGCCGGAACCGTTCGGCCATGGTGCGGGTACCCATGTACAAACCCGGTAAGGAAGATGCCACCCGGGTGGAGCTCCGTAATCCGGATCCGGCCTGCAACCCATACCTGGCCTTCGCGGCGATGTTGGCGTCCGGGCTGAAGGGGATCGAAGAGGGTTACGACCTTCCTCCCGAGGCGACGAACAACATCTACGAGATGACTCTGGAGGAGAGAGAGGCGGCCGGCATCCGTTCACTGCCGGAAGACCTGCTGTGGGCGATCAAGGAGTTCGAGGAGTCCGAGCTCATGCGTGAAGCCTTGGGGGAGCACATCTGCAAGTACCTCATCCTCAACAAGAGAGCCGAGTGGGATGAGTACAAGGCTCTGGTCACACCGTACGAGTTGAACAAGTACCTCCCTGTTCTCTAGGCCGTCCCCCGGCCACGCGCGCGACCCGCCTCCCCCATACCTTTGTGGCGGCTCGTGTGCACATTTCCCAAGGGGCGCGGGGAGCAGCGTGAGCGGCTCCCCGCGCCCATCTTTTCGGCGTCACTCCTGCCGGGCGGCGTCTGGGAAGTAATCCTGGTTGTCCATATGGCCAGACCAACTGGGTTTCAGTTTAGACTTGCGCATATCAACGTTGCAGTTCTCGCCGCCTATCATTCAGGCATCTTGTACACCGGAGTTCGATGGGCGACAACCTGCAGAGTATGGGGCACCACACAGTGCAGGTTGCAGATGGAGGAGCGATGACACTCACACCTACCAACCGTTCCGGAGCCACCGGCACGAGGACGCGGCTCGGCGAGGACGTCAACCCCCAGAGCGGGCTCTGCGTGGTGTGTCAGGACGATTGTCCCGGCTTCTGCGAAGTGGCTCTATCCGCCGTGCGCGGAAGTGAAGTCCTTTATCCGCAGCCTTACGGGCACATCACCGCGGCGGCACAGAAGGACTATCCGGTCGACTACTCGCACCTGTCCATCATGGGTACCGCCATGGGAGCGTATGGGGTCGCCGAAGACCCCGATCAGGCCATCTTCCCGAACGTGGATGTGGGTATGGTCCTGGGGCACGACGGTGGTATTCGCTTGAAGCTGCCGGTGGTGGTTCCCGGCCTGGGTTCTACGGAGATCGCCCGGCGCCATTGGGATGGGTTGGCTGTCGGATGCGCCATCGCGGGCATCATGCTGACCATCGGTGAGAACGTGGTGGGTATGGATCCTGCGGCCAGATTCGAACACGGAAAGGCGGTGGAGGCTCCAGAACTGCGCCGGCGGGTGGAGTTGTACCAGAGATGGTCTCGGGGTTGGGGGGCGATCGTTGTCCAGGAGAACGTTGAGGATTCCCGGCTGGGCACGCTGGAGCATGCGGTGCACGAGTTGGGAGTCGAAGCGGTTGAGCTCAAGTGGGGCCAGGGGGCCAAGGACATCGGCGGCGAGGTCAAGATCTTCGAGGCTGACAGGGCGCGTATGTTGCGGGACCGCGGCTATCTCGTGCTGCCGGACCCGGTGGGCCACGAGGCTGAGCTGGCCTGGGGACGGTCGTTCACGGAGTACGAACGGCACAGCCGGATAGGCATGGTGTCACGGGATGCCTTCATGGAGAGAGTGGGACAACTGCGCGATGCGGGTGCCAAGTACGTCTTCCTGAAGACCGGCGCGTATCGTCCGGCAGATCTGGCTCGGGCCATCAAGTTCGCCTCCGAGGCCAGGCTCGACCTTCTCACCATCGACGGGGCGGGCGGGGGCACCGGTATGAGTCCATGGAGGATGATGAACGAGTGGGGCATTCCCACCCTGTACCTGGAGAGCTTGGCTCATCGGTACTGCGAGCGTTTGGCCTCCATGGGAGCGTACGTTCCCCCTCTGGCCATCTCCGGGGGTCTCTCCATGGAGGACCACCTCTTCAAGGTGGTGGCCTTGGGCGCTCCCCACGTGAAGATGGTGGGAATGGCGCGGGTGGCACTTACAGCGGCCATGGTCGGCCGTACGGTGGGACGCCTCGTCGACGACGCGGCGAAACTGCCGAAGCACCTGGCGAGGTACGGCGAGCAGCGGGAGGCCATCTTTGCCAAGTACCTGTCCCTGCAGGAGGAGTACGAAGACCTGGGGCCGGTGCCTGACGGAGCAGTGGGTGTCCACACATACATGTGCCGTCTGGCACAGGGACTGCGCCAACTCATGACCGGCAGCCGCAAGTTCTCACTCGAACACCTCAGCCGGAACGATCTCGGTGCGCTCTCCCGTGAGGCGGCCGACCTCACAGGCATCGCTCACGTGTGCGACTTGGATTCTGAAGAGGTAGAGGCCATCTTGGAGGGAGCTCCCGTCCTCGGCACGGTGTAGCCGCCTCGGTCGGGGCTGCTGTCGAGCCTGCGGCCGGAACGTGCCTGAGAACTCGGGGCGCCGAGACTGAGATGATGAGACGGTTGACGTGGCCGGCCCCCACTCCGTGGTGCCCCCTTCCGTCATGCATGCGACTCCCTTCATCACGCAGCCCATGCCCGCCTTGGCGCGGGGCTGCGTTCTCCATCACGACCGGCCGGCTCGAAGAGTAGAATGGGGTCGGGAGGTGGGAGAGACGTGGACTCGAGAGGCTGCCGGTCCAGTGATCGGGGAGTGGAGCGGGCCGGGAACGGCGGGCTCCGGGAAGAGCCCGAGCGGCAGAGGGGCGCCGGCGGAGACGCAGGCGCCCTCACAGGCGCTTGTCCCAGGCAGGCCGAGGTGCAGCAGGAAGGGCCCATCTTCCTGCTGGACGGCAATAACATGGCCTACCGGGCCTTCTTCGCTCTTCCCGACACCATCGCCACCTCCACCGGCTTCCCCACCAATGCGCTCTACGGCTTCTGTGCCATGGTGCTCAAAATCCTGGCCGACTATCAGCCGGCGGTGGTGATCGTGGGGTGGGATTCCCGCGAGAAGACGTTTCGGCACGATGACTTCGTCGACTACAAGGCCACACGTAAGCCCATGCCCGACCTGCTGTCAGAGCAGTGGCCGTACTTCGAGGAACTGTGCAGCTCCTTCGGTTTCGCCAACGTCACCCTGGCCGGCTATGAGGCGGACGACATCCTGGGGACGCTGGCCCGGCAGGCCGAGAGGGAGGACCGGCGGGTGGTCGTCGTCACCGGTGACAAAGACATGCTTCAGCTGGTGAGTGACCGGGTGCAGATCATGGCCAATGCCCGCGGGGTCACCGACGTGAAGCTGTATGGTCCCTCAGCCGTGCAGGAGCGTTTCGGGGTGCCGCCAGAGCTCATTCCCGATCTGATCGGCCTCAAGGGCGACCCGTCCGACAACATACCCGGCGTCCCCGGCATAGGAGAGAAGACCGCTGCCGATCTCCTGGCCCGCTTCGGCTCGGTGGAGGGTGTACTCTCCCATCTGGACGAGGTCGGAGGGCCGAAGCGGAGGGAGCTTCTGCGCGAGCACGCCGAAGAAGCGCTCCTGTCGAAACGCCTTGCCCTCATCGAGTGCGAAGCACCCATCGACATCCGCGCCACGGAGGTGGCGGCCCGCGCTCCCGACAGGGACAAGGTGAAAGAGCTGTTCTCCCGCTTCGAGTTCAATACGTTCATGGAACGCATCGAGGAGCTGTTCGCCGGAGGGGTTCCTGTGGAGTCAGGTGCCGGCCAAGCTGACGAGGAAGCTCCCGGTTCGGGATCCGGGGGGAATCTCGAACTACTGCGGCTGGACCTCCACGAGCTCGCCTCCCGGCTTCCCCGCGAGCTGCCCGTGGGCCTGAGCGAGGAGGCCTCTGTCTCCGCGACGGACGAAGCCACGAACGAGCTCCCCGCTCTCTGGATGGCGTGGGACAGGGGAGGGGAGTCGTGGGCGGGCGTGCGCGTACCCATGGATGCGGGCGCTGAAGGCCCCTTGAGGGAGATCCTGCGCGCCCGGCGGGTGGTGTGCCACGATCTGAAATCGAGGCGCGGTGTGCGTCGGGTGAGTGATTGTGCCGCGCACGACACTCTGATAGCGGCTTACCTGCTTGATCCCGGTCGGCGTCAGTATCCACTCGAGGGGGCGCTGGAGGAGGCCGGCCTCAAGGGGTATATGCCGCCCCAGGGGGGGCATAGCGCTGCCGGCCGGGCGGTGGATGTGGTCCGGCTCGCCGCCGTGCAGGAGCCCGTGTTGCGTCAAAGGGGCATGTGGAGTCTCTTTACGGACATCGAGTTGCCGCTCATGCGGGTATTGGTCGACATGGAAGAGGCCGGGGTTCACCTCGACTGCTACCGGCTGGGGGAGATCGCCGCACGTCTTCAGGACCGGATGGAGGCGCTCGAGGATCGCATCCACACATTGGCCGGAGGCGAAGCCTTCAACCTCGGGTCGCCGGCCCAGTTGGGAGAGGTGTTGTTCGAGAGGCTCGGGCTACCCCGCGGCCGCAAGACCAAGACCGGCTACTCGACCGATGCCAAGACACTCGCCTCTCTGCGCGGAGCCCACCCCATCATCGAGGCCTTGGAGTCATACCGCGAGCTGTCCAAGCTCATGTCCACCTATGTTCTCGCGTTGCCCGAGGCGGTCGATCCGGCCACTGGACGTCTTCACACAACTTTCCATCAGACGGTGGCGGCTACCGGACGCCTCTCCTCGAGCGACCCCAACCTGCAGAACATCCCCATCCGCACCGAACTGGGCTCACACATACGAGAATGTTTCACCGCTGAAGAGGGTTCGCTGCTGGTGGTGGCAGACTATGGCCAGATCGAGCTCCGGTTGATGGCCTTCCTGGCTCAGGAACCGGCTCTCATCGAGGCGTTCCGGCGGGGGGACGACATCCACGCCCGCACGGCCGCAGAGGTCTTTGACCTCGTCCAAGAGGCAGTCGACCCGGTTCACCGCCGCTACGCGAAGGCCGTCAACTTCGGCATCCTCTACGGTATCTCCTCGTTCGGTCTCTCTCAGCAGCTGAACGTATCCCGGGAGGAAGCCGCCGAATACATCGACCGGTACTTCGAGCGCCTGCCCAATGTCCGCCGCTTCATCGATGAGACCATTGCAGACGCCAAGGAGCACGGCTTCGTATCCACGGTCTTCGGCCGCACGCGGAACATCCCCGAACTCTCCTCACCGGTGTTTCAGACACGCTCGTTGGGGGAGCGGCTGGCTGTGAACTCAGTCATCCAGGGCAGCGCCGCCGACATCATCAAGGTGGCCATGCTTCGCTGCCACGAGATGCTCGCGCGGGAGTTTCCCGCTGCCCGGCTCGTGTTGCAGGTACACGACGAATTGATCTTCGAGGTGCCGGCCGCAGTGGCTCAGAGCGTGAAGCAGCGGGTGGTGAAGGAGATGGTGGCCGCCTTTCCCATGGATCCGCCGCTCTCGGTGGACGCGGGGGTGGGCGAGAATTGGCTCGCGGCCAAGTGAATCCGACCTGTGGGGGCCGAACGGACGGCTGGCATGTATGCACGAAGAAGTTGCTTTTAGTCGGCTCGCAGGTATACTAGCCGCTAGTGCGAGACGAGAAGTAGACTCGCGCAATTTTTTTCGAGGAGGAATAGAAACTACATGCCTGACCAACAACTCGACGACAACGCGCAGACCCTGATGGGAGGCCAAGACCTCATGATCGAGGTCGACGGCCAGATGGTCCCCAACTACGACGCCACCATGGTGACATTCGAGGAGGGCGACATCGTCACCGGCACCGTCGTTCGTGTCGACAAAGACGAAGTCTTGGTCGACATAGGCTACAAGAGCGAGGGTGTGATCCCCGTCAATGAGCTCTCCATCAAGAAGTCGGTCGATCCGGACGACGAAGTGTCGCTCGGCGACGTGGTCGACGCCTTGGTTCTGACCAAGGAGGACGCCGACGGGCGGCTCATCCTGTCGAAGAAGAGAGCCCGGTTCGAACGGGCGTGGCAGCGCATCGAGAAGGCTGCTGAGGAAGGTACCCCGGTGGAGGGGTCCGTCATCGAGGTGGTCAAGGGCGGTCTCATCCTCGATTTGGGTGTACGCGGTTTCCTGCCCGCTTCACTGGTCGATATACGGCGGGTGGCCGATCTCGAGGAGTTTCTCGGTCAGTCCCTGCAGTGTCGTGTCATCGAACTGAATCGCTTCCGGAACAACGTCGTCTTGAGCCGGCGCGCCGTGCTGGAGGAGGAGAGGCGTGGTGTGCGCGAGCAGATCCTCGACAGCATGAGTGTGGGCGATCTGGTCACGGGCACGGTCTCCAATATCGTCGACTTCGGAGCCTTTGTCGATCTCGAGGGCATCGACGGCCTCATCCATATCTCCGAGCTCTCTTGGAGCCACGTGAATCACCCCTCCGAGGTTCTGGAGATCGGCAAGAAGGTCAGCGTGAAGGTGCTCGACATCGACCGCGACCGCCAGCGCATCTCGCTGGGTCTCAAGCAGACGCAGAAAGACCCGTGGCAAGAGGTCTTTGAGAACCGCCAGGTCAACGAGATCGTTCACGGCCGGGTCACCAAACTCGTGTCCTTCGGTGCCTTCGTCGAGATCGAAGAGGGTGTGGAGGGTCTCATCCATATCTCAGAATTGGCGCAACACCACGTTGAGGAGCCCTCCGAGATCCTTCACGTGGGCCAGGAGATCAACGCCAAGATCATCGAACTCGACCCCGATCGACGTCGCTTGTCCCTGAGTCTCAAGCGGCTCGAACCTGAGTATCGCATCCATGAGGACGCCTTGGCCGAGCGTGAAGCGGCGCTGGCGGCAGAGGCTGCCGAGGGTGAAGAGGCTGCCGAAGGCGAAGAGGCTGCCGAGGGTGAAGAGGCGGTTGCGGCTGAGTTCGTGAGTGACTCGGCCGAGCCGGTCGATTTCCCCGAAGAGGCCGGTGAAGCCGGCGGGACGCCGGATGCCGGTGAGGAACCCCCGACTGCCGTAGAGCAGCCCGCGTCTGAAGCCGATGCTGGCGGTGAGCCGGAAGCGTCCACACCGGAAGCGGTGGATGTACCTCCCGAAGAGGAAGAGACCGAGGAAGGTTCCGCCGACTAGGGTGCCGGGTACTACAGTGTATGGCGAGCTATGTAGCGAAAGAGGAGGCGCCTGAGGCGCCTCCTCTTTCGGCTCAAAACGGATAGAATGGAATCACTTCCAGCACGGGACTCGGGGGAGGGCTCCTATGGTTGAGTTCGGAGAAGAACGCAAGGGCGAGAGTGTAGCGCAGCAGGCAGAGCCTGCCGTGATTCGTGACCGGGCCGTGGTGGTCGGTCTCACCGGAGGAACGGCCGCCGGCAAGAGTACGGCTTTGCACATGTTCGAGGAACTGGGCTCTGCCACCTTCTCAGCCGATGAGTACGTCCACGAGCTCTATCGGCGCCCAGACGTGAAGCAGGCCCTGCGCAGCCATTTCGGTCCCTACATCTTCGGGCCCGATGGGGAGGTCGACAGGAAGCTCCTCCGTCAGCGCGTGGTGAAGGACCGCAAAGACCTCATCTGGCTGGAGAACTTCGTCAACCCGCAGGTGGCCCAGGAACGAATGAGGCGCATGCAGACCTCGCCCCCCGGCACCGTGCTCGTGTGTGAGGTCCCCCTGCTGGTTGAGGGAGGGTTCCAGGGCCGCTATGATCTGGTGGTCACCATCGAGGCGCCGTTCGGCGTTCGACTCCAGAGGTCTGCGGGCAAATTCGACGAGGCGACCATGATGGGCCTCGAGCGCCGGCGGGTGACATCCGGCCAGCGCATCGCCGCCGCCGATATGCATTACATCAACGATGCAGGCATCGAGGAGCTGCGTTACTTCGTGCAATCCGTCTACAACCGGGCGAAGGCCATGGCCACCGGCGATTCATGCCGCATCGGCCTCGACGGCTCGTGCGGATAGGCGTGTGCCTTCGGGGTGAGCCGGCGGCTTAGGTCTACAGGCCCGCAGGCCGGGGGTATCGCCCTCGCCCTCGTTCTCTTTGTGGCTGCCGCGGCGGTGCTGGCTGGGGTGGCCCTGTGGTTGACCGAAGGCCTGCCTCCGGGTGTCGCCCGGGTCGCGTACCCGGTCGACTACCTGGACGAGATTGGCCGGGCGGCAGCGGAGTTCGATCTCGATCCGTATCTCGTGCTGGCGGTGGTGAAGGCGGAGAGCGGGTTCGGTGCCCGGGCAAGGTCTCGTGCGGGGGCCCGCGGTCTTATGCAGCTCATGCCCAACACCGCCCACTGGATTGTGACGCGTCCCGATTGGGAGGGGCCCAGCGAACCGGACCTCGAGGATCCTTTGGATAACGTGCGACTGGGCTGCTACTACCTGCGGTTTCTGTTGGACAGGTTCGACGGCGACGTCTCGGTCTCTCTCGCCGCTTACAACGCCGGCCATACGGCGGTGGCTTCCTGGCTGCAGGATTCGTCTTCCACCTCGCTCGCAGCCGGTGACATCCCTTTTCCCGAAACCAAGGCCTTTGTCGAGCGGGTGAAGCACTATGAAGCTCTGTACCGGAGGATCTATCCGTATGTGTTCGAGAACCGGCAGAAATGAGCGTGGGTGTGGCTGACTTCCGCTTGAAGGCAGGCTACGAACCCCGTGGTGACCAACCAGAAGCCATAGAGGGCATGGCTTCTGGCTTGAAGCGTGGCTATCGCTTTCAGACCCTCCTCGGCGTCACCGGCTCGGGCAAGACCTTCACCATGGCCAATATCATTGCCCGGGCGGCGAAACCGACCCTGGTCATCGCCCACAACAAGACTCTCGCCGCGCAGCTGTGCAACGAGTTCAGAGAGTTCCTGCCCGACAACGCAGTGGAGTACTTCGTCTCCTACTACGATTACTACCAGCCGGAAGCCTACGTTCCCGCCACCGACACGTACATCGAGAAGGACTCCTCCATCAACGAGGAGATCGATCGGCTGCGCCACTCCACCACCAGCAGCCTTCTCATGCGCGATGACGTGGTGGTGGTGGCGTCTGTGTCCTGTATCTACGGCCTGGGGTCTCCGGAAGAGTATCTGCGGCAGGTGGTGTTGCTGCGCCAGGGGGAGGTGGTGGACCGGGATGACGTGCTGCGCAAACTGGTGTCCATACATTATGAGCGCAACGACGTCGCCTTCGCCCGGGGGAAGTTTCGCGTACGGGGCGAGAGCTTCGAGGTGTGGCCTGCGTACGAGGATGTCGCCCTGCGCGTGCGCATGTGGGGTGACGAGATCGAGGAGATAAGCATCATCGACCCCCTCACGCAAGAGGTGAAGGGTACCCTGGCCAATGTGGCCGTCTATCCTGCCACTCATTTCGTGACCACGGACGAGGGCATCGAGCGGGCGGTCCGCCTGATTGGGGAGGAACTCGAGGAACGGGTGGTCGAACTCACCGGTCAAGGCAAGCAACTCGAGGCCTACCGGCTGAGGCAGCGTACGCAATACGACATGGAGATGCTGAGAGAGATCGGCTACTGTAGCGGCATCGAGAACTACTCCCGCATTCTGGACGGCCGTGGACCCGGAGAGCCTCCGCACACCTTGCTCGACTACTTTCCCGACGACTTCCTGGTACTCATCGACGAGAGCCATATGACCGTCCCGCAGCTGCACGGTATGTACCACGGTGACCGTAGCCGCAAGCTGTCTCTCGTGGAACACGGCTTCAGGCTGCCCTCCGCCCTCGACAACCGTCCACTTCGCTTCGAGGAGTTCATAGAGAAGGTGCACCAAGCGGTCTTCGTCTCGGCCACTCCCGGAGACTGGGAACTCTCGGTCTCCTCGCAGGTTGTTGAGCAGCTGGTCCGCCCCACGGGTCTCGTCGAACCTCTGGTGGAAGTCCGCCCCACGCGCCACCAGATAGACGACCTCATGAATGAGATCAGGGTCCGGGCCGGGAAGGGGGAGCGTACCCTGGTCACCACGCTCACCAAGAAGATGGCTGAAGACCTGACCGACTACTTGGCCGAGATGGGTTTCCGCGTGCGCTACCTGCACTCTGAGGTCGACACCCTCGATCGCATCCGGCTGGTGCGCGACCTGCGCCTGGGGGAGTTCGACGTCTTGGTGGGTATCAATCTGCTGCGGGAAGGCTTGGACCTGCCCGAAGTGACGCTGGTCGCCATTCTCGATGCCGACAAAGAGGGCTTCCTCCGCGGAACCACCTCTCTCGTGCAGACCATCGGGAGGGCGGCGCGTAATGCAGATGGCCGCGTCATCATGTATGCCGACACCACGACCCAGTCGATGGAGACCGCGCTCCGCGAGACCGACCGGCGCCGTGAGGCCCAGGTTCGTTTCAACGAGGTGCACGGCATCACTCCGGCCACCATCGTGAAGGGGGTGTCCGACATCACGCAGCTCCTGGGTATCGCCGAGATCACTCCCTACAAGGAGCGGCCGCGCTGGCAGGACCGAGACGGCCGGGATATGGGTCCCGAGGAGATACAGGCTCTTATGGCCGAACTCGAGGAGGAGATGTTCGCTGCGGCCGAAGAGCTTCGTTTCGAGTATGCGGCTCTGCTTCGCGATCAGATCCGCGATCTTGCCGAGGAGCTGAGGACGGCGCGCAGGCAGGTAGATACCCAGTAGGGTATAGTTACCGCATGGAAACGTTGATTATCATCGTGATCATTGTGCTCTTGCTGGGCCTGTTGTTCCTCTCCGCCCGCAACCGGCGGGACGGTGGAGGCGGGTGGGGCGGAGGCTGAAGCTCCTGCTGAACGGTTCCCGGCGGGAACCGAGGTGTGGCTACCGGACCGCTTAGTCTCTACAATAGGCAGGCGCGATGTGGACGGGGCGCGGCCGCATGCGCGGCGCGCCCCGTCACGTGTGCGGCTCGTAGCATCCCTGCAGAGCGATTCACCCGCTTGAAGGCGCGAAAGGAATGGACTATGGCACGCTCGTACAGTCCGGAGGAGATCGAAACCAAGTGGCAGGAGGTGTGGGCGAGGGAACGGACTTTCGAGGTGGCCAACCCCACGGCCCAGGAGTTGGCTTCCGGCCGGGTGCCTGCGTCCACCTACGTGCTGGAGATGTTCCCCTATCCCTCGGGCAGTGCGCACATGGGGCATGTCAAGAACTACACCATGGGCGACGTGGTGGCCCGCTTCCGCCGCCACCAGGGGCGGCGGGTGCTCCATCCCATGGGGTACGACGCCTTTGGCCTGAACGCCGAGAACGTGGCCATACAGACCGGGGAACACCCGGCCGTACTCACCGAACGGGCCATGACCACCATCAATCGGCAACTCAAGCGTCTGGGCGTCTCCATCGATTGGAGCAGGGAGCTCGCTACCTGCCGCCCGGAATACTACAAGTGGACCCAGTGGCTGTTCATACAGTTCTACGAGCGGGGCCTCGCCTACAAGAAGGCGGCTCCGGTCAACTGGTGCCCCTCCTGCCAGACCGTACTCGCCAACGAACAGGTGATCGACGGCGGGTGTGAGCGGTGCGACTCGCCGGTGGAGGCCAAGAAGCTCGAGCAGTGGTTCTTCCGCATCACCGAGTACGCCGAACGCCTGCTGCAGGATTTCGACAAGCTCGACTCATGGCCGGAGCGGGTCATCACCATGCAGCGCAACTGGATAGGCAAGTCCGTCGGCGGCAATGTCACCTTCACCATCGCACCGTTGGCCGATGCAGCCGGGTGCTGCGCGGCCTGCGATCATCTGGCCGGTGAGGAGATCACGGTCTTCACCACCCGTCCCGACACGCTCTTCGGGGCTACCTTCTTCATTCTGGCTCCGGAACACCCGCTGGTTGCCGATCTGGTGGCGGGTACCACACAGGAAGAGGAAGTGAACGCCTACGTGCGGCGGGCCATGAACACCTCCTCCATTGAGCGTTCGAGCCTCGAGAAGGAGAAGACTGGGGTCTTCACCGGCCGCTACGCGGTCAACCCGGTGAACGCCGAACTGATCCCCATCTATGTGGCCGACTACGTGCTCATGGAGTACGGTACGGGAGCCATCATGGCGGTCCCCGCCCACGACGAGCGCGACTTCGCCTTCGCCAAGAAGTACGGCCTGCCCGTCATCGAGGTCATCGAGAGCCCGGTAGAGTGCAAGGATGCCGCGGGTGAGCTCACCGAGGCGTACACCGGGGACGGCGTATTGGTCAACAGCGGCCGGTTCAACGGGCTGCCCAAGGACGAGGCCATTCGTGCGATCACCGAATGGCTCAAAGGTCAGGGCAAGGCCGACTTCGCCGTCAACTACAAGTTGCGCGACTGGCTTCTCTCGCGGCAGCGTTACTGGGGTGCGCCCATTCCCATCGTGTACTGCGACGAGTGTGGGGAGGTCCCTGTACCGCACGAAGACCTCCCCGTGCTGCTGCCGGACGTGAGTGACTACGCTCCGAAAGGTCGGTCACCGCTGGCCGCCGCCGAAGATTGGGTCAACACCACCTGTCCTACCTGCGGGGGGCCCGGTCGGCGGGAGACCGATACCATGGACACCTTCGTCGACTCGTCGTGGTACTTCCTTCGGTACGCTTCGCCCCGGCGTGATGACGTGGCCTTCGACCGTGACGCCGTCGACTTCTGGCTGCCCGTCGACCAGTACATCGGTGGAGTGGAGCACGCCATCCTACACCTCATGTACTCGCGTTTCTTCTGCAAGGTGCTCTACGACTTGGGGCTGGTGGGCTTCGAGGAGCCGTTCCGCAACCTGTTCACCCAGGGCATGATTTACTACAAGGGCGCTAAGATGTCGAAGTCGAAGGGCAATGTTGTCAACCCCGACGAGCACGTGGCCCGGTACGGAGCCGACTCCCTGAGGAGCTACGTGTTGTTCATGGGTCCGGCGGAGAGCGACGCCGAGTGGCACGACCGCGGCATCGAGGGCGTCAACCGGTTCCTGAATCGGGTGTGGCGGCTCGTATGCGAGTGCCTGGAGGCGGGGCTGCCGGCGGGTGCCCTCCGCTCGAGAGGTCCGGCGGGCTCGGGTATCGATGCGGCCGAACTGCCTGCCGAGGCGCGGGTGCTCTTGGTCAAGACCAATCAGACCATCGACAAGGTCACGGTCGACATAGAGGAGCGTTTTCACTTCAATACGGCACTTGCCGCCATCATGGAGCTCAACAACGAGGCGATCGCCGCCCGGCAGGGTGACGCCGTCTGGCTTCGCACCAAGGTGGGTGGCCGGGTGATGGCCGAGACGGTGGTCACGTTGGTACGCTTACTCGAACCTTTCGCTCCTCACATGTGCGCCGAGCTGTGGGAGATGATGGGCGGCAGCGCCATCTGGGACGAGCCTTGGCCTTCCGCCGACCCACGGTTGCTCGAGCACGACACGGTCGAGATCGCCGTGCAGGTCAACGGCAAGGTGCGCGACCGTCTCGCGGTGGCCAAGGACGCCGGCAAGGACGAGATACTGGCGGCCGCGAAGACCCTTGCGGGTGTCGAGCGGCATATCGCGGGCAAGGCACTGGTGAAGGAGATAGTGGTCCCAGGCAAACTGGTGAACTTCGTGGTGCGCTGAAGCGGCAATCGTGGTTCCACCCGCTCCTCCCACCACTTCCAGGCGTCTCGGACCGGGCGCCGCCGGCGCTCTGGCGGGCATCAGCCTGCTGTGGGGCATCAATGTGGTCATGATGAAGATCTCCACGCAGGGCTTCCCGCCTGCCCTCACGGCCGGGCTGCGTAACCTGGTTGCAGCCGCGGTATTCGTCGTGGTACTCACGGTGATGCGGCAACCGGTGTTTCACAGAGACAGGCGTGTCTTGCACGGTGTGGTCATAGGGGTTCTCTTCGGGCTGGATTTCTTCTTCATGTACACGGGCCTTCAGTACACGAATGCCTCGCGGGCTATCATCTTCATCTACACGCACCCCCTGTGGGTAGCGGTGGGAGCACACTTCCTGTTCCGGTACGACCACCTTACCTGGGGCAAAGCCGCCGGCCTCCTGCTTGCGCTTGCCGGCATCATCTCGGTGTTCGGTACCCGCACTGGCGATCTTCCCCCCAACTACTGGATTGGCGATCTGATGCAACTCGCCTGCGCACTTTTCTGGGGCAGTACTACGCTCTACATCAAGTGGATGTCCGATCGGTACCAGGGTCCCCAGCAGATCAGTGCGGTGCATGTGCTCTTCTACCAGCTGGTGTTCTCCGTGCCGCTCCTTCTAGCGGCATGGGCGCTCTTCGAGCGAGGCTTCGTCATCGACATCACGGCGGCGGTGGCGTGGTCTCTCATCTACCAGACCTTCGTCATCGCCTCGGCGAGCTACGTGGTGTGGTACTGGATGATCCAGCGCTATCACGTGACGAATCTGGCGGTCTTCTCCATGCTCACGCCCTTGTTCGGAGTGCTGGCAGGAGCGTTGCTGGGTAGGGAGGAATTGAGCTCGTGGTTGTTCGTGGGATTGGCGTTGGTACTCGCCGGCATCTACTTGGTCACGGCCGGTGACCGCAAGAGCGGGGCCGGGAGGGGGGCGGGGGGCCC
>Ga0334888_1000484_pt1 | contig 63139 bp, 56 predicted proteins | sample GraSluR1_MG_FD_207227 | JGI IMG/M metagenome (GOLD analysis project Ga0334888, IMG submission 207227) | Sludge microbial communities from methane-producing bioreactor in Wageningen University, Netherlands - Granular Sludge_3_08-R1 | ecosystem: Engineered > Bioreactor > Anaerobic > Unclassified ... | reverse complement strand
GTCGATGACCTCGATGGTCGCGCCGTCACACGCATCCACCCACGTACCATCGATGAACATCTGGTAGGTGTTCTCTGCCAGGACAGCCACTTGCTCTCTCTCCTTGGGTTGGTGGGTTGGCGGGAACGAGGCCAGAAGAGCATATCCTCCGAGTTACACTTCTCTTCGAGTTGCCCTTCTTCGTCAGTGAGCTTCAGCGACGGCAGGTCACCGCAACACGAGACAGCACGATAGACCTTCCCTCCCCTGCCGCTTGACCGCGAAATCGAGAGCTTGAACGTATGCAGAAAACCCTCTCGACGCAGTTACTGAACGGCCTCTCTGGGAACGACTCGTCTCTTCTGTTCTATCGACCCCCCCGAATCGTGAATCCGTGAATCAATCAACTGAACACACCTGTCGCACGGCCCTCATGCGACGACAAGGATTCAAAGCGCGCTGAGGAAGCCACGCGCCGAGCCCCTCGGCGCTGTCGTCCCGCAAAGAAAGGTGCCGCCAGCCTCACTCGATCACGGGTTGTCATCGCACCTCGATTGACATCTCGTACGGCAAACAACCTCCTCAGCACCCCCCATGGCCGTCCAACCCAGCGGCTCGTACCACAGCCACAAGCTGACGAGCGGGTCGCGCAACCTGCGCATCGATCTTTGGACAGCCGGCGACGATGCACCTTCACTCTACCAAACGTACGGCGGATGGCGTTCGGGAGAGCCGCTGTTGAGTCTCACGTGCGGGGTCGGCATGACGACGCAACGGGCGTGCGACGAGCTTGTCATAAAAGGCTCGATTCGCTTATGTTCAGGACAAGCACATAAGTCTTTACGATATAGCCGTTACTTCAACCGTGGCAAAAATCTGCATGCCATCCGCCAACCAGAATCTACTGCCAGCTGATGCAACTGCTCGCACCTGATCGGCAACGTCAGAGTGAAACCGCAGAAGTCCGAAACCATGGCCACTTGGCGGCAGTTCTCCGGCAAGGTGGAGCTCACACAGACCGATGAGCATCTCGTTACCTTCTCCGTCGGAAATAACACAAACCGGACGGTATCCATCCCAGAGCGGCTCCGAGCGCCCACTCTCATCCGAAGATAGCAGCGTGATTCGGACTGCCAGAGTGACGCCTCAGATCGGCTTACCAGTTGTTCCGTCATCCTTCATGAAACCCCACAGGTCCATGGGGGAAGAAGTGCTTTGGCGCAGAAGTACTGCCCTCCCCGGACTTGACGGCGCATAGCAGCATCAGGGCCCAATTGCTCGAGTCGCCAGCAAGCGCCGTGATGGCCTTTGAGAGTACACGCCGGTACTCATCGATACGACCCGATCGAGACCGAGCCCACAGGATTCAACGTAATTGAGGGTCGCCTGCAAGAAGTCGACGTGCTCCATCGGGTTCTCCATGGTCAGTCACTCGACGACGCAAACGGTCAGGGTGTCAGCAGCTTCTTTAGCTGCGCGGGGGTGTAGAGCTGGCCGACCTCGGGGAACTGCTTATGGAAACCCTCTACGCCTGGACCGTACTCCACCCAGCTAAGAAACACCGCCGCCTCGCGTCCCTGGTTATCTCCCACGGCGAAGGCAAGCCCCGAGGGCACAAACATCACCGGCCGCACGATGGTGCCTGGCCCAAGCAGCTTCTCCAGCTTCTCGCTTGCACGCTGCAGACCACGCACCCAGCCGCCGGGGACAAACCCTATCCAGCCCTGCTCGCATTCGAGCACCCAGCGACCATGGTCGTTTAGACAGATCCCGAATTCGCTCACCGAGCGGCCGTCCTTGACCATGGGCACAACAAAGCCGTCCTTTAGCATGGCGATCGGCCACATGGCGGCGAACATGTTGCCGGTAGCCGCGTGGAGATCGTCGGGCAGCACCCACTGGACCAACATCCGCCCGCCTGTCTCGTAGTCAACCGCAAGTGGCGCTGGCTCTCCGGGCGTTGTCCCCTCGAGCAGCTCCCGCTCGCTGCGGCTTTCGGCAGCCTCCAGCGCCTGGCGATACGCGCGCGGGAACAGTCGCTTGGCCGCCTGCTCGGCCGTCTCGCCATCGGCCGCCACGCCGGGACCCGCGTTGGGCGTTACCGTGGGACTGGGGCCCAGAGGAAGCGGAGGAGGGGTGTAGCCAAAACAGCCGGCGAGAAGCAGGACGGCGATAAGACAGGCGGAGGCGCAGCATGCCTGCGCTTGGTATGCCAGAACTCCTCGCCGCTTGCTCTTACCCGACATCGCCGTAAGTGCACACGTACCGGAGAATCGCATACCCACCTCACGAGGAAGAGGTCTCGGCTGGCTTGTCGGAAAGCATCTCGGTAAGCGAGCTCTCGATGAGCGCCCGACCGTACACCGTGTCCTTCTCATAGCCGCTGCTCTCGGAGTCTACGAGTTCCTCACTCTCAAGGAGCGTGATATCGCTGTCGGAGTAACGCCGCAGATAGGTATGCCGACGCGGGAGGTCAACTCGCACGAGCAGCGGCACCGGCCAGTCCTTGCGAGTCCAGCCCGATAACTCTCCGATAACGGGCCAGCAGCCATCGCGTAGGCCGAGGTCGTGAATTAGCGCGATCACGATCGCGCCGTCGGCGCGCAGGCCTTCTAACTCCGGCAACCGTGGTTGCTTTGAGCGCCTTGGCCCGAACAAGTAGGCCAAGATAATGCCGGGCGACTAGGAGGTGCGGGCGACCACGCCCACCGCCCATCCTTTGTCCTCGAGCGGAACGCAAAACCAGGTTCCCTCGCCGTAGTTGAGCGGCTGCGCCACTAGGGAGGCTGCGGTACGCCGCAGAGAGCTAAGATCGGCGGCCAGTCTGCGCCGGACGGCCAAGCGCTCAACCTCATCGACCACGTCGAGCAGCAGGTGGTGAAGCGTGGTATCGATATCGTCGGGGACTACCTCGGGAACCGCTACATCAACCTCAAGGTCGGCGTTCTTCCTTGAATAGGATCCCGTACGGATACCGACGAACCCCGGCCGCCAGACGTTGCCGGGGACGTGGAAAACGACAGTGAGCTTGAGGAGCGATTGTACGCCCACCCTCGCCTTCTCTACCTGGGACATGAGGCGACTGATGCCCGCACCCCATAGGCGGGTACTCATGGTATCGCCGCCGATGATCGCGCCGATCGAGAGAACAGAGGCCGCTTCGCTCACGGTGGTCTTCCTGCCATTGCCGCTCCTTATGCGTACCGAAGCGTGATCCCATACGTCCCTACCTGCGCGAACTCTCTCCCCTGCCTTCATGAGGCCCACGCAGTGCGCGGATCGAGTCCTCTCCACAGATCAGAAGTTGGGCACGTCCGCGAAGAACCTGACAACATCGTAGTTGCCGATCAAACGCGCTAGCCCGACCGGCGTCTGGCCCGAACTATTTGGGTGCAGTGGATCCGCACCTGCCGCGCAAAGGAGCTCGATGATGTCGCCGCGACCTCGCGAGTTGAACATCGCGACAAACAGCGGCGTGTTACCGAACGCGTTAGTGGCGTCAACATTCGCACCCGCCTCGATAAATAACTTCACCGCCCCACTTGCTCCTTCCTGAGCCGCAAGATGCAACGGAGTGAAGCCCCGTCGATCTCCCACATTGGGATCTTCGCCCGACGCGAGCAGAGCCTCGACCAACTCAACATCATCGCTCATGGCAGCATAATGGAGCTCGGACCAGCCTTCAACAGTAGTATCTTTCACCACATCTCATACCTGTGGCTACAATGGTGTTCGAATACTCTATCTGACAGTGATTCGTGTTACTGCTGATGGCGGCCGTGCTTCTGGGGTAGTTTAACTCCGCGGTGGGAATACAGGGCGTGCGCGTCGCTTCCAGATTACTCACAGCACAGACCACAGATTATTACGAAGTGGTCATAGCTGATATGGAATAGTTTCAACAGCAGTTCACGCCTCGAGTCTCTTATCATTTTCATGGGCACTCTGGAAGAGCTATACCCCGCACGGAGAGCAGCCGCCATATACGCTTGGCCTCCTGCCACGCGTCAGACTCCGACGCTGCATGCAGTCCGTACTTAATCAGAAGGCCAACGCGTTTTCCTTGAGCGCACGTCATTATGGCCACTGCCGATCTCTGTGTGCCACGCAGACCCCAGCGTACTTGAACGGTCCTATCTGAGGATTCCGCCACCAGCGTCCAGCGCCTGACACCTCGTACCATGGCAGCCTCGTCGCTCCAGAAAGTGTAGATCTCGACATCGGACAGACTCTGCTCTCCAGGTCTGCCGCCGAATTCCACCGCTTCTGCCACCATGCCATGAGGGTCAAACTCGACATCGGCAATCGAGTAGTCGCCACTCGTAGCATCGGGAAGTGTGATGGCTAGACCTGATCCCAAGCGGACAGTATCTCCTGAGTGCAGCTCCTGCACGCGTACATGGCCGTCCTCACCGTTACAGCTACCGAGCAGCGGGAGAGCTGCGGTAGCGAACAAGACGAGGGCAGCCCAAGCCATCCATCTTCCCCGCCAAGGACGGGTGCCCTCGCCATGGCGATCTCGATGTAAATACTGCACAAGCTGTGCCAACGTAAACCGCCTCTCCCTCGCCATGGCCTTTCGAGCCGCCGATCTCGCTCTCAAACTAGGGCCCAATGATGATCCCCCGAAAGCTCCCTATGATCTTCGGAACAGCCACCGAGTAGTCCTCGTCGCGAGCACGTGCTTTCCTCGGCCGTCGTTGGAGATGGTCCGGGCAAGATGATCAAGATCTCCCAGCAAAGACCACCTGGAAGCAATCGAGCGACGCCGCTTGCCGGCGCACGTGGGGAACTCGCTTTGAGGCTGGTCGTACCACGTCCGCGACTGTAACGCATCTACCGGAGCCATGGCGTAAAAGGATGTACCGGAACCGCGCACAGCACGGGAGCAGCACAAAGGGAAAGTGCGCCCCTCCACGGCGGGAGGAAGCGCACATTTTCCCTGCAAAATGCTGGTAGCGGCGGCAGGACTCGAACCTGCGACACGCGGATTATGATTCCGCTGCTCTGACCAACTGAGCTACGCCGCCAAGAGGCAGTATGCTAGCAGAGCCCGGCGCGGTCTCGCAATTGCAGGCGTCAGCACAGGTGATACCGAACACGCTCAATGGCAGTCGCTCATCGCAGTAACCGGTCGAGATCGTCGGCTCTCAGCGGACGATTCGAGGGAGAGCCGCGAACTCCGCTGACACGCCAGGCGAAAGGCTTGCGTTTCGACATTTCGGAGACGCCAAGAGCGCTGTACCGTCCATCGTACCGAAATGTCGTGAGCAAAAAGCCAGCGCGTTCGCCCTTTTTCGTCCTCTCGACCGAGCTGCAAGGCAAGCTCTCACTCGCGGATCGGCGCTCCCTTCGTTCGCTGATGGCGTTCGACAGCTCGGCATTATCCATAGTGTACAAATGCAGCGGAGATATTTCGTCCTCTCTACGCCATATCGCCCTTTTCATTTTTGGCGACTCCGGAGATAATGCACTTGGTTGTGAAACAGTGCGCAAACGGTGCACAGAAGGCACCAGGCCACAGCGCTGGCAGCCTGAGTGAGGAGGAAGACGATGAGGGCGCAGATTCTGGCACAGGGCGAGCCCACGGGCTACAACGTGCATGCTGTGCAGCCTTTTGGCTATCGGTCTGACGCCAAGATTAGGCGGACGAAGCTGACTGGGACGTTTTTCCTGGTCGTCCTCCCAATCATCTTCAACGCGGTCGTCGGACTCATTTGACAAAGCCCCCCCGACCGCCGGCCCCCCAACCGGCGGTCCCCCTCTGAGGGGCAGGAACCTTCGGTTCCTGCCCCTCACTGCATCTGGCACCTGCGGCGCGACGTAGCTCCCCCTCGCATCGTCTGTTGCCGGGGCCCGCATGTCGCCAGCTGCCCCTCTGAGGGAACCCGCGCCTCCACAACGAGGCGCCAGCAGCCGGCCCACCGGCACGACTCACACGGTAAGGGCTAGCCCACATATCGTCCCTCGCTGGTTGAAAGCAGCCAACCTTTCTTCTAGCATAGCTGCGCTCCTGGGGGAGTGCCCGAGTGGCTAAAGGGGGCGGACTGTAAATCCGTTGGCGCAGCCTACCTAGGTTCGAATCCTAGCTCCCCCACCACCTACGCCCGGTTAGCTCAGCAGGCAGAGCACCTCCATGGTAAGGAGGGGGTCCGCGGTTCGAATCCGCGACCGGGCTCCATCTCCTCCGAACGATGCTTCAGCTTCTCACCGATGGACTGGAAATCGTGAGCCTCGACCCACAGTTCGCGTGGCAGGGACGCGAGAGTTCTCGCGCTGGCGCAGGCTCGTGTCGAACACCCCGTGCGACCCGCACAACCCTTAGGCATCCGTGCGGGTCCTAATCGTCACCAACATGTGGCCGACTCCCGAGCAGCCCGCACGGGGGGTGTTCGTGCAGCGGCAGGTAGAGGCGTTGCGGCGAACGGGGCAGGTAGAGGTGACCGTCGCCGCATTCAGTGCCACGGGGCGCCCGTGGGAGTATCTGCGACAGGCCATTGCATTACGTCGCCGCAAGGCCGAAGCCGACCTCGTCCATGCGCACTTCGGCCTCAGCGCTCTGACGGCGCTGGGCGCGATATGGGACGGCCAGCCACTCGTGCTCACCGTTCACGGTCGTGACTGCCATCACCCCGTTACGCGCGCGGTCACGCGCGCGGTCGCTCGGCGTTGCGCGGCCGTGGTCGCTGTGTCTCGCGAGCTGGCCGCCATCTGCCCCTTCCCCACCATGGACATCATCCCCGCCGGCGTAGACACCCACCATTTCCAGCCATGCTCGAGGCAAGAGGCACGCGCGCGCTTGCGCATAACGGCGAGCGAGCGTTTCGTCCTGTTTCCCTCCGATCCGGCGCGTTCGGAGAAGCGCTATGACCGCGCCCGCGCCCTCGCGGCGTCTCTGCCCGGACTAGGCCTGCGCTCCTACCACCACACCCCACCGCAGGAGACCCCGCTTTGGATCGCCGCCGCCGACGCGGTTCTCGTGACCTCCGACCGCGAGGGCTACGGTCTAGCCTGCATGGAGGCGCTCGCGTGCAACGTGCCCGTCCTCAGTACACCGGTCGGCATAGCACCCGAGGTCCTGCCGCGCGTACCCGGGACCCTCTGCGCGCCGTTCAGCGTGAGCACGTGGCGCCAGGAGCTGCAGCGTATCCTCGCCGACCCCGACCCGCACGTCCCGGGACGAGAGGCCGCACTCGAGCACAGCACCGACGCAATGGCACGGCGGACCGTAGTGCTCTACCGAGAGGTGCTGCGCCGAGCCAGACGCGAGGAGAGCCGCAGCGCGGAAGCGTAGGGGACGAACGGCCGGCGGAACGTCGTCCTAGAGCCGGAGATCAGCCCTAGCAGATGCGCGGCAGCAACTCCCCAATGGGCATGTCGAGCACGCGGCGCGTGCCGAACGCCGTGCGCAGCGCCACGCGCCGCGGATGGGCCTCGGTGAGCTCCCCGACGATCGCCGCCCGCCGACCGAGCGGATGGGCACGAAGAGCCGCGAGGACGGCGGCGGCGGACTCAGGACCCACGACCATCACCATCTTGCCCTCATTGGCCAGCACCAGGGGGTCGTAGCCGAGGAGGTCGCACAGAGCCTGTACGGGAGCCGAGATGGGGATGGCCGCCTCCTCCACCTCGATACCCAAACCGCTGCTCTCGGCGAGCTCGGCCAGGACAGTCGTAAGGCCACCTCGCGTGGGGTCGCGCAGGAAGCGCAGATCCTCACCGGCCGCGGCCAGAGCGACCGCTACGAGGTGCCAGAGCGGCGCGCAGTCGCTCTCGATGTCCAGAGCGAGATGGAACTCTCCGCGGGCGGCGAGCACAGCCGCGGCGTGGTCGCCGATGCTCCCTGTGAGGAGGACCAGATCGCCGGGGCGCACCGTGTCGGCACCCAGCCGGTGCGCCACGACGATCTCTCCGACGCCGGTGGTCGTGATGTACACGCCATCGGCAAGCCCTCGCTGCACGACCTTGGTGTCGCCCGTGACGATCGGCACGCCAACGCTGCTCGCGGTGCGACCCATGCTCGCACACAGTCGGCGCAACGCCGGCAACGGAAAGCCTTCCTCGATGATGAAGGCGGCGGCGAGCGCCAGCGGCCGCGCCGCCGCCGTAGCGAGATCGTTCACCGTACCGGCTACGGCCAGCGTGCCGATGTCGCCGCCGGGGAACTCGAGAGGCTGCACCACGTGGGCGTCGGTAGTGAACGCGAGGCGAGCTCCCGGCGATGCCAGTTCGGCCGCGTCGTCGAGCCGGTCGAGGACCGGATTGGAGAACGCCGCCACGAACACATCTCCCACCAGGTCGCGGTACAGCTTGCCGCCACTGCCGTGGCCGATCAGAATGCGCTCGTCTGTACTCATGCCAGCTGGCCCCCCGTCTCCAGAGCGCCTTGGGTTCGTACCGCAACGACGCGCGTTTGCCTCCTCATTCGCCGATATCCCGATAACGGTAGTAGGCCGCACAGGCTCCTTCGCTGGAGACCATACAGGCACCGATGGGCTGCTCCGGCGTGCATCGTTTGCCGAACAGACCGCACACGGGCGGGTCGATCAATCCGCGCAACACCTCGCCGCAGCGGCACCCCCGCGGCTCGCGCGAGGGGCCTGGGTCTACGCTGAACCGCTCCTCGGCGGCGAACTGACGAAAGGCGGGTGCCAGTACAAGACCGGAGCCGGGGATCGTACCCAGGCCGCGCCACTCGGCATCGGACGGTTCGAATACTTGAGACATCACCTCGCGCGCCAGGGTGTTGCCCTCCGGCCGCACAGCACGCGTGTACTCGATGGCTACGGCGGGCTCACGCTGCGCCGCGAGACGGACCAGCGCCGCCAGCACGTCCGCCGGCTCGAAGCCGGCGACAACGCCACCCACCCCGTACTCCCTGGCCAGGAAGTCGAACGCCAGGCTGCCGGTGATCACGCTCACATGCCCCGGCAAGATGAACCCGTCGATGGCCGTCTCACCCAAGTCGAGGAGTGCTCGCAGCGGCGCCGGCATGGTCTTGTGCAAACTGAGAACGGAGAAGTTGGTCAACTCGCGACGAGCTCCGTCGAGGATGGCGGCGGCCACAGCCGGCGCAGTGGTCTCGAAGCCGATACCGGCGAATACGACCTGTCGATCGGGTCTGGTCGCCGCGAGCTCCACCGCGTCGAACGGCGAATACACCACGCGCACATCCGCGCCCTGCGCGCGCTCCGCGGCGAGCGTGCTGCTCGACGACGGCACGCGCACCAGGTCGCCGAACGTGGCCAGCGTTACTTCCGGAAGCCGCGCGAGCGCCACCACGGTGTCGAGATCGCGCATGGCCGTCACGCAGACTGGGCAGCCTGGCCCCGACACCAGGCGAATGCCCTGCGGCAAGAGCTGGCGCAAGCCATACCGCGAGATGGCCATCGTGTGCGTGCCGCACACCTCCATGAACGTAAGACGACGACCCGCAGACACCTGGCGCAATGCGTCGGCCAGACGCCGGACCTCCTCGGGGCCTCCCGGCTTGGAATGTTCAGGAGTCCCCATGATCCTCAAACTCTCCAGCTTCCTCGCGATCCTCGAACGCGAGAACCTCGCGCAGCAGGTCTAGCGTCTCCGTGGCCTCCTGCTCGCCCAGCACAGCTATGGCGCAGCCAGCATGAACCAGAACGTAGTCGCCTACACGGGCATCGGGCACCAGCAGGAGACTCACCCGCTGTGTGAGGCCTTGCGATTCGATGGTCGCCATCTGATCTTCGATGGCGGCAACTCTCATGGGGATGGCGAGACACATGGTACGTCCTTCGTTCTCTCTAGGGCGCATCCACGGCGCCGAGGGAAGTATACCCGGCCACTACGGCCTGTCCGAGCGCGAGCCCTCCGTCGTTGGACGGCACCAGCGCGTGAGTGAGTACGGTAAAGCCCGCCTCCTCCAGCGCGCTTTCACAGAGTTCCGTGAGCAGTCGATTCTGGAACACGCCGCCCGAGAGCGCGACCACCCTCGGGCCACCCGCCTCACGCAGACCACAGCAGAGATCGCGTACAACGGCCGCAAGAGTGGCGTGGAGACGCGAGCCGACGAAGCCCGGCGAGCGGCCAGCTTCGAGATCCTCCAAAACACCCGCTAGGAGGCGTGCCAGGCGTACCACGGTCGGGCTGCCATGCCCTCCTCCGAGTTCGCGGCAGCCCGCCACAAGCGGCCCGTCCACAGAGTATGCGTACGGCACGCCTCCGGCCTCCGAGACCATCTCGAGCTCGATGGCGGCCTGCCCCTCGTAGGTCACCTCGGCCCGCAAACCGGCCAGCGCGGCGACTGCGTCGAAGAGCCGTCCGCAACTGGAGGTAAGCGGCGCGTTCGCCTTGGCGGCGAGCTGCTGCCGCAGCGCCGCCTCCTCCATCTCCGCGAGCGCCAGGCCCACGGCCAAGCCTCGCCGCAGACCATCTTCCCCGAGCAGGGTCAGCAGCCAGCCGGCCGCCGTCCGTACGGGGCGGCGGATGGCCAGCGCGCCGCCGGGCAGCGGCAGAGATTCCAGGTGAGCCGCTCGGTAGAAGCCGCTGTAGTCGCAGAGCAGCACCTCGCCGCCCCACAGTGTTCCGTCTGTACCATAGCCGAGGCCATCCATGCTCACCCCGATCACCGGCTCACACCGGCCGTTCTCGGCCATACACGCTGCCACATGCGCATGGTGGTGCTGGACGCCAACGCGTGGCACCACCGTCCGCGCGGCACGCTCCAGCGCGTACTTGGTCGCCAGGTACTCGGGATGCAGATCGTAGGCGATCACCTCGGGCCGCAGGCGGAAGAGCTGCTCGTAGAGATCGATCGACGCCTCGTAGTGCTCCAGCGTCTCCAGGTTCTCCAGGTCACCGATGTGCTGGCTGAGGAAGGCATCGCGTCGGCGTGTCATGCAGAAGGTGTTCTTGAGCTCCGCTCCACATGCCAGCACTTGTGGAAGCTCGTCGGACAGCTGAATCGGCAGCGGAGCGTAGCCACGCGACCGACGCACCAGCCTCGGCCGGCCACGGCGGACAAGGGTCACGGAGTCGTCGTAGCGCGCGCGGATATCGCGATCGTGGAGCAGGGACGCATCGGGGATTCCGGCCAGACGAGACGCCTCCTCCCAGTCTTTTACGATCGGCTCCTCCGCCAAATTGCCGCTCGTCATCACGAGCGGTCGCCCGACCTCTTGCAAGAGCAGCAGATGCAGCGGCGTGTACGGCAGCATCGCACCGAGGTAGCACTGCCGTACGGCCACCTCGGGATGGACGGCGCTCCGATCATCCAGCGAACGGCGCCACTGGAGGAGCACGATAGGATGCTCGGGCGACTCGAGCAGCGCCGCCTCCTCGGCCGATACATGGCAGTGAACGCCAAGCTGCTCGAGATTGGCGAACATGACCGCCAGTGGTTTGTGCGGCCGACCCTTGCGTCGTTTCAGCTCGCGCACCACGTCACCATCGGTAGCGTCGCACGCGATGTGGAACCCGCCGAGCCCCTTGAGCGCGAGGATGCTCCCCCGACGAAGGAGCTCGGCCGCGGCGACAATAGCCGCCTCGGGCGCCTCGGACGACCCGTGCACCTCCGAGGCGCCCTTGAGCCACACGCGCGGCCCGCAAACGGGGCAAGCGTTCGGCTCGGCGTGGAAGCGGCGATCGCTGGGGTCTTCGTACTCCCGCCGGCAGGCGGGGCACAGGGAGAAACGTCGCATCGTGGTGCGCTCTCGGTCGTAGGGCAACGCCTCAATAATCGTGAAGCGCGGACCGCAGTTGGTGCAGTTGATGAACGGATAGCGAAACCGGCGATCCGCAGGGTCCAGCAGCTCGCGGCGGCAGTCGTCGCACAGCGAGATGTCGGGGGATACGAGCTGATAGGCGCCCGAGTCCGCGTCACTCTCGAGAATCGTGAAACGGTCGGCGCCTGTTGGCTCCACGGGCGTCGCTTCGATAGCCGTCAGGAACGCTCTCGGCGGCGCCTCTCTCCGCAACGCGACGAGGAACTCATCGACCAGAGGAGCCGCGCCTTCGATAGACATCTGTACACCGGCCGACGTATTGCGTACCCAACCACTGATTCCGAGACGACGCGCGAGGTTATAGACGAAGGGGCGAAAGCCGACGCCCTGGACCACGCCGTACACCCATACCTCGCGCGCCGCGCGAGCAGCCACCCCTCCCGCATGATCGCTCACGTCGCGGGGGGTCAAGTTGGACATCGGAACTGAATGTCCTCCTCGACCTGCATCTGGCGACACTCGCTGCAGCGCATGGTGTAGCTGAACCCTACAGGAACACCATGACGGCAGAACTCGACTGTGGCCGCCAGTACCTCGAGCTCGCTGTTCCCGCACGACCTGCACGTATGGATGATGTCGTCGCCGACTCGGTAGATCTGCTCGATGCGCTCCCTGGCGCCCAGAGAACCCGCGTGCACCGGCAAGTCGGCCTCGGGCAGAACGACCGCGTGCTCACACCCGGCACCTCCGTTCCGCAGAGGCTCCACCTGCCCAGGGAGGTAGGCAACGCGCAGCCCCGCCTCGCACAGGTGGCGCTGAAAGCGGCAGTCCGCGTCATCAGGCTCGGCCGGCTGCTGGCACTCATGTTCCAGAAACACGTCGCGACGGGTCGCGAAACAGCGGCAGTCCACGCGCTCTACTACCTCCGCCTCCAGACGCGGTTTCGGCGGCCGTCCGCGCCGCCTCCGCAAACGCGGCGGCAGCAAGCCCAGGCAGCCGATGTCACGATGGCTATCCAGGACCTCCGTCACTCGCGCGAGCCAGCCATCGGCGAAGTGAAGATCGTCCTGAGCGCGCACCAGGTACGTTTTGTCCGCGAGGGACGAGGCGATATCCATACCACAGCGGGAGGCCTGCGGCCCCCTGGGGTCGAAGCCGAACCCCGCAATGCGGCCCTTCACGCATTCACGCGTGAGGTAGCCGGCAACATCTTCCCGGCATTCGCGAGCCATAACAACGATCTGGCAAGCATCCCCCGTGGTGGCACGCAGATTGCGCACGGCTGCGCGCACCGCATCCATGCCGTTGTTGGCGAACAGCACGATGCTGACGTTCATGAGCAGCCTAGCTCTCGTTTGACGAGATCCAGCACATCGTCCACCGCAGCGGCTACAGACGGCGACAGGTGTTCGCCGAAGGTCTCCACGTCCTCGGCTTCGACAGTGAAAGCGATGACCTCGGCAGGCATAACGTACTCCAGCTTCCGGCCGAGCTCCAGCGTGGTAACGATGCCGATCGAGTGAGCGCTGCTGTAGCGGTGCCCGCCACGGAAGTCCTCACCTGAGAAGCGAACGATCTCGCCGGGCGTGCGGCCGCTCTTGAGGGCATCGACGATGATCACCTTGTCGAAACCCCTCATGAGCTCCAGCAGCCGCAGCCCGGCGACCTCGCTTTCCACCACCTGCACACCATCCGGCAGCGAGACGGCGCGCAACCGCTCCGCCACGACCAAGCCAACCCCGTCGTCCGACAGGATCGGGTTGCCCATGCAGAGCACCAAGGTGCGCAGTGGCACTCCTACATGAACCTCCGGACGCTATTGAGCACCTCGCCGCCGTCCTGTTCGCGGACGGTGACCTCGAGCGGCATCTCGCCGAAGAGGGTGTGCGTGGCACAACCGAAGCACGGGTCATAGGCGCGGAACGCCATCTCGACCTCGTTCAGCAGGCCCTCGGTGATCTCGCCACCGGGTTTGATGAGACCTTGGGCTGCCTTCTTGAGGGACATGCTGATGGCGGCATTGTTGTTCGTGGTACCCACGATCAGGTTGGCCGCAGTGACAATGCCGTTCTGATCGGTCTTGTAGTGGTGGTACAGCGTGCCCCGTGGTGCCTCGACGACGCCAACACCCTCACCCACGATGCCGGTTGGAATGGCGTGCACGTCCGGATTGGTCACCTCCGGATCGTTGGCCAGCTCCAGCGTACGCTCGGCGGCGTAGAGGAGCTCCACCAGACGCGCCCAGTGCGTAGCCAAGGTGGCATGAACCGGTTTGCCCCCAAGCGTGGAGTAGAAGCGCTCGTACTCGGCCTGCGCCAGCGGAGTAGCCATACCATCGGCGGCATTCAGCCGGGCCAGCGGAGCGGCGCGGTACACCCCCGAGTCGTTGCCGGCCACGAAGCCCTTCCAGCCCACACCCTTGAGATACGGGTAGACGAGGTAGCTGTACGGCTCGACGTGCTCGGCGATCTGCTGCAGGTAGTCCTTGGCCTCGAACTTGACGAACTCTTTGCCGTCCGGATCCACCACGCGGATCTTGCCGTCGTAGAAGTTCACCTTGTTGTTCTCGTCCACCAAGCCCATGTAATAGGTGTGGTGGTTGTACGCGTCGCTCATGATGAGATCCACGTAGTCGCCGTTGGCCAGGACCACGGAGTTGAGGATCTCGATCGTCTGCTGCGCGAACTCGACCTGATAGGCGGCGATCTCGCGCACGCGTTCGGCCTCTTCTGTGCTCAGCGGCTTGCTGACGCCGCCGACGATGCAGGAGACCGGATGCACGGAGCGGCCACCGACGATCTCGATGAGCTCGTGGCCCCAGGCACGCATCTTGAGGACGGCTCCGGCGATCTCCGGACCGACCTTCTTTACCACGCCGAGGATGTTGCGCTCGGCAGGATCGGCCGTAGGACCGATGACGAAGTCGGGGCCAGCAAGCACATAGAAGTGCGTGGTGTGATCGGTGGCGCTAAAGGCGTTGTAGAGGATCTCGCGCAGCAGCTTGCCGGTGCGCGTGGGCTCGACACCGTAGACGGCATCGATGGCCTTGGCAGCCGCCATGTGGTGCGCCTCGGGGCACACGCCGCAGATCCGCGGCGTGATACGAGCGAGCTCCTCGACGGGACGCCCGATGCAGAAGCGCTCGAAGCCACGCAGCTCGGGAACCTGGAAGTAGACGTTGGCCACCTCGCCAGCGTCGTCAACGAAGATCTCGATCTTGCCGTGGCCCTCGAGCCTGGTAATGGGATCGATGCTTACCTTCTTCATCTTCAGACCTTCGCCCTTCTCAGCAACGACTTGGCCAAACCGAAGCGGTAGAAAGTACCCAGGGGATCGGGCACGGTGGCCGCGATCTCGGCGATCTGCTCCGGCGAGTCGGCATCGATGATCGCCGCCAGCGTGCTGAGCATCTTGGCGCCCTGATCATCCACACCCGGCGGCGGCCCGTAACAGCCGCGACACGGCAGACCGACGGCGGTACACTTGCCGCCGCAGCCGTCTCTGGTGACGGGGCCCATGCAGATGACACCCTGCTCGAGCAGGCACTTTTCCGGATCCCAGGCGATCTCCCACGGCTTCTTGAACGCGGTGATCTTCTTCTCTTCCTTGACACGTTTGCACTCGTCGCAGCAGCTTCGCGTGCCGGCACCGAGCACCGTACCTTTGGGCGGTAGCTCGCCACCGTTCTGGAGAACGCCGATGACCGTCTCGAGCACCGCCCAGATCTGCTGACCCTCAGGCGGGCATCCGGGGATGTAGTAGTCGACATCGACCACCTGGTCGAGCGCCTTCACGGTGTCGTAGAGATGCGGCAGATCCAGTTCGCCCTCGGGGACCTCCATGCGCTCGACCGGGTACACCTTGTCTGGGTTGTCCACCGACGGGCTCTGCGTGTAGACGAGGTCCTTGATCTCTTGGGCGCTGGACACATTGGCCAGACCTGGGATGCCCCCCTGCGTGGCACAGGCACCGAAGGCGACCAGGATTTGGCTCTTCTTCCGCAGCAGGCGAGCCATGTATTCATTCTCGCTATTGCGGATGGCACCGTTGAACAGAGTAACCAGGATGGCGCCATCATCCAGCGCCTCCACATCCTTGTACTTGAAGTCGGCGGCCACCGGCCAGAAGGCGATATCGAAGGTCTCGTCGACCTTCAAGATGTTCTCTTTGATCTGCAGGACGGAGATCTCACAGCCGCCGCAGGCCGCCGCCCAGTACATCGCGAACTTGGGCTTGCTCATGCCGACACCGCCTCCATCTCCTCCTCGGCCTTGGCCTTGTACTCGTCCGAGAACTGCGCGCCCCAGTTGAGGGGGCCGAGCTCTCGGATCTCCTCGATGAACTCGGTGACCACGCGCGCCCACTTGTCGCCTTCGGCGGCCGAGACCCATTCCAGACGAATACGCCCCGGCTCCATGCCCAACTGCTCGAGCATCTTCTGGAGCATCGGGAAGCGCCCGGCGGTACGCCAGTTACCGTTGATGTAGTGGCAGTCGCCCGGGTGGCAGCCGGAGATGAGCACGCCGTCGGCGCCCTCGGCAAAAGCCTTCATGACGTGGGTCGCGTCGACCCGGCCCGAGCAGTTGGTCTTGATCGGAATGAGATTCGGCGGGTACTTGAAGCGCGACGTCCCCGCCAGATCGGCACCGTTATAGCTGCACCAGCGGCAGAGGAAGCCGATGATGCGCGGCTCGAAGTCGCTCACTCTTATCTCCTCCTCGGCTCGCCGGCGCTAGGCCAGCGCCCCTTCGATCTCGGCGAAAATCTGATCGTCGGTGAAGCCCCGCTGCTCCGGCACGTTAGAGCCGCAGGCCGAGACACACACGCCACAGCCCTTACACGCAGCCTCGATGACCTGGGCGGCGTCCAGCTCCTCGTTGTACTGGATCGCGTTGTGGGGGCAGAGCCCGACGCAGATATGACAGCCCGAACACCGCTCGGGATCGATGTAGGAGATCGTTGGCTCGATCGACACCGTCTCGTTGTCGACCAGAGCGAGCGCGCCCGCGGCAGCCGCGCCGGCCTGCGCCACCGAGTCCGGGATGTCCTTGGGTCCCTGGCAGCAACCGGCGATGAAGATGCCGTCGGTGATCGTGCTCACCGGCTCGAGCTTTGGATGCCGCTCGATGAAGAATCCGGCGGAGCCGCAGCCAAAGCCGAAGGTCTGCGAGAGCTCCTTGGCGCCTGCTTGCGACTCGAGCGCCGAAGACAGGATGACCATATCGACGGGGAGATTACGAACCACCCCGAGCAGCGTGTCTTCTACAGTAACCAGGAGGCGACCGTCTGGGTTGTCTTTCGGAGCGGCCATCACCTCAGCAGCACGACCGCGGACGAAGGTGACGCCCTCGTTCATCAGCCGCTTGTAGAACTCCTCGTAGTTCTTGCCGAAGCAGCGCATATCGATGTAGCACTGGTAGACCTCGGCCTCCGGGATGTGCTCCTTGATGAGGTGAGAGAACTTGAGAGAGTACATGCAGCACACCCGGCTGCAATACTCGTTGTAGTTCTCGTCGCGACTCCCTACGCAGTGGAGAATGGCCACCGAGCGCGGCTTCTCGCCGTTCTTGCACAGGATGTGCCCGCCGGTGGGTCCGGAGGCATTGCTGATGCGCTCGAACTCCAGCGAGGTGATCACATCGTCGAGGCGGCCGTAGCCGTAGCGCGCCTCACGCCCCGCGTCGAACATCTCGAAGCCCGTGGCCACGATGATGGCGCCGACTTCGAGGTCGACGAACTCTTCCTTCTGCTCGAAGTCGATGGCCTCGGGGCCGCAGGCGCCCACACAGGTCTGCTTGCATTTGCCCCTCGTGAGGTACAGGCATTTCTGAGGGTCGATGGTAGCCTTGAGCGGCACGGCCTGCGGAAACGGGATGTAGGCGGCGCGCCGGTTGTCGAGGCCCTCGTTGAATTCGTTGGGGACTTTGGCGACCACGCACACCTCGGTACACGCAGCGCAGCCGGTGCACTTGTCGATGTCCACGTAGCGCGGTTGCTTGCGCACCTTGACCTTGAAGTTGCCCACGTAGCCGTCGACTTCGACGACCTCGGAGTACGCGAGCAGATCGATGTTCGGGTGCTTGCCCAGCGCCGACATCTTCGGCGTGAGGATGCAGGCCGAGCAGTCGAGCGTGGGGAACGTCTTGTCGAACTGCGCCATGTGGCCGCCGATCGACGGGCTGCGTTCCACTACGGTGACGTGGTGGCCGGCTTGGGCGAGCTTGAGCGCCGCCTCGATGCCGGCGATGCCACCGCCAACCACGAGCACGTTGGCGTTCATGGGCACCACGATGGACTCGAGCGGAACCTGGTAGGGCACACGCGCCACAGCCGCACGCACGATGTGCTTGGCCTTCTCGGTAGCCTCAACCGGATCCTCGGTGACCCACGAGTCGTGCTCGCGGATATTGGCCATCTGGAATAGAAACTGGTTCAGACCAGCATCCGCCACTGCCTTGCGGAAGGTAGGCTCGTGCATGGTGGGCGAGCAGGCGGCCACCACGACACGGTTCAGGCCGAGCTCTTTGATGTCCTTCTGAATGAGCTCCTGGCCGGGGTCGGAGCACATGTACTTGTACTCACGCGCCACGGTTACATACGGCAGGGTCGCGGCGTACTCCACGACCTCCGGCACATTCACCTTGCCGGCGATGTTACTCCCGCAGTCGCAGATATAGACGCCAACCTTGGGCTCGCCGCCATTCGTAGTATCAGCCATTCGTGTTCCTCCTTCCCCCGCTCACGCAGGCACGGCGGCGAGCACCGCCTCGCAGGGGACGACCTGCTTGTCGATGGCGAGGTCCTTGGGGTCGCAGCCCAGCGCATAGCCGGCGAGCTGCGTAAAGTACAGAACGGGAATGCGGAATGAGGTGCCGTACTTCGCATTTACCTTCGGCTGGTATGCCTCGAGGTTCATCTCGCAAAGCGGACAACAGGCAACGACTACGTCGGCACCGGATTCTTCGACCGCAGCCAGCAGGTCGTGGCACATCTTCAGCGCGGCGTCGGCATTGGTAAGCATCATCATGCCGCCGCAGCACTTGGTTTTCATGGGGAAGTCGACTATGGTCGCGCCCATGGCCTCGAACAACTTGTCGAGCGTCACCGGGAACTCGAAGTCGTCCCAGTCGCCACCCATGGGCCGCGTGAACTGGCAGCCGTAGTACGGCGCGACCTTAATGCCAGTGAGGCGCCGGGTGACCTTCTCCGCCAGCGCCTCCAATCCGTAATCAGTGACCAGCACCTCGGCCAAATGGCGGACCTTGACCGTACCCTTGTACGAGCGGCCAACCTGTGCCAGCGCTTCGTTGACCTCGGTAGCCAGCTCCGGACTGAGCGACATGTACTTGTTGGTCTTCGCCAAAACGGTGTAGCAGGAGTTGCACGTAGCGATCAGATCGCTGGCGCCGCTGGCCTCTGCCAGCGCGAGATTACGCGCCGAGATAGCGAAGCTGAGCAGTTCACGAGCGCTGAAGTAGCTGGTGGCGCCACAGCAATTCCAGTCTTCCAGCTCCTCGAGTTCGATGCCCAGCTTGGCGCACACCGCTCGGGCAGACACGTCGTAGGCCTTGCCCGTGGCTTCGGCGGAACAGCCGGGGAAGTACGAGTACTTCATGGAACGGCGACCTCCTTGCTGTCCACATAGGCAGTCAGCTTGCGAATCTCGGCTGCGCCCTGGATGTCTTTCGCGAAGAGCGGCATGCGCCCGGCGGCGAAGAGCTTGAGGCCCATGAGCGCGAACTTCGGACCAAGGGTTGGATCCTTGGTGAGCATGAACTTCGCCATCAGCTCGAGCTCATGGTTGCGGCCGTGCTTCTCTACGCTCTGCATGAAGTACTTAGTCATCGCCGCGTTCTTGGCGCCCTGCGGAAGCAAGTCATACTTGATGGCCAACCGCTTCAGCTCGTACATCAGATCGGTGATCTTGATGCCGGCCGGGCAGCGAACCGTGCAGGAGTAGCACGACGTGCACAGCCAGATGGTGTTCCCCTTGAGGATCTCATCGATCATGCCGGCGCGGAAAGCAGCGATCACCTCGCGCGGTCCGTGATCCATGAGGTAAGCCGTGGGGCACGATCCTGAGCAGGCTCCGCACTGCTGGCACTGCTTGATCTTCGAGCCTTCCGGCATGCTCATGACGTCTTGGCAGAAGACGTCGTGCAGGTGCTTCTTCTCCTGCGTGGTGGTTAGCTCCGCCATACTCCTCTCCAGTTCGTCATGTTGGCCGACTGGCACGAATAACCATCAGGTACACGGGTACAGGGCCTCTCGATCTCAAGAGGCCTCGCCAGTTGCCCCCATCACCCTCCGACACTTCGCGGCATCTTGCCTTTCGCGCATTGTACACAGCGAGCATGAGAACCGTGGCCGGGGAGCGCGGGCTGCAACTCGAAAAACCACCATTATGTGAAAATCTTAGCAAACCCGCGCACGAAATACTACTGCGCGACTCCACTTTCCCCGAACATCGGGGGACAGGCTGCGGGGACGCGTTGCCACGAACAGAAGGAGCCTAGCATGCTCCGCGAAGGCCGCGCAGTAAATTCGGCTGAGTGTACAAATCGCGGCGCCCGCCCCGCCGCTTTGGAGAACTCGGGCAGCGCCGGGACTCGCCAGCTGCGGCGGTATACCGGCCCCGGCTAGCGGGCCAGCGCTCCCTCCCTCGCGCCGCGTCTCGTCGCTTGCCCACCCGCATTCACATCGGCATCAGCCGTGGTACACTTTCGCCCCCGAGCCGACGTAGCTCAGCTGGCAGAGCACATCACTCGTAATGATGGGGTCCGGGGTTCGATTCCCCGCGTCGGCTCCACAGACCCCCTTAGGCTAGGCAGCGGATGCTAACTCCGCCGCTTCTCGCTTCCCCAATTCCACTGCCAGCACAGAGCCGGCGGCGCCGAGAGCTGCGGCGCTCGCCATCCAGGCGGCTCCGCGCCGCTCCGTGCCGAGCCGCGCATCCAGCGAGATGCCCCCAGGCCCTCCGTCGGCCAAGGCGAGTAGGGCAGCGATGAGCACAACTGGGTATTCGTAACCACCGTTGGCGTTCCAGGGCCCCTTCTTGAGATGGACTGTGCGGATCGCCGTGAGCATCACCGAGGTGAGGGCGGCCGCACTCAGCGGAGTCGCGAGCCCGAGGACGAGTAAGCTTCCGCCGGTCGCCTCGGCAAGGCCAGCCACGGTGGCATTGCGGCGCCCCAAGCCGAGGGAAGAGAAGAACTGCCTCGTGCCCTCCGGACCACCTCCGCCAAACCAGCCAGCCAGCTTCTGCAAGCCGTGACCGACGAAGAGACCGCCGACCGCGGTCCGCAACAGTAAACGCCCGAGATCCATGCCTACTCCCTTCAGTCGATGACCCGTCGCCCGATTGGTTTGAGTCACCTTGACCTCTACCCCCGGAGGAGGGAGTGTGAACTGCGGAGCTATGAATGCCGGCATCAGCGGCGAGGGGTGTCCCTCTCTCGAGGGAGACTCCTAGCTCGCCCGCGGAAGGATCTCGATCTGCTGCCAACGCGACCAGGCGATCCATGTCTGGATGGGCGGTTGTCCTGGTTCGCTGTCGTACTCGAGCACGAGCCACCGTGCTTGCCCGGTCTGGTACCTCCTGAGCTGTACCACCGTGCCCATGCGACCCTCGAAGAGAATGCGATCGCCGACCTGTGGTTCCACGGCTGCCTCCTCCATCTCGGAACTGCATGGGGCCCAGCCGATCTCTCCCCCAACACTCTATGATCCCCCACCCTGGCCTGATGTCAATGGCCCACGCCGCGCTAGTCCCCGGAGCCTGCGGCGGTACCCTCGGCGACGCCGAAGAGCTTCTCGCGGTAGTAACTCTCGGCCAGATAGAGGGCGGCCATGGGATTGTGGCCGAGCACCCGGTCCTTCACCGCCAGCACGGTGGTCGGCGCCGCCGAGGAGCGCAGGAACAGGGTGTCGTGACCAACGCAGAGGCCGAGGATCACGTTGAGCTGCGTACCCGCCTTCTCCAGTAAGGCGGCCTGCCCAATGGGGTTGCACATGGGTTCGAACTCCCCTGGGCTCAGCTTGTCGGCGTCGGCGATACCCAGCGACTCCTTGGGGATGCTCCCATTCTTGCAGGCCACTGAATCCACCGTGAAGCCGTTCGCTCGCAGCACTCGGGCGAATACGGCGGCCTCCCGCTGCAGGCCAACGCAGAACGCGATGCCGATATGTTGAAAGCCACAGCGGCGAGCGAAGTCCATGATCTCCTCGACGCGAGTCGAACGACAGTAGCCGTGGCTCTCCACGAGCGCCGCGTTGCGAGCGATGGCCCGCGTCTGTTCGTCTTCGAGGTACCCGGGTAAGACCTCCGTGCTCGCCGGATCGCGCCCGGGACAATCACGCGGTGCGGCTGCGCGATCGTCGCCGTTACAGGCCTGCTTGCGGCAGTGCGCACAGGTATACATCTCTCCCCTTTCTCATCCCGCTACCACGGGAATACCGTCCTGCCCATAGCCGCCGCGCTCCCTGGCGAGAGGGCACGGAGCCCGTCGCGCGCGGCCCGACAAGTCTACCCACGCCATACCATCGGTGCAGGAGGCGGGGCGCCTGTGCCATCCGCGCGGAACGGGAATGCCGCCTGCCGATACCGGCAGTCCTCGAGCATACCGCGATGACGCCGCGCGAATGCCACTCCGGCACGGCGCCGCAACGTGGCAGAACGGCGGGCGTGTGCGAGGATAGACGAGAAGGATAGAGGCGAATGACACAGGACCGCGATACCCACGCACGCGTTACTCCGGTTAGATGTGCCGCGATCCCCCCTGCCCTGCACCTGTTCGCGGTCCCGATCCAGGACTGGTTCCTCACAACCTTCCCCGCGGGGCCTACGCCGGCGCAGACGCAGGCGTGGCCAGCCATCGCCGAAGGGAACCACACGCTCATCTCGGCGCCCACGGGGTCGGGCAAGACCCTAGCGGCGTTTCTGTGGGCCCTCGACCGCCTGATAGCCGAGCCGCCCTCCGCAGACGGGGCGGCTCGGCGCACACGGCTGGTCTACCTCTCGCCGCTCAAGGCGCTCGGGTACGACGTGGAGAGGAACTTGCGGCGCCCACTGCGCGGCATCGGGGCGAACCTGCACGTCGCCATTCGCACCGGAGACACACCACAGACCGAACGGCGTCGCATGCTGCGCGAGCCGCCGGACATCCTGATCACCACTCCGGAATCGCTCTACCTGATGCTCACATCACAGGCTCGCAGGATCTTCGCCGATACCGAGTGGGTGATCGTGGACGAGATCCACGCCGTCGCGCCCAGCAAGCGCGGTGCCCACCTGGCAATCTCGCTGGAGCGACTCTGTGAAGCGGCCGCTCGCGACGTGCAACGCATCGGGCTCTCCGCCACGCAGCGGCCGCTCGATGAGGTGGGCCGGTTCCTCGTGGGGCCACAACGGACATGTACGATCGTGGACGCGGGCGTGCGCAAGCCACTCGACCTCCGTATTCACGTTCCGGTCGAGTCCATGCTGGAGCCCGGTAACGCCGGCGCGGATCTGGAACCCCTCGCCGGCCAGGAGGCCACCCGCCGCTCTCTCTGGCCGGCGATGTATCCGGAGCTCCTGCAGCTCGTGCGCGAGCATCGCTCGACGCTCCTCTTCGTGAACAACCGCCGCGCGGCCGAGCGGCTAGCGCTGCGCCTGAATGAACTGGCGGGTAAGCCTGTGGCACGCGCTCACCACGGCTCACTGGCGCGGGAAGAGCGCCAAGCGGCGGAGGATCTGCTCAAGCGCGGCGAGCTGCCGTGCTTGGTGGCCACCTCGTCGCTAGAGCTCGGCATCGACATGGGGGCGGTGGACCTGGTGATCCAGATCGAATCGCCGAAATCGGTAACTCACGGCCTGCAACGGATTGGCCGCGCCGGCCACGGCGTGGGTGCCGTGTCGAAGGGACGCATCTTCCCCAAGTTCCGCGCCGACCTGCTGGAGTGCGCCGTGGTGGCGCAGCGGATGCGCGAGGGCCTCGTCGAGACTACCGAAGTGCCGCGGAACCCACTGGACGTGCTCTGTCAACAGATCGTGGCGATGGCCGTAGCCGCGGGCGAAGAGGGCCTTCGAGAAGACGCTGTGCTCGCCCTGGTGCGGCGCACCTATACGTATGCCGACCTTGATCGCCGACAGCTCGAGAACGTCCTCGACATGCTAGACGGCCGGTACCCAGCGGAGGATTTCAGCGAGTTGCGGGCGCGCATCGTGTGGGATCGTGTGACCGGCATCATCCGCCCACGTGCCGGCGCTCGCGCACTGGCGGTCGCCAATGCCGGCACCATCCCAGACCGCGGCCTGTTCTCGGTGAACCTGCCCGACGGCCGGCGCGTGGGCGAACTCGACGAGGAGATGGTCTACGAAGCACGCGCCGGCCAGACCTTCCTGCTGGGCGCCACCTCGTGGCGCATCGAACAGATCACGCGCGATCGCGTCGTGGTCACACCGGCGCCAGGCAGGACGGCGACGGTACCGTTCTGGCACGGCGACGGCCTCGGGCGGCCTCGCGAGCTAGGCCAGGCCATCGGTGCCTTCGCGCGCTGGGCCGTCGACCAGGACGTGGCAACGCTCCAGGGTTCCCATGATCTCGACGAACGCGCGGCGGCAAACCTCCTGCAGTTCCTGCGCGACCAACGCGATGCCACAGGCATCGTCCCCAGCGACACCACCGTAGTCGTAGAGCGTTTCAGAGACGAGATCGGCGATTGGCGTGTCTGCGTGCTGACGCCCTTCGGCGGCCGCGTGCACAGCGCCTGGGCGCTGGCGCTCAACGCCCGCATCCGCCAGCGCTTCGGCCTCCAGTCGCAGGCGATCTGGTCGGACGACGGCATCATCGTCCACCTCCCTGACACCGACCAGCCACCAGGGGCCGAGCTCGTTCTCGTGGACCCCGACGAGGTACACGATCTCGTGGTGGAGGAACTCGGCGACAGCGCGTTGTTCGGCGCGCGTTTTCGAGAGAACGCCGCGCGCGCCCTCCTGCTGCCCCGCGCGCTGCCCGGCAGGCGCACGCCACTGTGGCAGCAGCGGCTCAGATCTCACTCGCTCCTGGAGGTCGCCCGACGCTACCCCCAGTTCCCCCTCATCCTCGAGACGTACCGTGAATGCCTGCAAGACGTCTTCGACATGCCCGGGCTCATCGATGTGCTGCGCCGGCTGCACAGCCGGGGGATCTCCCTGGTGGAACGCGAGACGGCCACGGCCTCCCCACTCGCCAGCTCGCTGTTGTTCGACTACATCGCCGCCTACATGTACGAGGGTGACGCCCCGAGCGCGGAGCGCCGAGCGGCAGCGCTCGCGCTAGACCGCGACCTCCTCCGCGAGCTGCTCGGCCAGGAAGAGCTGCGCGACCTGATCGCTCCCGAGGCTCTGCGAAAGGTCGAAGACGACGCCCAGCATCGCTCCGAGCACCTGCGCGCCCGCTCGGCGGACGAGATTCACGACCTGCTCCGCCAGCTGGGCGATCTCACGGCAGATGAGATCCGCGAGCGCACCGCCCTGCCGGAACGCGTCGATCCCTGGCTGTGCGACCTCGCGCGCCAGCGGCGGGCGGTTGCACTGCGGCTCGCGGGCCAGCGACGCTGGATCGCCGCCGAGGACGCGGGCCTGTTCCGCGACGCCCTCGGCGTGCGCCCACCGGCCGACCTGCCAACGGCTTTTCTCGCCGAAGTCACCGGCGCGCGCGAGCGTTTGGTCCGCCGCTTCGCACGCACGCACGGCCCCTTCGACACGGCCGCCCTCACCGCCCGCTACGGCATTCCGGCGACGGCGACGCTCGCCGGCTTGGAGCAACGCGGCCACCTCCTACGCGGCGAGCTTCGTCCGGAAGGCAGCGGCCGCGAGTGGTGCGATCCGGAGATCGTGCGGCGTCTCCGCCGCGCCTCGCTGGCGATTCTCCGACGCGAGATCGAGCCCGTCGAGCACCATGCGTTCGCCTGTTTCGCCCTCAGTTGGCACGGCGTGGACCGCCCCGGCCTCACCGCCGTGGGCGTGGACGGTCTGCGCGATGTCCTGGCCACGTTGCAGGCCCTGCCGCTCACGCCCGAGGTGTGGGAGCAGGACGTACTTCCAGCACGCCTCGGCAGCTACTCGCCGGCGTGGCTCGATCAGCTCTGCACGGCGGGCGAGGTCGTCTGGGTCGGCGCGGGCAGCCTCGGAAGAGGCGACGGGCGGGTGGCCCTGTACTTCCGTGATCAAGCGGCGGCGTTGGGCCCGCCTCCCGGCGGGCGCGAGCCGCTCAGCACGGCTGCCCACGAGGCGCTTCGTATACGGCTTGGCCAGGGTCCCTGCTTCTTCGCCGACATCCTCGTGGACTGCTTCCACACGCCCGGAGACGAGCTGCTGCGCGCCTTATGGGACCTCGTCTGGGCGGGAGAGATCACCAACGATACCTTCGCCTGCCTCCGCGGATCGCGGCGAACAGCGGCGGCCCTCCGAGAGCCCCGACCCCGCCGCGCGGGGGTGCGGCGGCCCGCCCATGGTGCGCGCAGGACTGCCACGCCAGTGCCGGGGCGTTGGTCACTCACCGCCGACCTCTTCGCCCGAGGCGCGCAGGTGCCGGTGGAGCGCAGGCGCGCCCAAGCCGAACTGCTCCTCAAGCGTCACGGCATCCTCACGCGAGAGCTGGTGGCGGGCGAGGGTTTCCCCGGCGGCTTTTCCGCTCTCTACGATGCGCTCTCCGCCCTGGAAACCCTCGGCATCGCCCGCCGCGGCTACTTTGTCGAAGGGCTGGGCGGAACCCAGTTCGCCCTCGCCGGCGCGGTCGAGCGCCTGCGCGCGGAACGCAGCGGGACGACCGCGCCGGTCGTGCTCGCGGCCACCGACCCCGCCCAACCCTACGGCGCTGTCCTGCGCTGGCCCGACGCCGGCCGGCCCGCACCCGCGCGGCAGGCCGGCGCACACGTCGTGCTCGTCAACGGCGATCCGATCCTCTCCGTAGAGCGCGGCGGCAAAGCTCTCCAGATACTCTGCTCCGCCGATGACGAGCGCCTGGACGGCGCGCTGCGGGCGCTCCTGGACGCCGTACGCCGCGGTCGACCGCGCCGCCTCGCGCTGGAACGAGTCAATGCGGCGCAGGTCTTCACCTCGCCCTACGCCGAGCGGCTCCAGCGGATGGGATTCCGCGCCGCTCCTCGCCGGCTCACGTTCTCGGCCTGAAACCCTGCGCGGATCCCGTGAAAGAGCCACGGCCTGACCCTCAACTCGCGCCAACGTGGCCCATCCCGGCAACACTGGCAAACGGACACAAGGGTGGTAGTCTGCTGACAGTGTAAGGAGGGGTGCGATGGACAGGATGCACCGCGCGGTACCGCGTTTGCTCACGCTCGACGAAGTCAGAGCAGCCAATTTCCCCGCCGTCTTCCGCGCCTTCGGCGACCACTTGGTCTTCATCGAGGGCCGCGTGTACTCAGTGCCCCACGAAACAGACCTCGCGCACCCCGATCTGGTGCCGCACCTCCCCGATACCTACGTGATCACGAATAGCGTAGGCATTGAGTACGGCTGGCAACATTTCGAGGGCTGTCGCTGCGCCCTCTGCGCGGGGCTGTCCCGGGCGGCGGCCTAGCCGAAGGTCAACGCCACCCGCGCACTCGTCCATACACGATGAGGCGGGCGATCAGCAAGGTCGCCCGCCTCATCGTGTGCCGCCTCGTGAGAGCCAACGCTAGGCGGTAACGTCTCTCACAAGGTCTTCGTAGGCCGCGACGTAGCGATCGATGTCTTCGTCGGTGTGCTGCACGGACAGCGTCCACTCCTCCTCGCGTCCGGGAGCGATGATCACGCCGCGATTGAAGTTGTAGAGCCAGGCGAGTGCCACGAGCTCGTGGTCCTGATACTTGATGAAGGACTCGTAGTCGATGATCTTGTCGCTGGCGAAGTTCACGCAGCCTTTGGAACGAATGCCCACGGTGTAGGCCGGGAAGTTGTACTTGGCGGCGACGGCATCGCACTCGGTGGTGAGACGATTGTTGAGGTAGTCAAGGTGTTCGTACGCCGCGGGGGTCATGACCTTCTCGATGCTGGCACGCGCGGCCACCATGGAGAGCGGGTTACCGGCGTAGGTGCCCACTTGATAGACGCTGCCGTTGTTGACCACTTCCATGACCTCGTCCGAGCCGCCGATGGCGCCGCAGGGCAGCCCTCCGCCGAGCGCCTTGGCCAGACAGACGATGTCCGGCTTGACGCCGAAGCGGTCGACGGCGCCGCCCGGCGCCGTGCAGATGCCCACTTTGACCTCGTCGAAGATGAGCACGATACCGTGCTTTCTGGTTATCTCGCGCACGGCGTCGAGATAGCCAGGCTCGGGAAGTACGACCCCGAGATTCATCATCGCCGGTTCCATGATCACGCACGCCGGCTTGCAGCCTTCGGCGATGAGTTGCTCGACACGCGCCTCCATCATGGGCGCGTCGTTGAAGGGAACCGGAATGGTCATGTCCACCACTTTCTGGGGAATGCCACTCCCGTAAGGAAGCGAGGCGTAGTGGTCACGAGAGCCGATCTTGCCGTAGTCGACAGCGCCGATGGAGACCATCACGTAATCGTGGTGCCCGTGGTACGACCCGAAGATCTTCATGACGGTCTCGTTGCCCGTGTACGCGCGGGCGATGCGGATGGAGTCCATCGTGGCTTCCGAGCCAGAGTTCACAAAACGCCACTTCGGCTGCTGGAAATTCCTCGCAAGGTGCTCGGCTACGATCACCGAGTCCTCGGTTGGTAGACCGAACTGAGTAGCCAGGTCGCAGCGTGCCTTGATCGCCTCGATGATAGCGGGGTGCGCGTGTCCCTGTACCATGCACCCATACCCATTGTGGAAGTCGCTGATCTCTTGCCCATCTACGGTGTAGACCTTGGAACCTTTACCGTGCGTGTAGTACACGGGATAGGGATCGCGCGCATGATACGTGGAGGCCACACCCATGGGCATGGTCCGGATAGCGCGCTTGTAGAGTTCGAACGACTTCGGCGTGGATTCCTCGAGCCGCTTCTCCTCACGCTCCATGAGTTCCGCGATGCGTCTGCGGTCGATGACTGCCTTGGTCTCTGCCATGAGTGAGTGCTCCTTCGACGTTGCGCCCCGCACCGCAGTACTCACGATAACAGAGCGCGGATGTCCGGATAGCAGAGGCGCGGTGTCCACCCCCCTCGCCCCCCCTCGAAGCCACCAGATAGGCCGACTATCACCTCCACTTCAGAGGCGCGCTCGTCGCAAGGGCTCGGAGGGCAGAGCGTGCCGTGACACCCTCCGAATAGAAGTAGGATACATTTGACCGTTCACGACGGCAATCCCCAATTTTGTGTCGTATTCGGCCACTCTGCTCGCGCCAGGCAAGGCTGCCACTCCCTCTCTGCGATACCCCCTCGATCAACTCCCTCCATACCCTGCTCCCTCCCATGCAACGCGCCCTGTGCGCTGCGGTTTTCCTTCATCACGTTGTGCCGTAAAGTATCGGTTGCGTCGGCGTGTCGCTCACCCGTCGGCGGCCCAGTCCATGAGCGTGCAGGTGCTGCTTTCACCTCCGACAGCAGCGGCCACGTTCAAGCGCAAGGAGTGAGAGTGGCGCAAGGTAAGGTCAAGTGGTTCTCCCAGCAGAAGGGCTACGGGTTCATCGCCCAGGAGGGTGAGAAGGACGTGTTCGTCCACATCACCGGCCTGGCACCCGGAACGGCGAGCTTGGCTGAAGACCAGCTCGTCGAGTTCGAGGTGCAGGAGGGCCGCAAGGGCCCGCAGGCCGTGAACGTTCGGCCCGTCTGACGCACAACTCAAGCTGGCCCGCGGCGCCCGCTCGTCCTTTCGCGGACGGGCGGGCGCCGCGCTTTTGACCCCCTTACCCTTAGCACGACCGGCGCGCCGGCAGGATGAGGGCGGGCCGGCACATATACCGCAGCCGTTCCACGCGCCGCCGACCACGCCAGCACCCGATGCCACTGTACAGGAGCACCGCGGCGCCATCTCTCCACTACGACACCCTCCCCTCTTGACGCGGAGCCATGCCTCACGCACAATGTGAACAATGTTCGATTCAGAGAACACTGTTCGAGATACGCGACAACGCGCCGAAGGTAGCGCCGCCGCGAGCCGCGAGCGACGCGAGCGGCGCTTCGACCAGACGCGCAGTGAGATCCTCGCGGCCGCACGCGCGGTTATGCTCGAGGTGGGCGCCGCTCGCCTCTCGCTGCGCGAGGTCGCGCGGCGCGCCCAATTCAGTCCCGCAGCGCTGTACACCTATTTCTCCGGCCGCGACGAGATCATCGACGCCCTCACAACCGAGTCCTTCCGCCTGCTCTCGACCTACCTGGATGCAGTGCCCAACGGCCTTCCGCCCGACGAGCGGCTGGTACAACTGGGCATGGCCTACATGAGCTTCGCCGAGGAGAACCCGGCCGACCTCCTCTGCATCCTCAGTCCGTACGCCGACGACCCCGCGGTCAGCGCGGATGTATCCATCGGTCTGGCGGCAGCCCGTTTGCTCAGCGAGACCCTACGCGAGGGTATCGCGAGCGGCTTGTTCCGGCCTCTCGACGAACCTCAGCTCGCACGAACCGCGTTCGGCATGTGGGCCTTAGTCCACGGCATGACGGCCCTCGCCACCGTATCCCTCGGACCAGTCAGCGATCAGATCGGGCGCGACCCGCGCGGCGTCATCGAGGACTACATCGCCGCGCTCCGCCCGCCGAAACAGGCTTAGCCCGTGTTTGCCGCTCTCGGCAGAAGCGTCTTTCGCCACCGCTGGCTCGTCTTAGTCGTGTGGTCGGCGCTCTTTCTCCTCGGCATCGCCGCCATCCCGTTCCTCGGCGATACACTCAAGGGCGGGGGCTTCGACAACCCCTCCTCTCCCTCCCAGCGCGCCGCCACGCTGATCAAGGAGCGTTTGGGTACTGGCTTCACTATGGTCGAGGTGGTCTTCACCAGCCCCAACCTCCAAGCTACCGACAAGCGCTTTCAGGCCGCGCAAGAGAAGGCCATGGGCAAGCTACACCCAGGGTCGCTCCCCGGGCTAGTGGAGATTCACACGTACGCCACCACCGGGCAGACGGCTTTTATCTCTCGCGACGGCCGGACTTCGGTGGCGGTGCTCGTGTTCGCCGCCGACGAGCAACGGGTTCAGCGACTCACCGAGCGCATCCGCCAGTCACTGCGGCCCACGGCGCTCACCGCGTACGTCACCGGTTCACCGGCGGTCAACGCCGACATCGTGCGGCTCTCTCTCCGCGACCTTCGCGTCGCGGAGTCCTACGCCATCCCCATCGCGCTCCTGGCGCTGCTCCTGGTGTTCGGCACGGTAGCGGCGGCCATGCTGCCCGTGGTGGCTGGCGGCATGGCCGTTACGGTGACTCTGGGAATCCTGTTCGTCCTGGGTCAGGTGGCCGACGTCTCCATCTTCGCCATGAACGTGGCCAGCCTCCTCGGCTTAGCGGTGGGCATCGACTACGCCCTGTTCATGGTCGCCCGTTTTCGCGAGGAGCTCGCCGCCGGCGCATCCGTAGCGGAGGCGGTGGAAATCACCGTCGGCCATGCTGGCCGCTCCGTGTTCTTCAGCGGTCTGGCGGTGGCTATCGGCATCCTCGGCCTCGTCTTCTTCCCCTTCTCCGCTCTGCGCAGCATCGGCATCGCCGGCGCGTTAGTGGTAGCCGTATCGGTATTAGCGGCCATCACCGTCCTGCCGGCGCTACTCGCGGCCCTCGGAGGGAGGGTGAACTCCTGGCGGATCCTCCGTGTCCCCACGGGAACCTCGCGTTTCTGGGGCTGGTGGTCGCGATGGGTGCTCCGCTGGCCAGTGGCCGCTCTAGCCATCAGCCTGCTCGTGATCGGCGCCTTCGCGGCACCCGTGCTGCGCATGACTACCCAGATGCCCACCGCGGCCGTGCTTCCGTCAGAGGCCGAGTCCCGGCAGGGATACGAGGTCCTCACACGCGAGTTCGATATGGGAGAGCTGACGCCCATCAATGTAGCCCTGTCCTGGGATGGCGATCCGGATCCCCTGGCGGCCTCACGGCTGCCCGCTCTTGCCAACTTTGGACGCCTGCTCGCCAGCCAACAGGACGTGCGCTCGGTGACCAGCGTCGCCAACCTGCCGCACGTCGACTCACCGTTGGCTCTGGTCTTTTTCTGGCAGGCGGTCAAGCCGGCCCTCGAGACCGGCGAGGCCGTGCGGATCGGCTCCCGAGAGATCAGCGCCGAGCAGATCGCCGGGCTCCAGCAACTGGCTAAGGCCACGACCGCACCCGGCATCGTAGTGTACCGGGTGGCGCCCAAGGCCGACCCGAGCTCCGCGACAGCGTCCGACCTGGTCGAACGGCTGCGCCGGCTCACACCGCCGGATGGCATGACCCTCAGCATCGCCGGCGAGTCGGCCGCGCGCCTCGATTTCTACGACGGCCTTACCGGCCGCTTCCCCTGGGTCGCGGCCTCTATCATCATCGCCACCTTCGTCATCTTGGTGCTCCTCACGCACAGCCTCGTGGTACCTCTGAAGGCGATCGTGGTGAACACGTTCACCATCCTCATGGCTTGGGGGACTATCGTCTACATATTCCAGGACGGGCACTTCGAACGCGTGCTGCGATTCACCAGCAGCGGCGCCGTAGACGCGATCATGCCCATCATCATCTTCTGCACCTTGTACGGCGTGAGCATGGACTACGAGGTATTCTTGCTGGCGCGCATGCACGAGTGCTGGCGCCGCACGCACAACTCACACCAGAGCGTCGCCGCCGGCCTCACGTGCAGCGGCAGGGTCATCGTGAGCGCAGCGGCGCTGGTGGTAGTCGTTGCCGGCTCGTTCGCGTTCACGAGCATCAGCATGACCAAGACCCTTGGCATCGGGATCGCCTTCGCCATCGCACTCGATGCGTTGTTTGTGCGCATGATGCTCGTCCCGGCCATCATGCGCCTCGCGGGACGCTGGAGCTGGTGGCTCCCAGGACGCCTCAACCATCGCCTCCCCGACCTCGGCGAAGAGTAGGTCGTCGCCAGCCCGAGCTCTCGTCTCACGGCCGCGCCACCGCCCCACACCGATGATGAGCGGCGGTTCGGGGTACACTTGGAAGGTCCACGCGCCTGCGAGAGGCGAGAGCACAGCTACCATGATGAACATCCATCACCAAGACCTCGGAGGAGCCACATGACTGACAGGGTGCGCGAGATTCTCTCCTGGTATCGTTCCGAGAACCCCGGCGTGCAAGCCAGCCTCTACCGTATGCTCATGCACGGCACGCTCGGTGGGAGTGGCAAGATGGTCATTCTGCCCGTAGACCAGGGCTTCGAGCATGGTCCCGCCCGCAGCTTCGCCCCCAACCCGCCCGCCTATGACCCCCGCTACCACTTCCAGCTCGCCATCGATGCCGGCTGCAATGCCTACGCCGCTCCGCTGGGCTTCATCGAGGCCGGAGCTGCCGACTACGCCGGGCAGATTCCGCTGATCCTCAAGGCGAATAACTCCGACTCCCTCTACTCTGGCGACGACCCCTGTCCCGCGGTCACCGCAACCGTAGACGACGCCCTGAGGCTAGGCTGTGTCGCGGTCGGTTTCACCATCTACCCAGGCTCGGCCGAGCGTAACACGATGTACGAGGAGCTCCGCGAGCTGACCGCCGAGGCTAAGGCCGCCGGCCTGGCGGTGGTAGTCTGGTCGTATCCGCGCGGCTCCGGGCTCTCCAAATCCGGCGAGACCGCCGTGGACGTGGTCGCCTACGCCGCACAGATAGCGGCCCAGCTGGGAGCTAACGTCATCAAGATCAAGCCACCCACGGCACACGTAGAGAACAGCTCCGCCAAGAGCTGCCTCGAGAAGGGCGCCGTCTCCCTCGACACCCTCGCCGATCGCGTGCGCCACGTAATCCAGGGCGCCTTCAACGGCCACCGCATCGTCATCTTCTCCGGCGGCGAGGCGAAGGGCACGGAGGCCGTCTTGGAGGAGAACCGCCAGACGGCGCTGGGCGGAGGCTTCGGTACCATCATCGGCCGCAACTCGTTCCAGCGGCCTCACGACGAGGCGGTACAGCTCCTCAAGCAAGTGATGGAGATCCACCGCACCACCTGGCCAGCCTGACCACACAGGCACCCGGAGGATCCTCCGACGTCGTGCTGGGGGCGGGGGGGGGGGGGGGGGGCGGCGCCCCCCCCCCCCCCCCCCCCCCCCTCGCTTTCCTCCTCAGCCTCTTCGGGCCATGAGATGCCGGCCGCAGCGCACGGGCAGAGTCCGAGATACTGGGGGTGCATCGGGCACCGGGGTCGGGGCACCCCGGCCAGACGCGGGCCTACTCGAGGAGCATGCGGTCCACGGCGAACGCCTCTCCAGCGACGCGGTGGAACATCTCGATGAGGTCGGCTACGGTGAGCCGCTGCTTGCGATCTTGGTCTATGTCGACCACCGCGCGCCCAGCATGCATCATGATGAGGCGCTCGCCGTGACGCAGGGCGAGCTCCATGTTGTGGGTGACCATCAACGTGGTGAGCTGGCGCTCGCGCACGATGTCCGCGGTAAGCCGCATGATGGTGGCGGCGACTTTAGGGTCCAATGCCGCCGTGTGCTCGTCGAGCAGCAGCAAGCTCGGCTCGGCGACGGTGGCCATGAGGAGCGACATCGCCTGACGTTGGCCTCCGGAGAGCTTGGCCACCTCGGCACCGAGCCGATCTTCCACGCCCATGCCGAGGCGCGCGAGTTGCTCGCGCATGATCTCCCGGCGCCGCCGCGTAACGCCGCGGCGCAGGCCGCTCCGGCGCGAACGCAGCAGAGAGATCGCGAGGTTCTCCTCGATGGTCATGGACGGGGCGGTACCGGCGCGAGGGTCCTGAAACACGCGTCCGATCGAACGGCTGCGCACGTGTTCCGCCTGCCGCGTTACATCTCGTCCGTCGAGCCGTAGCGAGCCCGCAGACGGTGGAAACGTGCCCGCGATGGCGTTCAGGAGCGTGGACTTGCCCGACCCGTTCGAGCCGATGATGGTCACAAACTGGCCGGCGGGCACGCTCAGATCGATCTCGTCGAGCGCCACCACCTCGTTGGGCGTGCCCGGGAAGAACACCTTGCGAAGGCCGGTTACCTCGAGTGCGGCGGGAGCGCTCATGAGCGCACCACTTTGCGGCGGATGGTCGGCATCGACAGCGCGAGCACTACCAGCACCGCCGTCAGCAGCTTGAGGTCGGTGGGCGCGATGCCGAGTCGCAGGCTCACCGCGATCAAGAGGCGGTAGACAATAGAACCGCCGATGACGCTGAACAGCACCCAGCTGATGCCGCGTGCGCCGAAGATCACCTCGCCCATGATCACCCCGGCGAGGCCGGCGACGATCGTGCCGATGCCCATGCCAACGTCCGCGAAACCCTGCTGCTGCGCGACCAGCGCCCCGGTGAGCGCCACGAGCCCGTTCGCCAACCCGAGCCCGACGACACGCATGAAGTCCGTGTTGGTGCCGGTCGCACGGATCATCTGCTCGTTGTCTCCCGTGGCCTGCAGGCAGAGGCCGAACTCGGTGTGCAGGAACCAGTCGAGGACGAACTTGATGATGAGCATGAGGAGCGCCAGGGCGAGGATCAACGACCACGAGCTTAGGTGCACGTTGAACAGCGCCCCCAGCTTCTCGAACACCCCCTCCTGTCCGAGCAACGGGATGTTGCTGCGCCCCATGACGCGCAGATTGACCGTGTACAGCGCCGTCATGGTGAGGATGCCCGCGAGCAGCTTCGGACCGTAGTTGGTGGACTCGCGCTCACCCGACTTGAGCACGATGTGCAGACCGCCAGTGACCACGCCTGCACACATCCCCGCCCCCATGCCAGCCACCGTCGCCAGCCACGGCGAATAGCCGGCGGCGATGACGGCGGCGGTAACAGCCGCGCCCAGCGGCAGACTGCCGTCGACGGTAAGGTCGGGGAAGTCGAGCACGCGGAACGTGATGAACACGCCGAGGACCATGAAGCAGTACAGCAGGCCTTGTTCGAGTCCACTTGTCAGAATGGATTCCATGTGCAGCGACTCCTGGTGTGCGGGCCGGGGCCACCTTCCGCGGCCCCGGCCCGCACAGTCTACAGTCTCACCGGTGCTCCACGCACACCAGCGAGGATCAGAACTTGTTGGCGGCCTTCTCCATGAGTTGGGTGGGGATCGTCACGCCCATAGCCTTGGCGGCGGCCTCGTTGACCGAGAGCTGAAGATCCTGCGCGTACTGAACCGGGATGTCTTTGATGGCCTTGCCGTTCAGAATATCCGCGGCCACCGCCCCCGCCTGCAGGCCAAGGGTCTTGTAGTCGAACGCGTACGCCGCCACGGAACCGCGCTTCACGCTGTCGGTGTCGCCGGAGATCAACGGGATCTTGGCCTCGCGACAGACCTTGATGACGCTCTCGAGCGCGGAGACCACCGTATTGTCGGTGAGCACCGACACGGCGTCGACACGGCCGACGAGCGACTTGGCGGCCGCCTGCACCTCGGAGGAGTTGCTCGCCGTCGCCTCGACGATCTCGATACCCATGGCCTTGGCGGCTTCCTTTTCCGCCTTGACCAGCACCACCGAGTTGGTCTCCCCCGCGTTGTAGATCACACCGAGCTTCTTGATCTCCGGCACGATCGCTTTCACGAGGTCCAGATGCGGCTGGATAGGAAGCATGTCGCTCACGCCGGTCACGTTGGCCTCGGGCGCGTTGCCATCTTTGACCAGTCCGGCACCAACGGGGTCGGTAACAGCCGAGAACACGATCGGGATGGTGGTGCTCGCCTTCACCATCGCTTGGCTAGTCGGTGTAGCCACCGTGTAGACGAGATCCAGACCAGCATCGGCGAACTTCGTCGCGATGCTGGAGGCTGTGGCCATGTCGCCCTGGGCGTTCTGGAGGTCGTACTCGACGTTCTTGCCCTCGACGAAGCCTTTCTCCGCCATGGCCTCCTTGAAGCCCTCCACACAAGCGTCGAGCGCCGGGTGGCTGACGATCTGGGAGATGCCGACCTTAAAGGTCTTGGTCGGCTCCGGACTGGTCGAGCCCGTGGTGGCGCCGCCGTTGCTGTCTTCCTTCTCCCCGCAGCCTGCCACCGCCCCCAGCGCGAGCATGGCTACAATCGCCAGCGCGAGCAGCGCCAGCCCCCTGGATACACGCGTCATATTCCTCCCCCTTTTCGAACCACGAGACAACCGTGTAATCTTAGTCACTCGTAGGTCTAGTTCACAAGCTGGGACTTCATACTCATACGCTCGCTACTCACAATTCGCGCGTACCCAGCGATCGCACACGTTCGCTTGGGGGGTCGACGAACACCGACCGCACCGCGCATGTCGCGCCGGCAGGTTGAGCGGCGACGAGCCCTACAGCCCAATCCGCTCTTTAAAGCGCTCCACCGCGTTGATCGGGATGCCGAGGACCTTGCCGATGTTGAACTTGGCCTCCATCATGCCGGCCTCGTCCGGATGAACATTGGACGTGCACGGCACGGTCCCCAGGCCATGCTCCAGCCGAATGGCCTCCATGGCCACCGGGTCTGAGAGGTCGCGGACACCACAGCTGAGCTTGTCGGCCACGTACCGCTTCGCTTCTTTGATTCGCATCCGCCGGGTCATCTGCATCCGGGCCACCAGGTCTCCAGCAGTCCGGAACCCGCCCATGCCGGCGGCGTGCGAGTGCGACGCCTCCATGCCCATGGCGTCACCGGTGCCCGCCTAGTACCCGTCGATCTTGAGGATCTCCACGAACGCCTTAGCGGCGCGCGAGGTGGCGTCCGCGGGAGGGTAGGCACACGTGGGGACGGCGCCGACGCCCATGCCCACATTAACGTGAATGGGGATCTCAGCCACCTCCATGCACGGCTTGATCACGGTGATCGCGCGAGCGATGTTCCACGCCGTGCTCTTACCGGTGTTGCTATTGACGCAGGGGCCGAAGATGCTGGCACCCGCCCGCTGCACCAGCTCGAGTTGCTGCTTGGGCCACAGGCCGGCCAGGCGAACGCCATCGAACTCCACTTGGCCATGCATACCGATCACGAACTCGCCGGCCATACCGATCTCCAGACCCAGGTCGGGATAACGCTGACGGAGCTCGCGACACGCACGCAGGGCGGCCAGGAAATCGCAATCGCCGGCCGCCCCCGTTGTATCGAAATCGATGCCGTCCGCGCCGGCCGCGACCATGTGGTCGGCGACGTATCGGATGTCCTTCGCCAGCATGTCGGCTGCCTGTTCTTGCGCGCCGCGAGCCTCGGCAACACTGCCCATCGGTAGCAGCTCGGACCAGTTGGGCACCGGACCGTCGGGTTGTGAGTACCGGCCCAGATCGGGCATCGCCCCGTACTGCACCGGGTTGGTGAGCAGCGTTTGAGCGATCTTCATCCACTGCGCCTCGTGCGCGATGTTGGTCTTGACCGCCTTGTAGGAATAGTCGATCTGCCACAGCTCGACGATGTCGACACCTACCAGTTGCTCGTAGATCTGGAGGTCGGCCCCCACGCTCCCGATGTACTTGCTGCCGGTGCCGTCGTTGCTCAGCACGACCTCTTCCCCGATGTCGACAGCCGCGAAGCGCGCGCGCGAGGCGTAGATATCCAGCAGGTGATCGATCTCGTCCTGGGAAAGGGGCTCGCACTTGGCGCGTTTGGCGGCCGCCGCCGTCCCCTGCTCGAGGTCTTCCCTGATCTCGCCGCGAGTCATCTCGACGAGCGATCCGTCGCCCAAGCGAGTTGGTATTCTCGGCTCCACCGGTATCATCTCCCCCGTGCGGTTCGGTGGCCAGAACGCGTAGCGACACGCTATCACGACCGGCCGGTCCACGTGGCGCTGCCGTCCGCGAGCGGCGCTCCGCCATCGGTATACACCCTCAGCTATGCTCGGAGCTCGATTTGTGCCAGTGTTCCACGGAAAGACGTACGGCAATCGCGAGGACGACCATCATGACGGCACCAGACGAACTCACAGAGCTAGCTTCGATCGACGGACACATCGGTTTGCAGCAGACAGCGTGTATCCCAGTCACGGACGACGGCCTCCTGCGTGGAGACGGTGCTTTCGAGTTCGTGCGCTGCTATCTGGGCAGGCCGTTCAAGCTCCAAGAGCACTTGGATCGCATGGAACGCTCCTGCGCGCTGCTGCGCCTGCCCTTCCCGCTCGTCCAGATAAGGGAGGAGATCGCCGCGCTTCTGCAAGCGCTGGGGGCGAAGAACCGAGACCTGCGCATTGTCCTCACACGCGGCGGGCGTCGCATCTTACTCCTGTATCGCTTTCCTCCTTGGGAACACGCCCAGCTGGCCCTCATCCGAGATGAACCGCGCCTGGTTATCGGCGGCGCCAAGACGCTTTCCTACGCCGGCAATATGCTCGCCAAGCGCATGGCAACGGACCGCGGCTTCACCGACGCACTCCTGGTACGCCCGAACGGCCACATCATGGAGGCGCAGCAGGCGGCGTTCTTCTGGGCCGACGCAGCCGGCAACCTCTGCACGCCGCCGCTCTCCGAGGGCATCCTCAACTCGATCACACGCCGGGTCATCATGACCCGGCTGTCCGTGGAGGAGCGACCGTGTCACGAGCGTGACGCATTCGCCGCCAGCGAGGCCTTCCTGGCGGGCACGTCACGAGAGGTCCATCCCATCGCGCGTATCGAGGATCGGTACTTCCCAGACGTGCCCGGCCCGCTGACGCGACGAGCGATCGATGCATACCGCGCGGAGGTAGCGAGCGAGTTGGGTCTCCAGAGGCACCAGATCGACGCCGCGGCCGCCGAGTAGCGCGGCGCCACACATCGCTGCGTCACTCTGCTACCCGCAGGGGCACCACGATTCCCTCGCCAGTGCGGTCGCACACGTTTGACCGGTGCGTAGAAGACAGCCGGTGGCGGGTATGGTGAGGGCACACGTGGCACCCAGCGAACCGTGTGCCCGAGCGAGCACCGCGGGCCCGCAAGCCGCCGCGTAGTGGCCGCACGAACGCTACGCCGCGAGAACACCATACCTCGGATCGGAGGTCGGCAGCATGAAGTGTCCAGCCTGTGGTACGGATCTAGCGGTCAGTGACCGCCAGGGAGTGGAGGTCGACTACTGCCCGGAGTGTCGCGGCGTCTGGCTAGGACGCGGCGAGGTAGACAAAATCCTCGAAGGCGCGACCTTTTTCTACGGAGCCCCACCCGCGCGAAGTGAGGAGCCACTGCATGCCGAACCAGAATCACGCCAGCAGGCCCAACAAAGGCCAGACGCGTTCCTCCACGATCTCTTCAAGGATCTCGGCCCCTGAACGGGTGCGCGAAGCGGGCACGTGCTCCGCGGCGCGACTCCCACTCCAGAACGACGGGCACGTGGAGCCGGCGGACGGATTCGAACCGTCGACCTGCCGCTTACAAGGCGGCTGCTCTGCCAACTGAGCTACGCCGGCTCAGGATGCGTAGTGTAACGCAGAGGGTGTGACTTGGCCGCCGCGGCTTCGCCTACTCCTGCGAGAACTAGGTAGGAGAGGAGAGGGGTGAAGAACGAGAAAGACCCCGAGGGGAACGGGGTCTTTTCTCCAGGACGCTCGCGCGTCCTTTCTGTGGGGTCGTCTCGCTTCGACCGTACAGCAAAGGGGGCAGTGTCAGTATCCCCTCTTCACATTAAGACCGTATGAAGACGCGCAAAGCGACCGTTAAGCCGTAGATCCACTCTCCGCCTTGGCGCCAGGGGATAGGCGTACCCCTTCCCCCAGACCGTGCCTGTGGGGTACATCGCTCGTCAGGGGAGATCCAAACGCCCCTGACTCTGATCGCCCGTGGCGTCAGAGCCACCGGCACTGGACTCCGCCTCGGCGAGCAACTCGCGGAACGCCGCTTCGTCGAGCACGGTAACTCCGGCCTTTTGGGCTTTCGCGAGCTTGGAGCCGGGACTCTCACCGGCGACCACGTACGCCGTAGCCCGACTTACCGAATCCGATGTGCGGCCACCGAGCGCCTGGATACGAGCCGCCGCCTGAGGACGTGTCATGCTCTCCAGCCGCCCGGTGAGGACGAACTGGGCACCGCTGAGGGGACCTGCCGGCCGCCGCCGCTCCTCGGCGAAGCAGAGGCCGCTGGCGCGAAGCTTGGCAATCGTCTCACGGTTGTGCGCGTCGGAGAGGTAGCCCTTAATGCTCGCCGCCACGACCGTGCCGACGCCCGGCACCTCCGCGATCTGCTCTTCAGTAGCCGCATCGAGCGCATCGATACTGGGGAAGTGTTCCACCAGCGCCTGCGCCGTTACGAACCCGACGTGCCGCATGCCGAGCGCGAAGAGCACACGGGCAAACGACTGCCGCTTTGACGCCTCGAGCGAGGACAAGATGGTCTCGGCGAACTTGTTGGGCACCTCGATCTTGGCCCCCTTTGGAGCTCCGTCGCGGGGGTCGTCGGCCTGCCGGGTGAAGAGCGGTACCTCGACGAGTCTGCTCAGCGTGAGCTCGTACAGGTCGGCCACGTTCCCGATGAGACCGACCGCGTGCAGCGCCGCCACCGCTTCTTCGCCGAGGCGGTCAACATCCATAGCTCCCTTGCTAACGAAGTGTTTGATGCTCTCCACGATCTGTGCCGGACACGACCGGTTCGGACAACGCGTGGCCGCCTCTCCCTGTTCGCGTACGGTCGCCGAGCCGCACACCGGACACTCCCGCGGCATGGTCCACTCGCGCTCCGCCCCGCTGCGCCTCTGCGTCAGCGGCCCGACCACCTGGGGGATCACGTCGCCGGCACGCTGCACGATAACGTGGTCGCCGGGCCGGATGTCCTTGCGGTGGATGTCGTCCTCGTTGTGCAGCGTGGCCAGTCTGACCGTTACCCCGCCGACCTCGACGGGCTCGAGGACGGCGAACGGCGTGAGCACCCCGGTGCGGCCGACGTTGACCTCGATGGCATGGAGTTTGGTGATCGCCGTGGTGGGGGCGAACTTGAAGGCGATCGCCCAGCGTGGATCGTGGGCCACGGCGCCCAGCGCCCGCTGCTGCTGGAACGAGTCGATCTTCACAACCACGCCGTCGATGTCGAAGTCGAGCTGAGCACGGCGTGCCTCCCATTCCCGGCAGCGCGCCGCGACCTCCTCGATCGAAGAATGACGGCGCACGTCGGGATGTACGCGGAAGCCCTGCTCGCGCAGCCACTCCAGAGCTTCCCAGTGGCTCGCGAGGGGACGCCCATGGCGTCCCAGCAGAGGCTCGGCCCCGTCGACAGCCTCGGTACCGATAGCGTAGCAGAAGATGTTGAGCGGCCGGCCAGCCGCGACGGACGGATCGAGCTGGCGGATGCTGCCGGCCGCCGCGTTGCGCGGGTTGGCAAACGTAGGCTGGCCCGCCGCCGCACGGCTCTCGTTGAGATGCGCGAAATCAGCCAGTGGCAGATATACCTCGCCGCGCACCTCGGCCACGGCCGGCGGGCGCCCCCCCCGCAGACGCAGTGGAATGGCTCGAATGGTCCGCAGGTTGGCCGTTACATCTTCGCCCACAACACCGTTGCCACGGGTGGCCCCACTGACGAACAGGCCGTCGACGTAGGTCAGGGAGATGGCGAGTCCATCGATCTTGGGCTCGGTGACGTAGGCCAGCGGCTGCTCACCGAGCCCCACCGACTCTAGGATGCGCCGGTTCCGCTGCACCCAGGCGACCAACTCCTCTTCCCCGCGAGCGTTGGCCAGCGACAGCATCGGGATGCGGTGGCGTACCTGCTCGAAGCGGGACAGCGGCTCGCCGCCGACGCGCTGCGTCGGCGAATCGGGTGCCCGCAGCTCGGGGTACGCCTCCTCCAGCTCCTGCAGCTCGCGAAACAGCTGGTCGTAGGCTGCGTCGTCGATCTCGGGCTGGTCGAGGACGTAGTAGAGATAGCTGTGGTGGTTGAGCTGCTCACGCAGCTCGGCGGCGCGCCGCTCTGGCTGCTCGGAGACGGTCATCGGCGCGGTCGTCCCCGGCCGCTACCGGCACCGCGACCCGGCACACGACACCGCGCCCTCCAAGCAGAGACGCACGAGGTCGCCAGGTCGCTCCACCACGTAGTCCGGCCCGGCGGCGAGCAGATCTTGCCGTGAGAACAGCCCCCAAGTGACGGCGATGGTCGCCATGCCGGCGGCCTTGCCGGCAGCGATGTCGAACGGGCTGTCGCCAACGTACACGGCACGGGCGGCGACGGCCGGCCGGTCTTCGGTGGCCAGACGTTGCAGACAGAGGAGCAGCGGCTCGGGCGATGGCTTGTGCGCGGTGGTATCGCTCGCGGTGATCACCACATCGAAGTGCTCGCGAAGGCCTACCGCGCGAAAGGCCATCGCCGTAGTCTCGGCGCTCTTGGACGTTACCAGACCGAGGCGGCGACCGCCGTCGCGCAGCGCCGCGAGCGCCACCTCGACGCCGTCGTAGGAGGCGATTAGCTCGTCGTGGATACGATGGTTGTACTCACGATACACATCGTAGAGTTCCTGCGCGCGATCTGGGGCGATCTGCACCATCTGCCGCATCAGAGGCTGACCGACGTACGCCAGGATCTCCTGATCGGGGAGCTCACGCCCGAGCACCTGCTGCGTCGCGTAGCGGAACGAGCGGCGGATGAGCTCCACCGTGTCCACCACCGTGCCGTCCAGGTCGAACAGCACGGGCTCGAAGCCGCGGCTCATGCCCCACCTCCGCGGAGCGCGCCGACACTCGCGCCAACCACTTCGTCGAGCGTCCACTCGGCGAGCACGTCGAGGCCAGGCTGGCTGGTGAGCTCGTAGTGCAACGGCGTGAGGGACACAAAACCCTGCGCGACAGCGGTGAAGTCGTCTGGCACGGCGACGGCGGAAGGCCGCAAGCAGGATACCTCGTACTCCCCCCCTAGGCCATCGTCGCTCTGGAGCGCCACGCGGTCGTGGCAACTCGCTCCGCCGAGCGTGGTTACCCTGGCGCCGCTGAGCTTGCGCGCTGGGAGGTCGGGGAGGTTCACGTTGAGCACCACGCCCGGCGGTAGCGCATGGTTGAGTAGCTGACGCACGAGGTTCGCGAGCACCCCCGTGAACGTCGGCAGGTGTGAGGGTGTCCGGGACTCGACCGAGACGGCCACCCCCTGCAGGCCGTGAAGGCAGGCTTCTAGGACAGCGCCAACCGTACCGGAGTAGCTGACATCGTTCCCCATATTGGCACCGAGGTTGATGCCGCTGACCACCAGGTCGGGCGAAGGCCCAACGACGCCCAGAAGGCCGACGCGCACGCAGTCCACCGGCGTACCGCCCACGGCGAAACCTGGAGCGCCGGAACTCAGACAGGCGCGCCGTACCCGCAGCGGCCTGCCGATGGTGATACTGCGAGCGACGGCGCTCTGATTCCTCGACGGAGCGATCGTGACGACCTCTCCGAGGCCCGTCAGCGCCTCGCGAAGCACGGCCAGGCCCGGAGAGTCTATGCCATCGTCGTTGGTGAGAAGAATGCTCGTCATGTCCTCGGATTCTACCGTAGGAAGGGATCGCTCCACGCCAACGAGACGGAAGTGGGAGCTCGCGACGAGGCGGTCGCGCCCACCCGCGGGCACTGCCCGTACAGCGGCGCGACGACCGATCTTCAGGTGGACTTCGCAGCCTCCACAGCCCCGCCAGCTTTGGCCTTAGCCTCGGCCCGCCTCTTGCGGCTCTCGGCCTTCCCCTTCTCGCTCATCTTGAACGCCGGAGCTTCATCTCCACCGCCCGCGTCCACGGCAGTGCTCCCACCGCTCTCCTCTTTGGCCGGAGGCCGACCGGAGCTTGATTTACGGGCGTAGTCGGTGGTGTAGAAACCCGAGCCCTTGAAGTGGATGGCCACTGGATGCAGCACCTTGCGCACGGAGCCGCCACAGAGCTCACAGGATTCGATCGGAGCATCGCTGAACTTCTGCAGCATCTCGAACGAGTGGCCACACTCGTCGCAGCTGTACTCATAGATCGGCACGGGTTCCTCGCCTCCAGAGTAGCTTCGGCGGGACTTCAGTGTACCATAGCGTTCCCCGGCAGCCGCCGCGCCGTGGTCCTAATGCCCCCGCTGCCCCCGCCGAACCGGCCGGATGCCTCCTGCCTTCGTCAGACTGCCCCACGGTGAAGATAAGCGCATCGCCGGTCGCCTGCATATCAACCTCCGCCATGACGTGCCCCGGGCGGTGGCGACGAGGGGTCGTCTTGCCGGCGATCCTCCGAGGAGCACGGCGTGCCGCCGAACCGCGAGCTCGCCCGATGCCCGCCGAGCAGGTACCGCAAACCTCCTCGGCGCAGGTTGCTGCGGGCGCGCACGCACGGCGCGAGCAGCGCGCCCACAAGACCGCTCACCAAGCCACCGACGAGAAACCGGCTACGTCTCACGACTTCTTGAACCTCATGCTCTCGCCATCCGCGTCCACCACGATCGTATCTCCTTCGGAGAACGCACCGCGCAGCAACTCGCTCGAGAGCGGGTTTTCGATGAGCCGCTGGATCGCCCGGCGCAGCGGCCGCGCTCCGTACTCCGGATCGTACCCTTCAGTCACGATCAGCCGTCGTGCGGCTGGGGTTACTTCCAGCCGCATCCCCTGACCCTCTACGAGCGAACGCATGCGAGCGAGCAGCAGGTCGACGATCTGCTCGAGCTGTTCGCGCTCCAGCGGATCGAACACAATGATCTCGTCGAGGCGGTTGAGGAACTCCGGCCGGAACGCCTTGCGCAGCTCGCCCATCACGCGCTTCCGCATGTCGCTCTTCCACGCGCCATCGCTACCAGCCGAGGCACCAAGATCTCCTCGTCGAAGGAGCTCGGTGCCGAGGTTGCTGGTCATGATGATCACCGTGTTCTTGAAGTCCACGGTACGTCCCTTGTTGTCGGTGAGACGCCCGTCGTCCAAGAGCTGGAGGAGGGTGTTGAACACGTCGGGATGGGCCTTCTCGATCTCGTCGAAGAGCACCACGCTATAGGGCCTCCGGCGGACGGCCTCGGTAAGCTGCCCGCCCTCCTCGTATCCGACGTACCCTGGCGGCGCGCCGATCAGGCGAGACACGGTATGGCGTTCTTGATACTCGCTCATGTCGAGCCGGACCATGGCGTTCTCGTCGTCGAAGAGGAACTCGGCGAGCGCCCGTGCCAGCTCCGTCTTGCCCACTCCCGTGGGGCCGAGGAAGAGGAAGGAGCCGATCGGGCGGCGAGGGTCTTTGAGGCCGGAGCGAGCCCGGCGTACGGCCTCCGCCACCGCCACCACCGCCTGGTCTTGGCCGATCACGCGACCGTGGAGCTTCTCCTCCATGGCGAGGAGCTTGTCGGCCTCCTCCTGCAACATGCGCTGCACCGGGATGCCCGTCCAGCGGCTCACGATGTCGGCCACATCGTCGGCGTGCACGGTGGCATCGGCGATACCCTTGTCCGCCAGCCAAGCCTCCTTGGCCGCTACGAATGTGTGCTGAATCCTGTCGGTCTGTTCTTTGAGCTGCGCCGCCCGCTCGTAGTCTTGGGCCTGTACCGCGGCGGCACCCTCGCGCGTGAGTTCCTGCAAGCGCAGCTCCATCTCGCGCAGCTCCGGCGGCAGCATGGTGGCCTCGATGCGCAGCTTGCTGGCCGCCTCGTCTAGCAGATCGATCGCCTTGTCGGGGAGAAAGCGGTCGCTGATGTACCGATCGCTCAGGCGCGCGGCCGCGTCGATAGCCGTGTCGGTGATGCTGACCTTGTGGTGCGCCTCGTACTTGTCTCGCAGCCCCTGGAGGATAGCGATGGCCTGCTCGACCGTGGGCTCTCCCACCAGGATCGGCTGAAAGCGACGCTCGAGCGCGGCGTCTTTCTCGATCCGCTCGCGGTACTCGTCCAAGGTGGTCGCGCCGATGCACTGCAGCTCGCCTCGCGCCAGCAGCGGTTTCAGCATGTTGGAGGCATCGAGGGCGCCCTCCGCGGCCCCGGCACCCACCACCGTGTGCAACTCGTCGATGAAGAGGATGACATCTTTGGCAGCTTGGATCTCATCGAGAGCACCCTTCAGACGCTCTTCGAACTCGCCGCGATACTTGGCGCCCGCGACCATGGCGCCTAGATCCAGCGCGAGCACACGCTTGCCGCGCAGCAACTCGGGCACGTCTCCGGCGACGATCTTCTGCGCCAAGCCGTCGGCGATGGCCGTTTTGCCCACGCCGGGCTCGCCGATGAGCACCGGGTTGTTCTTTGTACGCCGGCTGAGCACCTGGATCACGCGCTTAATCTCTTCGTCGCGGCCGATCACGGGATCGAGCTTCTCGTCGCGCGCCAGTCCGGTGAGATCTCGCGTGTATTTCTTGAGCATGTTCTCGCCGGTGACGCGACCCTCGTAGTCCACACCTTGCGCGCGCACCTCGCTGAGTGCCCTGCGAAGCCGTTCCTCGGTGGCACCCAGGTCGCGCAAGATGGCGTTCCCTGGTCCCTCGCCCTCCAGGAACACCCCCAGCAACAGGTGCTCCGTGCCCACGAATTGGTCGCCCATGCGCTGGGCCTCCTGAAGGGCGATATCCAGAGCCGCCTTCGCCCGCGGCGTCAGGTAGAGCATCTCCGATGAACCGACGGGACCGCCAGAGCCGGCTGGCTGGTTCTGCGCGAACTGATTGGCGCGCGTCATAGCGGCGCCCTTGTCGATGCCCATCAGGTTGAGGATCTCGTCGATCACACCGCCGGGCAGACTCAGCACGCCCAGCAGCAAGTGTTCGGTACCTAACTGACTCCCGGGACCGCGACGCACCACACCCTGTGCGGTCTCCAGTGCTTCTCGCGCTCGTTCTGAAAACTTGTTCACGTCCATAGAAGACCTCTCACCGTTCGCCGCCGCCGGTACGCCGACGCAACGCGATCACCGCCGCGCTGCCCACCGGCACGAGATCGTGGCGGTGCGACCGCTCGACGCGCTGCACCTCTTTGCGAAACCGCCGCGCGGCCTCCTCCATCTCGGCCCGGAGGTGCTCCATGTCTGCCTGCAATGACGCCACCAGATGCTCGAGCTCCAGGACCCGCTCTACGCCGGCCAGATTGAGGCCGATCTCCGTAAGCTCCTGGATGCGACGTAGGCGTTCCAGATCCTGTTGCGAGTACATCCGTCGGTTGTTCGGCAGACGCCTCGGCGCTACCAGCCCGCGACGCTCGTACATACGGAGCGTCTGCGGATGCATGGACGCGAGCTCGGCCGCCACCGAGATCACGTAGACCGGCCGGTCAAAGAGCGTATCGTCTGCCATCGCCTCGCTCGCCTCCTCTCTCTCGTGCAGCGCCCTCAGTGCGCGAACAGCGGTGTGCGCGGATCGGGCTGTGTCTTGCCGAATCGCTCCACGAGCTCGCGCTGCTCCTTCGTCAAACGGGGCGGCACGACGACACGCAGGCACGCCAAGAGATCGCCGCGACCGGCTCCCCTGAGCCGTGCCGCACCCTTGCCGCGCACGCGCAACGTCCTACCGTCCTGGCTGCCCGCGGGGACTTTCAGCGACACGCTACCGCCACCCGGGGTGGGTATCTTGACCGTGGCGCCCAGCGCCGCCTCGGCGAACGTGACCGGCACTTCGAGCACCAGATCGTCTCCCCGTCGCTTGAACAGCTCGCTCTCCGGCACGCGCACTACGACGTACAGGTCTCCGGGGGGGCCGCCGCGCAGGCCCGCTTCGCCCCTGCCCTTGAGACGGATCTTTGTGCCGTCTTTGGCTCCCGGCGGCACCTTAACCTGGTAGTGACGCGTTTGCTGCACCACGCCGCTGCCACCGCACTCCCCACAGGGAGACTCGATGATGGTCCCGGCGCCGCCGCAGCGGCGGCATGGCTGCGAGAGGGCGAACGGACCCTGGTTGAGCGCCGTGACTCCCCGGCCCTGACACTCTGGGCAGATCTTCGGCGTGGTGCCCGGACGCGCCCCGCTCCCATGACAGGTCGTACAGGTATCCGGCTTCTCCACCGGCACGCGTACCGTGACGCCGCGCAGGGAATCCTCGAACGAGACGGTTACGCCCACCTGGAGGTCGGCACCGCGCTCGGCGGCGGCTCGCCGCCCTCGACCCCCAGCAGCACCGCGACCACCGAAGATGCCCGACAGGATGTCTCCCAGGTCGCCCATGTCGAACGCCTGGCCGCCGGCCTGCTGTTGCCACTGCTGAAAGATGCGCGGGTCGAACCCCTGCCCCCCGGCAAAGGGCCCCTGGCCTGGCCGAGGGCCACCGGTCCGCGGATCAAAAGCACCCAGACGCAGCAGCTCATCGTACTGGCGCCGTTTCTGCTCGTCGGAGAGGGTCTCGTAGGCTTGATTGACCTCTTTGAAGCGCTCCTCGGCGGCCTTGTTGCCCGGATTCCTGTCTGGGTGATGCTCGCGCGCTAGTTTGCGGAACGCCTTCTTGATCTCCTCCGCCGTGGCGTCGCGTTTCACTCCGAGGGTTTGGTAGAAATCGGCCATCTCGTCGCGCCCGGCCCTCTCAGCCCGCCACGACAACGCGCGCCGGACGCAGCAGCTTGCCGTGCAGTCGGTAGCCGCGATCCACGACGTTGACCACGACGCCATGCTCGTGGTCGCCAGAGGGCTGTACCATGACCGCCTCGTGCACCGTAGGGTCGAAGGTATCCCCGACCTCCACCGCGATCTCCTCGAGGCCGTGCGTGCCGAGCACGCCGCACAGATGCCCAGTGACCATCTCGACGCCCTCTACAACTCTGCCCCGATCGTGGCGCTCGACCGCCTGGCAGGCACGGTACATGCTGTCGATCACCGGCAGCAGCGACTCCACCACGTTCTCGGCAGCCGTCTTGCGCTGGAGGTCGGCCTCACGTTGCACCCGTTTGCGGTAGTTCTCGAACTCGGCCTGCAGCCGCTGCAGGTGATCGAGATACGTGTCACGCTCGGTCCGCACCCGAGCCAGCTCAGCCTCCAGCTGGGCTGCATCCGCCGGCGCCGCGGCAGCAGCGGCCGTCGCCGGCTCCGCGGCGGTGGTCTCTGGCTGCGGCGCCGTTTGCTCTGCAGCCTTTCGCTGTGGCTTGGTCATCCGTCCATCCTTGGTCGCATTCGTGAGAACGGCGGGCGGGGGCGCGAGAAGCGCGCCCCCGCCCGCGGGTTGTCATTTCTTCGCGGCACTCTCGCCGGTGCCGCCTTCCACCGTTTTGTGTGCGCTCACGGTGATCCTCTTGGGCTTCTCCTCCTCAGCCTTGGGCACGCGCACCTCGAGGATGCCGTCCTCATAGTTGGCCGAGATGTCCTCGGGTTTTACACCTTGAGGCAAGGCGAGACTGCGCTGGAAGCTGCCGAAGCGCCGCTCCACACGGTAGTACCTCTCCTCTTCGACCTTCTCCTCGAACTTGCGCTCGCCCTTGATGGTGAGCACGTTGTCTTCGACCTCGATCTGGATATCGTCCGGATTCATGCCGGCGAGCTCGGCTTTGAGCACCACGGCATCCTTCGTATCGAACACGTCGACCGCCGGCAGCCAGCTTTCCTGGCGCTGCCGGCCTTCGGCCAACCCGCGCCACAGCCGGTTGAACTGGTCTTCGAAGTTCGTCATCTCCCGGAAGGGATCCCATCTGATGATCGCCATGGTCGTCGCTCCTTTCTTCGTCTCGTTGTGGATTGCGGTTTCTCCGCTCTCGGTTACCGCTGTTCGTCCTCGTCGATAACCTCGTAGTCGGCTTCTTCGACGTTCTCATCCTGCGCCGTCCGACGGCCATCGCCGCCCGCTTGCGCGTGTTCCTGCTGCGCCTGCTGGTAGACGGCCTCGGCCAGCTTGTGCGAGGCCTGCATGAGGGCGTCGGTCTTGGTCTTGATCTCGCTCACATCCTCGCCGTCCAGCGCCGTACGCAAGTCGGCGGTAGCGCTGGTGATGCCCGCCTTCGTGGCCTCGTCTACCCTGTCGCCCATCTCGCGCAGCGACTTCTCTGTGGAGTAGATGAGGTTCTCGGCGTTGTTCTTCACGTCGGCGAGATCGCGCGCCTTGCGATCCTCCTCGGCGTGCGACTCGGCGTCCTTCATCATCCGCTCGATATCCTGCTCGCTCAGACCACTGGAGGCGGTGATGGTGATCTTCTGCTCGTTGCCGGTGCCCAGATCCTTGGCGCTCACGTGCACGATGCCGTTCGCATCGATGTCGAAGGCCACCTCGATCTGCGGAATACCGCGCGGCGCCGGCGGGATGCCTACGAGCTGGAATTTGCCCAGCGTCTTGTTGTAGCGGGCCATGTCGCGCTCGCCCTGCAGCACGTGGATCTCGACGCTGGTCTGGTTGTCGTCGGCGGTACTGAAGATCTCGCTCTTCTTGGTCGGGATGGTGGTGTTGCGGTCGATGAGCCGCGTGAACACACCGCCCTTGGTCTCGATGCCGAGGCTCAACGGCGTGACGTCGAGCAGCAGCACATCCTTGACCTCGCCGGCCAGCACACCGCCCTGGATAGCGGCGCCGACGGCCACTACCTCGTCGGGGTTCACGCCCTTGCTCGGCTCCTTGCCGATGATCTCGCGCACCTTGTCTTGCACCGCCGGAACACGGGTCATGCCGCCGACGAGAACCACATGGTCGATACCGGCAGCCGTGAGCCCGGCATCGGCCAGCGCCTGCTTCATGGGACCCACCACGCGATCGACCAGCGCGGCCGTGAGCTCGTTGAACTTCGCCCGTGTGAGCGTGAGGTCAAGGTGTTTGGGTCCGTTCTCGTCCGCGGTGATGAACGGCAGGTTGATGGCCGTGCTCGTGGTGGAAGAGAGCTCGATCTTCGCCTTCTCGGCGGCCTCGTAGAGCCGCTGCAAGGCCATCTTGTCCTTGGCCAGGTCCAATCCCTGACTCTGACGGAACTCAGCAACCATCCAGTCGACGATGGCCTTGTCGAAGTTGTCGCCGCCCAGGTGCGTATCGCCGTTGGTCGATTTGACCTCGAACACACCCTCGCCCAGCTCGAGAATGGACACGTCGAACGTGCCGCCGCCAAGGTCGAACACGAGGATGGTGTGATCGTGCTCTTTATCCAGGCCATAGGCCAGAGCGGCCGCGGTGGGCTCGTTGATGATGCGCTTGACATCCAGACCGGCGATGCGGCCGGCGTCCTTGGTGGCCTGACGCTGCGAGTCGTTGAAGTACGCCGGGATGGTGATCACGGCCTCGGTGATCTTCTCGCCGAGGTAGTCCTCCGCATCCCGCTTTAGCTTCTGCAGGATCATCGCCGAGATCTCGGGCGGAGAGTACGTCTTACCACCGATGTCCACGGCTGCGTCGCCATTGGCCGCGGCGAGCACATGGTAGGGCACGATCTTCATCTCTTCGCTTACGTCCGCGTACTTGCGACCCATGAAACGCTTGATGGAGAAGACGGTGTTCTCAGGGTTGGTGACGGCCTGACGGCGGGCAACGGTACCGACCAGACGCTCGCCGCTCTTGGAGAAGGCGACCACCGATGGTGTGGTGCGTCCGCCCTCGGAGTTGGGAATGACCGTCGGCTCCCCACCCTCGAGCACAGCGACACAGCTGAACGTCGTGCCGAGGTCGATGCCGATCACTTTGCCCATGCCAGAACCTCCTGGGTTGTCTATAGCGCGGAGTAGTATGTAAGTTGAGTCGTCTTGTGTCAACTTTGTTGCCATTCGGCGGCATGTTCAAACATCCGCGGCGAGCGATGCGACGCGCCCGCCGGCGAGGTAAACTGCGAGGTCGATGAGGATCGACCTCCACACGCACACAGCTCCCGCTTCCGACTGCTCTGCCATCTCCCATCGCGAGTACGTCGACTTCTGCCGACGCGCGGGCATCCGTGCCATCGCGCTCACCAACCATGGCGAGATCGCCGACAACCAGCTCCTCGCCCCCAGGCTCGCGGACATCGGCGTGGCGTTGCTCCACGGCGTGGAGATCTCCACCATGCTCGGCGACTTCCTCGTGTTCTCCCCCGATCTGGACTACCTCGACACCCTGCACGATGTACAGGCGCCCCTGAAGCCGGCGGAGGTGCCGCCGCACGCCGCGATCGTGTGGGCACATCCCGCGGCCGGCGGCGGGCGCAGCGGCTCCGCCTACTTCTCCGGCATGGGACACCTCGTCGCCGGCGCCGTCCACGCGATAGAGGTGTACAACGGCCGCTGGCAAGGGAGCCGTTACGTGGAAGCCGCGCGAGCGCTCGCCGGCGAGCTCGGACTGCCCATGACCGGCGGCAGCGACGCCCACCGTGCGCAAGACCTGATGACGTGCTACACGGAGGTCGCGGGGAGAGTCCGCGACACCGGCGACTTGGTAGCCGCCCTGCGCGCCGGAGCGGTACAGGCCGGCCGCCAACGAAAACACCTCTTCAGACGACGTCCGGAAGAGACCGCACCGCCGCGCGAGAGAGAGCGCCGATGATGTCTTCGGTGACGGTACAGACACACTCTCGGGTAGAGCTCATCGACGTGACCCATCAGCTCGTGCAGGTCCTCGCCGCCACAGGTGTGCGCGACGGAGTCCTGATCGCCTTCGTCCCACACACCACAGCGGCGGTGACTCTCAACGAGAACGCCGATCCCTCTGTGCGCCGCGACCTGACGATGGCTCTTAACCGTCTGATCCCCCGCGACCTGCCATTTGAGCACGCGGAGGGCAACTCCGACGCCCACACCAAGGCGACGCTGGTCGGCAGCAGCGTGACCGTTCCCGTGACCGCTGGCCGCCTGCAACTCGGTACCTGGCAGGGCGTGTACTTCTGCGAGTTCGACGGACCTCGGCAGCGCCGGCTGCTCGTCCACGTGCTCACCGACACAAGACCCTGAGGCGGCGGGCACTCCCCCCTCCTCAGCTGAGCCCCCTAGCGCCCGAGAACACCCTCGATGAAGAAGCGCAGGGGGTCGGCGTTGAGCTTACCCCCGCCGAGTTTGAGCAGGAGTTGCGGCGAGTTGTGCTTTTGCCCCATGCTCCACGCGGCTCGCAACCACTCGCCAGCTCCGGGATTACGAAACCACGCTTTACTGTACTCGGTCTGGAGGATCATCCGCATAGCGGCCTCCAGGAACCATGCCCGAAGGTAGCTGCCCACGTAGAAACCGGGATCGACGTCGGCGAGGTAGTGCTCCGGCGGCACCTCGATCATAAGGGCATCGGACAGCGCGGCGGAGTAGGCCTTGGCCATGCCGTCGAGGCCATCGTTCTGGCGGTGTAGTTGCAACTCGTACACGAACTTGCCCACGTAGCGACGGATGAAGAACAGCTCTGAGATGTAGCCGAAGCGGACGTAGTCGGCGGCATCGGCATAGCCGAGATACTGCTGGAGCCAGAGTGGGTTGTAGGGTAGATGGTCGAAGAGGAAGGCAAACCCCTCGGTGACCGCGTTGTCGCCCAGGCAGCGGTATTCGAACTCCTGGTCTGGATGAACGTGAGCGAAGTGCTGCGCATGGCCTGACTCGTGCAGCAGCGCCTGGTAGTCATCTTGACCACCGTGAGGCATGACGCACAGGTAGATCTCGTCTGGAACGCGAACGGGTGCGCAGAACGCGCGCGGCGATTTGTTGGGCCGCGCCTCCGTATCCATATGGACGCGGTGCTGCGCCAGTGGATCGATACCCAGGCCGGCGAGCGTGGCGTGCAGCGTGGGCAGCAGTCGCTCGGTGCTGAAATAGCGATCGTACTCCGGAGCCCGGAACAGGTAGGGGACATCTGACATCTCCAGATCCGAGAGAGAGATGCCCAGCCGCTGGCGCACCAATTTGTCTAGCTGGCGCTGGTACAGACTGTTGGTCTCCTGTACGAAGGACTGCACCTCGCCGTAGAACACCCCGTGATTCATGGCTTTGATCTCGGCGAACAGATCTTCGTAACTCGAGTAGCCAAGCTCTAACGCCACCTGATGGGCGCGCCGCCAATACATGTCGTACAGGGGATTCAGCTCGCGCTCGAGCGTGTCGAGGCGAGCCCGGTAGAGGCGGCGGCGGCGGTCGCGGTTGGCCTCATTGGCCAAGACGACCGCCGCATAACGATACCCGATCGACTCGCCATCGACCTCCACCGTGGCCCGGCTCTCCGTGTTGGCGATTTGATCGGCGAGGCTAGTGAGTTGATTGGCCACGTAAGTCTCGGTGACCCACGTGTAGAGATAGGCTGTCTGCCGCTTCTCCCACGGGTCCTCGATGCCAGCATAGTGGGTCCGGAGTGCTTCGAGAGTCGCGCGGCTGAAGAGGCCGGGATAGCGAGCGAAAACAGAGGAGGCATCGGCTTCCGCCTGTTGCCCAGAGTAGTGGAGGTATTCCTCCATCTCCAGTTCGGCGAGGAACTCCTCGGCCGAACGGCGCAGCCAGGATATATCGAGGGGCGGCACAGGCAACTCCTTGATCAGTGGACGGCGCACACTACCCTCCGCCCGAGACGACTGACGTGGCGCACCCTAGCACGTCGGCTCCACGCCGTATACGGCGAGCGAGCTGATTTTGGTAGACAATTGCGCGACGCATCCACCCCGCAAAGGATAGACTGCCGCGATGCCTCCCCGATTAGGTGATGTTCTCGAGCTCCGCGTCGACCGGCTCGCCTACGGCGGACAGGGCGTTGCCCGCGACCACGATTTCGTGATCTTCATCCGCGGCGCCCTGCCCGGCGACCTCGTGCGAGCGCGAGTGACTAAACGGAAGCAGCGTCACGCCGAGGCGCGCGCGGTCGAGCTGCTGGAGGCCTCCCCCCTGCGCGTCGCCGCCCCCTGTGCGCACGCCGATGCATGCGGCGGCTGTGAGTGGCAGTCACTGGCGTATGCCGCCCAACTTCGCTTCAAGCAAGAGCAGGTCGTGGACGCGCTCAGTCACCTCGGCGGCCTCCGACCGTACGCCAGCGATGATCACGGCCGCGACGGTACCGCGCCGCACTCGCCGCAACCCCAGCTTGTCCGGACCGCGCCGCCCGCTCCAGGCGAAGGCGCCGAGAGTTACGCGCTGGAGCCCATCCGCGCGATGGAAACTCCCTGGGGCTACCGCAACAAGATGGAGTACTCCTTCGGGAGCCACGACGGTCAACTGCTGCTCGGCCTGCATCGCCGCGGCTCGTGGCACGAGATCGTGGAGACCGACGCCTGCAAGCTCGCCGCTCCGCCGATCGTACGCGCCCGACAGGTGGTGGCGGAAGCCTGCAGAGAGCTAGGCCTGGAGGCCTACGACCGCCGCGAGCGCGCGGGCCTGCTGCGCCACCTCGTGCTCCGCCATGGCTACGCCAGCGGGGATCTGGTGGCGCATCTGTTCGTCTCCCACCGGTTTCCCCAGGAGATGGCGCTCGCGACCCGCGTGGCGAAAGAAGCGGGCGCCACCACCGTGGCCATCACCGTCAACGAATCGCCGGCGGACGCGGCGGTGGGCGGGCCGCCGATCCTCCTGCATGGCCCGCCGTATTTCCGCGAGACGCTCGCCGGCGTACCGTTGCGCGTGCCGTTGACCGCCTTCTTGCAGACGAACAGCCGCATGTGCGACGCGCTGTACCAGGTAGCTCTGCGGTTCGCGGCGCCTACCCGCGGCGGCCACGCATGGGACCTCTACTGCGGCATCGGCTCCCTCACCCTGCCGCTGGCGCGCGCCTCGGCCAGCGTGCACGCCGTGGAGGTACAGGCCGAGGCCATCGCCGCCGCTGTCGAGAACGCGCGCCTCAACGACCTCCTCAACGTCCAGTTCCATGTGGGCGACGTGCGCCGCGTCCTCAAATTCCCTCCCGCGGCGCCACCGCCTCTGATCGCGATCATCGATCCGCCGCGAGCGGGGCTCAGTCGCAAAGCTCTGGCGCGCACCGCCGCCCTCGGCGCGCAGCGCCTGGTCTACGTCTCTTGCAACCCAACCACCCTGGCGGGCAACGCCGCCGAGCTCACCGAGCTCGGCTACCGCCTCACGCGCGTGGCGCCCGTGGACATGTTCCCGCACACCCACCACATCGAGACGGTCGCGCTGTTCGAAGCACTTCAGCAGTCGCCAGCAGGACGAGTGTTCGAGTAGCTGCCGCGGCCACTCGGCGCGCGCCGACCATGACGCGCCGCGGCGACTGACCGGCGCGTCCAGGCGACTGTTCAGTCGCGGCGCAACAGGACGTCGACATTAGCTGCCACGAAGGCCAGAGCTAGCATGGGCAAGACGGGCAAGGCACCCCAGCGCACCCCGATCGCCACCGTTGCTACGATGGCCGCGCACAGAGCCAGCGCCGTGGCCAGTGGACGCAGGCCGAAGCGGCGCGCGACTCCGAGGTACAGACAGAAGAAGATCACGTCGCTGATACCGAGAGCAGTGACCATCTCGGTGGGGTGGTATCCGGGCCAGGCGAAGGCTACGGTGAGGTAGTCGACGGCGCGTGGCGCTTGCTCCAGGATGGCCTTCGTCGGGCCGCGGAACACGCTGAAGAGATCGACCGCCGCCGAGACGGCGGCCACGAGCAACACGAGGCGCAGATCGCCGATCTGCGCCGCCAGCCAGTAGCCGATGGCCGCCGCCAGCACCAGCTTTCCTCCGTCCGCCGGGCCTACCCAGCCGAGCGCCGTGAAGGCCGCGCCGGCGCCGAGGCCGACCACCGCGAGCAGTAGCAGCACCCGCGGCCGCGCGGTACACAGCGGCGACAGAGAGTCGCAGCACGTGCCCAAGAACGCGAGGTTCACGACGAGCGCGCCCAGCAGTGCCCACCAGAACGGAGGCCGCGGCAGCCATGGCGCCACGAACGGGAAGACGAGCAGCAGCAGACCGCTGACTATGGCGAGTGGCAGCCGGGCGGCTGTTTCGACTCTCGGCGAGGGCGCGCGCCTCATGGGCGCGGAGCGCGCGCCGAGACCAGTATCAATACGGAGGGATCGCCTCGTACCACTCGCCTAACCGGCGGAAGGAGCGCCAGAAGGCCGCCTTGAGACGCTGCTCGTCCAGCGCGTAGTCGATATCCGGAGTGCACAAGACCTCGATGCTGGGGGTCAGGGCCACGATCTCGCCCACCGCGAACTTCAACGGCACGGCCAGGGGCAGGGCGAGGCGGTCGAGGGCTTCGCCCACCGCCTCGCCCATCGCCACGATGATCTTGGGCTCGACGATGACGATCTCGCGATACAGGTGCTGCAGGCAGGCCTCTTCCGCCGACGACGTCTGCACCCCCCCGCACTTGACGACGTTGGTGCCGTAGAGCTGCAGCGGATCGATACCCAGCCGCTGGCAGCTCTTCATGATGGCCATGCCGCCGCGGCCGTAGAAAGCCACGCCTTCGTGGCACTCGCTGGGCCGCGCCAAGTGCTTCAGCAGCATGATGTCCGCCAGAGGATGGCCAGAGCCGATCACCGGCATAGTGCGCGCGCCAGCGCAGGCGCGGCAGCGCAGTACATCGGCCGTCAGCTCGTTGATGTCCGTGATCGCCCTGGTGAGGTACTTCTCGTAGATTTCGTTTGCTTGCGCCACCGGTACTCCGCGTCGCTGCTTCCCACTACGTGGACTAGGTTCGCCTCCTCGCCGTGGACTCCTTGCGGCGCTCATCGTTGCGGCGTCTGTCCGGTTACGTTGGTCTGCAGGAACTTCAGCGACGTCAGGTAGAGCACGCTCTTGCGGCGGCGCACAATGCGGCTGTCGGCGAGCGCCGCCACGAAGTCCTGGGGATCCGCGAAGTCCGCCATGCCCGTGAGCGCCGTGCCCAAACCCGGCAGCACGTGAGCGTCGCTGCCGGCGGCGGCCGGAATACGGTAGCGCGCGGCGAACAGCTCGGCGCGCTCGTTGAAACTGGGGAAGGCAAGCCGCGCGTTGAACACTTCCATCACATCGATATCGGCGGCATGCTGGCGCAACAGCGCGTAGTCGGGCACAGCGTGCAGTCGATCGAAGGGATGCGGCACGTAGACCACTCCGCCCTGATCCTTGATGGCGGCGATGGTCTCCGCGAAGGAGAGCCCAGCCGGGATGGTACGGCTGAGAAACAGTCCGATCACCTCGCCCTGAGCCGTCTTGATCTCCTCACCGGCGATCACCCGCACACCGTACTGCTCGGCCAGTCGTAGACCTTCGAGCCCTCCGCCGAGCGTGTTGTGATCGGTGATGGCGACGATGTCGATGCCCAGTTCGGAGGCTCGGGCCAGGATGGCCGATACCGGCACCACGCAGTCCTTGCTGTGGTCGGAGTGCACGTGGAAATCGGCGTACAGCTCGACTGGGCGCGGTGCCCCGCCGGCCCGTCTGCGCGCCTGCCGGTGGCGCACCGCCTGCGCGTAGATATCCTCCAGCTGCGCGCCAACGGTCTCCCAGCCGTAGCGCTGCGCGGCCGCGCGAGCGCCGGCCGAGAGACGCGTGCGGCGCTCCGCGTCGCGCACCAGCGCGCGCAGTTCACGCGCCAGCGCGCGCGGCTGCCGCGGCGGCACCAGAACGCCGTCTTCCCCATCTGTGACTAGCTCACGGTACCCGGCGATATCGGAGGCCAGCACAGGGCTGCCGCTGGCCATAGCCCGCAGCAGCGCTACGGGAAACGCCTCCGTCTCCATCGCGGGAGCGCAGAAGATGTCGGCGTCGCGGTGCAGCTCGATCAGACGTTCCGCGGGCACCGCGCCGTTGAAGCGCACTCGGCCCTCGAACGCCGCGGGCACCAGCGCCCCATAGCGCAGTTCCTGGTCCTCGTGGCCACACACATCGATCTCTACGTCGGCGGCCAGCTCATCCAACCGATGCAGCGCCCGCAAGAGCGTACGGAGGCCGTCGCGACGGGCGATGCCGCCCGTGAACAGCACCCGCACCGGCCCTGGCCGGCGACTGGCCGGCGGCGCAAAGCGCTCCAGATTCACCGCGCTCGGCACCACGAGGAAGTGGCCCTCGAACGCGCGAGAGGCCGAGTCGCGCACCGCTCGCGACACGGCGACCACAGCGTCGAAGGAGGCGAAGTAGCGCTGAAGCCGAGGCCTGGCGAGCCAGTACGAGCGGTAGCGCTCGGAGTCGGTATGGAAGGTGGCCACCAGCGGGCAGCCAGCCGCCCGCAGAGAGGTCCAGCCGATACCCGGCACGAACGGCTCGTGCACGTGCAGCACATCGAGTTGCTCGGACTGCAGCAGCACGTCGATGTCCGACATGAGCTGCGCCGAGGCCGCGATGACCCCGCTGCTGCTGATGAGACGGATGGCGCGCGCGCTCCCCGGAAAGAAGAAACGCGGAGACGGCTCCTCGAGATCGAAGAGCGTCTCGCGATCGTCCATCAGCACCTCACGGACGCGCTCGCTGGCACGCCGCACAGCGACGCGATCGGTGCTCGGCGCGATGACCGTAACACGATGCCCACGCGCTACGAGGTAGTCGGCGAGGTGCGCCACATGATCGTTCACCTCGCCACCCCCCGTCCACGGGAACGGAGTGGCGAGTCCAATACTGAGCGTGTCACTCATGCGAAGAGCCCCACCACCCCAGCCGCGCCGCGCGACGCCCTGAAAGGCCTGAGCTCGCGCGGGTTACAGCGGTGTTCTCTTTGCGCGCTAACCGCGTGAGATGGCGGTCGCGCCCTCGCCCTCCCCAGCGATGAATTCCTCGGTGAGACGCCGGCATACGTCGTCGTGGTACTGCACAGGCGGCGACTTCATGAAGTACGAACTTGGGCCCTGCAGGGAACCGGCGATACCACGGTCGAGCGCGATCTTGGCACAGCGCACGGCGTCGATGACGATGCCGGCCGAGTTCGGCGAGTCGACCACCTCGAGCTTGAGCTCGATGTTGAGCGGCACGTCGCCGAAAGAACGGCCTTCCAGGCGGATGTACGCCCACTTGCGATCGTCGAGCCACTCGACGTAGTCAGACGGACCGATGTGCACGTTACGGGCGCCGATGTCGTAGTCGAGCTGGCTCGTGACCGCGTTGGTCTTACTGATCTTCTTGCTCTCGAGGCGCTCACGCTCCAGCATGTTCATGAAGTCGGTATTGCCGCCCACGTTGAGCTGGCTGGTGCGCTCCATTTTGACCCCGCGATCGCGCATGAGGCGGGTGAGCACCCGGTGCACGATGGTCGCGCCCACCTGGCTCTTTATGTCGTCGCCGATGATCGGCACGCCAGCCTCGACGAAGCGACGCTGCCAGTAGGGCTCGCGAGCGATGAACACGGGGATGCAGTTGACCATGGCACAGCCAGCGGAGAGGATCTGCTCCGTGTACCACTTGGTGGCTTCCTCGCTGCCCACCGGCAGGTAGTTGACCACCACATCGGCCTGCGTCTCCTTGAGGATGCCGACGATGTCGGCCGTGGGCCCAGGTGCCTTTTCGATGACGCGAGAGAGGTACTTGCCGAGCCCGTCGTGGGTCATGCCGCGAGCGACCGTCACGTTTGCCGACGGTACATCGCAGAACTTCACCGTACAGTTCGGTTTGGTGAAGATGGCTTCCGACAGGTCTTTGCCGACCTTGTTCTTGTCGATGTCGATAGCGGCGACGAACTCAATGTCGCTGATGTGGTACCCGCCCACCACCGGGTGCATGAGACCGGGGACGAAGTCCGTCTCCTTGGCCTCTCTGTAATACTGGACGCCTTGTACGAACGACGAGCAGCAGTTCCCTACCCCGATGACGGCAACGCGCACTGGGTTGGCCACGATGTGTCTACCTCCTGTGGACGGCCGACGGCGCGGCGGCCGCGCCCTCGCCCATCCGCCGCGGGACGGCTTTCCGGGCTGGCTCAAACGCGGCGGAGTATACCACAGCGACCCTCGTGCGCTCGCCTAAGACGAAGGCGCTTCCGGCGGACGCCGGAGGTGGCGGCGAACGTACAGAATCCGCTGCAACACGGTGAAGCTCGTGAGGAAGGCCACCGCGAACACCACCACGGAGAGCACGTGCCAGCGGTGCAGAATGAGGCCGGCGCTCAACGCGATGATGCGCTCCGGCCGAGACATGAGGCCGACGGTGCACTCGAGCCCGAGGGCCTCGGCACGCGCGCGCGTGTACGAGACCAGGAAAGATGAGACGAGGAACACGAACACCGCCGTCAGCTCATAGGGATGACCGCTGCGGTAGAAGTACAGCCCCAGCGCGGTCAGCGTAATGCCCTCGGCGATCCGGTCCACGGTGGAATCGAGGAACGCCCCAAAGGCCGACTCCTTGCCGGCCCACCGAGCCACCGAGCCATCCAGCATGTCGCAGAACGAGGCCACGATGAATACCCCGGCCGCCCAGTAGAGATAGCCGAGCACGATGAGCGCACCGGCGATCAGGTTGAGGACGATGCCGGTTACAGTGAGCATGTTCGGCGTGATCCCGCCACCGGCCAAGCCGCGCGTGATGGGCCCAAAGGCTCGGCGCACGGCGCTATAGAAGTGCTTCGGATCCTTCACCGACGGATTCCGGTACCCAAGACGTTCAGCGGCCGTCGCTGCGCGCCGCCATGAGCTGCGGCGCCGAGGCAAGGGCCGGCGAACGGTTGGCCATCCAGTAGGCGGCGCCGGCCACGGCGGCGCCGGCCACGGCGTCGAGCAGCCAGTGATTGCCGGTCACAGTAATAGCGATGAGCATGAGGAGAGGATACAGGGCGACGGCCGCTTTCGCCCACCGCGACCGGGCGAGCATGATCGCGGCGGCGGCCACGAAGACCGCGTAGCCGATGTGCAGACTGGGCATGGCCGCGTAGGGATTGGCGAATGCCCCCACCATGCCGGACTGGAAGTTCTGGTCGGACATCAGGAAGAGCGTGTCCACCATGCCCGAGGACGGCAGCAGCCGCGGCGGCGCAGTGGGCACGAGGGCATAGCCGATCACGCCCAGCAGATTGATCGCCAGGAACCAGTCGCGGAACAGCGCGAACCGCGGCCGGTGAACCAGATACACCCAGAGCAGACACATGATGAGGGCTGGCAGGTGGACGTTGATATAGAAGCCGTTGAAGAACCGGATGATGGGCTCCACGTGACTGGCTTGCGTCTGCACCCAGGGCTCCACGTACATCCCGAGAGCCTTCTCCGCGTCCATTACCGCCCTTCCGTTGGCCGCGGCGATCTCCTCGGCCCCCCTCGCCGCCACGCGAGCGATCCTGTAGCCCATGTAGGTCGTCAGAAGGATGACCACCTGGACGACGAAGTCGCCGATGCCCAGTGGGAAGAGGTCGGTTACCGGCGCCAGCCAACGCCTCACCCTGCGCCATGCTCTGCTTGCGTTCAGCTCGCCACCTCGACTAGCGCCGCGCTTGCCATCCGCGAAACGTATTCTCTCTCTATCGTGCGAAGCCTAGTCTACTCGTCAAACCCCACCGTTCCCCGTATTCGCCCGCGCCAAAAGCGTCGCGCGGGCAACCGATCACAGGCAGACGATTCGATCACTACACGATGACAAGTGATCCGAGTATGTACGCTCTGGCGCAAGACACCGAGCCGCACGGCGACCTCGGTGACCTTCCAGCCGTCTGCGCCACCGCAAGGACTGCTCGGTACCGCTGTTCCATGACCGAGAACTCCACCGGTATGGCCCACCTCCGGTGTGTTGAGATGGGCACCTGTCAAAGATCAGGCGAAGCCGTGTAAAGAAACAGGTGACCCCATTCTGTACAGGATCACCCGAAACACGACAGCATTGCAATCAGCCGGGATGTTGCCTTGCAGTTAGCCGAACACTTGCCTTACAATTAGCCGCCAATGGGCGACCACCTCTACCCGCGGTTCTCCGAAGCGCCGCTGCTCCGTTCGCTACAGGATT
>Ga0334888_1000464_pt1 | contig 64650 bp, 49 predicted proteins | sample GraSluR1_MG_FD_207227 | JGI IMG/M metagenome (GOLD analysis project Ga0334888, IMG submission 207227) | Sludge microbial communities from methane-producing bioreactor in Wageningen University, Netherlands - Granular Sludge_3_08-R1 | ecosystem: Engineered > Bioreactor > Anaerobic > Unclassified ... | reverse complement strand
CGTGCGCGCTGGGAGCCCAGGCGACCCGCAGGAGATCGATCCCGTCTGCCGACCGCCCTACAGGTCGTACAGCGACCGGCGCCCGACGACCATCAGCATGTTGAGGATCTGGCGTTCGGTCTCCTCCGGCATCCCGAAGGCCTGGGCGATCTCGGTGGCCAGACGGCGAAGCGCGTCCCGGGAGGACTCTTCGCTGCGGACGGAGACTTCTGGGGCCGGCTCCTCTTTCGTCTCGGCGGGCGCCGGGGGCTCCTCGGCCGGGGCGGGCTGTTCTTCGGCCGAACCGGGGCGCTGGGCGGAAACAGCAGGCTTGCGGCCCTGGAAGAGGGCCAACAGGGCCTGAAGATCCTGAAGGTCCTGCTCCTCGGGCCCGACCTGCTCGCGCGAGAAGGCCAGCTCGTGAAGCAGGGGACCGAATCGAATCCGATGGTTCTGGAGGACCTCGGCGGTGCGCAGGTCCGCAGGTCGGGTCAGGGTGAAGACGGGCAGGTGGCTTTCGAACTCCTCCAGGGTCATCCCGCCCACCTTGGCCAACCTCAGGATCCGGATCGCCTGGGGTTCGGTGGTGGTCAGAAGCTCGACCAGGTCCAGGAAGAGGCGGGACTCCTCCAGGACCTCCGAGACGAAGGAGCTGCCCCGGCGGCGGAAGACCCCGGCCGGCTCGCTGGGAGGCAGATGATACACGGTCCGCGGCTGATCGGGCCCGGTCAGGTAGGGGGAGGCCCCCAGCCCGGACTTGAGCTCCGCGGCGTGGTCCTCGACGAAGAACTGATAATCCAGGAAGAGTTCGGCCGGGTTCTCGGCGACGACCAGTTCGGAGAGGCGACGCTCCAGGGAGAGGGCCATCACCTTCCAGGAATCCAGCCAGGCGCCTCGGAGCCGCTCGAGCTCCTGGCTGGAGACGACCGCGAAGTAGCGCCTCTTGAACAGCGAGCCGTCCAGTTGACAGGCACAGTTCAAGCTCGCCAGGATCTCGACCAGGGGCTTGAGCAGATCGACTCGCAGGTTGCCTTCCGGATCCGCCAGGGGGAAGCTGAGGGCCCTCTTGGGATCCGAAGAGGTGAGGCTCTTGAACCAGTTGCGGATCTCCACTTCCACGCGTCGCAGCTCGTCGGGATCCAGTCCGGGGATCTCGCTGAGCGGGTCTTCTTCGGCCGACTCGGCCACCTCGTCCACCGCCAACTGGACCAGATCCACCATCTCCGGCAGCGGAACCTTGTCCATCATGCACAAGCGCAGCAAGCCTTCGGCCGCAGCCCGCCCCACGGCGGGTTCGGGGTCCGAGAGAGCGCGCGAGAGCTCGTACTCCACCACCAGCCGCATGCTGCCCTCGGGGACCTCCTCGGCGGTGGCCAGCAGGCGCATGGCCATGGCGCGGATGGAGGGGTCGGGAGACTCGAGCATCTCCATCAGGCGATTGTGGATCACCGCGCGGAAACGGGCGGCGTCGTAGTGCTTGAAGTAGCCCTCCGAGCCTACCAGCTCCGAGCGGCACATCTCGTACATGATGCGGAGTCCGGCAAACTCCAGTTGTTCACGACCCGCGCCCCCCTCCAGCAGCGGGCGGTAGAGACGAAAGTCGAACCTGGGGGGCTCCCGGAGGTTCTTGTTCAGGTCATCATGGGTTCGAGCGTCGATCATGCTGGCCAGGATGTCCCGGGCCGGGCTGGACCAAAGGGTCTTGCGCACCCGTTCCAGCAGATCCGGCCGAGCCATCAGGGACTGGTGGTCGACGGGCCGGGTCAGGACCTGCCAGAGGGCCTCGTGGATCCACTCCAGATTGCGGAGCTCCGTCGAGAGCGTATCGGTCCGGCCCAGCAGCGCGTCCTGGCCGAGTTCCCGCATGATGCCGGGCAGGCCGGAGACGTCCGGGAACCAGACGACCTGATGACTCCACTCCAAGCCCGAGTTGGGAGGAGGCTCCAGATCCTGGGTGGATTCCACCTGGGGCAGATAGCGGAAGTGACGGTTCTGGCGGTTGTCCAGATAGACCGCCACCACCTGGCGGCAGCCCATCAGTTCGGCGTCCTCCACCTTCCGCAGGCCGGCCAGGACCAGCCGGCTGAAGTGGAAGGCACTGAAGCCCTCGACGAAGCTGAAGCTGGTGCGCCGCCCATCCGGTGCGGGACTTCGCCAGTCACCGGGCTGGAGCGATCCCAGGCGTCTCCACACCAGGGAGCGGTCCAGGTCGGATTGGAAGACCGCCACCAGATCGTGCCCGGAATCGGCCAGGACGGCCAGGTCGGGCTCGCTGAGCTGGTCCAGGATCGGGAACGACCCCAGGACCATCCGGGTGAACTCCAGCTCGCCGTCCTGAAGGGCCAGGGCCCCCTCTTCAGGAGAGCGGATCCAGTGCCAGTGGTGGCCTGCCCGGCCCGGCATCCGGAACCCGCCCAGCAATCCGGCCTGGGACTGGCCGACCAGTGCCGGCAGGCTGCGCGTCACCGGCTCGTGCTCAGACTCCTCCAGGACCAGGCCCCGGAGCTGCACCTCGAAGGCGCCGGCCACCGCGACCATGGCGTACATGGACGTATCGACCGTCTCCGAGCTCCGGCTGAGGTTCTCCAGATCGGCTTCGCTGAGGAAGCCCACCTCGGCGTCCACGAACAGACACAGGGCCACCAGGGTGTTGGGCTGATAGCGACGGCCGGCCGCCGAGAGCAGGGCCAGCAAGGCCAGTTGCTCGTCGTTCAGGCCGATGCGCCCCTCGGGAAGGCGCTGTTTGAGCCCCTCGGCAAAGGCGGCCGCCCTCCGGCTGTTGCTCTCCTGGGCGATCTGCTCGAGAATCTCCAGGGGAGTCCGGCGGTCCCGCTGTTGACGCAGCTTCTCGCGAACCTGGATCAGGGCAGGCTGGCTCGAACGAGCCCGGACCGCGTCCAGGGACTCCCCGAAGAACGGGAACTCCTCCGCCCAGGTGGCCGGCTCGAGCTCCAGGCCAAAATGCTCGGACACCAGCAGGATGGCATCGGCCGTGAGGGGGACATGCTCGGCCTGCGACGAGTCCTCGACCACCCTCGAGGTCAAGCAGCCGGCCTCCATGTCGGCGAAGAGGGCGAACGCCATGAGGGCCTGCAGGGAGACGATCCGACCCGAAGCCTCCAGGAGCCGGTGCAGCGTCTGCACGCCCGGATGCGCCAGTTCCTGGTGGGGGCGTGTGCGCAGCTTGAGGGCCCGGATGGCTTCGACGGCCTGCAGGGTGGCCTGGGCCTTCAGGTTCTTGAGGATGTCCAGGGCCGTCCGGCGCTTCTGGGTGATGGCCCGGAGAAAGGCCGTCATCTGCGCCACGGGGGGGACCGAGAGGAAGACGGGCCTCTGGTCGACCACCTCCTCGAAGTCCAGCACATCGATCCGCTGGTGGAGCTCCACCACGTAGCGGAACTCGCTCTCGCCCTCGCAGAACAGGAACTCCAGCAGGCGCGTGTCGGGGGGGAGCTTCCCCTGCCCTGCCCGGGTCAGCTCCAGGTCCTGCCCGGGTTCGACCCCACGGGGCAGGTGCAAGGTGACCTTGATCTGAACCCGCTCTCCCCCCGAAAGCGCCAGCGGGACTCCGACCACCACCCGCCGGCCAGCGGCGGCCTCCACCTGGGTGAACTTCGAGAGGGGGCCGGCCAGGGTCGCCGCCAGCGAAAAGAGCCGGCGGGGATTCAGGGTCGAGTAGAAATCCAGGAACCGGCCGTCGCGAGGGACGACCCGAAGCCGCGCCTCCGGGGAGGAGACCTCCTCGGAGACGTTCGGGGAAGCCTCCGGCACCGGGGCGCCCTGGCGTTCCCGGAGTAGACGGACGAGACTTCCGACCTCCATGGTCCAATAATTGGTGGGCTTCTCGTCAGACAAGTCGGCTCCCACCCGGACCGGGTCCGGATCCAGACATGATACTAGGCTTGTGGAAGCTCCACGTCCGGGAAGTTATCCATGATCCGCTGCTGCCGCATCCGGGTCAGGACGGCTTTCAACTCGGCGAAGGGAATGCTTCGCTGGTCCTGGATGCCGAAGCGCCTCCAGGTGACGGAGGCCGTCTCCTGCTCCTTGCCCCCCACGACCAGGACGTTGGGGATCTTGGCCGTGGCAGCCTGGCGAATCTTCTTGTTCAGGCTGTCCGGGCCCAGATCCGCCTCCGCCCGGAAGAGGTCCTCTCGCAGGGCCTTGGCCAGGCTCTCGGCATACTCCCCGAAATTCTCGACGTGGACAGGGATCACCCGAACCTGCACAGGAGCCATCCAGGTCGGGAAGGCCCCTTTGAAGTGCTCCATCAGGAAGGCCAGGAAACGCTCGTGGGTGCCCAGGGGTGCCCGGTGGATGCAGTAGGGGGTATGCATCTCTCCATCCGGACCGATGTAGGTCAGACCGAAGCGCTCCGGCACGGCGAAGTCGAGCTGGTTGGTGGAAGCGGTCTCCTCACGGCCCACCACGTTGCGGATCTGGAAGTCGACCTTGGGACCATAGAAGGCCGCCTCGCCCATGGCTTCCTCATACTCGATGTCCATGCTGTCCATGACCCGACGGATGGCCTCCTCGGACTGCCTCCAGGCCTCCGGATTCTGGACATACTTGGCCGTGTTCTCGGGATCGTGCAGCGAAAGCCGCATCCAATACCGGGAGATCCGGAACATGTCGTAGTAGCGGCGATGCAGCTCCAGGACAGCCCGGAACTCCTGCTCCAACTGCTCGGGCGTGCAGTAGATGTGGGCGTCGTTCATGCACATTCCGCGCACCCTCAACAGGCCCGCCAGCGTCCCGGAAGGCTCGTATCGGTAGACCTGGCCGTATTCCGCCAGGCGCAGCGGGAGCTCGCGGTAGGACCGGGGTCGGTGGCCGAAGACCAGGTGGTGGAAGGGGCAGTTCATCGGCTTGAGATAGAAGTTCTGCCCTTCCTCCAGGGCCATGGGTGGGAACATGCCCTCCTTGTAGTACGGCAGGTGGCCGGAGGTGTAGAAGAGCTGCTCGGAGGTCAGGTGAGGCGTGGCCACCCGCTGGTAGCCCTCCCTCTGTTCCCACTCGCGGGCCATCGCCTCCAGCTCGTCGCGCAGGACCGTCCCGTTGGGCAGCCACAAGGGGAGCCCGGCTCCGACCTGCTCGGAGATCATGAACAGCTCGAGCTCCTTGCCCAGCTTGCGGTGGTCGTACTTCTTGGCCTCCTCCCTCTGCTTGAGGAACTCCTTGAGCTCCTTCTTGCTGGAGAAGGCCAGGCCATACAGGCGCGTGAGCATCTCGCGCTTCTGGTCCCCACGCCAGTAGGCACCGGCCACCGCATCCAGGGCGAAGCAATCCGGCGGAATCTGGGAGCCCTTCTCGACGTGGGGGCCGGCGCACAGATCGACGAAGGGTCCGCTCTGGTAGAGGCTGATCTCCTCCCCGCGTTCGGCCAGCTCACGGATGTACTCCGCCTTGAGGGCCTCCCCCGCCGCCTCGAACTTCTCCACGGCCTCTTCCAGGGGCACCAGACGGCGTTCGAAGGGCTGATCCTCTGCCAGGATGCGCCGCATCTCGGCTTCCAGCAGGGGCAGCGATTCGGGGTCGAAGGGCTCCTGGAACTGAAAATCATAGTAGAAGCCGTTCTCGACCGGAGGCCCGAAGCCCAGGTGGGTGCCGGGGTACAGCTTCTGGACGGCCTGGGCCATGACGTGGGCCAGCGAGTGGCGCCTCTTGTAGAGAGGGTCGTCCCCTTTCTCCTGAGCGTCCATCCCTGCGTAGACTTGCCTGGCCATACTCTGAGCACCTGCCGTCGTGAAGTCGCGATTCCCCCAACCCCGGGAACCGGGTCGGAACCTTCTCCTTGACCCCGTGGGAACCTGCCTGGCGGATCAGGCCGGCCTCAGGGCGAGACGGTCAGGCCAGGCTCGGGTTCCGGTTCCTGGCCCGCCTCCAACTCCTCCAGCAGCAGGTTGACCACCTCCACCTCGTCCAGGCGGTCCAGCCTCCGCATGGCCTTGCGGGCCAGGTGGGTGGCTCCCAGTTGCCGGGCCAGGACCAGGCACTCGTGCAGGTGGTAGACGGCCTGGTCATGATCCTGGGTCTCGGCGTGCACCTGCCCCAGCTCGTAACGAACCCGTGCCAGGGCGCCCGTGGGACCAGCCTCGGCGAGGATCCTCAGGGCCTCCAGGTAGGCCTCCTGAGCCTCACTCCATCTCTGCCGCAATCTCTGCAGCGTGCCGGTGAGCAGCCAGATTCGAGCCCTGTCCGAGTCGGGGCTGTCCGGGTGGAGTTCATCCCGCGAGCGCTGCAAGCTCTCCTCGGCCTCCGGAAGCCGCCCCCAATCCAACCAGACCTCCGCCAGATCCAGGTGCACCTGCATCGCCAGCGCCCGATCCTGCAAGCCCAGAAAACTCTCCAGGGCTTCTTCCAGACAGCGCCGGGCCTCCCCAAGATCGCCTCGCGCCCTCAGCGAGAGACCCAGATTCCGCGTGGCAAAGGCCAGGGCCCGAGAATTCCCGAATCGCCGGCACACGGCCACGTCCCGCCGGTGCAGATCCACGGCCTGCAGGTAGTCCTCCCGATTCAAGTGAACCGCCCCCAGCTTGCCATAGATCGCGGCCAGTTCGGCATCGGCCCCGAACTCTTCGCAGATCCAGCGAGCCTTCTCGAGGAAGAGCAGGGCGTCATCCAGACGTCCCATCTCCAGGCAGGTCTGACCCAGCGAGTTGTAGACCCGGGCCCGACCCAGGGGCATCCGATTGAGAAGGTACATCCGCAGGGCCTTGCGCAGGTCGCGCAGGGCCTCGCTGAATCGGCCCCGGACGGACCACAGGACCCCCATCAGGCGCCAGGTCTCGGCCTCGAGCTCGGACTCCGGACCCCAGCGCGCCAGGATCTCCAGGCTCTGCCGGTAGCGCTCGCGGGCCAGCTCGGCCTGCCGCTCGCGGAAGGCGGCCAGGCCCAGTTGGGTCAGCGCCGTGGCCCGCAGCAGCGCCGACTCGGAATCCTGCACCGACTCGGGAAGAATCTCCAGGACCTGGCGCAGGGATTCCCCACCCGAGTGATGCTCGCCCATCCGGGCCTGCAAGGTCCCCAGGTTGGCCAGCACCCGGGCCTTCTCCAGGGGGTTTCCCAGCGCCTCGGCCAGAGTCCGGGCATTCTCCAGGCTTGAAAGGGCCTCTCCGTACTCCCCGTAGATCCCGTGGATCTGGGCCAGGACCACCAAGGCCCGGATGACCAGGCCGGGGTCCTTCAGGTCCCCCCGAATCGCCAGGACCCGATCCAGCTCGCCCAGGGCCTGCTGAAAGCGACCCAGGGCCACGAAGAGCTCGGCTCGGCGGTTGCGCAGCATGGCCTTCCCCTCGACCAACCCGGGCCGGGAGTCCATCTCCAGGAGGATCTCCAGGGCCCGACCGTGCAGGTCGATGGCCCGCTCGTAATCCCGCGCCGAAGCGTGGTCGGCTGCCAGGGTTACCAGGTCGTGGACCTGCGGGCAAGAGTCGGGGGGAAGGTAGCGCTTCATTCTGCCTCGATGGGGCGGCCCCTGGCCCGCCCTCCTCGGGGCCGGTTCCCGATCTCAGAAGGCAATTCCTCCAGCCTCGCCGGAGGGAACTAGCAGCCTGTGTGAGTAACCGGACCGAGCATCGCCGAGGGATCTTGTGCTCCCCGCAAGAAGCGAAAAGTCGTGGTTTGCTTGAGGCAAATGAGACTTTTTGCGACACAGCGGGGGCCTCGCACCCGCGCCCCGCGCGGGTGCATCCCATCGAGCGGCGAGGCGACCGAGGGGTTTCCGTCTGGGTTCCTAGGGGGCCCACGCACGGAAGTTGGGAGATCAGGTATAATTCAGGTAGCGGCCCGATTCCGGCCGACAGGACGAAACAGGTGAAGCCCGACGATGACTCCGCGCGAGATGATCGCCCATCCCCTGCTCCTGAAGGAGCTTGCCAGCCAGGCGCGCCGACCCGGCCGCCCCGGCTGGACCTATCCCGGTCCGGGCTGGTTCCTGGTGGCCACGCTGGTCCCGGCGCTGCTCTACCTGGTGCAGGACGACCCGTCCGCGGCCCGCTCCTACTTCCTGGCCTCTGCGCTGTTCGGCCTGTGGCTCCTGGCGCTGCGCTCCGGACTGTACGCGGCCACCTCGATGGCCTCGGAGGTCCGCCAGGGGACGTTCTCGGTCCTGTTGAGCACCCCCATGACCGTCTCCGGGGCGACCGCGGCCAAGCTGACCGCCTGCCTGCTGCCTCTGTGGCTGGAGATCCTGGTGGCCCTGCCGGCCGCGCTGCTGGTCTATTCCCGGTTCGGGGATGTCCCCCCCCACCTGCTCGTGGCCGTGACTGCCTTCCAACTGGTGGTCTCCTTCCTGTTCGCGGGCTTCGGCCTGTGGATGGGGAGCCTCCTGGAAGACCCGGAACGCGCGGCCGGGACGGTCCGAACCCTGGCCCTGGTCGCCCTTCCGGGAACCCTGCTGGCCACCCGGGTGATGCCCGACACCATGGTCGTGGCGGGCCTGACCCTGTGGGCCCTGCTTGTCTGGATCCCCCGGATCCGCCCCAATCAGGCCATCCCCAGCAGCGTCCTGGCCCTGGTGCTCCTCCTGCTCCTCCCCTTCCTGCCCGTCATGTCCACCCTGGGGCAGGATCTCCGAGAGCTGGACCTCAACCAGATCCACCCCCTGCACGCGGTCCAGAGTCTGACCCTTCCCCATCCCGCCGACCCCAACCACCTGGCCCTTCTGGAGGGAGACCCGGACTTCGAAGAGCTCCGAGCCCGGGGTCCCAAGCATTTCAACTCCTCTCCTCAGAACCTTGCCGTGCGCGTCCAGGCCCACCCCATCCTCCGACAGCGCCTGGAGCAGGCCCATCGCCGGGCGGGCCTGCAACGACTGCTCCTGCTGGGGTTGACCTACGGCCTGGCCGGACTGCTCCTGATCCATCTTGCCGTCGGCCGCGCCCGGAAGTGCCGCTGAGAAACCGAGAATTCGGACCCCATCCTGAAACCTCGAGACCTGGAGGTCCCACGTGGGCAATCCCTTCACCCCCGACCCCACCACCCCCAAAGGTCATGGCAAGTACGTCGAGCGGGCCCAGTTCCTGGGTGAGGCCAGCCGCCGGATTCGATCCGAACAGGACCCTGAAGAGTTCCGTTCCCTGCTGGAGAGCAAGGTCCACAAGGAGAAGCGGGTCTCGGACCCGTTGCAGCCCGAGGAGATGGAAACCCTCGAGGACGTGGCCCGGCCCGGAGCCTGCGCGCTGGGAGCCACCTCGGATCTGCGCCAGGAGGCCACGCAGTTGGAAGCCCGTCGCGAAGAGTCCGGCCGCGACGAGGCGGAAAAGAGGCTGGGAGCCTGGCACGGCCCCAGCGCCTTTGCCGGCCTGCCCGCAGCCGCCTCCCTGGGCCTGTTGAACATGGCCCAGATCCAGCACGGAGAGCGCTCACGTGGCGGCAACCGGGCCTCGATGCGGATCGAGATCGCTCCGGGAGAAGCCCGGGTCGATCCCGAACTGGTACAGGGGCTGATCGAAGCGGGCCTGCGTCGTCCGATCTCTGGCCTGGAGGACCCGCGTCTGGCCAGCGCACCTCCCCAGCTCCCCTCCGACGAGGGATGGCGAACGGCCCCGACCGGAAAGGGGGTGGCCATCCACTGGGAGGCACCCGGCCGAAGCGCCTACCAGAGGCTGGAATGGTCGGAGGCGAACCTGGTCCTGGAGACCGCCGCCGGCACGAAGTTGCAGACGCTTGAGAGACAGGGCGGTCAGATCTTCGTCCGTCACTCCTCGCGCGAAGCTCCTCCGGCCTTTCCGGTCTGAGTGCCCGGCTCGGGCAGCTCGGAGAGTTCGAACACCACCAGGCCGTCGGCGAAGCGGGCGGGCTCGCCCAGGATCGGAATCAGCGCCTCTTCGATCTGCTCCTGACTGGGGCCGACCAGCAGGTCCGTGTGCAGGATCAGGTAGCGAAAGCCCATGGCGCGAAGGCTGACAGCCCCTTCGCGCAGACGCCTCCCAGCCACCACGGAGTGCTCGGCCCCGGTCTGAGCGTTGCGCACCTCCTCCATGAAAGAGTTGCGGGCCACCTCGGGGCTCAGCACACCGCTGGTCCGATAGGGGATGGGCCGGCGATGGACCGTCTGATAGTAGAAGAACTCTCCGGGCAGGAGCAGGCTTTCGGGACGTTCGAAAGGATAGTCGATCAGGCCGTACTCCTCGGGGTCGGTGGCCACCATCTCATAGAAGGCCGGGACCGAGGCGGGACTGGTGGGCAGCGGCCAGGGCGCCGGCGAGAGCAGGGTGACCTCCAGGACGCAAGCCCCGGCCACGAGAACCGAGAGGCCCAGACCATCCCAACGCGACAGCCCCGCCGAGAGCCATCGCAGACCCATGGCCGCCAGGATCCCCAGGGCCAGCAAGCTCAGGGCCAGGAAGCGGAAAGGGATGGCCAGCTTGTGGAACATCGGGAAGAGCCAGTACATGGCGTGATAGAACGGGCTGAAGACCCCGTGCGAGGAGAAGTCCGAGAAGGTGACGACCGGTCCCAGCGACAGCACCAGGAAGAACAGGCCGGCCGCCAGCCAGTAGCCCTGGACCGAACGGTCGCCCTCGTCCAGGCTTCCCCTCCGCTTCCAGGCCAGGATGGCCAGTCCCAGGGCCACCCAGCCCAGATAATGGACCCGGGTCAGCCGATCGATGGTGACGGTGACCGTGGCGTTTCCCTTGCCCGGCAGGAAGAAACCCACCAGGTTGGTGTGGTTGTGGAAGCCCCGGACCCCACGGGCGCTGACGCTCCAAGGCGAGTTGCTGCCCAGGAAGTCCTGGAAGCGCAAGAGAGAACGGCTGGGAGCCTTGTCCGGCATGACGATGTTGGCCGGATCGCTGACCACCAACTGGAAGACCAGGGCGAACGGGAAGACCAGGCAGGTCCCCAGGGCCAGACCGGCGACGATCCGGAACAGGGGATCCCGCAAATCCAGCAGCGCCTTGGACGCTCGGGAACGGACCTGCTCGAGCATGGCCTCCCGCTGCCGCCAGGTGCGCCACCTCCAGCGCAAGGGGCCGGGCGCCATGAAGACCCCGGTCCCGCGCGCAGCGAGCATGAAGGCGGCGTACACCACCATGAACTGGCCATAGTACCAGCACGAGAAGGTGGTCAGGAAGAAGAAGAATCCGGCCAGCAGGAGGTCGCGAAATCTCCTGGTCTCCACCGAACGGTGCATGAAGAGGATGCACAGGGGCATCCAGGCCGTATTGAGGGTCTCGGTCACCCCACTGGTCACCGGGTAGGCCAGCACGTAGGCCGACAGACCATACACTGCCCCGGCCGCCAACGCCGCGGGGGCACTGCGGACCACGTGCCGGGCCAGGGCCCAGGCGGCCATGCAACCGGCCCAGAGGTTGCCGACGATCAGCAGATTGTAGGCGGTGACCAGGGGAAAGACCGACAGAAGCAGACCCACCGCCAGGCAGTTGAACGGGTCGGCCACGAAGAGATAGCCACCCGCGGGAGCGTTCACCAGCCGACAGAACAAGGGCAGGGCTCCCTGGATCAGCGAATCCCGCACCCACCAGTGCCCCCACGCATGCTTCCAGAAGTCCCCATAGGGGTCACCGGCGAAGCGCTCGGTGAAGACCTGGGCCACGGGCCAGGTGGCCACCACCACCAGAAGCAGGTAGAGGGCCGTGGCCAGGGGCCAGCCTTCCAACCACGAGAAGCGGGGGCGGTCTGGTGGGGTCGGATTCATCGAGGGTCATCGTAGCAGGCCGCCCCCCTCCGGTTCAATGAGGGGCCCGAAGCCCCCGGGGCCAAGGCCAGGAACGGGCGAAGAGGGACCACCCTCTGCCCGGGGAATGAGGCCGGCATGCGTTCGGCCGCCCGCGTGTTCCGCCGTTCCTCGCGCGGCACCCTCGTGTTGACCCTGGCCCTGGGCCTGCTGCTCAACCTCGGCACCCTCCAGATCCTGGTCCAGTCCCGCGAGTTTGCCCCGAACCAGAAGAACCCACGAGCCAACGCCCTGCGGACGGCCTACTGGCCCGAGTCGCCGGTCTCCACCGGCGAGCTGGGAGATCCCCTGGCCGACTGGTTGGGCCTGGAGGAATACCTGACCCGGGCCTCGCTGCAGGATCCCCAGATCGAGGCTTTGCGGCCGCTGGAAGACCGTGCCCTGGAGGCGGCCGAAACAGCCTTGGAGGGCTACACCCGCCTGCTCGAGCCGTTGACGCCCTCCCAGCGTCGGAAGCTGGCCGAGCCCCAACCCGGCGTGGTCGACCACAAGGCCCTGGGTCTGGACAGCGCCGGACTGGACCAGATCCTGGTCTGGCTTCACCGCCTGGACGAGCGGGCTCACGGGGCCAGAGAGCCCGCCCCGGCCCAGAGCCCGCCCCCTTCCCCGATGCGGATGGCGCCGACCCGACTGGCGGTCTCCATGACCCGGCTTCTGGAGGATCCCCACGAGCCCCTCACCCCGGCCCAGGCCCGGGCCATCCTCAAGCGCGAAGTCGAACTCCGAAAGACCCTGGAAATCCTTCACAACACCCACGCCCAGGCTCGCCGGGTGCTGACGGTCGCCCAGCGCCAGGAAGCCCTCTCCCTGCCGCTGCGGCGCTGGGAGCCCTTCCCGTCACCCCGGGCCCTGGACCTCTTCATCCGATCGGTCCAGGAGCGCCGGAAGGAGGGCCCCGGCACGTGACCCCTGTCCGCAGCCTCCTGCACCGATCCGGCCCCTGGCTGGTGGCCACGCTGGCCTACCTGGTCCTGGCCTTGGCCGTCACCTGGCCCCTGGCTCTGGAGTTGGACAGCCACGTCCTGGGATATCTGGGCTTCGAGAACACGGCCCAGACCATGTGGCACTACCATGCCTGGCGCGAATTCCAGACCGACCTGCTGCGCTCGAACCTGCAGGAGCGAGGCTTCCTGGGCAGCCTCGCCCACCTGGGAGAGATCTATCGGATCTCGGTGTCCTTCCCCGAGAAGAACAGCCTGGCCAACGGCATGGACTTCGTCTGGACCTGGCCGCTGGATCTGCTCTTCGGCCTGCCTGCCTACCACAACATCAAATGCTGGCTGATCCTGGTCGCCAACGGCCTGGCGGGGATGGCGCTGGCGCGGGCCACCGGGGCAGGCCGACTGGCCTCCTGGGTCGGCGGCACGGTCTTCTCCTTCAACCCCTGGACCTTCCACATGCTGATCACCGGGCGGATGGTGGAGGCCCAGACCTTCCTGGCCGCCCTGGCGGCCCTGGCCCTCCTCTGGACCTGGCGCCGGCCGGAGCCCTGGGCCTGGGCCCTGGCCGGAGGCGCCCTGGCCATGGTGACGGCCAACTACTGGTTCTACGGCCACTTCATGATCCTGTTCACCCTGGTCTGGCTGGTCTGGCACCTGCTGATCCGCAAGCCCCCGACCTTGGGACCCTGGGGACGCAACCTGGTCTTCTACCTGCTGACCTTCCTGGTCGTGTGCCTGCCGGCCGCCCACCCCTACCTGGTGCGCCTGGTCACCGACGAGCGCCTGCCGGGCCTGGTGCGGCCGGATCCGGGAGACCGTCCCTCCCTGGAGAGGTTGACCCGACAAGCCACCGCCTTCTCGGCGGAAGCCGACTACCCGCTGCGACAGCCCCGGCGGGGCGCTCATTCGGGGTTTACCCCGCCCTGGTGGCTGCCCAACCAGCACACCTTCCTGGCCAACGCAACCCTTCTGGCCCTCCTCCCCGCCCTGCTGCTGCGCCGGGGAGGATTCTGGCTGGTGGGAGCCCTGGTGTTCTACCTTCTGCCCTTGGGGCCATACCTGAAGTTCGGAGGTGAAGTGGTCCGGATCGGGGGCCAGCCGGTCCCCCTGCCCTACCTGCCCCTGATCCTGCACTTTCCGCTGCTGGAGAAGCTCTTCTGGCCCAACCAGTCGATGTTCCTGTTTGCGATGTGCGTGGCCGTCCTGGTATCCGGAAACCTGGACTGGCTGCTGCGCCAGGCCAGATTGAAGGGCGTCGCGGCCGTGGCGGTGAGCGCGACCCTGCTGGGCGTCATGGCCCTGGAGATGATCGGTCGGGGACAGTTGCCCCTGGTCCGCTCGGAGGTCGTGATCCCCCCGCTGTACCAGGCCGAGGGCCGAGGTCGTGGCTTCATCTACCTGCCCATCGGGCGGCGCTATTGGGAGGTCCCTCGCGACTTCACGTTCAACCGCGACTATTACCACGGCAGCGACCTGACCCTGGTGGACCTGCACCTGGCCATGCACCGCGGCAAGGGGCTCTTCGGCCGTCCCCACTACCTGGCGGGCAAGGATTACTGGCTGTACGAACCCTACCACCTGTCCACCCAGCCCTTCCTCCGCTGGCTGGTGGCCCTGGGCGAGCGCAAACCGCCCTCCTTCGAGCCGCAGGACCTCGAGCAGGTGCTGGCGGAAGGGTATGAGTACGCCGTGGTCCACGAACGGTTCTGTTCGCACCTGACCGACCGGGGAGCCTACCGGATCGACCTGGAGGACGGAAGACGCCGCTTCGATGAGATCCTCAAGACCATGCGCCGGCAGTTCGGTGCGCCGGTCTATGAGGGTCTGGAGCCCTCCTGGGACCAGGGCGGCGCCACCCTCGACGAGGTCTCGGTGCACCCCTTCCGGATCGCGATCTTCCGGATGAGGCGTTAGCGGCTCGTTCGAGAAGGGGGGTGGGGCAGAACCTGCCCGCACGCGTAACCTTCGAGGTGCAGGTGGCGCTGCGCGGCTTTGAGCATGGCCTCGGGCGTGACGCGCCGGACAGCCTCCGGGTAGCCTTGCAGGAACCCGTGGCCCGCCCCCATCAGCTCGAAGAAGGCCAGGCGCGCAGCCTGCACCGCCTTGCGCTGCAACGAGATCGAGAAGAGGCCCAGGAGGTGCCGGCGGACCCTCGCCAGTTCCTGGCGGGGAACCGGCTCCTGGCGCACCCGGCGCAACTCCTCCAGAAGCGCCTCCAGGGCGACCTGCCGATTCTCCAGGGAGGTCCCCAGGTGGACTCCGAAGTGGGAGCGATCCCTCCGGGGTTCCAGCCCGGCTCCCACGGCGTAGCCCAGCCCCCGACGGTCACGAAGCTCGGTGAACAGCCGTCCGCTCATCCCGGCCAGGACCTGGCTGAGCACGTCCATGGCCAGGAAATCCGACGAGGGGAAGTGGGGCCCCATGAACGACAGGGCCAGCGCCACATGCTGGCGAGCCCGTCGTCGGGTCCGTTGACGGGGACTGGTCGGAGGTTCCTCGGGCTTGGGCTCGGGCCAGGCGGGCCGGGGGTGATCCAGGGACGCGAAGGCCTCCAGAACCAGGTCCCGCATGTGGGTCGCGCGCAGGTCCCCCACCACCGCCACCACCATCCGATCCGGGGAATACAAGCGGCCGTGCCAGCGGATCAGGCGCTCGCGCTCCAGGCGCCGGACGCTGGCCTGGGTCCCCGTGACGGCCAAACGATAAGGGTGCTTCCGGTAGAGAGCCGCCTCCGAGAGATCCATCGCACAGGCGAATCCGTCGTCCTGACGGCGCTGGATCTCGGTCAGGACCAGGCGCCTCTCCCTGTCCAGCTCCTCGGGCAGGAAGGCCGGCTGCAGGATGCACTCGGCCAGAAGGTCCAGGGCCCCGGCCAGGTTCCGCGAAAGCACCGAAAGAGTCGCCCCCACCAGGTCCTTGGAGGTGAAGGGCGCATAGCGTGCCCCCAGGAACTCGAACTCCTCCGCCAGGTCCTCTGCGCTGCGGAGCTGAGTCCCCTTCAGCAACATCCTCTGCGCCAGGTAGGTGATGCCCGAAAGCTCGCGCCGCTCGTTGCGGACCCCCCCCAGACAGGACACGGCAACCGCGGTGATCGGCGTGGCGTGGTTTTCGGCCACCACGATGCGCAGGCCGCCGGGCCCGACGAACAAGCGGGAGGGAAGAGCCTGGCGCTCGGAACTCACGACGCGGCACCCACCCGAGGCGGCCGGTTGCGAACCACGCTGCAGCGCTCCCTTCGCAGGTAGAGCCGGCACGCTTCCAGCACCTCCTCTCCGCGGATCCCGGCCAGTTGGCGGACGTAGAGGTCTGCCAGCGTGTGGTCCCCCAACATCTCGAAGTGCCCCAGGGTGCGACCGATCCCCTCGACCGTCTCCTGGTTGAAGACAAAGGCGCTCTGGGCCCGATTCCTGGCCTTCTGCATCTCCCGAGGAGTCGGCCCCCCCCGCCTCAGCGCCTCCAACTCCTCGAAGATTCCGGCCTCGACCAGGTCCAGGTTCTCGGGGGGAAGGGTACAGTCCAGCAGGAGGAAGCCCGGCCCACGCTCCAGGAACGCCGAGCAGCCCACCCTGGTGACCAGCCCTTGGCGCTCGCGCAGTCGACGGGAGAGGCGCGAAGAGCGACCGTCCCCCAGGACCGAGGACACCAGATCGCAGGCCAGCGCCCCCGGGCTGAAGAGGCCGGGCAGGGGGAACAGCATCTGCAGGTGCGCCGAGGACAGATCCTGCTCCAGATCCAGACGTCGCAGGCCTTCCTGGGGAAGAACAGGCTGGGGAGGTTCCGGTCGGATCGGACCCGGGGCCAGGCCTGCCAAGAGGTCCTGGATCCGCTGGCAGGTCGGCTCGGCCTGGACATCGCCCACCACCACCACGGCGATGTTCTGCGCCACGTAGTGAGCCTGATGGTGACGCCGCAATCGTGAAGGCTCCATGGAGCGCAGCACGGGCTCGAGTCCGATCACGGGGCGTCCATAGGGGTGTCTGGGGAAGGCCAGCTTCAGCAGATTCTCGGTGCACCAGGCTTCGGGCCGGTCCTGGCGCATGCGCATCTCGTCCAGGATGACGCCGATCTCACGCTCGGTCTCGGCTGGTTCGAAGAGAGGATTCAGCACCGTCTCCGCGAGAGCGTCCAGGACCGCCGGCAGATGGCGGCTAGGGACCACGCACCACAGGCAGGTGGACTCAAAGCTGGTGAAGGCGTTGACGTAACCTCCCAGGGCATGGATTTCGCGGGTCAGAGCGCCGGGAGGGCGGGCCCGCGACCCTTTGAAGAGCATGTGCTCGACAAAATGCGAGACCCCGGCCTCCTCATCGGTCTCGTGCAGGGCTCCGACCCCGATCCAGAATGCCACGCTGACGACCGAGGCCGGGTAGACCTCCTTGATCAGCACCCGCAGCCCGGATGGAAGGACCCGGCGGACGACATCCGAACTCAGGCCCGACCAGGTTTCCTGGCCGGTGTACGGCTCGCACCGGCTCCGCGCGGAGGAGAGCCAATCCGAAGGGGACTCGTTGGTTCTGGCTCGGCGTGGCATGAGGCTGCCCCGGTTTCGTCCGGGTCCCGGAGACTCCTTCCCGGAAGGGAACCAGACCCTCTCGCCAGAACCTCACCCGACCCAAGATGCGTACCTCCAAACGATCCCAGAACCGGGCCCGGACGCGACGTCCGCTGATCATGCTGCTCTCCGGGGTGGCCGTGCTCCTGCAGGCCCTCCTGCTCTTCGGCCTGCCCGGAGTAGAATCGACGTCGACCTCCTCCCCCGGCCAGGCTTCCGTTGCCGGAACCCTCCCCGCCCTGCCCTCGGAGACCGGCCAGGGCGCGCCGTCGTCCCAAAACAATCCCTACCCCACCCTGACCGTCCCGCCACCGCCGGGCGTCGCGATTCCCGAAGGAGCGGTCCTGTTGTACTTGCAGAGCCCGGCTCTGGCGGGACCAGGACCAGGGCCTGGAGGAGCAGGCACAGCCCCCTCCCCCTCAGCCACCGCGGGCCTCCCCGATCGGCTGAACCGGCCCCTGACCCCTCAGGACCTGCTGCTGGGCATCCTCGCACTCCAGTCCAAGGGAGAGCTGGAGCTGACCCCGGCCCAGGCCCGCCAGTTGGCCGAGGTGGTCCGGGGATTGGAGACCTCGTATCGCGACCTGGGCGGAGCCCGGGACGAGCTGCTCGAGGTCCTGACCATCGAGCAGAAGGCCTGGCTGGAGGAGAACCCGCCCAAGCCGGGAGAACTCCCTGCAGGTGCGCCCGAGGAGACCGCCCTGGAACCTGGCCAGCGCGCCCTCGAGGCCTTGGGGGATCCCGAATAGGCAACAGCAGGAACCTCTCTGCGATCCTGGGAAGTACCGCCAAATGGCGAGAGAACTGCTGCCCGGCCAGGAACTGTGCGAGGGCCGCTATGAGGTGATCAAGACCCTGACCTTCGGGGAGGAGGGAGGGGTCTACACCGTCCGTGAGCGGGAGAGCCGTCAGGTCCTGCTGCTCAAGGAAGTCATTCCACCACCTTCGATGCCGGCAGAAGAGGTCGACAAGCGGGTCGAGCAGTTCCGCGAGGCCTTGCTGATCCTGACTCAGTTCGACCACCCCAACCTCTCGAAGATCTACCTGCACTTCTCGGAGGGCCGACGGCAGTACGTGGTCATGGAGCGCGTCGAGGGCGTCACCCTCAAGACGCTGCTGGACATGAGCGTCAAGCCCCTCCCCGAGCCCCAGGTCCTGCATTGGGCCCTGGACCTGTGCGACGCGCTGCACTACATGCACGACCGGCCCGCGCCCTTCATCTTCGATGTGCTGGACACCACGCACATCATGATGACCAGCGAAGAGCAGATCAAACTGATCAACTACGGCCTGGACCGCTTCTTCGACGAGGAGGAGACCCGCAGCTTCTCGGCCAACCGCGAGGTCCTGGCCGATGAAATGCGCAGCATGGGGGACACCCTGGTCTTCCTGCTGACCCGCAAACCTCCCGGGCCCTTCGGCCTGACCGGGGATGAGGGCATCTCCGAGGAGCTCTCCAGGATCCTGATCCGCCTTCTGACCGCGGACGGGCAGAGAACCTTTGCCTCCTTCGAGGAGCTCAAGAAGGCCTTCGACCGGGTTCTCAACCCGCCCCCCCCCAAGGCCCCCGAGGCCAAGGCCCCCCAACAACCCTGGGTCAAGCTCCTGGACCTGAACCGACTTTGGCAGGACGCGCTCTGGGCCTACATGAGGCAACCCCTCTGGTTGGTGGCCAGCGAGTTGCTTGGAGTCCTGGGCCTGGCCATCTTGACCTGGTACCTGCTGAACCCGCCGATCCACCCTCGGGAGGGACCCGCTGCCTACGTGGCCTGTGGCCGCGAGATCGTGGTCGTGGATGCGCGCGAGAAGAAGGTCCTGACGCGAATCGCCATGGACCACCCGATCCACTCGCTGGTCTCCACCCCCGAGGGAACCCGGCTCTATGCCGCCAGCCCCGATTTTCCCAACCTGTTCCTCCTCAACTCGCTCTCCAACCGCGTCCTGGGCCTGGTCCCGGTGGGACCCAACCCCGGAGAACTGATCATGGGACCAGGCGCAGATTGGCTGTACGTCCTGCACTCCCAGACCGGCCAGATCGGCTTCGTCCAGATCTCGAACGAGCCGCTCCCCCTGGAGGTCGAGTCCGGGCTCTTCCGACCCAAGGACTCGATGGTCGGGGTCTTCACGGCAGGTCCTGGCGTCCAGGGCCTGGCTGCCACCCAGTCTGAAACGACCGATCCCGAGAAGACCGCCCCCCAGGCGGCGTCGCCGCAGGACCCGCAACAACCGGTCGCCGGTCAGAGGATCTTCGCCAGCAGCCTGCTGGGGAACCGGATCACCGCCCTGGAACCCTCTCCCCTGAAGGTCCTGGCCACCGAGGATGTGGATGCCCCGGGGCCCTTGGCCCTGACGCCGGACGCCCAGACCCTGCTGGTCGCCCAGACCAGCACCTCCCACATCCTGACCTATCGGGCGACCGACCTCCGACCCGGCCCCCGCATCCTCCAGGTGGGAGGCTCGGACATCCAGCAGATCCTGATTTCGCCGAACGGCCAGGAGATCTGGTCGGTCAATGCTTCGGGAACCCTGGGCGTGATCGGGCTCGAGGACCGCAAACTGCGCGGCACCGTCGAGCTCCAGGGCAAAGCCGCGGCCGCGTGCTGGTACCTGTTCGGCGACGACGCCGAACTCTGGGTCGCCGTCAGCGCACCCAACCAGATCGTCGTGGTCAACCCCTCAACCCGGATGGTCCGGGCGAGGATCCCGGTCGGCCCCCCGCCGACCGATATCTGGATGGTACAATGAGCAGCGTCTGCCTCCGCCACACAGACCGAGAAACCGACATCCGCTGTGCCGCCTGCCTGCGCCCGATCTGCGAGGAATGCGTCGTCCTGGGACCGGGCAACTCCCGGTTCTGTTCCCAGGAGTGCGCCGACAACGCCCAGAAGAGCAGCGAGCGCTTCTCCGACATGACCCGCCGGGACGAAGAAGCCCTGCACGCCGCGCGCCGGGCCGCGTTCTCCCGACTGGTCATCTTGTTGCTGTTCCTGATCGTGCTGGGATTCGGCCTGTACGCAGCCTGGCCTCACCTGCCTGCGAACCTCACCGGTCCTGTAGAGTCCTGGTTCGATCAGGTCCGGAACCTCAAGCTGGACTGAGCGCGGCCCCCGCAGGAGGGGATGGGTTTCCCGACAAGAATACCCGACCCTTGATCAGGGGCGCGTTCCTGGCGCCCGCTGGAGGCTGGTACCATGGAACTTTCACCCCTGGCCTGGTTCGCCGTCCTGCTCTTCGTGCTCGTCTTCAACATCGGGATCCCGATCTACGTGGTCTTTCGCCTGTCCAGCCTGGACCACAACCTCGACAAGGCCGTCCTGCTCTTGACCGTCCTGGCCAACAAACAGGGAGCGACCCAGCAGGACATCGAGAACGCCCTGAGTCCGAGTCGCAAGCCGAACCAGAACTGATTTTCCCACCCCGGAGGGGCGAATCCCTCTGGAGGCATTGGAGCCCCCATGTCTTCTTCCCGTGGTCTCCGGGCCTGGATCCCGGTCTTCTTGATCCTTGCCCTGGGGGCCAGCCTGCCGGCCCTGGGTGCTCCGCCCCGTTCGCTGGTCCGCAAGGAGATGCGCTTCTCTGACTCGCCGGGCGCCAAGGAATTCCCAGGAGCCCAGGCCCTGTACCTGGTGGACGACATCGGGTTCGAGGTCGAACCCGATGGGCACACCATCTACACCGAGCACGACGCGATCAAGGTCCTGACGGCCGAGGGCGCCACCTCCTTGTCGGTCCTGGCCAGGACCTACCGGGCGGGGGCCGAGAGCCTCCAGCTCGAGCAGGCCCGAACCATCAGCCCGGAAGGGGACGTCCTGGACGTGCCCGCCTCCAGCATCCAGGACCTTCCCCTGGACCCGGAGTCCCCGCTCTACAGCCAGCAACGCCTCTTGCGCGTGGAGTTTCCTGAGGTCCGGCCTGGCTCGGTGGTCGAATTCCGCTTGAAGACCCGGCGGGCTCCGCGCCCGGATGGCCGCTGGTGGGCCGCCTCCTTCGTCCAGAACCTCGAACCCATCCTGCATTCCACCTTCACGGTCCGGCTTCCTCAGGACACCGAGATCCGCTGGAACGCCCCCGGCGTCACGCCGGGTCGGCCGCGCGAAGGCTCCCGGGACGGCCAACGCATCCTGCGCTGGGAAGTACGAGACGTCCCGGCCCTGGCCCCGGAGCCCGCCATGCCCGCGACCGAGCGATGGCTCAACCGGATCGAGGTGACCAACCTGGCCTCCTGGCCTGAGCTCGGCGACTGGTTCGGGCGCCGCTGGAGGTCCGCGGTGGAGGACACCCAGGGCCTGGACATCGTGGCCGCCGGAATCGTCCCGACAACCCGACCGGCCGAGGAGAGGATCCGCGCGGTCCTGGACTGGGCCGCCGGACTCCACAAGGTCCAAGCGAGCCTGGCAGATTCCTGGAATCCCGGCCCCGCCAGCCAGGCCCTCCGAGCCCCGGCCCTGAGCCCCACCGACATGGCGGTCCTCTTGAGCGCCACCCTGAATCGCCTGGGCCTGCCGTCCGAACCCGTCATGGTCTCCACGCTCCAGGAAGGGCGCCTGGAACGAGAGCTCCCTCAACCCGAAAAAGTCGACCGGATCCTGCTGAGGCTGCGCTCTCCTCGGGGTGGCTGGTGGTGGATCGACCCCGCCTCGCCCGGCGAGTTGCTGAACGCCCCCCCCGGCGGAGCCCAAGGAGTCGCCGCCATCCTGGTTCGACCGGAGGGGTCCAGGGTCTTCACGACCCCCGTCTCTTCCCCCGACCGGAATCTGCGCGATGTCCAGATGGAGGTCCGGGTCGAACAGGACGGTCGCGCCGAACTGATCATGTCCATGACCGCGGAAGGGACCACTGCAGCCCTATGGCGCTCGTTGGAGCGGGAACTGGTGGGGACCCCGAACACCGAGCGCGAGAGGCTGCTGGACCGTCTCTTCCACAGCCTGGCCCAGGGCTTCGCAGTGAGCGGTCGGCTGTATTCGCACTACTTCCCCGAAAAGCTGGAGCCCGGAGTCCCCTTCCGGATCTCGACCACGCTGGTGTTCCCCGAGCTGGCGACTCCCCGCGACGACGGCCGGACCCGGGCTCTGCCCCTCCCTCTGTACGGCGGTGACCGCCTGGCCTCCCTGGCCGACTCCGAGACCCGCCGATTCCCGGCTCACTTCGACTTCCCATTCCGGGACGACGTGCGGATCCACGTGGCCCTTCCCGAAGGCAGCCGGATCCTGGAGCTTCCCCCGAACCTCTCGATCCAGACCTCTCTGGGCTCCTTCTTCTGCACCACCCGCCAGAAGGAGAACCACGTGTGGATGTACAGCCGCCTGGTGTTGAACCGGACGTGGGTGATGCCGAAGGACTTCGAGGAACTGCGCCGCCTGGCGCAAGCCCAGGCCACGCTCCTGACGACTCCCCTGGTCTATGAACCCCCGACCTCCACCACCGCCCAGGAGGCCCCTTGACTCCCCTGTTGTGCTCGGCTCCAGCCAAGGTCAACCTGGCACTCGAGGTCCAAGGAGTCCTTCCCGGCGGATACCACGAGCTGGACACCGTCTTCTGCTGGCTGGACCTCGAGGATCTCCTGGATGTCCGGCCTTCGGCAAAGACCGAGCTGGTCATCCAGGATGAAATCGGTCAAGGCGCGGAGGTGGTGGCCAACGAGGAGAACCTGGTCATGAAGGCCCTGCGCGGCCTGGAGGACCTCGTCGACCGAGAGCTGCCGACCCGACTGCACCTGATCAAGAGAATCCCGGCCGGCGGGGGCCTGGGCGGCGGCAGCGCCGACGCCGCTGCCGCGCTGCTGGGTGTGACCCGAGCCCATCGCCTGCCTCTTCAACCCGCAGACCTCCTGAAGCTGGCCGCCCGCCTGGGAGCCGACGTGGCCTTCGGCCTGCAGGGGGGAACCGCTCGAGGTCGGGGGCGAGGTGAGCTCCTCAGCCCCCTCCCCTCTCCACCAGACCTTCCGGTGATCCTCCTGGTCCCCCCCTTTCCTCTGAGCACTCCCGAGGTCTACAGTTGCTGGGATCGCCTCCCCGCAGAGGTCCGTCGGGCCGGAAGAGGCAGCGCCGAGCGGGTCGTGGCGGCCCTGTCGAAGGGTCTGCCCCAAGACCTGCTGCGGTCGACCGGCAACGACCTGGAAGTCGCCGCCGAAGCCCTGCGCCCGGAGTTGTCCGACCTGCGACGCCGGATGCTGGAAGCGGGTTGCGCGCAGGCCCGGCTCTGCGGCAGCGGCTCGACGCTCTTCGGCTTGCTGGAGCCCGGCTCCGATCCGGAACCCGTGGCCACCCGCCTGAAGGGCCTGGGCCGCGTCCTGTGCACCCGCTTCCGGAGGTCACCCCGATGAGCTTCCCCGACCGAGTCGAAGCCATCCTGCTGGCCGGAGGGCACCTCGAGTCTCTTCCCGAAGGCGAGAGGACCCCTCCCGGCAAAGGTCTGCTTCCCATCGGCCCGCTTCCCATGGCGGCCCGGGCCCTGCGCGCCCTGGTCGAGTCGCCCCGAGTCGAGCGGGTCGTCCTGGTCAGCCCCGTGGAAGCCGAGAGCCTGGGCCCCGAGTGGGCCGGCGCCGACGAGGTCGCGCCCGCGGGCGCGGACCTGGTCCAATCCCTGGAAGCCGGCCTGGCCCGCACGCGCGACGCCGAGGCTCCGGTCCTGACCGTGGCCGGCGACCTGCCGTTCTTGAGCAGTCCGGCCGTCACCGACTTCCTGGGCCGATGCGCCAGACGCCCCGAGGCCTCGGTCTGGTACGGCTTCATGCGCCGGGAGGTCTCGGAGAAGGAGTATCCTGGTGTGCGGCACACCTGGGCCCGATTGACGGAGGGCACCTTCTGCGGGACGGGACTGGTGGCGCTCCGCCCCCAGGTGGCCCGCCGCATGCAACTGGCCGTGAAGGAGCTCGCTCAGGCCCGCAAGAACCCGCTGCGCCTGGCCGCCATCCTGGGATGGAAGACCATCCTGGCCTTCGCCCTGCGCCGCCTGACCGTCCCCATGGCCGAAGAAGCCGCCCGACGACTGTTGGGAGTCCCCTGCGCGGGCATCGAGTCTCCCTACGCCGAAACGGCCTTCAACGTCGACTGCCGCGAGACCCTGCTGGAAGCCCGCCGACTGGCCACACGCCGAAGCTGAGCCCAGACCCCGTCCCGCAAATCACGGGCCGCCCCGAATTCTCGTGCAGACATGTTGACTCCAGGTCGCATCGTCCTGATAACCTAGAAGTATCTCTCTGCAAACAAGGAGGCGTCCCCTGAGATGTACGTTGGTTCTGGCCACATCTATGGTCCCCAGGGGGTCGGGTTCAACATTGGAGGCCAGGGCCTTCCTTCGACAGCAATCGGCCACCAGGGCCAGGCGGACGTCTCCTCCACACTGTTGGGTGGTCCTTGGGGAACCAGCGCCTTCGGTGGCACCGTTGGGTCCTATGCCGGGGCGTTTGCAGGCATGGGCACCCTGGGCCAGATGACGGGCTACTTCATCGGGGACTCGCACCTCCACCAGGGTTCGCTGGGAACCAACTACACCGACCACCTGATGAACCTGGGCTCGGCTGTCTGGGTGGAAGAGGTGGTCACCGAGACCCCGGGCAAGATGTGGGATGTCTGGTTCGACCACGTGGATGGCCAGAAGACCACCCAGCGTTCGCCCATCGTCCTGGACCTGAACGGCAACGGCAAGCCCGACATCACGGGCGCCAACGTGACAGGCAACGGAAAGATCGACGGAGCCACCACGCTCTTCGACATCGACCCCACCAAGGCCAGTTGGGAGTTCAAGAGCATTCAACGCCGTCCCGGCAACGGTGCCCCCAGCGTGCCCGGTGGGCGCTGGATCGAACAGGACGGCCGCAAGCTGTATGTGGACAAGGACGGCACGGTCCAAGGCGAACTGAAGCGCACGGGAGCCGGTGGGAAGGAAGAGTACCACTGGGGCAAGCAGGAGACCCGCGAGAAGACCGAGTGGTTGGCCAAGGACGGCGGCGATGGCCTGCTGGTCTGGGATGTCAACAAGGACGGGAAGATCACCTCCAGCAAGGAACTCTTCAGCGAGTTCGACATCGACGGCAAGAAGCGCTTCGCCAACGGCTACGAGAAGCTGGCCTTCCACTTCGACAAGGACGGGGACGGCCTGGTCCAGGGCGAAGAGCTCAAGGGTCTGCAGATCTGGAAGGATGCCAACGCAGACGGCAAGGTGGATTCAGGCGAACTCCGCGAACTCAGCGAGTTCGGAATCACCTCCCTGAACGTCGGGGACTACGACGCCAAGACCATGGAAGGCAGCTTTGGAGTCGAGACCCGTTCCCAGGAGATCCGCAGCGCGGTCTGGGCGGGCTTCAACGGCGCTCAGGGCCCCGAGAACGCCACGAGCGGCTCCTTCGGGATGGCCGTGGGTGGCGTGTATGGAGCGGGCGGCCTGAGCGGTTGGGGCGGCACTTGGAACGGCCAGACGCAATCCACCGAAGCCCTCTCCGATGGGTCGTTCAACCTGGCTGAACTGGTCAACACCTACCTGCAGTCGTGGAATTCCTCCCAGCTCTTCACCCAGTGGGGCTCCGGCTGGAACTCAGGCCGGACCCCTGGCTTCTGGTAGGCTTGGCGTCCCCAGAATCTGACCTTCCGGGGCCTGGGTCCCGGCCTGACCAGGCCCGGGTTTCCCCGGGCCTTTCTTCTTGGAGACACCCATGACAGACCATCCGTTGGCCCGCCCGATGACCCGCCTGATCAACCTCCTTCAACGCTCGCCATCTCCGGACTGGCAGGCCCTGCAACCTGCCTTGTTGGAGGCCGCCGCCTACACCAGGACCTTGCAGGCCAGGACGCGGATCGACTTGCCCCTGCTGGCCGCTGTCCCAGGTTTTGAGGACATGCGAACCCGCTGCGAGACGGCCCTCTCCGAGCAAGGCGGGGTCCTGGCCGGCCTGGCCGAGGCCGTCCAGAACCGTGACCCCGAGCTGCTGGACGCCCTGATCGATCCCGTGGTGCGGGTGGCCGCGAGGTTGAGCGAAAACCTCGAACGCCTGCGGCAAATGGCTCGACGGATGCCCCATTTCAGCGACCTGCCCATCCTGGACGAGATGATGACCCTGGCACTCAACCAACTCAAGGCGCAGGGCGACTTCTCGGCAGACCTCCGCGAACGCCTGCCCGCCCTGCGAGGCTTCCTTCAATACCTGCACCAGGTGGCCGGGAGGTTCCGCAACCGCCATCCGCAACGGACTGACCTCGCCGACGGATTGGAGGAGGTCGTGGGATCCCTGGAACAGGCGGCCGGTGGGGTCTTCCTGTACCTGTCGGACAGCCGCGACCTGGTCGACCTCTCGCTGGCCTTGACCTTGATGGACCGGGGACTGATCCGCCTGGGTCGGCTCTTCCAGGAGATGCGGGAGGTGGAACACGCCTCGCTGGTGTTCTCGGAGAACCCGGCCCTGGACCGGTTGGCACGCTCTGTTCAAGCCCTGCAGGCTGGCGAACCGGGGCTCGCCCAGATGGAAGAGGACCTCAGAGACCTCACCCGATTCCACCAGAGCCTGGCCCGGGAGGCGGCCATCCTGGAAAGCGCCACCTTCATGCCCCTCTCTCTGCGCGACCAGACCCTCCCCCCAATCTTCGAGCTGCTGGGACAGATGGACATCGAACTCAATCTCCTCCACCAGCGCCCCGCAGACCCTCAGGCCATGGCTGAGGCGCTCAACCGCTACCAGGCCCTGGCCAGCGCCCTGGACCAGACCCAGGCTGGTCTGGAAGAGCACCTGGCCAGCCTTCCCCGCCTCTCCGAAGCGGGGCATTTTGAAGAATTCTCGGCCCTGCTCCATGGAGTCTACACGGGCTCGGTTCCCGACGCCCGGCTCGAGGAGAAGGTGCGGACCCTGCAGGGGCTCCAGCAACAATTCCGCTCCCAACTGGCCACCTCGAAATTCCCGGACTCACAGCACGCCCTGGAAGCCCTTGACGAGCAGGCCCGAGCCCTGGAGCTGGCCGAGGAATACCTGCGGACGGGAAGACGCGATTGTCTGTTGGGCTCCTTCGAAGCATTGCTGTCTCCAACCCGACGCCTGATCGAGCTCAAGAACCAGTCTGAGGCGCTGTCCCAAGAGCCAGGCCACCGGGATGGGATCGCCAGCCACGATCGCGGAGGGCTCAACCCGCCCGAATTCGCAGCCCACCTGGACCTGTATGACTCGGGGGCGCAGGCCTTCCAGGATGAGCGCCCCTCGGGCCTGTCGAAGAATTTCCAGCACCTGGTCGAGATCCTGCAGGACGTCACGGCTGGACGGCTCTCCTCCCTTCAGGCGCGAGAGCAGGTGGCCGAATTCCTGCAGACCATCGATCGGGCCGAAGGCCAGATGCGCAACCAGGTGGCGCCCCTGGTCCTGGGCGCTGCCGATGAGACGCTGTCCTCCTACCAGGAAGAACTCGAGGCCCTCGTCGCCTATCTGCGCGAGATCGTGGAGAGCATCCTGGAAGCCCTCGAGCACGAGAACCTGGCCGTGTTGCCGGAGATGGAGGCTCGAGCCCGCGAAATCGGCGAAGCCCTGGCCCGTTACCACGAGGAGGTCACCCGAGCCGCCTCCTGAGCGCCAGAAGCCCGCGCAAGCTCAACGCAGGGCGTCGGCTCCAGACTCCGGCCGGCCGGCCTCGACCCGCCCGAAACCTTTGTGGTAAGGTCGGTCCGACGTCCGATTTCCGGACGGAGGCTTCAGCGATCCCAGGTGAAGGGAGCCGGCATGCCGCTCACACCGCGACACTCGGTGGTCGTCCCGGTCTGCAACGAGGCGGAAGTCCTGGAGGCCTTCCACACCCGATGCACCTCGGCCATGCAGGCCATTGGCGAGGACTACGAGATCCTGTACGTCGATGACGGAAGCCGGGACGCCTCATGGGAAATCCTGGTCCGCCTGGCGCAAGGCGATTCCCGGGTTCGTCTGCTTCGACTCTCCCGAAACTTCGGTCACCAGGTGGCCATCTCGGCCGGAATCGAGTCGGCCCGGGGCGACACCGTGACCACCCTGGATGCCGATCTGCAGGATCCTCCTGAGGTGATCGCCGACCTGGTCGCCGCCTGGCGTGAAGGCGCCGACGTGGTCTGCGCCGTGCGCCAGGAGCGACGGGGCGAGCCCTGGTTCAAGCGCGTGTCGGCCAGCGCCTTCTATTCGTTCGTCAACCTGTTCTCGGACATCCCGCTCCCCGCCCAGGCCGGCGACTTCCGACTGCTCTCCCGCCAGGCGGTGACGGCGCTGCTGGCCATGCCCGAGCAGCACCGCTACGTCCGCGGCATGGTCGCCTGGCTCGGTCATGAGGCAGCCACCGTGGGCTACTCTCGAGAACCCCGGGCGGCCGGGCAGACCAAGTATCCCTTGTCCCGCATGCTGAGTCTGGCTTCGGACGGCATCCTGGCCTTCTCCACCCTTCCCCTGAGGGCCGTCACCTGGGTCGGCCTGGGTGTGACGGGCTGTGCCCTGGCGATGGGACTGCGCCTGGTGTGGGCACACCTCGTCGGCCAGCGAAGCCTGACCTGGGATGCCGCCTCCCTGGCGGCGCTGATCCTGCTGCTGGCCGGAGCCCAGTTCGTGACCCTCGGGATCCTGGGGCAGTACCTGGGCCGGATCTACTCCGAAGTCCGCCATCGCCCGCTCTACCTCGTGCGCGACCGGCGCGGCTTCGAAGACCCGACCTGAGTCCGAACCGGATCTCAGCCTCCTCGTTGCCAGGTCCGGATGGCCTGGTTGGGCGCCAGCAGCATCCAGACGTTCAGCAACAAGCTGTCGCGCAGCCAGACCACCATCGAGACCTCGATCACCAGGAAGAGCACCAGGGAGCCCAGGGCGGGAATCCAGGCCGCCGTCAGGTAGCCGGCTGCGCAGCACGCCAGGTCCCCCATCGAATTGAGGATCGAGTCGCCCGTATAGTCGGCCGAGATGGTCCCGGCCCGATAGCGGTCGATCACCAGGGGGGTATTCTCGAGCACTTCCCAACCCGCTTCCAGGAGGAGGGCCAGGAGTCCCCGCTCCCACACCCCGATCCGGCCGCGCAGGCACCACCAGAGGAAACCATGGAAGAGCAGACCGTGCTGGTAGTGGGAGAAGCTGTAGGGGTCCAGGAGGTGCTGAGACGTGTGCTCGCTCCAGATGCCGCCCACCCACAACGCCCCCGATCCACAGGAACACCAGGGGATGCGCCCCAGGCCAGCCAGGATCGCGCCCGTCGACACGATCAGGATCAGGATGGCCAGGCCCACTTTCCAGAGCGAGAAGGAGCGAACTGTCTGCAAGCTGGCCGATTTCACCGCGGGGGCTCCAACCCCTGGGCCCAATCCAACCGGATTCGTGCCCGCCGCACGTCGTAGCGGGCCGCCAGCAGGTTGGTGCGAGCCGCCAACAGGTCCACCCGGGCCTGGCTGCCCTCCAGGAAGACGGCGACTCCACTGCGATACCGCCCCTCCGCCATGGCCAGGGCTTCCCGCGCCCTTTCGACCTCGACCTGGGCTGAAGACCAGGCGCGCTGGGCCGTCTGGAGCGCCAGCCAGGCCTGGCGGACCTCCAGGGCCACCGAGTCGCGGGCCTCCCGCCAGTTGGCCTCGGCCTCCAGGACCCTGGCCCGGGCGCGACGGACTTCGTGGGTGGTCTGATTGCCATCCAGAAGCACCCAACGCGCCTCCAGGGCCACCCTCCAGCCGACATCCCCGGGCAACAGGTCCTTCTCATAGGAGACTCCGGTGCTGGACCCCACCGCGTGGAACTCCGGATCGCGGCCCGAGCGCGCGGCCTGCAGGCCCGACCGCGCCGAATCCAGGGCCGCGCGGGCCGCCACCACCTCGGGCCGGACCCGACCCGCGCGCTCCTCAGCCTCCTCAGGTGTCCCGAGCCGCGGGGGAGGCGCCTCGGGCTCGGCCAGGGTCAGCGGCGTGCCCAGGGGCAGGCCGAGAAGGCGGTTCAAGGCGGCCTGGGCCACCGCCGCCGAGTTCTCGACCTGAACCCGGTCGCGTTCGGCCTGGGCCACAGGAACCTGGGCGAAGACCACGTCCGCCCGGGCCGCCGTGCCCTCCTGGAAGCGGACCTCGGTCATGCGCCTCTGCTCGCGTGCCAGGATCTCGGCCTCCTGGGCCAGCTCCAGGCGCGAACGGGCCTGCAAGGCGTCCAGCCAGGCGAGTTCCAGATCCCGGCGCAGGTCGCGCACCACCGAGCCCAGCAGGGCCTGGGACTGCCCCTCCTGGGCTCGAGCCGATGCGATCCGGGCCGCCAGTTGCCCCCCATCGAAGAGCAGTTGGCGGACCTCGAGATGGACCTGGCTGGAGCCATATTCAAAGCCCTCGGTCTGGAAAGGGCGCTCCTCCAGAGCCCCCGCCACGCCGGGACGCATCCCGAACGTGCTGAGGACGATGGGAGGCCCGGGCGTCGTGCGGGTCTGCTCACGAAAACCGGTCAAGGTGGCCTGGGGGCGAGCCGGCGCGGCGACCATCTCGGCCTCCTCGTGAGCCTGGGTGACCCGAGCCAGGGCCGCGGCGACCCGGGGGCTGCGGGCCAGGGCCAGGCGCCAGGCCTCTTCGAGCTCGAGGTGGATGGTCGCGCCATCGGCCGACAAGGGAGGCGTGTCTGGCGCGGTCTCCGCCATCGTGGGACAGGCCCCCCAGAACAGGCCTGTCAACAAGGCCCACAAAAGCATGAAGCCCGAGCCCCTCACGAGCCCTCCTCCGGCCCCATCTCGCCCAACATCCGCCGCGCGGTCTGCAGCGCCCGCGCCGCCCGCGCGGAGTCGGCCTGGGCCAGACCCTCTCCGGCCGTCTGATAGGCCCAGGCCCAGGTGCGAACCAGGTGCCGAGTCCAGAACGGCCTCTGAGGCGTCAGCGAATAGTCCCCCCGGCGAGCCACCCCTTCCAGGATGGCCAGCGAACGGCGCGAGGCCGATTCTCGCGAGGGGATGGGCTCTCCCGGCGCCAGGTAGCGATAGAGCAATCCTTCGGGAACAAAGAAACCTTCCACGCCCGCTGGAAGGAAGTCGAGATAGACAGGGACACCCCGGGACCTGGCCTGCGCCAGCAACCCGGGCAGACCTCCCTGACGCAGAGCCTGCGCCCGGTCCGCAGGCAAGGTCGCCAGGAACCAGTCCGAAGCGCTCAGGCCCGCCGGCAGATGGTCCAACGGCCGGTCCTGGACCAGCGTGGCATACAGCATCATCCCGGAGGTCAAGTCGTTTCCGGTGACGACCAGCGCCCCCGGCGGCATGCCCGCCAGCATGGCCTGCAAGCTGTCGGGGACGTGATGCTGGTCGCGCTCCGAACATGCGGGAAGGTTGAGTGCGAATCCGGCCACCAGACCGAGGCCGCACGCCCCCACGGCCAGGCGGCCGGGCCAGGGCCCTGGGGACCGGACGGCCCAGGCCAGGCCCAGGCCGATCAGGCCCGCAAAGCCCAGGTCCGACGCCGCATAGAAGCGCTCCATCATGTCCAGGAACCCTTCGCCTCGGGGTTGGGCGCCCACCACAGCCCACACGGGGCCGGCCAGCAGCCAGAGCATCCCGAAGAGCAGGGCCTCAGGCCTGCGACGCAGGAGGCCGACGGCTCCTCCCAGGACTCCCACGACCGTTCCAAAGAACGGATACTGCCAGATGAGGAGGGAACGCGCCCAGGCTTCCAGGTGATAGGCGACGGCCGGTTCGGTCCCCGAAACCTGGCTGAGCTTGAACCCCCCGTATCCCTGGCGAGCGAGGACCCAGAAGAAGCGCCCCGGCGAGTCGGGATTTCCCCAGTTCAGCGGCGGGTCCTGGGCTGCCCTCCAGGGGATCCAGGCATAGGGGGCCATTCCCAGGGCCAGGGCCACCAGGCAGAACGGCGACCACCCCAGGCGTCGGCCATCGCGGGCCAACCACAGATACCCCAAAACGCCCGGCACGACCAGCACGATCGTCTGATGGTGGGCCAGTCCCAGGCCCAGGACCAGGCAACCCACCGCCATCCAGGTCCGCCTGCCCGACTCCGAAGCCTCCCTCCAGAAGGCCGTCACCGCGAGAAGACCCGCCAACAGCACCAGATGCAGCGAGAAGACCTCGGCCCCCACGGCCATGCGCCAGGGGGTGCGCGCGCAGGCGAAGAGCCCTGCTGCCAGGAGGCCAGACAGGTTGGAGCCGGTGAGCCGGCTGATGGCCAGGGCCGCCAGGGCGACCGCCAGGGCCCCGCTGACAGCGGAGAACAGGTTCATGACCCAGGCGGGATCCCCCGGCAGGAGCGAGAGCAGCGCGTGCCCCGACAGCACATACACGGGGTAGCCGGGAGGGTGCGCGATCCCCAGGACCTTCGCGGCCGTCACCAGCTCGGCGCTGTCGTGCCCGGGGGGCAGTCCGGGCGCCATGGTGGCCAGATACAGTCCCAGACTACCGGCAAAGGCCAGGCCGGAGGTCCCAAGGGTCCGCTTCACGGACCTCCCTTCTGCACCGTGCGGGCCAGGCCTGCCGAGGGCAGGGTCCTCGGCCCCGCCGTGGAATGCGCCGCCATGACTGCGCAACACTCCCCCATCACCACCGAACGTGCCCCGGCCGCCATCGGCCCCTACTCTCAAGCGATCCGCTGCGGCGACCTGGTCTTCTGCTCCGGTCAGATTCCCCTGGACCCGCAAAGCGGCGACCTGGTCGGCCAGACCACCGCCGAGCAGACCGAGCAGGTCCTGAAGAACCTGCGGGCTGTCCTGGAAGCCGCCGGCTCCAGCCTGGACCGGGTCCTGAAGACCACCGTCTTCCTGCAGGACCTGGCGGATTTCGCCGAGTTCAACCAGGTCTACGCGCGCTTCTTCGATCAGGTCCCTCCGGCGCGCTCGGCCGTCCAGGTCGCGGGGCTGCCTCGCGCCGTCCGCGTCGAGGTGGAAGCCGTGGCCCGACTCTGAAAGCCCGCCGCCTCGGGACTTCCGCCAGAAGGAATCGAGGCGACGAAGGGGAAGGGAAGCGGACATTTTTCGACCCGTTTTTCGAACTCAAGTTCGAGCGGCATGACCGGATCCTGAGGCAACAAGCCTCTGGCGCGTCGATCCGCCCTGTTCCATGGGGTCCGGCAAGATTTCCGGAGGTAGACAAGACATGGCTCGCAGTTCGCCCAAGAAGCCCAGCCCCCCGAAGTGCCGGAGCACCGGCGCCAACCTGGAGGGGAAGGACTGGGTTCGCATCGGCGGTAGCAAGTGGCTCCGCGAAGCGGCCGTCAAAGAAGGCAAGTTCATCCCGATCGAGCACCGCGAGGGCTACAAGGCCAAAGCCGTGGCCAAGGCCGCTGCGGCGCCTGAGGTCCCTGAGGCGCCTGCCGAGGAGATCGCCCCGATCGAGAGCGCCGAAACCGAATAGATCCGCCATGGACGGAGGGACCACGCGTGAAGAGCTATCCGACTGAACAGATTCGCAACGTCGGCCTATTCGGCCACCAGGGAGCGGGGAAGACCTCGCTGGCCGAAGCGGTGCTGTACGTTTCCGGCGCCATCGACCGTCAGGGCAAGGTGGAAGAGGGCCACACCACGACCGACTTCGACCCCGACGAGATCAAGCGCCAGATGACCGTGTTCTCTGCCCTGGCCCCCATCGAATGGAAGGCCGGCAAGATCAACGTCCTCGACACTCCGGGCTTCTTCGACTTCCTGGCCGAAAGCCTGGGCGCCCTGCGCGCCACCGAGGGCGCCATCCTGGTGGCAGCAGCCAACTCGGCCATGGAAGTGGGCCTGGAGAAGATCTGGGACCTGACCGAAGAGCGTTCGATGCCGAGGATCCTGTTCGTCAACAAGATGGACAAGGAGAACGCGGACTTCTTCCGTCTGATGGACGAATGCGCCGAGAAGCTGCACGGCGCCCGGGTGGTCCCGGTACAGATCCCCATCGGCACCGCCGAGACCTTCCAGGGCATCGTCGACCTGGTGGCCCAGAAGGCCTACACCTTCGACGCCAAGGGAAATCCCCAGGAAACCGCCATCCCGGGCGATCTGCAGGACAGCCTCGCCACCTGGCGTGAGAAGCTGACCGAAGAGGCTGCTGAAGCCGACGACACCCTGACCGAGAAGTATCTCGAGACCATGGAGTTGTCGGACGAGGAGATTCGCGACGGCCTGGTCCGCCGCATCAAGTCGGGCAGCATCGTCCCCGCCCTGTGCGGCTCCTCGACCAGCCTGAAGGGAATCCCCCTGCTGCTGGATGCCATCGCGGAGTTCATCCCGGCCCCCACCGCCGAGGTGGTCGGAACCACCCCGGATGGTCAGGAGAGCCGCCGCCCGGCCGACTCCAAGGCTCCTCTGGCGGCCCTGATCTTCAAGACCAGCTCCGACCCCTATGTGGGCAAGATCTCCTACATGCGGGTCTACACCGGCACCCTCCGGCCAGACACGGTCCTGCACAACCCGGGTCGCGGCGAGGACGAGAAGCTCGGCCCGATCTTCACCATGCGAGGCAAGCATCAGGACAAGGTCGACCAGGCCCAGTCCGGCGACATCGTCGCGGTGGGACGGCTGGGCGGCTCCGCCACCGGCGACACCCTGTGCGACCCGGCCAACAAGATGCAGTTGCCTCCCCTGGAACTGCCGGAGTCCTTCTTCACCCGCTGCATCCGCGCCAAGTCCAAGGCCGACGAGGACAAGCTCTCGGCCAACCTGCAGCGCTTGATGCAGGAAGACCCGACGCTGAAGGTCAAGCGCCTGGATGAGACTCGCGAGACCATCCTGTCGGGTGTTGGCGACGTGCAGCTCGACCTGTGCGTCGAGCGACTCAAGCGCATGGGCGTCGACGTGGAACTCTCCACCCCCAAGGTTCCCTACCGGGAAACCCTGCGCGGCAAGGTCCAGCAGGTGGCCCGCCACAAGAAGCAGTCGGGCGGCCGGGGCCAGTTCGCCGAGGTCCACGTGGAGCTGAGCGGGCTGCCTCGGGGCGAGGGCTTCGTCTTCGAAGACGGCATCGTCGGCGGCGTCGTTTCGAAGAACTTCATCCCCGCCGTTGAAAAGGGCGCGCGCAAGGCCATGGAGGAGGGCATCCTGGCGGGCTACCAGGTGGTGGACGTCAAGATGCGCCTGTATGACGGCAAGATGCATGACGTCGACTCGTCGGACATGGCCTTCCAGATCGCCGGAAGCATGGCCTTCAAGGAAGGGGCGGTCAAGGCCGGCCCTGTCCTGCTCGAGCCGATCTTCGACGTGGAGGTCCTGGTGCCCGAGTCCTTCATGGGCGACGTCATCGGGGATCTGAACTCCAAGCGCGGCCGCATCCTGGGAATGGAGCCCACGGGCCGCAACCTGCAGCGAATCAAGGCGCAGGTCCCCCAGGCCGAAATGCTGCGCTACGCGATCGACCTGCGCTCGATCACCCAGGGTCGCGGTCAATTCTCGTTGAAGTTCTCCCACTACGAAGAGGCTCCGCCCCAGGTCAGCGAGCAGGTCATTGCGGACTCCCGTGCGGCCGCTGCCAACTGACCTTCCGGTGTGGTGGCATCCCTGACCGGAACCTCCACGAAGGGCCGCCCCGGACCCTCGGCTGCCGCCGCGGGTCCGGGCGGCCAACCTGCACTCTCGGGCCGGCTCGCTCCGGCCATCCAACGGGACCCGACCCCGCGTCGGGAGCCCAAAAGGAGGCACAAGTTGAGGCGAACCTTCGGGCTGACCGCCCTGCTGCTGGTGACCCTAGCGGTCCTGGCCGTGGCAGGTTGCACAGGAAACGCCGACTCCGGCGCCGGACTCATCCAACCCTTCGCGACGGGCACCCCAGGGCCGGGCCCCTCCATCTCCCCCAAACCCAGCCCTTCCGTCTCCCCCCTGCCGGCTGGCCTCGCCAACGTGGTCACCAGCTTGAACAACCCCACGCGGATGGCCTTCTGGGCCAAGAACCTGAGCCTCTACTATCTGCAGGGCTACCAACTGGGCAGCAACCAGGGGCGACTCTTCCGCACCGCCTATGATACCCAGAACAACGAGTCGCAGAGCGACCCGGACTCACCCCAGGAAATCGCGATCGAAGAGATCAACGCCCGGGGCGAGGTCCAGGCCCGCGCCCTGACCATGAGCAACCCGGTCTGGATGACCCTGGCCGAGGTCAATCAACCCGGAAAGCCGATCGACGGCGACTACTTCCTCGTCACCGACAACTTCGGCACGAACCAGGGGCGCGTCCTGATGATCAAGCCCGACCCTGACCGCCCGGAGGCCACCGCCCTGGACCTGGGCCAGTACGCTCCCAGCCCCCCCGTCAACCCAATGGCCGTCTGCCACGACGGCGGCAAGTACATCTTCTGGACCGAGTATACCGGGACTCCCCAGGGGCGGGTCCGGCGCGCCGACATCTCGCAGGATCCCCCGGTGGTGATCGACTATCTGGTCGGACTGGACTTCCCCGCCGGTCTCGATGCCCTGGCAGGCAAGGTCGCCGTGGCCCAGAACGGGGCCAGCAGCGTGGTGGTCACGGACATCGAACCTGAGAACGGCACCTACCCGATTCCCCTGGCCAGCGCCCGGATCCTGACGGCCGCCGTGGGGGACCCCGTGATGCTGCGTCCTTTCGAAGTCCGCTGGGCTGCCGGCGAATCCCTGGTGGTCCTCGACGGCTTCGCCCTCTCGGTGGTCGGTGGCCCGCTGCCGGCCGGCCCTGGGAACGGCAACCTCCGCTACTACCCGGGTCCCGAGGACCTCAACTGGAGCAACCGCACCGTGAACCTGGTCAAGGGCGACCTGACCGATCCGGTCGGCCTGGGCATGATCTACCAGAAGACCGACGGCAACGAGCCCTACCTGGATGTCGCCTTCGTCCAGTCGGTCGTCGCGGCCGGAACGGCGAACCGGATCCGGTTCAAGACGGCACAGTTCCCGCCGTTCCCCATCCTGGCCGACAAGCAGCTCTCCACCGGTCTCTCGCGGGGCTTCCAGGTGCTTTCGGTCGGAACCTGGAACGTGCCCACCGAACCCGTCAACCTCCTGATCTATCTCAGCCGCGGTTTCGACATGGGCCAGGCCAACGGTTCCATCGTCCGCTACACCGGTCCCTTCGAACCGTAGAGGCCCGGAACCCCAAGACCTGAGGGCCGTCCCGCAACGGGGCGGCCCTCACGCATTTCCGGGCCTTGCCCGGCATGCTACAATCCATGAACACATCCCCGCGCACGCCCCCCTCTCCGTCGGGGTGACTTTCAGACCCCGCCTGTCCCCAGGCGGCTTCCAGGTGATGCCATGCTCTGGAGAACCCTGAAAATCCTGATTGCCTTTGCGGCCATCCTCTGGGTGGCCCAGATCGTCTTCAACCCGGTGGCGCCCGGCCCCGATCGCGACCGCACGCGCCGCCTGTTTGAGAAGGACCTGGCCGCGAAGCTCAACCGAGGCCTGCTGGTGGTGGTTGACGAGGAAGAGAGCGACCGTTACATCCAGGAGGACCTCAGCACCCACGACCTGACCAAGGCCCTGACCTTCGCGCGCCTGAAGAGCGAAGTCCTGGAACGCGCGCTGTTCATCGAGGACAAGTTGACCTTCGGGTCGGAAGCCAGCGTGGCCCGGGTCAACCCGACCGACCGCAAGGCCTGGCAGGAACTGACCCTTCTGGAGATGGACCTGAAGCGCGATTTCGCACGCAAGAACCCCAAGAACCAGAAGGGGTACCTGGAAGCCTCTGCGTTGGATCCGAAGCGCACGCCGGAGGCCATGGTGGCCTTCATCGACCGCTATCCCGATTCCCAGGTGGCCTCGACGGCCCTGGCCCACCTGGAGTATGCCCTGTGCGTCGCCCAGAAGAACCCCCAGCGGGCCCTGGCCGTCTACGACAAGCTGGCCAAACGCCACCCCGACCAGGCCTACCTTCTGGGCCTGCTTCCCGAGTACCGCAGCCGAGCTCTCCAGTATCAGGAGATCCTGGACCAGAAGGCCGCCCGCTGAAGAAGTCCCCCACTCCCCAGACGTCAGAAGGCTCCAGCTTCAGTGCTCGAGCGGATAGCCCAGCTCCTTCCACGCCCGCCAGCCCCCGGCCATCGAGCGCACCCGGCGATAACCCATCTTCTCCAAGGACTCGGCCGCCAGGACCGAGCGATAGCCACCGCCACAATACAGCACCAGATCAGCCTCCCGATCGGGGAAGCGGTGCTCGATGTCGCGCTCCAGGATGCCGCGGCCCAGATGGACGGCGCCGCGAATCCGGCTCTTGCGCCACTCGTGGTCCTCGCGGACATCGACCAGATGGAAGTCCTCCCCCGCCTCGAGCTGCCCATGGACGTCCTGACAGGTGCACTCCTGCACCCGGGAACGTGCCTCCTCGACCAGCTTCACGAATCCCGCGGAATGGTCCACCACGAACACCTCCAGATCGCCCTCTCCGAATCGGGCCTGGCTCCCCGGGACGACCGGAAAAGCCAGGGTCGGCCGCGCGACCCGGCTGGCTTCAAGCCGAGGACAGCAGGTCCTCCCCCACCGGAAGCAAATCCTACCCCCCCAACAGACGACGCCACCAGGGGGCTCGCGCGCGCCTCTCGGCGTCCTCCAGCCGGACGGCCAACTGACGTGCCCGCGACTCGGCCTCGGCGCGCGCCTCGGCGGCGGCCTCGGCTCGGACCTCCGCCCGCAAAAGCTCCAGCTCCTGGGCTTTCAGGGATTCCTCGGCCTCTTCCAGACGCGACCGGATGTCCGACTCCGTCTGGCTGCCGTCGGTCAGCATGCGACGCGACTGCTCCAACTGGCTCTCCAGATACCCCAGACGCATGACCGCGGCCTCGTGCCGCTCGAGGGGAACCGTCAGCGCCGGAACCGGAACCGCGGGTTCTTCCTCGGTGCTCTCCTCGAAGCTGTCCAGCTCGCGGGCGCTGGACGCGCTGGCACGCGGGCGCACCCACCCTCCCGCGGGAGGCCCGAAGCGGGCCAGGAAGGCCTCCAGTTCGGACTCCGGGATTCGCACACCCGGCAGACCCGTTTCCTCGGCGGAAAGAGCGCGAACCCGGCCCTTCTGGACGTAACGGTACACCTGACGCTCGGTCTTGCCGATGGCGGCGGCGAATTCAGAGGCCGACAGAAGTCGGACTTGCGGGGAGAAGCTGTCGCTCTGGGTGCTCATGGTCCAAGATATTGAACAAGATCCGTCGCGATCCTGCCAGGGCTTGAATAAATTCCGACATGCGTCGGACCCGACGCCTCCCCTGACTCGAAGCCTCGCCCCCCCTCGGGGACTGGCCCGCAAGCGCCCCGGGTCCAGTCATGCCGGTGCCCCCCCGCACGCCCGGATCGGCCGGTCGGACCCGGACGGACCGGGCGTCCGACCCCAGTCTGAAGCACCTCGCGTCTGACTTCGGCCCGGGCGGCCGGGTCCGGGGTTGCCAGAGGCGTGGCCCACGCCGTCGAAGCCGAAAGCGACAGGCGAGCGGCCCGACAAACAAATCCCGGCCGGGCGTGACCACCCGAACCGGGATCAAGACTTGAGGATCCGCTGCGACCTGAGCGGCGCTAACGCATCACCATCGAGACGACCATGGACAACACGATGAAGCTGACCGCCAGGTAGTTGGTGGCGGTGCCCAGCATCTCCTCGGTGCTCTTCTTGCCCTGGAAGACGCTCTGGGTACTCCCGCCCCCAAGCATCCCCCCAAGCCCTTCGTTCTTGCTGGACTGAGTCACCACCGCTGCAATCAGCCCAACACTCACCAGAAGGTACACCGCCATCAGGAGGTACTGGATGACACTCAACCCGGGGGCAGCCACTGGCGGCGGCGGGGCCGAAACCGCGGCGGGGGTCGCCTCGACGGGCACCCCCGTGGGAGCTTGAGCCAGGGTCGCCCACAGGCGAAGGCAGAAATCCAGATACATAATCTCCTCGAATCCTGGAGCTCAGGGCTCCTTCTGATCTGCAGCCCACCTCGACGCCGAGGCGGGAAAGCGCGAATCCTGGCCGGACCGCGCTGCGGCACGGCGCGAGAATCTACTGGAACTGGATGATCCGGGCGAAGCTCTCTGCCTTCAGGCTGGCCCCACCCACCAAGGCACCGTCGATCTCCCGACAGGCCATGAAGGCGTCGATGTTCTCCGGCTTGACGCTCCCTCCGTAGAGGAGGCGCACCTGTGCGGCGATCCTCTCTCCAAAGAGTTCGGCCAGGGTGGCGCGCAGCAGGCTCATGGTCCGGTTGGCCTCCTCGGGTGAGTCGGTCTTTCCGGTTCCGATGGCCCAGATCGGCTCGTAGGCCACCACCAGGCGTTCTCCCGAATCCAGCGCAAGGCCCTGGAGGGCCCCCCGCAACTGGCTGACCACCCGCTCCTGGGTGCGCCCCGCTTCGCGCTCTTCCAGGGTCTCTCCGACGCACAGGATCGGAACCAGCCCGTGGTTCTGTGCAGCCGTCACCTTCTGGGCGCAAGACGAGTCGGTCTCCCCGAACAGCGCGCGACGCTCCGAGTGGCCCACGATCACGAAATGACAGCCCACATCCCGCAGCATGGGAGCTGAGACCTCACCTGTGAAGGCACCGGAGTCCTTCCAGTAGAGGTCCTGACCTCCCAGGCGGATGGACGGTCTGGCGGCCAGAAGCGAGCCCACCTCGCTCAACAGGTGGAACGGGGGGCAGATCGCCGCCTCCCGATCGCGCAGATCGCCCACGCGGGCCAGGAGGTCTTCCACCATCACCCGAGCCTCGCGGCGGGTCATGTTCATCTTCCAGTTGGCTGCCAAGAGAGGGATGCGCACGAGAATCCTCCAAAGAGATATGTTAGCAGAAGTGTCAAGACATGGGGGACGTCGAGGGTTTGCGACGCAGGGCCGCCACCCCAGGCAGTTCCCGACCCTCGACGAATTCCAGCGAAGCTCCTCCGCCGGTGGAAACGTGGGTGATCCTGTCCGCCAGGCCCGCCTGCTCCAACGCAGCCACCGAGTCTCCCCCTCCGACCACGCTGCGCGCCTGCGAGTCGGCCACGGCCTGAGCCACGGCCCGGGTGCCGCAATCGAAAGGCTTCTTCTCGAAGACGCCCATCGGCCCGTTCCAGAACACGGTGCGCGAGGCCGACAGCTCATTGGCAAAGAGCTCGACCGTCCGCGGCCCGATGTCCAGACCCATCATGTCGGCGGGGATCTCCTCGACCGGGACGACGCGATGGGGCGCCCCCTCGGCGAACTCAGAGGCCACCACGACGTCCAGGGGGAGGAGCAGTTCGGTCCGGGTTCCACGGGCCTTGGCCTCGATGCGGCGAGGGACCTCGAGGTCCTCCTCGCACAACGAACGCCCGATCTCCAGGCCGCGCGCCTTCAGGAAGGGGAAGGCCATGCCACCCCCGATCAGGATGCGGTCGGCCTTTCCGATCAGGTTCTCCATGACGCCGATCTTGTCCCCGACCTTGGCCCCGCCCAGCAGGACGACGAAAGGAGCCTGGGGGGCCGAAACCAAGCCACCCAGCTCGGCCAGCTCCTTCTCCATCAGCAGCCCGGCTGCCGCGGGCAGGAACCCGGCCACCCCGGTGGTGGAGGCGTGGGCCCGGTGCGCCGAGCCGAAGGCATCGTTGACGAAGAAATCGCCCAGCCCGGCCAGCGCCCTGGCGAAGTCCGGATCGTTGTCGGTCTCGGCGGCGTGGAAGCGGACGTTCTCGAGAAGCAGGACCTGCCCGGGCTTCAAGCCCTGGGCCAGAGCCAGGACCTCGGGACCCACGCAATCCGAAGCCATCGCCACAGGCAGGCCGAGAAGCTCGGCCAGCCGGGCCGCCACGGGCTTCAAGGAATACCTGGCGTCCGGCTTCCCCTTGGGCCGTCCCAGATGGGACAGAAGGACCACCGCGGCCCCGTTCTCCAGAAGCCAGCGCAGGGTGGGCAGCGCGGCGCGGATTCGCGTGTCGTCCGTCACGCGCTCGCCATCCAGGGGCACGTTGAAATCCACGCGGACCAGCCCTCGCTTGCCACGCACGTCGAGGTCACCCAGGGTGAGATAATCCATCATCAAAGGCCTCCCATGAATCCAGAGACCGGAGGCCCGGCTTGCGCCGGGCCTCCGGAGCGCCGCCCGATCTCTAGACGGTGACGGTGAGCTTGCGGGTGGCCATGAAATGGCACAGGTCGGCAACCCGGTTGGAGTAGCCCCACTCGTTGTCATACCAGGTCACGATCTTCACGAGCTTCCCGGACACGTTGGTGCAGGGCAGGTCGACGATGCTCGAGCAAGGATTCATCTTGAAGTCCACCGAGACAAGCTCCTCGTCGGTGGCGTCCAGGATCCCCTTCATGGGGCCGGCAGCCGCCTGACGGAAGGCCTCGTTGATCTCCTCGACGGTGGTCTCACGCTTCACCAGGGCGACCATGTCGACCACGCTGACGGTCGGCGTGGGAACCCGCATGGCGTAACCGTCGAACTTGCCCTTCAACTCGGGAAGCACCAGGGCGACCGCCTTGGCGGCTCCGGTCGTGGTGGGAATCATCGACAGGGCGGCGGCGCGGGCCCGGCGCTTGTCCTCGTGGGGAAGATCCAGGATCTTCTGGTCGTTGGTGTAGGAGTGGATGGTCGTCATCAGGCAATTCTCGATGCCGACCAGGTCGTTGAGGATCTTGGCCGCCGGGGCCAGGCAGTTGGTGGTGCAGGAAGCGTTGGACAAGATGTGGTGCTTGGCCGGATCATACTCGTCGTGGTTCACGCCCAGCACCACGGTGAGGTCCTCGCCCTTGGAGGGAGCGGTGATGATCACCTTGCTGGCCCCGGCCTCCAGGTGCCAACCAGCCTTCTCGCGGTTTCGGAACAGGCCGGTGGACTCGACCACGTAGTCGATCTTCAGTTCCTTCCAGGGCAGCGCCTTGGGGTCGCGCTCCGCAAAAATCTTGATCGGGTGACCGTCGATGACGATCTCCTGGCCCTTGACCTCGACGGTCCCCGGGAAGGTACCGTAGTTGGAGTCGTACTTGAAGAGATGGGCCAACATCTCGGGGTTGGTCAGGTCATTGACGGCCACGAGCTCCATCTCCTCGCCATACTTCTCCATGAGAAGCTTGGCGACCTGACGGCCGATGCGGCCAAAGCCGTTGATTGCGATACGAGTGGGCATCTTCATTCCTCCTCGGAACTGGCTGAATCGCGAACCCCCGCCCGGGACTGCGCGATTTTACCCCGGCTGGTGCCGGGCAAAACAAGAATGCCTGTCAACCTGCCGGCAAGGGATCCCCCAGCGCCGCAGCCATCCGCTCGAGGACGGCGAGTTTCCGACCCACGGTCGCCCGCGTCAACGGGGGATTCAGGCGTTCCCCGATCTCGCGCAGCGACAGGTCCTGGTGCCGGAGGCGCAGGCGCGCTACTTCTGCAAGACCCCGCGGAAGTCCCTCCAGACGCCCTCGCGCCTCCAGAAGCCGCAGGCATCCCATCTGACGCACCGCTGCCCGCGTCACGCGCTCCAGGTTGGCCGCCTCGGCGTTGACCTTGCGACGCAGTTGATTGCGGGTCTCCTTGAGGGCCCGCACCTCCTCGAAGCGCAGTCGGGCACGGGTGGCGCCGACAATCGAGAGGGCCTGGGCCACGTCCTCGGCCCGCTTCAGGGAAACGACGAAGAGTCCCCGCCGCACCATCCGATGAGCCCCCAAGCCCTCGGCCCGCAGGCACTCTTCCAGGTCGTCCGCGTGCTCCGCTTGCCGCGAGGTCCACTCCATGTGGTAACCCGTCTGGGCGGGACACACCGAGCCGCTGGCGGCAAACCAGCCGGCCAGCCAGGTGCGCCGACAGCAGCGGACCTCGACTGGCGCCCCAGCCGTGAAGCAGGCGGTAGCCGGCACCCGAATCCGATAGAGATTGGAATGACCCAGGGCGCGCACCTCGCGACAGTCCCAAGCGACCTCGTGCCCCTCGCTTCTCAGCAACCTGAGCGCCAGACGGGCCAAGGCGGCGCTTCGCGAGTGCAGTTCAACCGCCCCCGAAACCAAGTGCTTGCCTCCCCCTGTCAGCAAGGCCCCCAAGAGGGCGCCCTGGCAACAGGTGCGCGTCGGAAGCCGATGGACGACCTCCTCCCGGGCCTGCCAGGAGAAAGTCTGGCCGGAGCGCAGGTTGCCGGCCCCCACGGTGCGGCTAGGCCTCTTCCAGCGGGTCGGTGTCCTGGGGGGTCAAGTCCTCGTCGGGGAGGCTTGCGACTGCAGGGTCGGCCTCAAGCCCCTCGACGCCCTCCTCCGGATCGACTTCGACCTCTTCGGCGACTTCCTCGTCCTCTTCAGGGATCACCCGCGCCATGGCCGTGACCTTGTCCTCGTCCGAAAGCTTGATGATCCGGACCCCCTGGGCCGTGCGACCGGTCTCTCGGATCTCGGCCACGGTGGTGCGGATCAGGGTTCCCTGGAAGGTCGAGACCATCAGTTCGTGCTCCGGCTCCACCACCCGAGCGGCCACGACGTCCCCGGTCTTCTCGGTGCGCATGACCGTACGGGTCCCAAAGCCACCACGGTTCTGGGTCCGATAGGAATCGACCGGGGTCCGCTTGCCGTACCCGTTCTCGGTGACCAGCAGGACCTGCGAGCCGTTGGAGGCCGAGTCCATGGACACGACCTCATCGCCATCCCGCAGAGCGATCCCGCGAACGCCGCGACTGACCCGGCCCATGACTCGCACCCTGGACTCGGGGAAGCGGATGGACATCCCGTGTCGCGTGACCAGGATCAACTCCTGACCTCCGGCCGAACCGGCCTCCGACCCCGCGGACTCGTCCCCGTCAAGCTCCATCTCCTCCGGCTCCCCCGCCTCGTCGGTCCCCAGGACCTCATCCGGCTCCGATTCCATCATTTCTGAATCAACCTCGGCACCGTCGCCGACGGCGGGCTCTCCGGGCGTGAGGATGACGCTGACCAGCTCGTCCCCCTCCTTGAGGACCAGCGCATTGAGCCCGCTGGTGCGGAGGTTCGCGTAGGCCTTCAGGGCCGTTCTCTTGACCATGCCCTCGCGGGTGGCGGTCACGATATATCCCCCCTCCTGAGGATGCCGGCCCGGAATCACGGCGGCGATCTTCTCCCCCTCCGCCAGGCTCAGAAGGTTGACCACCGCAGTCCCTCGGGCGCTGCGGCCGAACTCGGGGATCTGATGGACCTTCAGCTTGAAGACCCGAGCCTTGTTCGTGAAGAAGAGCAGCGTGCGGTGGGTGCTGGTCACGAAGAAGTGCTCCAGGAAGTCCTCCTCCTTGAGATCGGTTCCCGAGACGCCCCGTCCACCGCGCTTCTGGACCCGGTAGGTGTCGAAGGGCACGCGCTTGACGTAGCCGGAATGCGAAAGGGTGACCACCATCTGCTCGTCGGCGATCAGGTCTTCGATGTTGAAGTCGCCCCCCATGAAGGGTTCGATCTTCGTCCTGCGGTCATCCCCGAAGCGAGCCTGAATCTCCAGCAGCTCGGTCCGGATCACGCCGTCCAGCTTCTCGCGACTGGCCAGCAGACCCTCGAGGTACTCGATCCTGGCCAGAAGCTCCCGCTGCTCCTCCTCGAGCTTTTCGCGCTCCAGGCCGGTCAGGCGCTGCAGCCTCATGTCCAGGATGGCCTGGGCCTGGACCTGGCTGAATCCGAAGCGCTCCATCAAACCGGTCCGAGCGCTGTCGGCGTCGCGGGAGGCACGGATCAGGGCGATGATCTCGTCGATGTGGTCCAAGGCCTTCAGAAGGCCCGACACGATGTGCTCCCGCTTGCGGGCCTTGTCCAGCTCGTAGCGCGTCCTGCGGGTGACCACGTCCCGGCGGTGGTTGATGAAGTGCGCCAGGACCTCCTTGAGCGTCAGGACGCGCGGCACTCCATCGACCAGGGCCAGCAGGATCACTCCGAAGTTGGCCTGCAGGTCGGAGTGCTTGTAGAGCTGGTTCATCACGACGTCCGGAATGGCGTCGTTGCGCAGCTCGATCACGATCCGCATCCCCTTGCGGTTCGACTCGTCGCGCAGATCCGAGATCCCCTCGATCCGCTTCTCCTTGACCGCGTCCGCGATGCGCTCGACCAGGCGAGCCTTGTTGACCTGGTAGGGGATCTCGGTGACGATGATGGCCCGCTTGTCGCGCCGGATCTCCTCGACTTCCATGACGGCACGGGTGGTGATGCTGCCACGCCCCGTCGCGTAGGCGTCCCGGATCCCGTGCTGACCGAGGATCCTGCCTCCCGTGGGGAAGTCAGGGCCCGGGATGTACTGCATCAGCCTTTCGAGCGAGAGATCCTTGTCCTCCAGCAGGGCCAGGGTGCCGTCGACGACTTCCCGGAGGTTGTGGGGCGGAATCTTGGTGGCCATGCCCACGGCGATCCCATCCGAGCCGTTCACCAGGAGGTTCGGCAGCATGCACGGGAGCACTGCCGGCTCCTGCGTGGTGTTGTCGAAGTTGGGCCACCAGTCGACCGTGTCCTTGTCCAGGTCCCGCAGCATCTCCATCGCCGGGCGGGCCAGACGGGCCTCGGTGTAGCGCATATGGGCCGCCGAGTCGCCATCGACCGAGCCGAAGTTGCCGTGCCCCTGAACCAGCGGGTAGCGCAGGTTGAAGTCCTGGGCCATGCGCACCATGGCGTCATACACCGACGCGTCGCCGTGCGGGTGATAGCGCGCCAGCACGTTGCCCACCGTGGCCGCCGACTTCCTGAAGGGGCGATCGGGGGTGATGCTCTCCTCGTACATGGTGTACAGGATGCGGCGATGAACCGGTTTCAGGCCGTCGCGCACGTCCGGCAGGGCCCGCGAGACGATCACGCTCATCGCGTAGTCGACGTAGGCCTCCTTCATCTCGTCCTCGATGGGCCGGGGTACGATCTGGCGCTGGTCTTCGATGGCCATGGGTTCTCCTCGATTTGTCAGGGGGGGCGGACGCCGAACCTAGATGTCCAGGTTCTTCACGTCCCGGGCATACTGGATGATGAATTCCCGACGGGGTTCGACCTGGTCGCCCATCAGGATGGTGAAGATCCGGTCCGCCTCGACGGCGTCCTCATACTTCACCTGCCGCATGACGCGGTTCGCGGGATCCATGGTGGTGCTCCACAACTGCTCGGCGTCCATCTCGCCCAGGCCCTTGTAGCGTTGGATCGAGACGTTCTCGCCCATCTCCTCGAGCATGCGGTCGCGCTGCTCGTCGGAATAGACATACTCGATCCGCTTGCCCTTCTTCAGGCCGTAGAGGGGGGGCTGAGCGATATAGACGTGCCCTCCCTCGATCAGTTGGAGCATCTGCCGATAGAGAAAGGTCAACATCAGCGTTCGGATGTGGGCCCCGTCGACGTCGGCGTCAGTCATGATGACCAGCTTGTGATAGCGCAGCTTCTCCGCGTTGAAGTCCTCGCCGATACCGGTCCCCAGGGCAGTGATCAGGTTTCGGATCTCCGCATTGGCCAGCATCTTGTCCAGTCGGGCCTTCTCGACGTTGAGGATCTTCCCGCGCAAAGGCAAGATGGCCTGGAAGTGGCGATCCCGACCCATCTTGGCGGAACCGCCTGCAGAATCACCCTCGACGACGAAGAGCTCCGACTCGGACGGATCCCGGCTGGCGCAGTCGGCCAGCTTTCCGGGCAGCGCCGAGGATTCCAGGACTCCCTTGCGCCGAACCGTCTCTCGGGCCTTCTTGGCGGCCTCGCGAGCCCTCTGGGCAGACTGGCACTTCTCGACGATCACCTTGGCCGCGGAGGGGTTCTCCTCCAGGAAGGTCCCGTAGTATTCCGAGAAGACCTGCTCGACCGAGGTCCGGACCTCCGAGTTCAGAAGCGAGATCTTGGTCTGGCTTTCAAACTGCGGATCGGGAAGCTTGACCGAGATCACGGCGGTCAGACCTTCTCGGATGTCATCCCCGCTGAAGTTCTCGTCCTTCTCCTTGAGCAGGTTCCGGTTCCGGGAGAACTCGTTGGTCACCCGGGTCAGCGCTGCCCGGAACCCGGTCACGTGCGAACCGCCCTCGACCGTATTGATGTTGTTGGCAAAGGAATACACGTTCTCCTGGTAGGAGTCGTTGTACTGCAGGGCCACCTCGATCTCGATGTCTCCAACCAGACGGCTGACGTAGAAGGGGGCGTGAAGAGCCTGCTTGCTCTGCGCCAGGTGCTCGACGAACTGGACGATGCCACCCTCGTAGCAGAAGTGATGGGCCTTTCCGGTGGCCTCCTCGGAGATCTCGATGGTCAGGCCACGATTCAGGAAGGCCAGCTCGCGCAGGCGCTGGCTGAGCACCTCGAACGAGAACTCCAGACCTTCGGTGAAGATCTCCGGGTCGGGACTGAGGGTGACCCGGGTCCCCGTGCGTCCCTCCTCCCCCTCGTACTCCTCCAGAGGCCCCTCGATGCTTCCGCGCGAGAATCTCTGGACGTATCGCTTCCCATCCCGCCAGACCTCGACCTCGAGGTAGCGCGAAAGGGCATTGGTGACCGAGACCCCGACGCCATGCAGGCCGCCCGAGACCTTGTAGCCCTTGCCCTCAAACTTGCCGCCGGCATGCAGTTGGGTCATGACCACCTGGACGGTGGGGATCCCCTCGGTGGGGTGGATGCCGACCGGGATGCCCCGGCCATTGTCCACCACGCTGACCGAACCATCCCGATGCAGCCGAAGCTCGATCCGGTTGCAGGCCCCGGCCAGGGCCTCGTCCACCGCGTTGTCCACGACCTCAAAGACAATATGGTGCAAGCCGCGCGGGCCCGTGTCGGCGATATACATCCCGGGGCGTTTGCGAACGCCTTCCAGTCCCTTGAGGACCTGGATCTCGCTCTCTCCATAGGCTCCGGGCAGCGCTCGGCCTCCGTTTTCTGCGACCAGCAGATCCACCTCGGCGCTGGGCGCCAACTCTGTCGACCAGGTCTCCATCCGAAGCCTCCTAGAACTCTTCCTCGCGCCGCTGCCGGCGTGTCATCACCCGGTCCAGCACGAAACCAAAAAACGCCCCCAGGAACAGCCCGACTCCCCCACCCACCAGCGCCGCCAGGAACTCCATTCCCAAGGCCGGCGCACCGAGCGATTCGGCGTGCAGGCGGAAGGACCAATAACCGGCCAGACCACCCCCGACCACCCCCAGGGCCACGGGAACCAGGCAGCCGACCAGGCTGCGCTGCTCGCTGAAACTCTCTCTCAACATGCAGCCTCCGAGCCGCCTGGCGAGTACAGGTGCGGTGCGGAAGACCGCTTTGAACGGGCCCGAACTCACTGCCGAAGCCGCCTGAGATCTCTCCCGGCGGCTTCGGAAGGGGACCCGCTCTCGCCTATTCCCTAAACATCATGGGATTCGACGTTCCGGATCCGGGTCCTTCTCTCAGAGCCCCACAGGCTGCCTGCTGGTAGAGCGCCAACATCCGCGCTCCCATGGCCGACATCGAAAAGGCCTGAGCCTGAGCCAGCGCGCCTTCTGCCAGATGGGACCGAAGTACGCCGTCGGTGACCAACCGCAGCAGGGTCTCGGTGAAAGCCGAGAGGTCGCCGGGTTCAACCAGCAGACCGCTGCGTCCGGATGCGACGGCCTCGGTGCACCCCGAGGCCCGCACCGCCAGGACTGGGAGCCCGGCAGACTGGGCTTCCAACAGCACCAGCCCCTGGGTCTCGGTCTGCGAGGCAAACACGAACAGGGTGGAAGCCGCCAGGTAGTGCTTCAGGTCGCCCCGACCGCGATACCCCAGGAACACCGCGGCCTCTTGCAGGCCAAGTGCCTCCGCCCTCTGTTGGAGCTCCGGGCGATGTGGGCCGTCGCCAACCAGGAGCAGGCGCAACCTGGGATCGGTCTGTCGCGCGCGAGCCAGGACCTCCAACAGGAACTCCAGGGACTTCTCGCGCGCCAGGCGGCCCATGTACAGCAGAATCGGCTCATCCAAGCCGAGACCAAGCTCCTCTCGCGCGAAGCCCGGATCCCCGCCTTGGAAGCTCTCGACATCGACTCCGGTCGGAATCACCTGCAAGGGACGGCGCAGCCCCTGCTCCCGTTGACGTTGAGCGACCTGTTGACTGGGAGCCACCACCACCGACGAGGTATTCCAGAAGAAGCGACACAGCCCCACCGCAATTGGACGCAACACCTCTGGAGGCAACGGAACATAGTGGAGGTACTCTTCGAAGAGGGTGTGATGGGTGAAGACCCGCGGGCAGCCCAGGCGAGCAGCCACCAGCCAACCGATCGCACCGACGTTGAAAGGGGTGTGCAGATGGACCACGTCCGGCCCGAAGGCCAGGGCCTCTCGGACGTGCCTCAGCGGGATGGGAAGGCTGACCCTCTCCTCAGGATGAAGAGGGAACTGAACCGACGCGAAGCGCCGAACCCAGGGCTGGCTGTCTCGGTAACCCGGAACGGCCGGGGCGAAGAGTCGGACCTCATGTCCGGCCTGGGTCAGGGCCTGGAGCAGTAACTGAATTGACGTGGTCACCCCGTTGACGATCGGGTGATAGCAGTCGGCGAACATCGCGATCTTCATCGCCCAGTCTCCTTCAGGCTCAGGCCTCTTCCAGGCTTCCTGCGACGACCCGGAAGACCCCGGCGCAGTCCGACAGGTTGGGCGGAGGGGCTGTGGTGGTCATGAAGACCTGCCGGTATCCCCCAAGGATCTCCAAGAGTCGCTGCCCGCGTCCGACATCCAGTTCCGACAGGCAATCATCCAGCAGGACCAGGGCCGCTTCCTCCGCGCTCTCTCCCATGACGCGGGCCTCGGCCAGTCGGAGCGCCAGCGCGGCGCTGCGGTGCTGACCCTGCGAGCCATAACGCTGAAGGCTCCGCCCGTCCAGCAGAAGCTCCAGCTCATCGCGATGGGGGCCTGCCTGGGTGCTGCCTCGGGCCAAATCCTCCCGACGCCGCGCCCGCAGGGTCGACAGAAATGCCTCGGGTTCCGGAGGGGCGGCGGGTCGATAGGTCAGGCAGAGGTCGGTCTGACTGTCCGACAGGCGTCCAAAGATGCCCGAGACCGCCTCCTGCAACGAAAAGACCACATCCTGCCGTCGGGGCACCAGGATCGCACAGGCCGCTGCCAGTTGTTCGTCCCAGGGGGCCAGTTCCGCCGGGCTGGGAGCAGGCCGGCGGCGCAGCAACTCGTTGCGATGCCGCAGGACCGAGCCGTAGCGTGCCAGGGCAGCCAGGTAGAGAGGGGAGATCTTGCACAGCAGCAGATCCAGGAAGCGACGACGCCCCTGAGGCGCACCTTGTATCAAGCTGAGGTCCGCCGGGGTGAACAAAGCCATCGGCACCTCGCCCAGCAAGTCCGCAAGCCGCCGTAGCGGAGCCCCATTCCGCAGGATCCGCCGCTCCACCCCCCCTTCTCCGGCGCGAATCCAGTTGATCTCCAGCTCGCGCGTCGACCCCCGGTCCCGGCGAAAAAGCGCCCGCACGCGCGCCTCCGGGCGACCCCAACCAAGCACCTCCGCCTCCCGCGAGGCTCGAAAGCTGCGAGAAGTCCCCAGCAGATACAGCGCCTCCAGCAAGGCGGTCTTGCCCTGCGCGTTCTCCCCCACCAACAGGACCAGACCCGAAGGCAGGCGTAAGTCCAGCTCGCGGTAGTTGCGAAAATCCACAAGTTCCAGGTGTTCCAAGACCACGGTCCAGCCTTCGTGGCCGCCCCCGGCGACCCTCCGCTCACAGGCCACGGAGCGACCGATGTCGAAAACCCGCAAGCCATGTTCAAACGCCTTTCGGAGTCCCTGGGCAAGGCCGCCGCCTCCCTCCACGCCGACGAGGGCCTCCGGCGCGGCCGACTGCTGCTCTCATGGCTGACGGCCGTCGGACCTGGGCTGGCTCGCCAGGTGGCGCCTGCGGAAATTCGCGGCGACACTCTGGAGTTGGTCTGCTCCGGCCCCCTCTGGGCGCAAGAGGTCCTGCTGCGTCAGAAGGAGATCCTGGCCCGACTCAACCCTCTCCTGGAAGGTACGCCCCTACGCCGGCTGCGCTGTCGCCCAGGACGATTCCACCCGGTGGAACCTTCTCCGACCCCGACCCGCGAGGAACCGTATCCTTGGGAATCCGTCACCCTGGACCCGGGGGCACTGGAACGCATCGAGAAGGCTGTCGCAGAGGTCCAGGAACCGACCTTGGCAGAGCGCCTTCGCCAGCTTCTGGTCCAATTGGAGCGCCGCCGACAAGTGGCCTTCGCCCAGGGTGCGATCGCCTGCGGGGCCTGCGGGACCCCGACCCGTCGCTCCCCATGCCGAACCTGTCGGCGCGAGGCCCGCGCCCGACGGCGGCGCCGCATCGAGCAGCGCCTGGCACGGGAACCCTGGTTGACCGGCCCCGACCTGGCCGCCGAATTCCCCGACCTTCACCCGGCGGAGTTCCTCACCATCCGTACATCCCTGCGCAGTCGTCTGGAACAGGACATCTGGGCCATGATCCGAGCCTTGCCAGCGGGCTCTTCCCTTCCGGATGGCTTGAGGGCCCGCATGATCGAACTGGTCATGCTGAGCACAGGACTACCCGCCCATCGCCTGGACGCCCGACACGTCCGACACGCCCTGTGCCCGACGCTGGCTCGAGCCTACCTGGACGACCACGCCTGCGGCCCCTGGGACGGCAAGCCCGCCGCACGGCGCCCGAAGACTCGGACGTCCCCTGCCGCGCGGGACTACCAGGCGCGGAAACCCTCCCCTTCTGCCGAATCCTCGCCCTCTTCCGGGTCCAGGGGCTCCCATTTGAATCGGCGTTGGCCGGAGGGAGCGCCGGGCTGAGGCAAAAGGCCGGGCTGGAAGTCCTCGTCGCGCTGCGGGAGAAGCCCTGGTTGGAAGTCCTCTTCGCGCTGTGGGAGAAGCCCTGGTTGGAAGTCCTCTTCGGGCTGTGGGAGCAGCCCCGGTTGGAAGTCCTCCCAGTCCCGGCCCGACTCCGTCGGTGCTGCCGACGCCTGCAACGAGGAGGAACGCGATCGTTGGGACTCCACACCGGCGGGCTGCTGGTGTGCACCAATGCGGGGTCGGTGGCGTCGGATCAACGGCTCGGTCGGCTCGACGGCCTCTGGATCCGGCCCATCGAAGGTGCGGCTCGAAAGTGGGCTGAAGTCGTAGTCTTCTGGACTGAGGTCGAGATTCGCCTGCATCCTGCCCTCAGCCCAGGAACCCAGGAAAGGCAGTCGCAGAAACCGACCCGCCGAGGCCCTCCAGGCCGTGTACAGGAGAAACGAGAGATAGAAACCCAGGACCAGAAAGCCGCTGCTGAAGACCATCAGGCCGATGACCCCGGAGAACGCCGGGCTGCCTCCGGGAAGGACCTGGAGGATCAACCACATCAACCCGACCAGCAACCCTGCGCCCGCAACCGAAACCAGACCCAGGGCCAGCCCCTGAAGTGCATGAAAATGCACGAAGGGTTCCTGGCGCCGAGCTCCCAGCAGGACCATCGGAGGAACTATGGGCCAGAGAGGGTAGCAAAGGCCGGAGATCATCCGGTCCTCTTCGGAAAGAGGCGGAAGAATGTCCAAGCCTGGCCCTCCTCCCTCGTCCGAGTTCAGCCCCCCTGGCGGCTGTGGTTGGCCATCGAAGCAGGTGGTTCCTTCTGGACCAGGTAGGGTGCGGGGTCGACCTGACGCTCGCTCGCCAAAACCTCGTAGTGGACATGGGGGCCTGTTGAGACCCCGGTGCTTCCCACGTAGGCGATGGTCTGACCCTTCCGGACAAAGGCCCCTACCCCCTGCGCCAGGCTCGAGCAGTGCGCATAGAGGGTGGACAGACCATTTCCGTGGTCGACGGTGATTGCATACCCGTACCCCGAGAGCCAACCGCTCTGGATGACCCGGCCGGCTGCGGTCGCCACGATCGGCGTCCCGGAGGGAGCCGATATGTCGACCCCCGTATGCATCCGGCCATAACCGTAGACCGGATGGATGCGCCAGCCGAACCCAGAAGAGAGTGAACCACGACAAGGCCACAGGGACGGCGTGGCATTGAGCGCCGCCGCCTCGCGCTGACGCTGGACCCGCTTGCGGTAGTCCAGGGCCGCCGCCCGAAGTCGATTGAGGTCCGACTCACGGCCCTCCACCGCTGCCATCAGCTTTCGGTAGTTCATCTTCAGTCGCAGCGAATTGGAATGGCGACCCGAACGCGAACCCTTCAGCGTCCGTCGCGTGGTGCCGGCGCTGCCGACGACGCGACCGATCTGCGCCAGTTCCTGATCCTGACTCTGCAACCGCGACCGAAGCTGCTCGAATCGATCCTCGGCCAGGGCCAGCATCTGCTCCTTCTCTCTCTCCTTGAGGGCTAATGCGGCCCGGTACTGGCTGTTGGCCTTCTCGAGTTCCTGGATCTGGGCCTGGTAGCGCGAGGCTCCCCGATCCAACCAGACACTTGCCTGCCATCCCCCCAGCCCAAGCAGGACTGCCACCAGAACGAGAAATGTGGGCGTGATCCGAAGGCTGATCCCCCGGCCTCCGGCCATCACCTTCAAAACAAGACCCCGGTGGCGTCTGGTCTTGGCAATCCTCATCAGGCTGTCTTGCCTCCGGTCGACGTTCGAGTGTCCGACAGGTGTCGGACCTTGGGCAGGATGGCGCACGATTCAACGCCCATCAAAGCCGTCCCTGCAGCAGGAAGAGCGGCTCTGCATCCGATTCAGGCTGACGGACAGCAGCCCGATGCATGGTGGCCAGAATGTTAAAGGTTCACCACCTGTGGAAAACCTGTGCATTCTGTGGACAAACAAAAAAAGACCGGACTTGCGTCCGACCTCGTCCAGGCCGGCTCTGGGTGAGGCCGACTCTCGTGTTCGAAGCCCGGGGTATCCGCTTCACACCGGCGGTCCCGCTTACGGCTGCTCGCTTCCGCGCCTGACCGGGTTCACAGGCCTCCGATTGAGCGGAGCCCGAGCTTCGAACACGAGAGCCCTCCGATGTCACGCATCGGAAGCCCCAAGAAGACTTGGCGGAGAGGGAGGGATTCGAACCCTCGAGGCGAGTTTATAGCCCACCTACACGACTTCCAATCGTGCGCTTTCAACCAGGCTCAGCCACCTCTCCACGCAAAACCTGATGCAACAGCTTCTGGACCAACTGGCGGAGAGGGAGGGATTCGAACCCCCGAGGAAGGTAGTTAGCCCCCCTGCTCGATTTCGAGTCGAGTGCATTCAACCGGGCTCTGCCACCTCTCCATGTCCCCGTCCTGAAGACCACGACGATCTCGAAAAAAACGCTGCACCAGGGCCCGACACCGGCTTTCCAAAACCCCCCCGCGAACTTGGACCTGGTGGTCCATCCCGGGAAAGTCGACGAGGTTCAACCGACTCCCAGCGCAGCCTGCGCGGGGATTCGGGGTGCCAAAGACCAGGCGCCTGATCCTGGCCTGCAGAAGGGCTCCGGCGCACATCGGGCACGGCTCTACCGTCACGTAGAGATCCGCCCCCTCCAGGCGCCAATCCCCGACCCTGCGAGCTGCCCGCCGCAAGGCAAGCGTCTCTGCGTGGGCTAGCGGGTCCCTCCGCGACTCGCGCAGGTTCCATGCCCAGGCGAGTTTCTGCCCATCCCGCACCACCACGGCCCCCACCGGGATCTCTCCCAGGGCCCATGCTCTGCGAGCTGCTCGAAGCGCCTCGCGCATCCAGACTCGATCGTCCATCAGGTTCCATCTTCAATTTTCAGTTCCAGATTCCCCACCTCACCAAAAAAAACTACCAAAAACGAGGCCCTGGCCACGCAGAACGGTCGGTTGGGTCTGGCGCGCCGGGCAGGGATCGAACCTGCAACCTTCGGCTCCGGAGACCGACGCTCTATCCATTGAGCTACCGGCGCCCGCTTTGCCTCGAAAGGCACCCGCAGACCGACCGGCCTGCACAGCGGCCCCATCCTAACACAGTCGCCCTCTGCTTGACAAGACGGCTCAAGCTCGGATTTTGCGGCCCTGTCGACCGCCAGGTGGGGGCCGCCCGGACCGCCGACGCCGGGGGCCCCCACGCCGCGCTTCAGGCCGCGCCCACGGGCTCAGCGGACAGTTCCCTCAGGCGGACCGGCATGCAGACATAGTCAAAGGACGAGTCCTGCAACGGTCTGAGCACCGCGCTGTGACTCTCGTCCTGAAGGTCCAGTTGGACCTCCTCGGCATCCATGACCGACAGACAGTCCAGGACGAACTTGCCATTGAAGGCGATGGTCAATGGCCCACCGTCCAGCAGCGCCGAAATCTCCTCCCGCGCAGAACCCAGGTCCGGCGTATTGGCCGAAAGCGTCAGGCGATCCGGCTCGAACTCCATGCGCACCAGGTGCGGCGAATCCTTCTCCTGCGCGACGATGATCATGCGACGCAGCGCGTTGGCCAAAGCCTCACGCCCCAAGCGCGCGGTTCTCTGGAAGCTCTTGGGTATGACGCGGTTGAAATCCGGAAAAGTGCCTTCCAGGATCCGGCAATGGAACTGGATGCCAGGGACCCTGAAGAAGGCCTGCGAGTCCGCGAAGAGGACTTCCACCTCGTCCTCTCCGTCGCCGAAGACCTTGACCATCTCGTGCATGGCCCGCGCCGGAATGACGACCCGCGCCTCCCCTCCCCCGTCCTGCTCGAGCTCGCAGGCCATTCGGGCCAGCCGGCGGCCGTCGGTCGCCACCAGGGTGATCCGAGAGGACTCCAGGAGCGTCAAGATGCCGGTCATCACCGGTCGCGATTCATCGACCTCTGCAGCCGCGATGCCAACCCGAGCGACCATCGCCTTGAGGACCCTCCTGGGAACGCGCAGGGAGGAGGCGTGTTCGGGGACGGGCAGGGTCGGGTATTCCTCCGCAGGAAGCGTTGCCACTTCAAAACGTGCCCGCCCGCTGGTCACCTTCAGCGAACCCTCGCGCACGGTCTGCAGGGTCGTCGGACCCGCAGGCAAACGGCCGACGATATCCGCCAGAAGCCGGGCGGAGCACGTCGTGGCCCCTTCTGCGTGAACCCGGACGGGAATGGAAGTCTGCACGCCGACGTTGAGATCCGTTGCCGTGACGCGCAACTCATCGCCCTTGGCCTCCATGAGGATATGCCCCAGGATGGGCAGAGGGCTGCGTGAGCTGATGGCCCTTGAAACCTGGCTCAGGGCGTTTTCCAAAACGGTCTTTTCACAGTCCAGGTGCATGTCTGGGTCTCCGTTCTTCTTAATTAACCATGATCATCGTAGTCATAGGGTCTGTTGATGCTGGGGATAAGTGCTTGAATCTCTGTCAATGCGGGGTTCGTTGGGCGTCGTGACTTGGGGACATGTCCTGTATACGCGTTGGATGGTCATCCCCTTGTCCACTGCAGGGGTCGTGGTTGCGTCTATGTGGACCTTCGTCCACAGGATGTTGAATGATTTTCCACATCATTGTCCCCAGCCTGGGATCGCGCGACACACGTGGGATTGCCAGAAGTTGAAGGAACCGCGCCTGGGTCAGGGCGGTTCGTTCGGGGGTCGGAAGAGTGGCCGGTGTGTCAGTGCGCCGAATTCTTGAGCCGTTCCTTGAGGTTGGCGATGCTGGTCTTGAAGTAGTGATCGTCCAGGTTCCCCTCCACCTTGCGGTGGGCGTGCAGAACGGTGGTGTGGTCCTTGTGCCCGAAGTGGGCGCCGATTTCGGGATAGGAGGCGCTGGTCATCTCCTTGCAGAGGTACATGGCGATCTGCCGTGGACGGACGATCCGTTGGTCGCGACGTTTCCCGATCAACTCTTCATGGGTCATGCCGAAGTATTCGCAGACAACCTTCTTGATGCTGGGGACATCCAGGACCTTCAGATCGCTGTCCTTGAGGATTTCCTGAAGCGCTTCGGTCGCGTTGTGGACGGTCAGCGAGCGGCCGGTCAACGAACAGAAGGTGACCACGCGCGTCAAGGCGCCTTCCAGTTCCCGGATGTTGGAGTGGAACTTCTCGGCGATGAAGGTCAGGACATCCTGGCCGACCGGCATGGCGCTGAGCTCGGCCTTCTTTCGGAGGATGGCGACCCTGGTCTCCAGGTCGGGTGGTTGGATGTCTGCGATCATGCCCCATTCGAAGCGTGATCGGAGTCGATCCTGGAGCGTGGGCATCTGTTTTGGAGGCCTGTCGCTGGACATCACGATCTGTTTGTTGTTGGCGTGCAGCTCGTTGAAGGTGTGGAAGAATTCCTCCTGGGTGCGTTCCTTGTTGATCAGGAAATGGATGTCGTCGATCAGGAGGACATCCACGTTGCGGAACTTGCGACGAAACTCCTTCATCTGGGAATCGCCGATGGATTCGATCAGTTCGTTGGCAAACTGTTCTGCCGCGATGTACACGACGCGTTTCCGCCGATTTCGCGCCAGCACGACGTTTCCGATGGCATTCATCAGGTGGGTCTTGCCCAGTCCCACGCCGCCATAGATGAACAGGGGGTTGAAGGCCTTGGCAGGGCTGTCGGCCACGGCCTGTGCCGCTGCTGCTGCGAGGCTGTTGGAGTAGCCGCGGACGAAGGATTCAAAAGTCAAGTCGGGCCGCAGGGGCGTGCCACTGAAATCTGCGGGGAGAGGTGCACGCTCACCGAGGGGGGACTCGCTGGAGGTGGGAGCCTTGCGGGTCGCACGCGGTGCTGGCGTGGCCGAGTCCGGAGCCGGGTCCGTGGCCACGAACTCCAGCTCCAAGGTCTCCCTGCCCATGATCTCCCGGAGGATGGTGTCCAAGCGAGCCTTGTGGTCGGACCTGGTCAGGAAGTCCCTCTGGAATGGGGGAAGTCCGACTTGAAATCGGGGTCCTTCCAGCGAAAGGGGCTGGGCGTCATTCAGCATGCACCGGACCGGGGCGTCGACGCAGCTCAAGCAGCGAGTCCAGATCTCGTGGAGATCAGGTTCGCCAACAAGGGCGGGGTCTGACATCGGGTTCCTCCTTCTTCAGTCCAAAAACCGAGGTCTTCCCAGCCTGGATCCAGGCAAAAGGATGGCGTGGTCGGAGGTCCTGAGCCTCCTGGCGTCCTTTGAGAGCCCCTGGTGGAATTGGAACAGTACCGTGTAGTCGAGATCGCCGGTCTTGTGTGTCTGTCGCGGCGGTCTGGTGGTCAGGCGCCTCCCGGTCCCCCAAGAGCACCATCCGGGTTCGGGTCGGAGTCTGCAGGTTGTTCTGGCAGACGGCGGTCGAAGCGGCTGGGCAGTTCGGGGGTATTCCGTGATCGGAGCCCTCGCAGTCGGGGCCGGGTTTCGGATTTTCGCGAGGGCCTTCCTTCCGAAACTCCATCGAATCGTCGTCCACATGTCCACAGATCGCCTCCGCAGGTTGTGGATAAGTGCGTAAAGTCCCCGGATTCTGGCGGGAAAATCCGTGACAGACATGGTCGGTCATCGGAGGCTTGTCCACAGCGTCCACAGGGTTATCCACACCGACCTGGTCGGACATGGGGAGACGCCGGGTCATATGTCACGGGGTTCCTGGGGCTGGGAACTGCGATTCTTGTTGGGAAAGGCGCCCACCCGGGGCCCGCCAGGTCGATCGGTCCGACTTTTGTTCAGTTCGTCGGACGCATCGCTCGCGGGTCGTGAGCCACCTGTCCGGGGCGACATCCCCCTTCGACGGGACGGCACGGCTCGGAAGCAAAGCGGATCAGGTTCGGACGCTCTGGGCTTCGTCGGGTCGGACCCGGCACCAAGAAGGATGCGCCCGAATCCGCCACCTGTCCCGGCATTCGGCGGTCGGACCATTGAGACTCGCCCCCACCCTGGGTTTGGGTGGGAAGGGCCCGTCTGCCTCGTCAGGTGCACCTCTGCGGTGCTCACGTCGTTTCCAACTACGCTCCGCTCCTCAGAGCGCACGCCTTCCTTGCATCCAGACCCGCCTCGGCGCCCTCGGTTCGCACGCCAGACGGCGGATTCTGGATGCGAAACCCATGTTGACAGGGTTTTCGCGGGCGCCTATACTCGCTTGGCTGCGAGAGCAAGCGCGGTTGAGCTTTTTGTTCTCATTCCGGCCAGGGAGGATACGCGACCTGGCAGGAGACATCTGGAGGAACCTTTCATGAAGCGGACCTATCAGCCCAAGCGTCTGCGCCGGAAGCGCAACCACGGGTTTTTTGCGCGGATGTCCAGCCCGGGCGGGCGCGGAGTCCTGGCGCGTCGCCGTCGGAAGGGGCGCAAGCGTCTTTCCGCTTAGCGTTGGCCGCTGATCGCCTTGAGGACCCTCACGAAACCCAGGGACTTCGATCGGGTCTTTCGTCAGGGGCGGTCGGTTGCAGCACAGCACCTGGTTCTGTATTGCCTCAAGCGCCCACGGCCCGGGGGCCGTGTCGCGTTCTGTGTCAGCAAGAAGCTGGGCTCGGCGGTGGTTCGCAACCGCGTCCGACGTCGATTGCGAGAGGTCTATCGCCTGAACCAGGAGAAGCTTGCGACGCGATGGGACGTGATACTGCTGGCCCGTCCTGCGGCCCTGGGTGCGTCGTTCCAGGACCTGGAGAAGGCGTTTCTCAGTCTGGCGGAACGGGCCAACCTGATTCGGGAGGTCGCCACCCCGGCTTGTTCAGTCGGGGAGCGGTCCTCCTGATTACGATGTACCAGGCGGTGTCGCGTTACACCCCGGCGGTCTGCCGGTTCACGCCGACGTGTTCGGAATATGCCCGACAGGCCATCCTGCGCCACGGATTCTTCAGGGGCGGATGGATGGCAGCGTGCCGTCTGGGTCGGTGCCACCCGTTTCATCCTGGGGGTCACGATCCTGTCCCCTGACGGTTCCGGAGAGGAAGTTCCTGAATGTTGGACGCCCTGGCGCATGTGATGATTACGGTCCTCCGCAGCCTGGAGGCATTGACCCATTCTTATGGCCTGGCGATCGTCTTGTTTGCGGTCTTGATGAAGCTGGTCCTGTATTATCCGACCAAGCAGCAGTATCAGGCGATGGCGGACATGCAGCGCATCCAGCCCGAGCTTCAGAAGATCCAGGAGCAGTATAAGTCGGACCCCCAGCTTTCCCAACAGAAGCAGATGGAGATGATGCGGCAGCACAACGTCAACCCGATGGCGGGTTGCCTGCCGATGTTGATCCAGATGCCGATCCTCTTCGCGATCTGGCGTGCCATCATGATGGATCAGCATCTCTTCGAGAACGCGTACTTCATGTGGATCCACCCGGGACCCCTGCAGGCCCTTTTCCCGGACTATCTGGCATCAAGTCTGGCGGGCCGGGATCTGCCGATGATCCTGTTCTACGGGTTGACCATGTACCTGTCGCAGCGGTTGACGCCAACCCAGTCCAGTCAGCCCAATCAGCAGAAGCAGTTGGCTGTGTGGATGACCGTGCTGTTCTCGTGGATGATGTGGACCTACAACTGGCCTTGCGCCCTGATCCTCTATTGGAGCGTCTTCTCGCTCCTGACGATCGTGCAGCAGTCGATGATTTTGCGGACCCCACAGGCGGCGGTGACCGCGTAGTTGGAGTCCGCTCGGGAGGAAGACATCATGCCTGAATCCGTGGAGCCCCGCGAAGAAGAGTTTGCGGATGGTCCCGAGGAAGAGTTGGAAGACGATTTCGACGGAGATTCGGAAGAGGACTTCGAGGAGGATCTCGAGGAGGACTCGGATGACGACCTGGAAGAGGATCTCGAAGACGAGCTGACGCCCGGAGAGCAGGCGGGGACGGCAGAGGCCTGGGACGAGGCGGAGGAAGCCGATGACCCCGTGGCGGACCTGCTGTACGAGGTCGTCACGAGGATGGGGTTCCAGGACGTCGAGATCGAATGGGAGGAGCGGGAGGATCACGTCCGCTACTTCGTCGAGGGGGCCGAGCTCGGGGCATTGATCGGCCGGCATGGGAGCACGCTGGAAGCGTTGCAGTATCTGGTGGGCGTCATCAACTCACGGCGCGGTCTGGTCGAGCACAAGATCATCGTCGACATCGAGGGATACCGCGAGCGGCGCGAGTCTCGACTGCGGCGTCTGGCTCAGAGGACGGCCAACGAGGCCCTGCGGGAGGGTCAGGAGATCGCTCTGGAGCCGATGTCGGCGGGTGATCGGCGGGTGATCCATCTGGCGTTGTCGACAAACGCGTCCGTGACCACCTTCTCGGAGGGGGACGATCCCGACCGATGCGTGATCGTGGCTCCCCGTCGGGACCGCCGTTGAGAGCTTGACTGCTTCGTTGGGTTCTGGCGACGAGACGATTGTCGCGGTGGCCACGCCTCCCGGGGAGGGAGGGGTGGCCATTGTTCGTTTGAGTGGTCCACGGTCCGAGGCAATCCTGGCGCAGGTGGTGCGGCGTCCGCGGCCCGAAGAGCTGTGGGAGTCCCACCGACTCTACGCTGGTCGGGCATATTCCGCCACCGATCACCTTCTGGATGAGGTCCTGGCGGTCCTGATGAGGGGGCCGCGCTCCTACACCCGCGAAGATGTTGCGGAGATCCACTGCCACGGGGGCCTGGTCGTACCTGGACTGCTTCTCGACTCTTGCGTGTCGCGGGGGGCACGCCTGGCCAGGCCCGGGGAGTTCACCCTGAGGGCCTTTCTCTCGGGCAGGATCGACCTGGGGCAGGCGGAGTCGGTGCTGGCCTTGATCCAGGCCGGTTCGGCCGGGGAAGCCCGGCTGGCGGCCGAAGGGCTCCAGGGGGCCCTGTCCAGGCGGGTGGCCGCGCTTCGCCGGGATCTTCTGGAGTGGATGGCGTTCTGGGAAGCCGAGTTCGACTTCGGGGACGAGGTTCCGGGATTGAGCGCGCGGCAGGTCGCGGATCGCCTGAAGAGGGCCCGCGAGGCGCTTGTCGGGCTGCTGGCCGAGGCCCAGGAGGGAAGAAATCGTGGGGAAGGCTTCCTGACCCTGCTGGTTGGACCCCCCAATGCCGGGAAGTCGACGCTTTGGAATCTGCTGTTGGGTGAGGAGCGGGCGTTGGTGACGCCGTATCCCGGCACGACCCGGGATCTCCTGGAGCAGCCTTTGCGCTTTGGAGGCCATTGTTTCCGTCTGGTCGACTCCGCGGGTCTGCGCCCGGGTGGTGGTCCGGTCGAGCAGATGGGGATGGACCGGTGCCGGCATGCCGTGGACCAGGCGGAGATGCTCGTTGTCGTCCTGGATTCCAGCCTGCCGTGGCCCGAGGGTCTGGAGTTCCTCTCCGAGGCCTCCCGGGGCGTGCCCACCGTGGTGATCCTGAACAAGCGGGATCTGCCTGAGCGACTGGGTATCCGGGAAGTGGAGGACCGGCTCGATAGTCTTGCGGTGGTTCCGACCTGCCTGTTGCGCCCGGAGGAGGCGGTCGGTGTCCGGGCAGCCCTTCAAGAGGCTGCGAAACGCGCGGGCGCGGGTCGGGCGGCCGGCGCCCTATCGGTGAACCGCAGGCAGTGGCAGGCTCTGGCTCGCGCGAAGGAGCACCTCGAGACCCTGGAATTCGGTCTGCAAGACGGGATGCCCTGGGACTGTCTGGCTGTGGACTTGAGGATGGCGGTATCGGCGCTGGGGGAGATCACGGGGGAGAATGTCACAGATGAGGTCCTTGAGCAGGTCTTCTCCTCTTTCTGTCTGGGCAAGTAGGGGCGCCTGGGCGCGGCGGGCCGCACGGCTTCAACGAGAGGGATGTTTCACGTGAAACATGTGGTTGCAGATGATCTCGGCTGACGTGGTGGTGGTGGGGGGAGGACACGCAGGGTGCGAGGCGGCCTTGGCGGCGGCGCGTCTGGGTTGCCGTGTCCTGTTGATGACGCCCAATCCCTCGCAGGTCGCGCGACTTCCCTGCAACCCTTCGATCGGAGGCCCCGGCAAGGCCCACCTGGTGCGCGAGATCGATGCCCTGGGGGGCGAGATGGCGCGTGCCATCGACGCCACCCAGATCCACATCCGGAACCTGAACACCGGCAAGGGGCCGGCGGTCCAGGCCTTGCGGGCGCAGGCAGACAGCCCGGTCTACTCCAGTCGGCTGCTCACGGCCTTGTCGGCCCAGCCCGGGCTGGAGGTCCTGGCGGATCTGGTGGAGAGGGTGGAGCTTCTTCCAGGAGGCGTGTGGTGGTTGGGTTGTCGGTCGGGTCGGGTTCTTCGGGCGGGGGCCTGCGTTCTGGCCACCGGGACTTTCCTGGGAGGGACGCTGTACATGGGGCCGCTGAGAGTGCCGGGAGGCCGCTCCGGGGAGCCGCCTGCCGACGCTTTGAGCCGTTCGCTGAGGGCCCTCGGCTTGAGGGTCGGCCGTCTGAAGACCGGGACCTGTCCACGGATTCACCGGGACTCGATCGACTTTCGGAGTCTGGATGTCCTGCCCAACAGTCGTGAAGGTCTGGCCTTCTCCGACCTCTCTCCGCTTCAGGTTCCCCTCCGGTCCGTGGACTGCCATCTGACGCGGACCACCAGCGAAACTCGGGCGGTGGTGCTGAACAATCTGGATCGGTCGCCCCTGTTTGGTGGGCTCATCTCCGGAGCGGGTCCCCGCTACTGTCCCTCGCTGGAGGACAAGTTCGTCCGCTTTCCCGATCGGGAGACGCATCTGGTGTTCCTGGAGCCGGAGGGTCTGCAAACCCCGGAGGTCTATCTGCAAGGGGTCTCGACGAGCATGCCCTTGGACGTGCAGGTGGCGATGGTGCGCAGCCTTCCAGGTCTGCGCCGGGCGCGTCTGCTGCGCCCAGGATATGCCGTGGAATACGATTTCGTCGACCCGATGCAACTCGAGCGCAGTCTCCAGGTGCGAGGCCTGCCCGGTTTGTTTCTGGCGGGCCAGATCAACGGGACTTCGGGGTATGAGGAGGCCGCCGCGCAAGGGGTGCTGGCGGGTCTCAACGCGGCTCATCACGTGGGTGGCCTGGATCTCGTCCTTCTGGAGCGGGACCAGGCCTAC
>Ga0334888_1000457_pt1 | contig 65141 bp, 53 predicted proteins | sample GraSluR1_MG_FD_207227 | JGI IMG/M metagenome (GOLD analysis project Ga0334888, IMG submission 207227) | Sludge microbial communities from methane-producing bioreactor in Wageningen University, Netherlands - Granular Sludge_3_08-R1 | ecosystem: Engineered > Bioreactor > Anaerobic > Unclassified ... | reverse complement strand
TCGAGGCGCTGCCAGACGAACGGGGGGATTCGACCGTTGTAGACGGGGGCAGCCAGCACGAGCAGGTCGCTTTCCCCGCAGGGGCCGTCGAGTGTCTCCTTCGCGCCCAGGTCCACGGTCTGGGTCCGGCAGGGCAGGGCGCCCGCGAAGGCCCTCGCGTATCTGGCGGTGGTTCCAGTGCCGCTGAAGTATAGGACGAAAGCCCTGTCGATCTCCATCTGCTTGCTCCTCGCCGAAAGCCCTGCCTTCCGGAATGCCGATTTCTGCGGCCTGCCGGGAGGCAGTCGTCCGGCACGCTGGTCCAGCCGTTCGGCGGCATCGCGAGCCGGGTTGCTCGAGTCTTTCACGGAACAGCCTGGCGCAGATGCACAGTTGACTGCCATCGCGTCGGTTTTCCTCGAAGGCCCGAACGGCATCCCTCGGGTCGACGAGGCCGACGTTTTCGGCTCGAATCGGTGGAGGCCCTCCTGGGCGCCGCAGGACGGGCGGTCCTGCGCGACGCCCACACAGGACAGGTGGCAGGCTTCCCGGGCCAGACCCTGGCCGGTCTGGCGGGCCTGGCGGCCGGCTGCTCGGCCCGGACCGGCCTGGCCCTGACCTGGCGCCGCTACCGGTGCTGGCGCCACCGTCCGCAGCGGGAGTGCCCGGAAGACTGAGGGTGGGCGGCGCTCCCGGGGCACGGGTTGGCCTGGTGCTCGCCGGCGGGTCGCGGGTGAACGAACAGACTCCGGTCGGCGGGGTCACCGACTCCAAGCCTGAGGCCACCACCTTCTACGAGGCCTTCGGGTTCGTCCCGCTGGAGGGGGTGAGCGAAGGGACCCTGCACGGGGATCCGACTCCCATGTTCCTTCCGGGAAGAACGAGCCACCGCTCGCTGGACTTCAGATCGCGAGCCCGGAGGCTGACACGGCGCGCGCCCGTCGCAGCAGGACGAGATCCACATGGGGACCAGAGAGGTCGAGCCTGGTCCCTCAGCGCCCCCGCCCCGGTTCCTCCCGCGAGCAGCACGGCGGCGGCGGATTCAGCCGCAGCAGGGTCTGGTTGACGTCCTTCGGAATTGGGTTCACAATAGGTGTACACCAGGAGGATTCCGTGGAACCTCTGCCCATCCGAGAAGCGCGCAGGCGCTTCGGCGAGCTTGTCGATGCTGCCGAGCACGGGGAGACCGTGGTGATCACCCGGCGCGGCAGGCGCGTGGCCCAGCTCGTGCCGGTGACCGACAGGCCCTCGCCGCTGCCGGACCTGGACGAGTTCCGCGCCACTCTCCAGGCGGAAGGCCTTCCCCTATCCCAGGTGGTGGTCCAGCAGCGGGAAGCGGAGCGATCCTGATGGCCTACCTGGACACGAGCCTCCTGGCCGCCTACTACTGCCCCGAGCCTCTCAGCGAGGCCGCCCAGAGGGTGGTCATGGAGACTCCCGAGCCCACCGTGAGCCGGTTGGTCGAGGTGGAGCTCTACTCCGCCGTGGCCATGAAGGTCCGGATGGGAGGCCTCGACACCAGGTCGGCAGGCCGGATCACCTCCCTGTTCCAGGCCCACCTCGCCGGAGGGTCCTATCACGTGGTGCCCCTCGACGCCCGCGAGTTCGCCGTGGCCCGGGACTGGCTGGGGCGCTTCGATACCCCTTTGCGGACCCTGGATGCCCTCCACCTGGCCGCGGCCTTCGCCAACAACCTCCCCCTCCTCACCGCCGACCGGAACCTGGCCAAGGCGGCTGCCCTATTGGGAGTCGACCACGGCCTGATCGGGTAGGAGGGGGCCGCCGACGGTGGCCTCTGTCCAGGAGCCAGGTCGGCGAGGTTGAGATCGGATCCGTCGGCGAAGTCGTGTCGGGTCACGGTGCACCTCCCAGGAGTGGTCTGGTCCCATATTCCCGCGGGGGCCGTGCCGCGAACTGGCCCCCCGACTCGAGGCCCTGGCCGCCAAGAACGGAATGGTCGTGCTGAAGGTGGACATCCGCGAGTGGGGTTCTCCCGTGGCCAACCAGTTCAACATTCGGTCGATCCCCCACCTGATGATCTACGACAAGTCCGGCAAGAAGATCACTGAAGGCCAAGGCGCCAAGGATTACCTGCACAAGCTCTGAGCCAAGGCGGGGGGGACTTCCAGGCCAGGTCTGAGGGAGGGGGGGGCGAAGTGCGGGCTTCATGAAGCCTGGACTGTACGAGACCCTGGTCACCTGCGGCCTGGCCCAGCGCTTGGAGATGCTTCCGCCGACCCTGAAGCCTCATCTGCGGCCCGTGGAGTCCGCGGAGGCGCCCCGGGTCCTGACCCAGCACCTGGCGCAGGTCCTGCAGCGAGCGCTGACCTCCCTGAAAGGGGACTCGGGTGGCCTGGAGGTGGTCAACCAACTCCTGCTGGCGCTCATCCAGAGGGTCCAGCAAGGGGCCGTCGAGCCCCAGGACTTGGTGGCGGGCGAGTTGCGTGAGCTGCTGGCCGTGGTCGAGGCGGGAGGGGTGCCGACGGCACAGTCACCCGAACGCCCGGCGGTTCCTATGTCCTGTACGGACCTTTTGGTGAATGCCAGAGGCGAGCATCGAGTTGGAGCCGAGATCCTCAAAGAGTTGCGCTCGGCGGATCGGGTGGACCTGCTGTGCTCCTTTCTCAAGTGGAGTGGTTTCCGTCTGGTGAGGGAGGGGCTGGAGGACCTGCTGGCGCGGCGCGGCCGCTTGCGCGTGCTCACGACCTGCTACATGGGGGCCACCGAGGTCCGGGTCCTGGATGCTTTGGCAAAGCTGGGCGAGGTCCGGGTCTCGTATGACGCCCGGCGGACTCGCTTGCACGCCAAAGCTTGGCTCTTCCACCGGGAGAGCGGCTTCTCGACGGCCTATATCGGAAGCTCGAACCTGTCTTCTGCCGCGCTCGTCGATGGGCTGGAGTGGAATGTTCGGATTTCGCAGGTCGAGAATCCACGAGTTCTTGACAAGTTCCAGGGGACGTTCGAGAGCTACTGGGAAGATGGGGAATTCGAACCTTACGAGCCTGAGCGAGACCGGAAGCGTTTCATCTCTGCCTCCAGGCGAGAGCAATTCGGTGAGGGTCAAGAGGCTCCACTGTACACCCTCCAGGTACGTCCGTATCCTTTTCAAGAGGAGATTTTGGAGCGGCTAGAGGCGGAACGGCAACTGCACGGCCGATGGAGGAACTTGGTGGTCGCGGCCACTGGCACAGGGAAGACCGTCGTGGCGGCCCTCGACTATCAGCGGATCCGGCAGGACCGGGGCGAGGCGCGTCTTCTCTTCGTGGCGCATCGCGACGAGATCCTGAGTCAGAGCCTGGCAACCTTCCGGGCCGTGTTGCGCGAGGGAAGTTTTGGTGAGAAGTGGACCGGTCTGGAGACGCCGACCCAGCAAGACCACCTCTTCGCCTCCGTCCAGAAGCTCTCTCGAGTGGACCTGGAGTTGTTGGACCCGGCCAGGTTTGATGTCTTGATCCTGGATGAGTTCCACCACGCGGAAGCCCCCACCTACACGCGGGTTCTCGAGCATTTTCGGCCGCGCCTCCTACTGGGCCTAACGGCAACTCCCGAACGTTCCGATGGGCGCAGCATCCTGGAGTGGTTTGACGGGCACGTGGCGGCCGAACTGCGGGTCTGGGATGCCCTGGAACGCGGTCTCTTGGCGCCCTTCCAATACTTCGGGGTTCACGACAACACGGATCTCAAGTCGTTGACCTGGCGCCGAGGATACGACATGGCGGAACTTGAGGGGGTGTATACGGGAAATCATGTCCGGGCTGCATTGGTGCTTCAGCAGTTGCGCCATCTTGTTCCTGAGCCAGCCAAGATGCGAGCCCTGGGCTTCTGCGCCGGAGTCGGCCACGCACGTTTCATGGCTTCCGAGTTCGGCAAGGCGGGCCTCCAAGCCGAAGTCGTTGTCGGGGAGACCCCCGTCGAGCAACGCCGGGAGGCGCTTCGGGCGTTGCGGACCGGGAGGGTGCAGGTCCTCTTCACGGTGGATGTCTTCAACGAAGGGGTGGACCTGCCCGAGGTGGATACGGTCTTGCTCTTGCGCCCCACCCAGAGTGCGACGATCTTCATACAGCAGATCGGGCGCGGTTTGCGCCGCTCGGAGGGCAAGACCTGCCTCACGGTCCTGGACTTCATCGGCCTGGCGCGCAAGGAGTTTCGCTTCGACCAGGTCTATCGCTCCCTATTGGGTGGAACCCGGCGTGAGTTGGCGTGGCAGGTGGCCGAGGGTTTCCCTCGACTCCCGTCGGGATGCGCGATGCGCCTGGATCGGGTGGCCACTCAGGTGGTCCTGGAGAATCTTCGGCGCAACCTGGGCGCCAGTCGTCCCTTCTTGCGCCAGGAACTCCGCGCCGTTGGTCCAGAGGCAACCTTGGAGCAATTCCTGGACCGTTCCGGGATCGAGTTGGAGGAGCTCTATCGAGGGAGCCTCCCTGGTTGGCTTTCCCTACGCCGCGAGGTGGGCTTCGAGCCGTCAGGACCGGACAGGCCGGAGGAACGCTCGCTGCTAAAGGCCGTCGCCCGGATGATTCACCTGGATTGTGTCGATCAGATTCGTGCCTATCAGGAGTTTGTCAACACCGGATTGCTCCCCCCGGGCCGTTGGGCTGAGATGCTCCGCTTCAGTTTGTGCCAAGGGGCGGAAGCTGCCTCTGTCTTTCAGACCATCGCCGAACTGCCGGCGGTTCGGCAGGAACTCCGCGAGTTGTTGACCGTGCTTCTGAACCGGATTCACCGCAGAAGCCACTCCCTCCCCGAGCATCCTGAGGTTCCGCTGGCGGTGCATTGCCACTACTCGCTGGACGAGATCCTGGCAGCCTTCGGCGTCCTCACCCTGGACCGTCCCCATCGCCTACGCGAGGGGGTTCACTTCCACAAGCCCAGTGGCTGCGACCTCTTCTTCATCACGGTCCAGAAGAATGAGCGGGACTACAGCCCGAGCACCCTCTATCGCGACTTCGCCCTGTCCCCGCATCTCTTCCATTGGGAGTCTCAGAGCAGGACGCGGGAAGACTCTGTGGATGGTCGGCGTTACCAAACCCATCGCCCGGGCGGCACCCACGCCCTTCTGTTCGTGCGCGAGCGCCGCAAGGACGAGCGTGGCCTGACCAGTCCCTATCTGTTCCTGGGGCCGGCGACCTATGAGTCCCACCAGGGCGAGCGGCCCATGGCCATCACGTGGCTTCTCAAGCACACGATCCCCGCCGAGTTCTTCCGGGTCTTGTCCATGGCCTCTTGACGGTGGGGCCCCTCACCCCCGGCGTGCCCACCTCGAACGAATGGGATCTTGTGCGCCGGCCTCCCGGTGATGCCTCACTGTTGACCACGCACGTGGGCCTTGGGCTCTCTGGGGTTGCGCGGATTGTTAAACTTTTGTGATGGGGCGTCCTCGGGGGCGAAAGGGGCGGAAAGGAGATCGGCTTGAAACACGCCCGCCAGGGGCCCTGGAAGGGCCTGTGGCGGGCTGCTCGCGACCCGGACGAGATTTGTCTCGACGAGGTCTACGAAAAGGCCTCAAATCATCGCCTATGAATCGCTCAAAGCCCTGGGGCGCAGGGGATTGCGCGATCGGCAAATTGGACCTGGCCAGGCCTTCCGCGGTAGAATGAGGTATGGAGATCCCGGCGTTCCCGGCCAATCCCAGCCTCGGTCCTGAGGTCCTCGCGTTGCTGGAGGATTGGCCTCGAGGGATTCGGCCTTCGCGGGCCCGGCAGGCTGCCTTGTTGGAGGAGGCCCTGGTCGAACTGGAGCGTTTCGGTCCCCTGCTCGAGGTGCGTCTGGGGCAGGTGCTCGCACCCCTGGTCCGGGGAGGGCACAAGCACCTGGGCTACGTCACGCCGGCGGTCTTCTGTCGCGAAGAGCTGGGAATCTCGGGGACCGCTGCCTGGGATGCGGTGCACCTGGCGGAGGGGCTCGGGAAACGGCCGATCCTGCGGCAGGCCTTCCTGGAGGGCAGGCTTCCCCGGACGCACGCCTTGGAACTGCTGCGCCTGGATTCCCAGGAGGATGCGGCCTGGGTGGCTCGGGCCGCTGCCATGTCGGTGCAGGAATTGCGCCGGGCCTGCAAGCCCCTGCGCTCGTCCTCGGCTTCTGAAGACAAGGAGACATCCCGGGTTCGGACCTTCGACCTGGAGGCCGAGCCCTACGCCACCTGGCTGGCCGCGGTCGAGCTGGCCCGGCGCCGCGAGGGCCGGGACCTGGGCCCGGCCAACGTCCTGGAGCAGATCCTGGCCGAGTTCGCGGCGGCCCGGCCGCTGGACGTCCCTTCTCCCTTCCAGCGGGATCCTCGCTGGGGCACCACGGTGCCTGCCGCGGCCTCGGACCTGGACAGCGAGGTCGCCGCCCCGATTGCGCTTCCCCTCCAGTGCGACCCTCGGTGGAACGTCACGGTGTCTGCCGCAGCGCTGGCCGCGGGCAGTGAGGACGCCGGCCTGCCTCTGCCTTCCTTCCAGCGTGATCCGCGCTGGCCGATCACGCCGCCGGCGGTGTCCCCTGACGCGGGCGGGGACCAGGCTGGATCGGTCGGCGAGGCGCCCCAAGCCGCCGGCGAGGGCGCCCGGCCGAGCGGCGAGGCGTCCGACCCGGGTGGCACGGAAGCCGGTTCATGCCTGGCGAAGCCCGAACCTGGAGGTGAAGAAGCCCTTCCGCCCCCCGAACTCCATGGCCTGCTGCGCGAGGCACTTCCCCGCAGCCCGCGCAAGCTGACCTTCCTGGCCCGCAGGCTGCTGGTCTCGCGAGTGCGTCTGGAGCTGCAGCACGGCCGGATCCTGCGTCGGGTACAGGAGGGTCGGCTGTACCGCGAGGCGGGCAGGCGCTCCTACCGTGCCTGGCTCACAAGCCGGGGGATTGCGCCCAGCACCGCCTTCCAGGCCACCGCCCGGGACCAACGCCTGGAGAAGCACGGCTTGCTGCGCCAGGCCCTGTCCGAAGGCCGACTGGCGCCTGCCAAGGTGGACCTGCTGCTGCGGTTGCCCCGGCGGGCCGATGTCGAGAGTTGGGCGGCCTATGCCGAAGAGCACACCTGCCGCCGCCTGGAGGACGCGGTGGAGGCCGCCCTGGTCCTGGCCAGTCGCTTCCCGGCGACATGGACGCATCGAAGGGGTTCGGCCCCGAGGGAGGAGGAGACCCTGGACGATTTCCGTCGGCAGGCCGGCCTGCAGGGCTTCGAGGCGACCTTCGAGGATCTGGCCCAGGCGTTTGATCAGGCCGAATCCAAGCGGTCCGCGCCCGAAACAGTCCAGACATCCGCAGCGCCGGCGGCCGTGCCCGGCCCCACCTCCGGTGCGGCGACCCCGACTGAAGAGCCGGACCCCGGATCGAGGCCCCTGGCGGCGACCTGTGAGGGTGGTGACGCCCTTGGGATGAAGGCCCGCCTACCGGGCGCTTCCAGTCGGCCCGCTCCCGCAGGCCCTGAGGCCAGCCAGCCGCCTTCCACCATCCGCCTGCGCCTGGTCCTGCCGGAATCCCTCGACCGGTTGCTGCTGGCTGCCGAAGCCACGCTGCGAGGGGACGCCGAGGAGCCCCTGACCCCCGAGGAGTGTCTGTATGTCCTGTGCCTGGTCTTCCTGCGCCAGGCGGGTTCCGAAGACTCAAGGCAGGGTCGGGTGCGCCGGCAGGCCCTGGAGCGGGCCGGCTACCGCTGCGAGGTTCCCGGGTGCGCCTGTCGGACCAACCTGCATGTCCACCACATCCAGCGGCGCTCCCAGGGCGGGTCGGACGAGCTCGAGAACCTGGCGGTGGTGTGCTCGAGCCATCACCTGCGCCACCTGCACGGTGGCACCATGCGGGTGGAGGGGGAGGACCCGAGCACCCGCATCTGGGAGATCGGCCTGCAGGAGGGTGAACCCTGGCGGGTCTGGTGCGATGAGCGCCTGGTCGACGGAGAGGCGCTGGCCGGGGAGGCGGTGGAGGCCGATTCGCCCGAAGCCGAGCGGGTCGAAGCGGATGGTCGCCTGGTCGACGGAGAGGCGCTGGCCGGGGAGGCGGTGGAGGCCGAGTCGCCCCCCGGTGAGGATCGGGTCTGCGAGGCTGTTCCGGAGTACCGGTGCGGACCGCTCCTGCCCCCGCCCGGGACCCGGGTCGCCTGAAGCCGCCCCGGGTCGCGACCGGGCTTCCCTGACGCCAGGCGATCGGGCTCCAGGGGCCCGGCCGGGTTCCCAGGGGCTCTGCGCGACGAGTCGCGCGGCCTGCGACAGCCCCCCCCCTCTCCCGCAGGATCGGCCTCAGGCCTCGCGTTCCAGCAGCCGGTCCACGATGAAGGTCGCCACGTGGTCGGCGAAGGTTCCCTTGCCGAAGCCTCCGTCGAAGCCCAGCTCGACGGCCAGCTTGTTGCCGATGCGGCTGCCGCCCACCAGGACGATGAACTGCTCGCGCAGGCCCCGGGCCTGCAGCATCTCGATGAACTGGGTCAGGTTCTGGATGTGGACGTCCTTCTGGGTGACCACCTGCGAGATCAGGATGGCGTCCGCCTTCACCTTCACCGCGAAGTCGATCAGCTTCTCGTTGGGGACCTGGGCGCCCAGGTTGTAGGCCTCGAATTCCGGGTAGCGCTCCAGGCCGAAGTGGTGGTCGTACCCCTTCATGTTCATGATGGCGTCGATGCCCACCGTGTGGGCGTCAAAGCCCGTGCAGGCGCCCACCACCACGACCTTTCGTCCCAGCCGGGTCCGCACGATCTCGTTGGCTTCGTCCATGGTGTAGACGCTGGGGCCGGTGGCCTCCTCGACCTGGATGGTGGACAGATCGATGCCCGTGGCCGTCCGGCCATAGGCCACGTAGAACGAGAAGTCCTCTGCCAGGGCGTGCGAGTGGACCACGTCCACCTGGTCGAATCCCCACTTCTCGACCAGGTGACGCGCGGCCTCGCGGCCAAGGGGGCCTTCAGGAACGGGAAGGGTGAACGAGAACTGGACCGCCCCGTCGTCCAGGGTATCTCCGTAGGGTCTGGCAATCATCAGGTTTCCTCCTAGTTGGCGGTCAGGCCCAGCTCGTTGGCCAGCCAGGTCTCGAAGGGGTTGTAGTAGTTGGGGCCCTTCTCCTGGATGCCCTCCAGGCCCTTGCCCATGTCCCGGGGGCGCTTGACCTCGGCGAAGAGGCCCTGCTCCAGGGCTTCCATCATCCCGATGCGTTCCAGGACCTCCAGGAAGTCGACGGTCTTGTCCAGCACCTCGCGGGCCCGGCTGACGATGATGCCATCCTTCTTGAACTCGATCTCCGAGGCGAAGTCCTTCATGCTGTTCATGACGTAGCGGGCGTTCTCCAGGGACAAGGCCCGGTCCATCATGAAGGGGGTGTGGATGGCCTCGGTCAGCATCCCCAGCAGGTGGATGCCCTGCTCGGTCGCCATCGAAGCGAAGTTGAACATGGCGTTCTGGACGTGCCCCATGAAGATGTTGCCCGTCATGTGCTTGGTCGGGGGCATGTACTTCAGGGGGTGCTCGGGGAAGATCTCCCGGGCCATCCGAGCCTGGGCCAGCTCCCAGAGGAAGCCGTTGGGGATCGAGGGGTCCATCTCGAAGGCGTGCCCCAGGCCCATCAGGCGCGGGGGCAACCCGGCGTCCCGGGCGAAGCGTTCGTTCAGGAACTGGCTGGCCAGGACCGTGTGGGCCTTCTCGACCGCATCCGAGGTGGTCAGGTAGTTGTCCTCGCCGGTGTTGATGATGATCCCGCCGAAGGAGTTGATCATCCGGCTGAACTTCTGGTCGACGAAGGTCCGGTACATGTTGATGTCGCGGAAGAGGATGCCGTAGATCGAGTCGTTGAGCATCATGTCCAGGCGCTCGATCGCCCCCATGGCCGAGATCTCCGGCATGCACAGGCCCGAGGCGTAGTTGGTCAGGTGGATGTAGCGCTCGTGGCGCTCCATCTCTTCGTCCAGGGCCGCCCGCATGATGCGGAAGTTCTCCTGGGTGGCGTAGGTGCCGCCGAAGCCTTCGGTGGTGGCCCCATAGGGAACATAGTCCAGCAGGCTCTGGGCCGTGGTGCGGATCACCGCCACCACGTCGGCTCCCTGGTACACCGCCGCGCGGGCCTGCTTGACGTCTTCGTGGATGTTGCCGGTGGCCACGATCACGTACAGCAGGGGCGAGTGGTTCTTGCCGGCATAGCGTTCCTTGCAGGCGGCCCGCCAGGCGCGTCGGGCCTTGACGTGGGTGGCGAAGGACTCGACCAGTTCCTCGGCCTTGCGCTCCAGGGCGCCCCGGTCGCCCAGCGGGAGCTCGTCCACCCGGAAGCCCTGGGCGATTCTCTGGTTGAGGCCTTCGATGGTGTCCCCGGTGCGCAGCAGGGCGTTGACGTAGGGCAGAAGCGCTCCGTCTTCCAGCCGGTCGCGCACCTGGTCCACCACCAGGTTGGGCACGGGGACCCCCTCGGCGTTGGCGCCGTCTGCGCCTGCCAGGCGCAGGGTGGCCCGCTCCACGCTGACGGTGGTGTGTCTCTCGATGAACTGGTTCACCGGGCGCGCGATGCGCTCGGCCAGCTCGCGGGCCTGGTCGATTCGGTCCTGGGGCAGGCCCAGCTTGGATTCCACGGGTGCAGTCATGATGTCGTCTCGTTTCCTTCCAGGAAGAAGCGTTCGGCCCGGCCGGCCAGGGCCGGGTCCATCCCCAGGAGAGTCGCCACGGCCAGGGCGTCGGAGTTCCTGGGGATCCCCTCGTCGGGGACGAGGAGGTACTCCATGTGGTTGTCGATCAGCCGGATTCGCTGGTCCAGATCGGTCCCCGTGGCCTGGCCGGAGTCCGGGCCTTCCGCCTTGGCCTGGCCGAAGTCCAGCCCTTTCCTGTCCAGCCCCTTCATCCTCAGGTAGCGAACTCCTGGAAGGCGTCGCACCCCCCGGAAGTGGGTGGAGAAGAGCGCCACCGCCCGGGGATTTCCGGCCAGGGCTTCGAGGATCGCCGAGATCAGGGCTTCGGCCTCCTGGGAATGGGTGGTCCGGGCGAATTCGTCGAAGAGCGCCAGGGTCGGCTGGTCCAGGTCCCGCCAGACCCGATTGAACTGACGGACCTCGAAACCAAAGCCGGACAGGCCCTGGCTGGGACCGCGCTCGGCCCCCTCGCCGACGTAGTGGAAGCTGTGGAAGACGCGGGTGACGAAGCGTCCGGCCGGGACGAAGAGTCCGGTCTGCGCACATGCCTGCAGGAAGGCCAGGGTCTTGAGGACCACCGTCTTGCCCCCCATGTTCGACCCGAAGACCACCGTGGCGCTGGTGTCGAAGGTGGCCTCCAGGGGGCGATAGGTCGTCCCCAGTCGCCGGCAGGTCTCTTCGCAGGGCACGAAGCGGCCGCCCTGGATGTGGATCGGTCCCTCCAGGGTCAACCGAGGGCGGGTCAGGGCCTGCTCCCGGCTCAGACGGGCTCGGGCCAGGGCCAGGTCAAAGGCCTGCACCGCCTTGCGACAGGCCTCCAGGTGGGGAAGCTCGGCTCGAACCCGGGACGAGAGGTCTTCCAGGACCCGGTCCTCGGCAGCCCGTTCGCGCGCTTGCAGTCCCGAGCGTTCCTCCTCCAGGCGCAATTCCTCGGCGCTGGCGCGGGGCCGTACCAGGACGTGGGCCTGGTCATAGGCCTCGACCAGCAGCCATCGCTCCATCCGGGCCAGTCCGGCCTCGGGCGAATCCCCAGGGGACCTCAGGCGTTCTCGGGGCACCACCAGGAATTCCCGGGTCCCGAAGCCCAGGTTCCATGCCTCTTCGATCTCCGCGGCCCGTCGGGCTCGAATCCGGGCCAGGGTCTCGTCCGCGCGCCGGATCTCGGCACGGATCCCGGCCAGCTCGTCGGAATACTCGTCCGAGACGTAGAAGGTCTCGGGGCTCTGCCGACCGACCCCCAGGCGCTCCAGCAGGTCCTGGCAGGGCCACTCCAGTCCGAAGAACCGTTGCACGGACTCGGGGAGCCTCTGCACCAGGGCCCGGTAGTTGTGCAGGAACTTCTTGACCTGGAAGAGCTCGACCTCGTCGTACAGGGCCCTCTCTTCACGGGGGATGCGGGGAAGTCGCTTGAGATGGTGGCTCAGGCGGCTGGCCTGGAACTCGTCGCATCCGGCCAGCAGGTCCAGGGCCACCTGGGTCTGGTCCCACAGGGCCTCCAGTTCGTCGGCCCGGGTCTGCACCGGTCGGCGGGCGTGGACCTCCCGGCCAAAGGGGGTCAGGGGCCTGAACTTCTGCCAGAAGTCCTCGAACTCGGCGTAGGTGAAGAATTCCCGCATCAGGCCGCCTCGTAGGGGTTGAACAGGATCCGCGGGGCCCCGTGGGGTCCCAGGGCCTCCAGGAAGGCCTGCCGGCTCAGGTCGCGCAGGATCACCGCGAAGCAGAGCAGGTGGAAGGTGCGCCGGACCAGCACGCGCCGGGCCTCCAGCGCCCGGAGGAACTCGGGGGGCTCGACGAAGACCTTGGTGAAGTCCTCCAGCGAGAAGGCCGCGGTTCCCTGGGGCAGGGCCCGCAGCCCTTCAGACGTCAGGGGGCCTTCCAACCGCAGCACCTCCGGATCGCGGCCGTCGTCCAGGGGCAGGTCGGCCAGTCGGTCCAGGAGGCGGATGCGCGCGGCCACCCGGGCCAGGTTGCCGCGGTCGGCGCGCACCGCGAAGGCGAACTGGAGCCTGCCTGCGGACCGGGTGGACTCCGGCCCGGGCGGGGCCCATCCGGGAAGGGCGGCAATCTGGGTCATCCGGGCCACGGCCCCGTCGATCAGGGCCGAGGCTGCCCAGCCTTCAGCCCGGATCAGGGTCATGGCCTGGGACAGCGCGCTGAAGTGTTCGGCGCCCACCAGGGTGACGCACCCCCCCCTCCGGGCCCGGCCCAGCACCAGGCGGCCCAGGGCGACGCGCCCGGGCACGGTGTGCAGGATCTCGAAGCGGGACTCGGAGGCGCGGGCCAGGGGTTCGGTGGTCAGGACCACGTCGCCGGGTTCCACCCGGATTCCGGCCGAGCGGCTGCGCTTCGCCGGGCCTGAGGCTCCGTCCGACCCGATGGTGAACAAGGCCACCGGGCCTGCCTGCCGGGCATGGGGGAGTGCCAGGCTCAGGAAGGCCGTCTTCCCAGAGCCCTTCTCAAAGCCGGTGATGGCCGTGACCGCTCCCGCCACGCCCCGCAGGACCTGCTCCAAGGCGCCTCAGCCGTTCTTCCGCAGCTTCAGCATCTGCCGGACATCGTCGGGACGGGCCACCTCGAAGCCGGCCTCCAGGACCAGGCGCTTGCAGCGCTCCACCAACTCGGCGTTGGACTTCGCCAGCACGCCCTTGGAGTAGTAGACGTTGTCCTCGAAGCCGACGCGGACGTGTCCGCCCATGCCCAGGGCCCCGAAGACCGCCGGCAGGCTGGCCCGGCCGATGCCCATGACCGTCCAGTTGGCGCCGGCGGGCAGCTTGCGCAGGAAGAGATCCAGCACGTCCACCTCGTACTTGACGCCGCCGGGGACGTTCATCACCAGACCATAATGGAGCGGGCCATCCAGCAGGCCTTCCTTGATCAGCACGTGGCTGGCGTAGATGTGGGACAGGTCGAAGCACTCCAGGGTGGGGCGCACGCCGTGGTCGCGCATGGCCTGGGCGAACTCGCGCATGATCGGCAGGGTGTTGACGATGTACTCGTCGCCGAAGTTCACCGTGCCGCAGTCCAGGCTGGCCATCTCGGGCTTCAGGGTGACCGGCTGCAGGCGTTCGGCCGGGGTCATCCCCACGGCGCCGCCCGTGGTGGTCTCGATCACCAGGTCGCACTTGCGCCGGATCAGCTCGATGGCCTTGCGGAAGACCGCCAGGTCCTGCGTAGGTTGCCCGGCCTCATCGCGCACGTGGAGGTGCACGATCGAGGCGCCAGCCTCCCAGGCCTCGTAAGCGCTCTGGGCGATCTCCTCCGGGGTGATCGGCAGCGCGGGGTTCTGCTCGCGGGTCGTCTCGGCTCCGGTGACCGCGCAGGTGATCATGACCTTTCTCATGGGTGCCTCCAGGACGGAAGGGGGAACGGCCCTCGTCGAGCCGTTCCCCTCCGCAGGGTCGGCCGCTCTGGGGTGGGGAGCGGCAAGGGTCGGTCGTCGCGTCGGCTCAGGCCGTCGGGAAGGCGGCGGCCACGATGGCCAGGGCTTCGCGGATGATCTGCAGGGCGCGGGTCAGGTCCGCCTCGGTGTGGCGGGCACAGATGTACCAGTGGTGGAAGGGCTGGATGAAGAGCCCGCGGCGGATGGTCTCGGTATAGAAGCGCTCGCGACGGGCCTTGTAGTGGGAGTCCACCCGGTCGAAGGTGAGGAAGGGCATCGGGGGGATCCCCGAGACGGTGACCGGCACCTTCGATTCCGCCACCAGGCGTTCCATCTCTTCCAGGAAGCGGGTGCCCCGCTCCCAGATCGTGTCCAGGGTCTTCTCCCTCTCCAGGATGTCCAGGCACTTCATGGCCGCGACCATCTCCAGGGAGTTGGGGAAGAAGGTGCTGGAGATGAAGACCTTGCTCTCGCAGACCTTCATGTACTTCTCCTTGCCCACCACGGCGCTGATCGGGTAGCCGTTGGCCATGGCCTTGCCGAAGGTGGACAGGTCCGGAGTCACGCCGTAGCGCTGCTGGGCCCCGCCCATCGACACCCGGAAGCCGGTGCGGATCTCGTCGAAGATCAGGACCGCGCCGTAGCGATCGGCCAGCGCCCGCACGCCTTCCAGATAGCCCGCTGGAGGGGCCATGACCGGCGCCGCCAGGGGGTGGCCGACGGGGGTGATGATGATGCCGGCGACGCGGTCCTTGTTGCACTCCAGCCTGGCCTCCAGGTCGGCCAGGTCGCCGTAGGCAAACTCCTCGGTCAGGTCCTGGAAGGCCTGGGGCACTCCGCCGTGGTTCTCGACGGCCCAGTCGTGCCAGCCGTGGTAGCCGCAGCGCAGGATCAGGTCGCGGTCGGTGGCGCCGCGGGCGATGCGGACGGCCACCGAGGTGGCGTCCGAGCCGGTCTTGACCAGGATCACCATCTCGGCCGAGGGGATCAGCCGGGTCAGGCGCTCCTGCAACTGGTTCTGGATCGGCTGCACCAGCGAGAAGCAGAAACCCTTGTCCATCTGGGCCTTGACGGCGTCGTTGATCTCGGGCTCGTCATAGCCCAGGATGATCGGCCCGTAGGCGCACAGCATGTCGATGTAGTCGTTGCCGTCGACGTCCACGATGTGGCCGCCGTGGCCACGTTCGATGAAGATCGGGTACTCGCCGACCACGAAGTTGTAGGGACGGCGGATGCCCATCATCCCGCCGGGAGTCAGCCTCTTGGCCTCCTCGTACATGGCCATGGACCGGGTCAGGTTCAGCCGGGGCATCTGGGTGGAAGTCTGTTCAGACATAGCGCTCCTCGAAGAACTTGCGGAGCCGCGGGTTCTCGCGCAGCTCCCAGAGGGTGATCTCGGCGTGATCCCTGGCGTAGCCGTTGCCCACGATCATGGTGACGTCCTTGCCGACGCCTTCGGCTCCCAGGGCCGCCTTGGTGAAGCTGGTGGCCATCGAGAAGAAGTAGACCAGGCCGCCCTCGCGGGCGGGAAGGATGCTGGCCATCTCGGTGTTGGGCACGTTGACGCAGTTGATCACGACGTCGTATTCCCGACCGTGGTTGGCTTCCAGGACCTTGCCCAGGAAGTCCAGCACGTTGGTGGCGTCCGAGCGGGTGGCCTCGTGGACCAGACCCATCTCCAGCAGCATCTTCGCGTCGGCCTCCTTGCGGACGTTGCCGACCACGCGGCCGGTGGGGCCCACGCGCTTCATCGCCTCGTAGGCCACCAGCATCCCGGACTTGCCGTTGGCTCCCAGGATCAGCACCGAGTCGCCGGGCTTGACCATGCGGGCCGCCTGCGCCGGGGCGCCGGCCACGTCCAGGGCGGCCAGGGCCAGCTTCTCGTCCATGTCCTCGGGAAGGCGGGCATAGACCCCGGACTCGAAGAGGATGGCCTGCCCCTCGATGTCGACGCGGTCGAGATCGGGGTGGACCGCCAGGATCCGGTCGATGCGCAGGGGCGTCAGCGAGAGCGAGACCAGGGAGGCGATCCGGTCGCCGGGCTTGAGGCCGCGGTCCTGCAGGGCGCTGCCCACCTTGGCGATCTTGCCGATGAACATGCCTCCAGAACCCGTCACCGGGTTCTGCATCTTGCCGCGCTGGCCGACGATCTCCAGGATCCGGGCCTGGATCTTCTCGACGTCGTGGCCGGCCTCCGTCTCGATCTGGGTGAAGCTGGCCGAGTCGATGTTCAGGGCGATCACGTCGACGAGGATCTCGTTGTCGTGGACCACCGAGAAGTCGTTGTTGAGCTTGGTGGCGGGCTGGGGGAGAACGCCCGCGGGTTCCACCACCCGGTGGGACCCGTATTTGCAGGCCGTGGCCATCGTGACATCTACCTCCTGGAGATCCGGAAAAATCCGGTCATTTCGGGCGCTCGTTCTTGTCGGTCAGAGAAGATCCTGCCGTCCTCCAGGGCGGTCGCCAGGGGCTTGGAGAAGGGCCGCACCGACCCGATGTCGCGGGGCACGCGGCGGGTCTGAACGCGGGGCGACTGCGCGTCATGTCAGCTTGTTTACAGCGCAGCCCCTGACCCCCTGGACGCCGGGCGGGATACTGGGGAAATGACTCGATCGGCTGAGGGAACCAGGAAGCGACCCGACTGACATGACCCAGGTCCAATCCCCTCCGGCGCAGGCCGGAGAGTCCGCTTTGCCGGCTTCGCCACCTTCCAGGGGCGGGCGTGGGTTCCGGCTGCCCACTCGGCAGTCCTTGCTGGATTTCGGCCTGATCTTCGGCGGAATGGCCTTCGCCACCGCCGCCGGGTTCATCCTGAAGGTCCTGATCGGCCGCGGATTGAGCGATACCGGTCTGGGCATCTTCGCGATGTGCTACGCAACCCTGACGGTGACCACCACCCTGGGCGACCTCGGCATCCGCCACAGCCTGATCACCCTGGCCTCCCGGACCCGAGCCGAGGACCCCGTGCGGGCGCAGAGCTACGTCGCCGCCGGGCTGCTGTTGAAGCTGGTCACGGGAATCGTGGTGATGGCGCTGGGTTGGGTCCTGGCTCCGTGGGCGGCAGAGGTCCTCTTCCGCAAACCCCAGGTCACGCCCTATCTGCAGATCACGGCCATGGGTTTCCTGCTGTGGGGGCTGTGGGATGGCGTGGAGGGCAGCCTGCAGTCCAGTCAGCGCTTTCGAAGCAGCGCACTTCTGCGGGTGCTGCTGGAGGGGATGCGGCTGTCCTCCTTCCTGGTCCTGTGGCTGGGGATGGAGGGCCGTCTCCTGAGCATGGACCGCTTCCTGTGGCTGTACTTCCTGGCTCCCCTCCTGGCCGTCCTGATCGGATCCTGGTTGCTGAGATCCAGCCTGAGGCCCCGCTCCGGTCTGCTGCTGGACAGCCTGAAGAGCCTGGTGGCCTTCGCGCCTGGGGTCTTCTTCTTCCGCAGCGCCACCATGGCGCTTCTGTTCCTGGATTCGCTGGCCCTGGCTCGATACGGAGAGCTCAGCCAGGTCGGCCAGTACGAGGCGGCCAAGGGCCTGGCCTACGCCATCCTCGTCGTCAGTGAGTCCCTGGGGATGGTCCTTCTGCCGAAGGTGAACCTGGTCAAGACGCGCGAGGCCATGAAGGCGGTGCTGCGCCGCTTCATGGTCTACTTCGCGATCCTGGCGGTGGCGGCCGCCCTCTGGCTTTCCGTGGCAGGAGCGCTCCTGGCCCTCTTCGGGCCGGCCTTCACCCGACCCGAGGTGGTCCGGACCTTCCAGATCCTGGTGGTGGCGACGCTCTTCACGATTCCTGCCACGACGCTGGCGATGGTGATGCTGGCCCTGGGGCAACCCGGTCTCCTGGGCCGGGTGGCGGCAGCGCAGGTCCTGCTGGGGCTCTTCACCTATCCGGTCACGGTGGTCCAGTTCGGAATGGTGGGCACGGCCCTGACCACCGTGGGGCTTCAGTTGCTGGGGGTGCTGGCGCTGACCGTGGCGCTTCGCCCGTTGCTGGCCGGAGGGGGCGCCGTCCGGGCCTGCCCGGACGAGGTTGCCTGAGGTGCCGTCTCCAGGGGGGCATTTCTTGGCCACGCGCTCCGATTCCGGTTGGCAGGTTTGCGTGCCCGCGATATAATGAGCTTCCCGACAGGGTCAGCGAGGCAGAGTGTTTCAAGAGGAAGGACGCAAAGAGGCTGTGGGAGACGGTTCTCTACCCCCGGAGGATCCGAGTCCCCAGCCACAATCCAATCCATCCGCCCAGGCTGAAGTCCCCGCGCCGCAGCCCGCCTCGCCTTCGCCATCTCCAGAACCCGCGATGCCGGACCTTCAACGCCTGATCAGCGAGGCGTCGCTTCACCTGGACCCTCCCGAGCGCCAGACCGTGCACAGGGCCTTCGAAGTGGCCCTGGCTCGCCATGAGGGGCAGTTCCGGACCTCTGGAGAACCGTACATCCTCCATCCGGTCGAAGTGGCCCACATCCTGTCCACCTATCGCCTGGATGCCCCCACCCTGGCCTCCGCCCTCCTGCATGACGTCGTGGAGGACACCGGGGCCACGCTCGAGGATCTTCGCGAAGACTTCGGAGAAGAGGTCGCCATGCTGGTGGACGGGGTCACCAAGCTGACCTCGATCTCCTCGCGCCAGACCCGGGATGCCCCTCAGCCTCTCTCCAAGAAGGCGGCCCAGGCCGAGAACCTGCGCAAGATCTTCCTGGCCATGGCTCGCGATCTGCGGGTCATCCTGATCAAGCTGGCCGACCGCCTGCACAACATGCGCACCCTGGGAGCCTTGCGCCCGGACAAGAAGGCCCGGATCGCCCAGGAAACCCTGGAGATCTTCGCACCCATCGCCTCGCGCCTGGGCGTGTGGGAGTTCAAGAGCGAACTGGAGGACCTCTCGTTCCGCTACACCCAGCCCTCCGAATACGCCGAGTTGGAGAAGGAGGTCCTGGAGAACCAGGCCCGTCGGCAGCAGACCGCCATCGAGGCGGTGGACGCCATCCGCCAGAAGCTCCTGAACCTGGGAATCGACGCCCGGATCGAGTGGCGCCCCAAGCACCTCTACAGCATCCATCGCAAGATGCAGCGAACCGGCCGCACGATCGAGGAGATCTACGATCTGCTGGCGGTCCGGGTCATCGTCCACAGCGTCGAGGAGTGCTATAGCGCCCTGGGGGCCGTGCACGCCTTGTGGATCCCCCTCAACGACCGCATCAAGGACTACATCGCCAAGCCGAAGTCCAACAACTATCGCTCGCTGCACACCACCGTGTATGGGCCCGGAGACCAGCCCATCGAAATCCAGATCCGCACCTGGGAAATGCACAAGGTCAATGAGGCCGGCATCGCGGCCCACTGGGCCTACAAGGAAGGCCGTCGGGCCCCGGCGGGCGGATCCGAGTCGCAGCTCTTCCGGGAGATCTACCCGTGGATTCGGGCCATCCTGGATTGGCAGGCCGATTCCCGAGATGCCCAGGAGTACATCGAGCACCTGAAGGTCGACCTCCTGGCCAACGAGGTCTTCGTCTTCACTCCCCGCGGGGACGTCATCGATCTGCCCAACGAATCGACCCCGGTGGACTTCGCCTATCGGATTCACACCGAGGTGGGGCATCGCTGCGTGGGGGCCCGGGTCAACGGCCGCATGGTCCCACTCGACCATGCCCTGAAGAATGCCGACATCGTCGAGATCCAGACCTCCAAGAGCGGGACTCCCTCGCTGGACTGGTTGCGGCTATGCAAGAGCTCGCAGGCCAAAGCCAAGATCCGCGCCTGGTTCAAGAAGGAGAGGCGCGAAGAGAACGTGGCCCGCGGCAAGGACCTGGTTCGCCGCGAGCTGGCCCGGAATCGGAGCGAGACGCTGCTGGCCGACGAAGGCCTGATGCGGCAGGTGGCAGAGAAGCTGAACTTCGTCTCGGTGGATGACCTTCTGGCTTCCCTGGGGTATGGAGAGACCACCCTGGCCCAGATCCTGTCGCGGATCCAGAACCTTCTGCCGGAACCGGTCTCCCAGGAGATCCTGCCCGTTCCCCGCAAGACCTCGCGGCGCACCGGTCCTGGCCGCGAAGTCCTGGTTCGGGGGATGGAGAACATCCTGACCCGCCTCTCCAAATGCTGTGCCCCCGTGCCCGGCGACCGGATTGTCGGATTCATCACCCTGGGCAAGGGGGTCTCGGTCCACCGCACGGATTGTCCGAACATCGGGTCCCTGACCTCGGCGCACCCCGAGCGGATGATCGAGGTGGAATGGGCCGCCCCAGGCCCCGACGATCGGGTCGGTTACCTGGTCGAGCTGGAGGTGACCGCCCTGGATCGCCACGGCCTTCTGTCCGACGTCTTGTCGGTGATCAACGAGGCCCGCATCCCGGCCCGCTCGTGTCGAGCCTTCGCCAGGAAGGATCGGGCCTGCATCAAGTTGGGGGTCGAGACCCAGCACCGCAAACAGCTTGAGGATCTGATGAAGAAGATCCGCAAGGTCAAAGGGGTCGTCGACGTGACCCGGCTGACCCATGTGACGGCGCCCTGATTCCTCACCGGTCGGACAGGAGATCGAGTTTTTGTAACAAACACTGCGCCCATGCGCGCTGTGGTCCAGAGGGTCAGTTCGGCCCGGGTCCTGGTGGACGGACAGATCACCGGGCAGATCGCCCGAGGTCTGCTGGTGCTGGTGGCCGTCCGACAGGACGAGGATTCCCGGGATGTCGCCTGGATGGCCGAGAAGGTCCTCCATCTGCGCCTCTTCGAGGACGATTCGGGAAAGATGAACCGGTCGGTGGCGGAGGTGGGCGGGGGAATCCTGGCCGTCTCGCAGTTCACCCTCTACGGGGATTGCCGCAGAGGACGACGTCCCAGCTACAGCGAAGCAGCACCTCCTGCCGAAGCGCAGGCCTTCTATGACGAGTTCGTCCGCAAGCTACGGGAATCGGGTCTGCTGGTCCAGGAGGGTGTCTTCCAGGCAAAGATGGATGTGCAACTCACAAACGACGGTCCCGTGACGGTCCTGCTGGACAGTCCGGAACGTCGGGGAGAGGGTGGTTCGCAGCGTTGAGTTCTCGAATCCTCATCGTCGATGACTCCAAGTTCCTGCGGATGCTGTTGGCGGATCTTCTGACCCGCAACGGGTTCGAGGTTCTCGAGGCCGAGAGCGGGGAGCAGGCGGTCAAGGTCTTCCTGGAAGAGTCTCCGGACCTGGTCACCCTGGACATCCTCATGCCCGGGCGGGACGGCATCGAGACCTTGCAGGACCTGCGGGCGCAGTCCCCTGAGGCCCGGGTGGTCATGGTCACCGCCCTGGGTATGGAGGACTACATCAAGAGGGCCCTGGATTCCGGGGCCGATGGCTTCATCCTCAAGCCTTTCTCGGCCGAGAAGGTCCTCGAGACGGTGCAGGAGGTCCTGGAACGCCCCGTGCCCGGGGGAGCGGAAGGCTAGTCTCTCGCCAGCAGGACCAGGACACGCCCTTCCTGGACCTCGACCCGGGCCAGAAGGGACGTCACCCGGTTGGACAGCCCGCGCGTCGAGGCTCGGTGCAGCCATTCCTCGCGCAGAGGGTAGGCCATGCCCTCCAGGCTCAGCCGGGCGTGGGGATCCAGGGGCAGGATCGAGCAGTGCCAGCCCTGCCGGTCCGAGATCGGATGCACTCCGGGTTCCGCCGCGAAGACCTCCTGGTCCGGCGCCAGCAGGGTCGCCCGAAACCCCATCTCCAGGGCCTTCTCGAGAAGCGAGACCACGTTGAAGAGGGTGTGGTCCAGTCGTCCCCCCAGGGCGCCCAGGACCAGCCCTTCCCGGGCTCCCCGTCGGAAGGCTTCCTCCAGGGCCAGCTCCAGGTCGCTGGCATCCTTGTCCCGAGGGTAGCGCTGAATCTCGACCCCCCTTTCCAGTCCGGGCTGGAGCGAGTCGAAGTCGCCCACCACCAGGTCGGTCGGCACCCCGGCAGCCAGCGCCAGATTCAGGCCGCTGTCGGCGGCCACGACCAGGTCTCCCGGCCGATGAAGGGCTCGGACGAAGTCCGGGGGGGGAGGCTGCCCGCCCGCCAGCAGCAAGGCGCGTCGGCTCATCGTCGGCCTGCCCGGGCCAGGACCGGCACCAGGAACGCCGCCAGGAGGCCTGCCGGCACCAGCCAGGTGGCGTTGTAGGCCAGGGAGTAGACCAGCGGGCTGTCCGGCATCCGGTCCGTGGGGACGAAGAGGTGAAGGAAGTAGACGCCGGACAGGACGTGGGCCATCAGGCGGGCCCCCACCCCCAGGACGACTCCCGGGATGTCCCAGCGCGCTCCTGCGGGCAGGGCTCCGGCCAGACCCAGCAGGCTGAAGGCCAGGGGATAGTCCAGGAACCCCTGGATCGGATGCAGGACGATCGGTTCCTGGAGAGCGTGCAGGCTTCCGTAGAGGGCACCCGCCAGCAGGCCCGCGGTCGCCCCGCGCAGGCGGGACAGAACCAGGAGCGGGACCAGGTCCAGCGAGACCTGCCCGCCCTGGGGGACAGGGGCGAAGCTCCAGAATCCCAGTACGAGCGAAAGGGCGACCGTGATGCCGAGTTCGGCAACACGTCGCCCGGTGCGCGCCGGCGAGCAGCACGTGTCGGTTGCAGGATGACGGCTCCCTGACACCGCCTCCGCTCCCTCTGGGAGCGCCCGGAGATCAGGCGTTCTCGGCCATCTTCCCCTTGTAGGAGCGCAGGCAGCGGGTGCAGATCTTCAGGGCCTTGGGAGACCCGTTCACCAGCATGTTGACCTTCTGCAGGTTCGGCAGCCAACGGCGCCGGGTCCGCCTGTTCGAGTGGCTGACCATGTTGCCACTGAGGGGGCCCTTGCCGCACGATTCGCAAACTCTGGCCATGACTTGTGATCCTCCTCGTGTGTCCGCGGGGGCGGCTTTCCCCCGACAGGAGGGGGGACGGGAAACCGAGGGCTTCCTCCCAAGCCGCAAAAGCCTGGGTATCTTAGCATGCCCTTGCGCGGGTGTCCAGAGCGCTTCAAGCCAATCGGAGCGGGACCGGTGGACTGGCGGATCGGCGCTCCTCTCCGGGTGCCTCGGCGCTCTCCGAAAGGTTTCTTTCGCGAACCCCGCAGGGGATAAACAAAGGGGAAGCGGCTCTCCGCTTAGAAAACCCAGGTATCTGTTCAAGGAAGGGGCACCGAGATGGATATCGGCAGAGCGTTCAACTATCCCCGGAACGATCCCGGGTGGGTCACCAAGATGCTGATCCTGGGCCTGGTCAGCATCGTTCCCATCCTGAACCTGGCTGGATTCGGCTATATGATCGAAGGCCTGCGTCGGGTCGCTCGGGGCGACGAGGCCACCTTGCCCGAGTGGGACAACTTCGGCGGATACTTCATGGACGGGCTGCGGGTCGGGGTGACCTACCTGGTCTATGCGCTCCCGCTCCTGCTGGTCGTCGGCGTGGTGGTCGGGATGGCCATCGCCGCCGGAGACGATGGAGGCGCCGTGGGCCTGGTCAGCCTGCTGGCCAACCTGTTCCAGATCTTCTGGCAGTTCCTGATGTGGGTGGTGTGGCCGGCCCTGGTCCTGCAGGTGGCCTTCCGTGAAGGCTGGGCGGTCGGTTTCGACTTCGCCGCCATGATGGCCAGCGTCACCCGCAACGTCGGCGCCTACGTGATGGTGCTGGTGATGACGATCGCCTTCGGCATCCTGGGAAGCATGGGAATCCTGGCGTGTGGCGTGGGGATCCTGATCACCGCCCCCTACGCCCAGATGTGTACGGCCCATCTGTTCGGCCAGTTGGCCCAAGGAAACATCGACCAGGTGCACCCGGCCGAGTACTCCTGAGGTCGCACCGGCCGGCTTCCGGATGAAGGACGCGAGGCGGGCTTCCCGAAAAGGAGCCCGTCTTTCTTTTTGTGCGAAAAGGAGCATGGTTGATGTCTTTTTCCCTGTCATGTCCCCCCGTCCCCGTCAACGAGCCCGTTCGCAGCTATGCCCCGGGAAGCCCCGAGCGCTGCAGCCTGCAACGCCGCCTGGAGGAGCTGGCCGCGCAGCCTGTGGAGATCCCCTTGTTCATCGGAGGGGAGGAGGTTCGGACGGGTGACCTCGAGGAGATCCGGGCCCCGCATCGTCGAGACCTGCTCCTGGGCCACTACCACAAGGCCCGCCCCGAGCACGTCGAGCATGCCATCGCCGTGGCCATGGCCGCCCGCGAGGCCTGGATGCGCACCTCCCGCGAGGAGCGCACGGCCATCTTCCTGCGGGCCGCCGAGCTTCTGGCCGGGCCCTGGCGGGACACCCTGAACGCAGCCACCATGCTGGGGCAGAGCAAGACGGCGTATCAGGCCGAGATCGACTCGGCCTGCGAGCTGATCGATTTCTGGCGCTTCAACGTCCATTTCATGGCCCAGATCCACGCCCAGCAGCCCTTGAGCTCGCCAGGCGTCTGGAACCGCCTGGAATACCGTCCCCTGGACGGTTTCGTCTTCGCCGTGACCCCCTTCAACTTCACGGCCATCGCCGGCAACCTGCCCACGGCCCCGGCCATGATGGGCAACACCGTGGTGTGGAAGCCGGCCTCCAGTTCGGTCTACTCCAACTGGCTGGTCATGCGTCTGCTGGACCAGGCCGGGCTGCCTCCGGGGGTGATCAACTTCGTGCCCGGATCGGGTTCAACGGTCGGCAATCCGGTGATGGACAGCCCCTCTCTGGGCGGGGTGCACTTCACGGGTTCGGTCCCGACCTGGAACCGTCTGTGGCGGCAGGTCTCAGAGAACCTGGATCGCTATCGCTGCTATCCCCGACTGGTCGGCGAGACCGGCGGCAAGGACTTCGTGGTGGCCCACCCGTCGGCCGATCCACAGACCTTGCTGGTGGGCCTGTTGCGCGGTGCCTTCGAGTTCCAGGGCCAGAAGTGCTCGGCCGCTTCCCGGGCCTACATCCCCGAGGGCCTCTGGAAGGGCGGCCTGCGCGATCGCCTGGTGGACGAGGTGGGTTCCATCACGATGGGGGATGTGGCCGACTTCCGGAACTTCATGGGGGCCGTCATCGACCAGGACGCCTTCGATCGCATCTCGGGCTACCTGGACCATGCCCGCAACTCGACCGGAATCCAGGTTCTGGCCGGAGGGCAGGCCGACGCCTCGAAGGGCTTCTTCGTGCAGCCCACCGTGGTCGAGGTGCAGGATCCCCGGGACCGGATCATGCAGGAGGAGATCTTCGGCCCGGTCCTGTCGGTCCATGTCTACCCGGACGCAGATTTCCACGAGACCCTGCGGTTGTGCGAGAGCACCTCGCCTTTCGGCCTGACCGGCGCCCTCTTTGCCCAGGACCGGCGGGCCGTGCAGCAGGCCTTCGAGGTGCTGCGCTTCGCGGCGGGCAACTTCTACATCAACGACAAGCCGACCGGGGCCGTGGTGGGCCAGCAGCCCTTCGGCGGGTCGCGCCTGTCGGGAACCAACGACAAGGCGGGGAGCATGATGAACCTGCTGCGCTGGACCTCGGCGCGCGCCATCAAGGAGACGTTCGCTCCGCCCACCGACTGGCGCTACCCGTTCATGGCCGAAGAGGGATAGCTTCCAGCCTGCAAGGCATGCGGGGCAGGGCGTCCTTCAGGGGCGCCCTGTTCCATCCAGGGGCAGCATGGTGGTGGCCAGGGGGTCGTGCCGGCGACGGTTGATCCTGGCCAGGTTGAAGTCGCGCACGGCATAGCAGCAGGCGCACCCGGCGGGACACGAGTCGTACATGCCGACGTCGCGGCTGGGAGCACAGCGACAGGCGTGGCGCTGCCCGGGATCCTTGGTCCCAGGCAGCCTCAGGCCGAAGACCCGGCCGAGAAGCTCGGCGTCCAGGCAGGCCCCGGCGGGGATCCCGAAGGCCTCCAGGTCTTCGGCGCAGCTCTCCAGCCGGATCTCGTTGTGCCGGGCCTGCCCCAGCAGATCGCGCAGGAGGGCTGCATCGGGTGAGGGAGCCGCGATCTGGTGAGGGGTCCCCTCCAGCGCCCGCAGGCGCCGGGCCAGCCGGGGATAGAGGTCGACCAGGCTCAGCTTGCAGCAGCGGGTGAAGCCTCGCAGGCTGCGGGCCAGTTCGGCGAAGCGCCGCCGGTGCCAGTCCGCGTCGGTCGCGGGCGAGAGGATCAGCGGGTCGTAGCGCCAGACCACCCGCTCCGGCCCCAGGCGCCTGGAGAGGCGCTGGAAGGCCTGCGCCGCGCGCTCGACGGAGAGGCAGTGGGGGTCCAGTTCGCGAGGGTAACCGATCAGGGTCACCAGGAAGACAGAGCGCAGGCCCCGGCTCTCCAGTTCGTCCAGGTGGGCCAGCATGGGCAGGGGATTGCGGGTCCAGAAGACCACGACGTCGACGTCCTGGGGAAGCAGCGAGATCCGGGACACCTGGCTTGGGCGCAGGGGGTTGGGGACCTCACAGAATCCCGCCCGGACGCGGTTCATCCACCAGGTCGCGTAGAAGGCGGGAAGGTCGGTGCGGCGGCTGGCACTGAGGATCATCCCTCGCGTCTCAGGGGCCGCCCCGCGGCAAGTCGGACAGGGCTACTGCTCGATCCACCAGGACAGCGTGCGAGCCCGGCCTTGGATTCCCGTGCTCAGGGCGCTGAGCCCGATCAGGACCGACGGGTCGTAGGTCACGTCGGTGTTCTTGGCCTCGACGTTGCCATCCACGGTGACCGAGCCCGAGCGGGTGATCACCACGCCGGTGAGCTGCGAGTTGCCGTTCACGTCGAAGTCGCCGTTGCGGACGTAGAACAGGCCCTTCATCGTCGAGGAACCGTTCTGGCGGATCCCGTCGACGCACAGGATGTGGATGCTCTGCGAGCTGCCGCCGTTGAACTCGACCTGACCGCCCGAGAGGATGAAGTTCGAGTCGGGCGAGATGGCGGGGCCGGGGAAGGGACCAGGGCCTGGGGAGGGGGAGGGAGCCGGGCTGGGCTCGGGGCTCGGGCTCGGCGTCGGGGTCGGGGAGACCCACTTGCGCGAGACCATGCTGCGCCGACCGTGGAACATCGCCACCGGGAAGGGCTCGGCCAGGGTGACCTGGTCCAGGGCGCCGTTCACGGTGAAGTCGCCGGTGCAGAAGAAGTGGATGCCCTTGAGCAGGTCCATGCCTCCGTTGACCCGGAGGTCGCCTTGGACGTAGATGGTGGCCGGGGCGGTGATCTCGACGCCGTCCACCGTCAGCTCACCGTTCTTCTTGGTGGAGGCCGTCACGTCGCCGGAGAACTGGTAGTCGGCGGCCCCGCCATAGGGGTGCGCGCCGGCGATGCCCGCGGTGCTCCAACTGGCGATCATGTCCTGGATCGGCAGATCGGGAAGATCGACGGGGGGCTGGTTGAAGTTCGTGGGTCCGGAGTTCGCGCTGACCCGGATCGAGCCCACGCCGTCGCGCGAGAAGCTCATCCCGTCCACCAGGCCGGCCTGGATGTTGGGGTTGCCCCCGACGTTGTTGCTGAGCAGGTGCCCCTGGCCGGGGATCACGCTGGAGACGTCGCTCAGGTCGATCACGCCGTCGCTGGCCACGGCGTAGGGGAAGCGGTTGGTGGTCACGGCACCCACCACGGTCGGGCTCTGGTTGGCGTTGGCGCCGTCGAATCCGGCGCTGACGAAGAGCAGCGCGCATCCGGGCGGGACGGTGCGTCCCCCATATCCGGTCACGGCGGTCTCGCCCTCCAGGTTGTTGGTGGACCACGGCGTCGCGGAAGAGGGATCGAAGGTCCAGGAATACCGGGTGGCGCCCTGGCTGCTGCTGAACACGCCGCTGGAAGAGGCGGTCTGGTCCTGCCCGTAGTCGGGATTCTGGTAGAGGGTGTCCAACAGCTCGTGCAGCCCCCCATCGGCGGCATGTCGCAGGGTGGTCTGTCGCCCCGAGGTGCGGATCTGGTCCAGGTTGTGGGTTCCCAGATAGACCAGGGTGGTCCCCATCATCATGATCAGAACCAGGACGATCAGCACGACCCCGATGGCGTACCCGTTCGGGCTCTGGTGTGCTCTGCGCAAGATGGACCTCCCTCTGGGCTCCTGACCTGAATCCGCCACCGACCGTGGCATGGGCCGCCGGGGCCAGGGGCCCTCCCTGACTCTAGCGGTCCAGCGGGGACGGGAACCATCCCTGGAAGGTTGGAACCGTCTCTCCACCCATGGGTGGAGATTTTCGGAAGGACCCTGATATGACGGGGCTCAGCGGCTCAGCGAGACGTCCAGGCTGTCCTGCCAGGCGCTGTCCCGCTCGCCGAGGACGCCGATCCGGATGCGGGCCACCCGGGGCAGGGTTTCTTCGAAGCTCAAGGTCTGGCACAGGGCCCGGGGGCGGCGTTCGGGCGGGTTGAGGAACTCACGGTGCGTGCTTCCCGCCGAGTCTCGGACCTCTCGAGTCAGGAGGCCTGTCTCGGGCTCGCGCTGGTACACCACCAGGTGGTTCACCGGGTACTCCACCAGGATGCGGTCGCCGGGGGAGGGGTGGGAGGGGAAGCGCAGGCGCACGGTCGCCCCGCCCGGGGCGCTGGCCTGCAGGACCTCGCCCTTTTCAAAGTTGAAGGCTGCCAGGGGCGTTTCGAAGCCCTCATCCGGAGTGCCCACCGGGAAACCGGCTTCCCATGTCAGGGTTCGGGAGGATGCCTCGTACCCGGCCCCCGGCTCGAAGCGGAAGAGCTCGCTGCGGCTGAAGACGTCCAGCTCGCAGCGGTTGGCGAAGAAGCGGTGACGCGAGCTGGCAGCCAGGTCTCCGGCCATGCGATCCAGCCAGGACTGCGCCTGCAACTGCAGGTCCACCCCGGCATCCAGTCGGGCGCCGGAGCGAGCCGAGATGGTCAGGATCGCGGCGACCAGTCCCAGCATGAGCAGGACGATGGCCGAGGTGACCAGCAGCTCGATCAGGGTGTGGCCGGTCGGGCGGGTCCTCATGGCCCCCCCTCGGTGCGCAGCAGGCTCATGCGGACCAGGCCCGTTCCCTGATCCCGGCGGCGGACCTGGACCTCCAACAGGCGGAAGCGGGCCTCGGGTTCGGTGACGCGCAGGACCACGTCCAGTTCGGGATCGGACTCCTCCACCACCTGGCCGGGCGACCAGGGGGCGGCGTCCAGGGGAAGCGAGCGCATGCGCTCGATGGCGCTGCGGGCCAGGTTCGCGGCGCGCTGCAGGCGCTCGGGCTGGGCGCTGCGGGGCATGTTCAGGGCGGCGAGCATGACGACCAGCACCATGCCCGAAAGCATGGTCAGGGCCAGCATCGTCTCAAGGAGACTGAAGCCTCGCCGCCGGCGGGATCTCACCGCACCTGGACCTCGGCGCCGGGGAAGGTGAGGTGGGCGTCGTGCGATTCGAGATGCTCGGGTGGCAGGCGGTCGATGCGGTCCGACCAGACCAGCGATCCCGCCGGGACGCCGTCCAGCTCGGCTCGGCCTGCCGCCACCACGCCTGCGACCTGGAGGTTGCCGCCCCGTTTGACCAGCCGGCCGCTGGCCAGGACCAGCCCGCCGGTCTTTTCAACTGTCTCCGGGTCGCCGACGGTCAGGCGGGACCGCCCCTGGAGCAGCAGCAGGTCTCCCGGGAAGGGGGTGGGCCGAGCGTTCCAGTCCGGCAGTTCCGCCGCCGGGGCGTCGGTGAGGACGGCCAGGGCCAGCGAAGCCCGACCGGACCGGATCTGCGTCAGGGCGTCCAGCAGCAGCGAACCGTTCCAGACCACCAGCTCGCCGGTCAGGGCCAGGGGGGCGCGGATCTCGAGCGAGGCCTCTTCGACCAGCAGGGTGCCCTGCAGCTCGACCGGGGTCGGGGCGCTCAGGACCCAGGTCCGGTCGACCAGCTCCAGGCAGACGCCCCTCTCCGAGGTCCAGCGCTGGCCTTCCAGGGTCCACCGACCCGTTCCGCCGGGCTGGACGAAAGCCAGCCTCCCATCCTGGGAGGCACGCTGCCAGGTTCCCCCGCCGGGCTGGAAGGAGCAGTCGGCCGCGGCCGCTTTCAGGTGGATCCCCGCGGTGTGGGCCCGGCCTCGGGCTTCGGGCAGGAAGTCGGCGGTCGGGGCCGGAGGGGTCCCCAGGGCGGGGCCGTGCGGGTCTTCCGGATCGAAGGCGCCCCGCAGCCCGTTCAGGTCCAGCTCTCGGCCCAGGAGGGCATGCTGCCAGGCCCGCGGGACGACGCTGGCCTGCACCGTTCCTTGCGAGCCTGTGACCAGAAGGCGGTTCCCGGCGACCAGGATCTCCCTGCCGGTCTGGGAGGAGACCGTGCGGGCCGCGTGGGAGAGGTCTTCGCCTCGCCGGACCCGCTCCAGGACCTGATGGAGCGCGCTCATCGAGTCATACTGGTCGCGAGTCCGGTCGATCTGCAGGCCCTGGGTGTGGCGGGCCTGCTGCAACCGGGTCAGGATGGCCGCGGTCACGACGGACAGGACCATCACGCTCAGCAGGAGGATGACGAGGCTCAGTCCTCGTCTTCGGGTTCGGTTCATGGGCACCTCGGGGCTCACCAGGAAGCTGCTGCAGAGTAGAGGGGCAAGAAGAAGGCGACGCTGACGGTGCCGATCACCAGGCCCAGAAGGCCGACCAGGATCGGCTCGAGCAGACGGGTGGTGGTTTCCAGGCCCAGGTCCAGGGCCTCCTGCTCGGATTCGGCCACGCGCCGCAGAAGCTCCGGATAGTCCCCGGACTCTTCGGCGGCCCGCGCAAACTGCGAGGCCATCGGGCTGAAGCCGTGTCTCTCCAGGGCCTTGGAAAGGGCGCGGCCTTCCAGCACCTCCAGGCGGATGGCCTCGAGGTCGGCCAGAAGGGTCGGTGCCGTGGCCGCCTGGGCCGTGCCCGTCAGGGCGTGCTGCAGGGGCACGCCCGCCTCCAGCAGCGTGGCCAGCGTCTGCAGAGCGGAAATCCGGCCGCCCTTCAGGCGCAACGGGCCCACCAGCGGCCAGCGGTCCAGCCAGGCATGCAGGCCCTCCCGGCGCAGTCCCAGCCAGGCCAGGCCCGCCAGGCCTGTCATCAGCAGCCACGCGCGCGGGTCTCCCAGGGCGCCGGTCGCCGACAGGACGGCCCGGGTGAAGGCCGGCACCGGCACTTCGGCCTGCTGGAAGGCTCGCGAGAAGGCCGGCACCAGCGAACGGGCCAGCGCCAGGTTGAGCACCAGGCCCAATCCCAGCACCCAGGCGGGGTAGGTCAGGGCCTGACGGATCCGGTGTCGGATGGCCTGGGCGTGCTCGAGGGTGGCAGCCAGGCGATCCAGGGTGCCGGCCATGGTCCCCGAGGCCTCGGCGGCGGCCACGGCGGGGACGCACCAGGTGGGAATCAGGGCCGGACAGGCGCGCATGGCCTGCGAGATCCGCCCTCCCGCCAGCAGGCAGCCCAGCATCTCGCGCAGGAGTGGCCGGCTTGAGCGGTGGGCCTGCTTCAGCAGGACCTGCAGGCCGTCGGTCAGGTGGACCCCGCTGCGGTACATGATGGCCAGTTGTCGGAAGAACCCGGCCGCCTCCCGGGGATGACCCGAAGAGACGGCCGGCCGCGGAGGCCGATACTCGTCCAGGCGGATCAGGACCCAGCGCCGTTCGGTCAGGGCCGCGATGGCCGTCTGACGGTTGTCCGCGCGGATCACGCCGGAGCGGCGACGGCCGTCCTCGCGGACCACGAAGCGGTACATCCGACCTCTCAGCGGGCCGTCGACGAGGCCCGCCAGGGAGTTCTTCATGGACTGGCCTCCGTTGGACTGCTTCCCCAGGGACGGCGGTCTGCCGTCCCACACAAACCCGGACCGCGGCCTGCCGTCCCACACAAACCCGGACCGCGGTCTGCCGTCCGACACAGACCCGGACGGCGGTCTGCCGTCCGACACAGACCCGGACGGCGGTCTGCCGTCCGACATAGAGTATGCCAGGATGTGGGCCGGGAGACAATCATGGCGGATCCTGGGGGGGCGGGGCGTCGTGGGGGAGCAGGTTGTTGCGGGCGGCATACAGCAGGACCTGCACGCGGTCCCGCAGCTCGAGCTTGCGCAGCATGTTGTTGACGTGGGTCTTGACGGTGCCCTCCGAGATGAAGAGGCTCTCGGCGATCTCCTTGTTGGTTCGCCCGCGGGCGATTTCGCTGAAGATCTCCTGCTCCCGGCCGGTCAGGGCTTCGAACTCGGCCGGCACCGGGATTCCGGATTCAAGCGGGTCTGGCCGCTCGTCCTCGGAGATCGCCGTCGGGGCGGCCCGTCGCAGGTCGCGGACCTGGACCAGGGTGGATTCGCCTCCCAGGTGGACCCGAGCCGCCGCGACCGGGACCCCCTCCAGAAGCCAGTGCGGGATGGGAGCATGACCTGCGGCCTCCCAGAACGAGTCTCCCTGCTCGTCCACCAGGGGGAGGACTTCGGGGGCGGCTCTCCCTTCCAGTTCGCATCCGACCAGTTCCTGGGCCGCGGCGTTGGCCGACAGGACCCGGCCTTGTCGGTCCACCTGGACCAGGGCGGCCGGTCCGGCTGCCAGCAGCTCCGCCAGCTCGCTTCGAGCCGCCTCCAGCTCCTGGACCCGGACTTCCAGGCCGTTCAGCATGGCGTTCATGGATTCGCCCAGCAGCGCGAACTCGGGCTGGCGGAAATCCGGAGCACGGCGGCCGAGGTCCCCGTCCAGGACGCTGCGGGCCAGTTGGTTCAGGTCGGCGATGGGGGCCAGGATGCGTTGGCGGAACATCAGCAGCAGGGCCGCCAGGCAGGCCGCACAGGTCAAGGCCAGCAGCCCTGAGACCAGGGCTGCCACGGTCTGCTCGCGGGCTCGGGTGTGCTGGACCTGCAGGAGGGTCAGCAGAGCGTCGTTCTGGTAGCGGTCCAGGGCGCGACGCCTCTCCTGCTCGTCCCCGCGGACCAACGCCACCTCCAGCTCGTGGCGGCCCGGAAGATCGGGGATCTCGGGCCGGTCCAGGGCGTCGCGGGCGCGTTCCCGAACCAGCAGGGCGCGGGTGGCCAGCTCCGCCTGCCGGTCGAGCTCCTCGGACTTCAACAGGCCCTGGATCAGGAAGGACAAGAGTCCACCCATCGCCAGGGCGGTCACCACCAGAAGCCAGAACAGCGTGTGGCGGAGAGGGGCCAGGGTTCGCACGGACCTCATGTTCGCGACGGGTCCGCCCTTGCCTACCCGGCGGTTCATCCTTCCTGCCCGGAGCGCGAAGGGGGAAGGTCGACGCCGGATCGGGAATCGCATCCAGGTGAGCGAAGAGCAGTCGTCGCCCCTGCCGGAGGAGCTGACCCGCGTCCTGGAGGAGGCCCGCCGTTCCGGCACCTTGTCGCTTTCCAGGTTGGAACGGGTCCTGTGCGACCGCGAAGACCTGGGGCCTGAGGCCATCCAGGGAGTGTTGGAAACCCTGGACGTCGAGGGGGTCGAGGTGGAGGCCGATCCCCGAGGGCCCGAGGTGGAGCGAGAGGACACCGCCGACCTGGTGGGGGTCTACCTGCGCCAGATCGGCCGGCTCCCGCTTCTGACCCGCTTGCAGGAGCAGGAGCTGGCCCGCAGCATCCAGGCCGGGATGCGGGCCGCCCTGGAATTGGGCTCTCTGGATCTCTCCGAAGCGCGTCGGCGCGAACTGGAAGCCCTGGTGGCCGCCGGGAGGGAGGGCCGCCGTCTCTTCATCGAGGCCAACCTGCGCCTGGTGGTCAGCCTGGCTCGACACTACGTGCGCCCGGGCGTGGGGCTGCTGGATCTGATCCAGGATGGGAACCTGGGCCTGATGCGGGCCGTCGAGAAGTTCGACCCCGACCGGGGGTTCAAGTTCTCGACCTACGCCACCAACTGGATCCGCCAGGGAATCCAGCGAGGACTGGCCGAGCGAGGTCGGACGATCCGCCTGCCGGTCCACATGCTGGAGCGCATGAATCGGCTGGTCCGCATCCGGGCCGTCCTGGCCCAGCGGCTGGGGCGGCAGCCCAGCGCCGAGGAGCTGGCCCAGGAGGCCGAACCCGTCGAGCCGGAACGGGTGCGCGAGGAGCTGGCCCGCGAGGCCGGAGGGCGCCTCCCCGACGAGCGCACCCTCCAGGAGGAGGTGGCCCGCCGTCGGGTGGCCGCCGAGATGCGCGTCCGGGAGGCCTTGGACGTGCCCACCGAGCCGGTTTCGCTGGCCTCTCCGGTCGGCCCGGCGGGGGATGCCGAGCTGGGGGACCTCCTGGAGGATCGGGATCGCGAGACTCCTCTGGAAGAGGCCTCGACGGGCATGCTGCGCCGTCACCTGGCCGCCTTGATGGAGGGGCTCAACGAGCGCGAACGCCAGGTCCTTTCGCTGCGATTCGGCCTGGATGGAGGAACCCGCCGCACCTTGCAGGAAGTCGGCCAAGCCCTGGGCGTCACCCGGGAGCGGGCGCGGCAGATCGAGTCCCGGGCCCTCCAGAGGCTTCGCGAGTCCGCCCAGGCTCGAGGTCTTCGGGATTTCTGGGCCGACTAGCGGATTTCGGGGGACGGAGTTCCGGGACATCCTTGAAATGGCAGGCGATCCAGTGACGGCGGTACTGAGATGAAATCGGCCCGAATCCTGCTGGCGGCATTCCTGTTCCTGGGGGGAGGCGGAACGGCGCACGCCCAGTCTCCGCCCGCCGGGGAGGCTGAGCCGGCCCCCGCTCTGACGGTCCCCCCGGTCAGCGCTCCGGTTTCCGCCTCCACCTACACCCTGCCGGGAAGTCTGGAGAAGGGCCTGAGGCAGAATCCCACGGTGCGGGTGGCCGACGAGCAGGTGGCCTCGGCAGCAGCCCGCTACCGCCAGCAGCAGAGCCAGAAGAACCTGCAGTTCGTCTTCGGTGACAAGACCACATTGCAGGAGAAGCGGGCCTCGAGTTTCGGGCCTCTGACGGTCCCCACCCTGGACTCGCTGTCCAGTCAGATCACCACCTCGCTGCAGTTGCTGCTGACCTCCTTCGGCAAGGTCGAGAACCAGATCGCGGCCGCCTTCCTGCAGATCGGGGTGGAATCCGAGAACGCCCGCACCACCCGGAACAACCTGGGCTACCAGGTCAAGCAGGCCTTCTTCAACCGGCTCAAGTCGGACGCCTCGGTGGAGGTGGCCACCCAGAACCTGCAGGTCAGCCGTCAGAGCCTGTCGGATTCCCAGAAACTGTTCGCCCAGGGCATCATGGCCCGATATGACGTGGTCCAGGCGGACCTGCAGGTGACCGAGGCCACCGAGCAGTTGGCTCGGGCCCGCAACTCGGTGCAGGTGTCCACGGCCAGCTTCCTGACGGTCCTGAACGAGCCTCCTCGTGAGAACGTCGAGCTGGAGGCCCCTCGGGAGATCGAGGTGGACCCCACGGTCGATCTCGCGGCGCTGCAGGCCCTGGGACTGAAGCGACGGCCCGAGATGCTGGCTTTGGAGGGCAGTCTGGAAGTGGCCCGGGCCTTGTTGGACGCCGCCCGCAGCGAGAGCCAACCCAACCTGACCCTCTCGGCGGACTATATCGCCTCGCCGGGCTACCACACCACGCCGCAGGACATGTACCAACTGAATCTGGGTGTGAAGTGGGCGCTGTGGGACGGAGGCTACCGCAGCGGCAGGATCCAGGAGGCAGAGTCCGACCTCCGCAGCCTGGAAGCTTCCGGGGAGGAGCTTCGCAACCAGATCTGCCTGCAGATCGAGCGGGCCTGGCTGGACTTCCAGTTGACCGAGGTCACCCTGGCCACGGCCGCCAAGCGCGTCGAGGCAGCCGAGATCTACTACGACATGGCGCGTCAGCGATTCCTGAACGGCCTGGGGACCTCGTTGGAGGTGCAGGACGCCCTGCGCAGCCTGAACGACGCACGCCAGAACCAGGTCGTCGCCGTCTACGACCGGGAACTGGCCTTCGCCGCGCTGGAGAACAGCGTGGGGTTCGATTTCCCCCTTCGCCGCCTGGCGGTCCGACCCGAGAGCCTTCAGGCGCCCGGCGAGTGACCGGCCGAACGGGCGTCACCCCTGATGTCGAGGAGAACACGATGCGTTCCTGGGCTCGAAACGGAGACTTGAGCCGGCGCGCCACGATGGCCGCCGGCGTGATCCTGGTCCTTCTGGCCCTGGTCGGGTGCGGAGGCGGGAAGGAGACGCCTGCGGGCGGAGCCTCGCCGGCAGGCGGGGCCTCTCCTCCTGCCTCCATGGCCGCTCCCCCCAAGGTGGTGGTGGCCCCGGCTCGCCGCGAGCCGCTCAACGTCTCGTGGGAGTGGCCCGCCCAGACCCAGTTCGGAGACAGCATCGATGTCCGGGCCCGGGTCCAGGGCACCCTGGAGAACTTCGATTTCCAGGAGGGGTACGGCGTCCGCGCCGGGCAGGTCCTCTTCACGCTGGACGACGCGCCCTATCAGGCCGACCTGCAGGCCGCGCTGGCCAAGACCTCCCAGGCCCGGGCCGACCTGACCTATGCCCTGGCCCAGGTCAACGTGCGCAAGGCTCGGGCCGATCTGACCTCGGCCAAGGCGGACCTGGTCTCGGCCCAGGCCAAGCTGCGCCTGGCCCAGCAGGACGTCGACCGCTACAAGCCCCTGGCGGCCAACGGGGTCATCCCCACGCAGACCCTGGATGATGCCGTGGCCCAGCGCGACGTGGCCGCGGCCCAGGTGAAGGTGGCCCTGGCCCAGGTGGAGGTTCGGGAAGCCAACCTGCGCAACACCGAGCTCTCCGACGCCGCCAACATCGAGGTGGCCCGGGCCAACCTGCAGGCCGCCGAGTCCCAGGTCACCCAGGCCCGGTTGAACGTCGGCTACTGCACCATCGCGTCCCCGATCGACGGGGTGATCGGCAAGCTGAACGTGGATCCCGGGAACCTGGTCGGGCAGATGGGCAACACGACGCCCCTGGTCACGATCTCCAGGATCGACCCGATCTACGTCAACTTCAGCATCAGCGAGGCCGAGTACCTGTGGATGATCCAGCAGCCCGGCTCGGGCCCGAGGGTCGAGTTCGAGCTGGTCCTGGTCGACGGGACGAAGTACGCCCACAAAGGTCGCTTCGGCATGGTGGACCGGGCCCTGGACGCCAAGACCGGCACCATGGGACTGCGGGCCATCTTCCCCAACCCCCGCGCCATCCTCCGGGAGGGTCAGTTCGGCCGGATCCGGCTGACCAACCTCAAGCCCCAGGAGGTCGTGCTGATCCCCCAGAAGGCCGTGGTGACCGTCCAGTCGATGCAGATGGTCTACCTGGTCGGCGAGGGCAACAAGGTCCTTTCTCGCAACATCGAGACTGCGGGCGAGCAGGGCAACGACTTCATCGTGAAGTCCGGTCTGGAGGGCGGCGAGCGCGTGATCGTCGAGGGGACCCAGAAGGTCAAGCCCGGTGCGGTCTGCGCACCGGAAGAGGAAACCCAGGCGACGACCACCGGGAGGTAGCCCTTTGGCCAGGTTCTTCATCCACCGTCCGGTCTTTGCGATCGTGATCTCCCTGGTGATCGTGCTGGCCGGCGCGGTCTCCATCCCGTCGCTGCCGATCGCGCAGTACCCCCAGATCACCCCTCCGGTGATCCAGGTGACCGCCGGCTACCAGGGGGCCAGCGCCGAAGTGGTCGAGCAGACCGTGGCCGCCCCGATCGAGCAGCAGGTCAACGGGGCCGAGGGCATGCTCTACATGCGCTCGCTGTGCACCAACTCGGGGACCTACATCCTGCAGGTGACCTTCGACCTGAGCCGGGACCAGGACCTGGCCATGGTCGACGTCCAGAATCGGGTCAACCAGGCCAATCCCCTGCTGCCCGCCGACGTGACCAAGGCCGGCGTCACGGTCAAGAAGCAGTCCACCCAGAACCTGGTGTACATCAGCCTGTACTCCAAGGACGGCAGCAAGGACAGCCTCTTCCTCAGCAACTACGCCACCATCAACCTGATCGACCAGCTCGGGCGTCTCAATGGAGTGGGCCTGGCCAGCATCGTGGCCGGTCAGCGCGACTACTCGATGCGCCTCTGGGTCCGCCCGGACCTGCTGGCCAAGCTGGAGGTCACGGCCGAGGACATCGCCGGGGCCATCCAGAGCCAGAACATCCAGGCCGCCGCCGGCTCGATCGGCGACCCGCCCCAGGAACCGGGCCAGCAGATGCAGTACCCGGTCAAGGTCAAGGGCCGCCTGGATCAGCCGGCCGAGTTCGAGAACATCATCCTGCGCACCCAACCGGACGGTTCGGTCCTGAGGGTCAAGGATGTCGCCCGGACGGAGCTCGGGGCCCAGACCTATTCCTCCCAGGGAACCCTGAACGGCAAGCCGGCCGTGATCATCGCCGTCTACCAGCAGCCGGACGCCAACGCGGTGCTCCTGGCCAAGCAGGTTCGTGAGAAGATGGAGGAGCTCTCGAGGGACTTCCCCGAGGGCGTGGACTACGAGGTCACCTACGACAGCACGATCTTCGTGACCAAGTCGATCGAGGAGGTGGTCCACACCCTCTTCGAAGCCATCGTCCTGGTCCTGATCGTGGTCTTCATCTTCCTGGGGAACTTCCGGGCCACCCTGATCCCGATCCTGGCCGTCCCGGTCTCGTTGATCGGCACCTTTGCCGGTTTCGCGGGCATGGGCTTCTCGATCAACCTGTTGACCATGTTCGGCCTGGTGCTGGCTGTCGGCATCGTCGTGGACGACGCCATCGTCGTGGTGGAGGCGGTTGAACACCACATCGAGCACGGCTTGACCCCCCTCCAGGCGACCGAGAAGGCCATGGAGGAGGTCTCGGGGCCGGTGGTGGCCATCGCCCTGGTCCTGTGCTCGGTCTTCGTCCCGGTGGCCTTCATGGGCGGCATCACCGGGGAGATGTATCGTCAGTTCGCCATCACCCTCTCGGTGTCGGTGCTGCTCTCGGCCCTGGTGGCCCTGACCCTGACTCCCGCCCTGTGCGTGATGATCCTGCGTCCGCGCAAGCCCATGGGCGGGCCCCTGGGCTGGTTCCTGAACGGCTTCAACCGCGGCTTCGAGTGGACGACCCGGGGCTACGTCTTCCTGGTCCGCAAGGCCATCCGCTGGGTCGTGGTCACGCTGGCCCTGATGGGGGCGGTCTACTTCGGCGCCTTCAGCCTGATGTCCAAGCTCCCCACCGGCTTCATCCCGCCCGAGGACATGGGCAACTTCATGGTCAACGTGACCCTGCCCAGCGGCGCCTCGCTCGAGAGGACGACGGACCTCTTGCAGAGGGTGGACGCCATCGTCAGCCAGGCGCCGGGCGTCGAGAAGACCCTGGGCCTGATCGGCTACAACCTGGTGCAGGGGACGACCAGCTCCAACTGCGCCGGCGTGGTGGCCGTGCTGAAGGACTGGGACGAGCGGACCGACCCTTCGATGAAGGTGCGCGGGCTGATCCCCGCCCTGCAGGCCCAACTGGCCCAGTTCCCCGAGGCCCAGATCCAGGTCTTCGGGCCTCCGGCCATCCCGGGTCTGGGAACCACCGGCGGGGTGACCCTGGAACTGCAGGACCGCACGGGGGGCTCGGTGGACGACCTGGCCCAGGTCACGACCGACTTCGTCGCCTCCGCCATGCAGTCCGGAGTCTTCCGGATGGCCTACTCGCTGTTCAACCCCAACATCCCGATGATCGACGTGCAGGTCGACCGGGACAAGCTGGCCGTGCTGGGCATCCCGGTCAACCAGGCCTTCACGGCCCTGCAGATCAACCTGGGCGGCTACTTCGTCAACCAGTTCAACAAGTTCGGCCGGACCTGGCGGGTGTACGTGCAGGCCGAGTCGCAGTATCGCCGCAAGCCGGAGGACATCGGCAAGATCCACCTGCGCAGTTCCTCGTCCGGCCAGATGGTGCCCCTCTCGACGGTCAGCAAGATTCGCGAGGTGACCGGGCCGGACGTCCTGGTCCGCTACAACCTGTACCGGGCCACGGAGGTGAACGCCGAGGCCGCTGCCGGGCGCAGCTCGGGCGAGGCCATCGCCACCCTGGAATCGCTGGCCGCCGGCCTGCCGCAAGGCTACGGCTATGAGTGGACCGGCACGGCCTACCAGGAGAAGCTGTCCTCGGGCCAGACCGCCCAGATCCTGGTCATGGGCCTGATCTTCGTCTTCCTCTTCCTGGCCGCCCAGTATGAGAGCTGGGGGGTCCCCTTCTCGGTGCTGCTGGGCCTGCCCTCGGTGGTCCTGGGGGCCGCCCTGGGGATGGTCCTGATCAAGATGGACGTCAACATCTACGTCCAGATCGGGATGCTGATGCTGGTCGGCCTGGCCTCGAAGAACGCGATCCTGATCGTCGAGTTCGCCAAGGCCAACTACGAGAAGGGCGGGATGGACCTGGTCGAGGCCGCGGTGGACGGCGCGCGGTTGCGCTTCCGCCCCATCCTGATGACCTCGTTCGCCTTCATCATGGGCGTGGTGCCCCTGGCCACGGCGGTGGGCGCCAGTGCGACCTGCCGCCGGGCGCTGGGGACGGCCGTCCTGACGGGCATGACCACCGCCACCCTGGTGGGCGTGATCCTGATCCCCTGCCTGTACGTCTACGTGCAGTTCCTGCTCAACAAGATGGGCGGGGACCCGCGCAAGAAGAAGCACCAGGCGCCTGAGAGCCCTGCCGAGGAGGTCCCGGACGTGCGCGAGGTGGCTGCAAAGGTCACCGAGACCGTGCCCGAGGCCGGCAAGCCCGCCCCGGTCGAGGAGGCCCCACCTGCGCCCGAGGCGTCCCCTGCGCCGGCGGAGCCTGCCGGGAAGCCGGTCGCCCCGCCGTCGTCCGGGAGTTCGAAGTCGAAGCCCAAGCCGAAGGGATCCTGAGCCGTCCCTGCTCATCCTGGGGAGCAGGGCGGTCCCCCCGACCGGGCTCCCTGCGGTTTCCGTTCAGAATCGAGGAGAAGGTCATGAGCCTGAACATCCCTCCGGTCGGTCCCAGCCTGCCCAAGCCAGGAGCCCTGGCGAACCCTGCCTCGGCGTCGCCTCCCCCGCAGGACCGCTTCGAATCCCTGCCGCCGTCTGAAGACGCCGACCGCCTGCGCCGGGCAGCCCGAGGCCTGATCCATCAGGACAAGCTGGGCAAGGCCGAGACCACCTACCTTGCGAACTCGTGGGCCTGCGCTGCCGACGGCACGCTCTTCATCGGCTACGCTGAGGCCGGTGAGGGGCAGAAGGGCTACCTGGCGGCGGTTGATCCTCAAGGCCGGATCGCCTGGGAGCTGGCCTTGGGCGAGAACGACGTGGCCCACGTCGGGCTGATGCCCGATGGCCGGATCAAGGTCGGAACGCCGGATGGGCACCTGGTCTGTTCGACCGACGGACGCCTGCTCGAGTCCCGAACCGGCGGGCCGGCCGTGCGTTCACACCACCAGGATTCCAGCGGGATGCACCTGGAGGTCCTCTCCGAGCAGGGCACCCTGCGCGCCCTCGGTGCAGACGGCCGGGAGGTCGCTCTTCCTCCCGTCCTGACGGGCACGCGCGCCCGCTCGGTCCTGCCCACGCCGGAGGGCGGCCTGATGGTCCTGGCGGCCGGAGCTGCCGTGCGCCTGGCCCCAGGTGGAGCCACCGTGGCCATCACGCCCATTCCCCAGTGGCCCGCCGAGGGCCAGACCACCTACACCCCCGAGCGGGCCTGGGGGCTGGTGGGTGGAGATGTCCTGGTGCAGCGGAACTGCACCACCGCCACCGGCTTTCCAGGGCGCACCAAGCCGGTCTTCGGAGGTCTGGTGGACGTCGGCAGCAACTGGGATCCCGCCAAGGACATGCCGGCCTCCGTCACCCGCGCGGACTTCGTGCGCCTGGCTCCGGATGGAACCGAGCGCTGGAGAACCGAGCAGATCCAGAAGGAGATCTTGGCACTGCCCAGCTCCCTGATCGTGAACCCCGACGGCAGCATCTTGTTGACAGGGCGCAAGCTCAATGTCAACAGGGTGGACCCGGAGGGCAGGTCCGAGGTCCTCTTCGATCTCCCCTACTTTCCCGATATTTTTCGAGCCGGAGCCCAACCCGGGACCATCCTGGTCCGCCACAGGGAGCGGGTGAGCCGCCTTGGACCCGAGGGCCAGATTCTGGCGGATCTGAGCCTGGACGCCGAAAAGCGCGGCTTCCAGCTCGTCGGCGACCTTCAGGACGGACGCATCCTCTTCAGTGAGGGGCGGACCGCCCTGTGGGCGACCGATCCCGTCACCGGAACCTGGACGCGGCTGACCGATCTGGAGGTGGACCACTCCGCCCGCCCCGAAGACCTCCTCGCGCCTGACCTCGGCCCGGCGCCCGGGGAGGTCGAGTCGGGCGACGGCTGGGTCGACATCGGCAACGTCCGCTTGCCTCGGCGCTGAGAGGGAGCGATGACCGGGGAGGACTCGGGTGCCTGCGAGGCCGGGTCGGGACCGCCGGGCCAGCAGACCGCAGACGATGGGACCTGTGGGTCGTCCCGCGAGGTCTCTCGGGAAGGCCCGTCCCGGGTGCAGGTCTGCCTGCCGGCCTCGCGAAAGCCTCCATCCTTGGCCCCGAGGTCGGAACCTGGACGAGGAGCACACCACCAACCATGGACCGGATTCATCCCAGCCAACAGTTGCCAACACCTCAGACCCTTGCTGCACCGGCAGTCTCCTCGGGAACCGCCAGCGCAGGTGGCGGCCCCTCGGACTCCTTCGCCGCAGGCTCGAGCAGTGCGCCTGTCGGCATGGACGCCGCCAGCGCGGCGCGCCTGGTCCTGGCAGATCGCAACGAGGGCGACAAGGTCCGCGAGATCCGCTCCCAGAACGCACAGGCAGCCAAGGATATCGGCTTTTTGTGGGGTTATCAGAGCGACGCCCCCACCTACTGCAAGCCTCTGGTGGCCGACGGAAGCCTCTACTTCTCCAACGCCGACGGTCGCATCTTCGCGCTCGACGCCGGCAACGGCAAGCTGAAGTGGGACAGCCATTTCGCGACCACCACGGGGCAGAACTCGGCGCCAGAGATGGCTCGGGATCCGAAGGATGGCACCCTCTACTGCGGGACGATGGGGCACACCGTCAACGCCCTGGACCCCCTGACAGGCCGTGTCCGCTGGTCGACCGATGTCGGGGCGCCCGTCTTCCAGGCCCCGGTTCCCGGACCAGCAGATGGCCCCGTGGTGTGCGGCACCCGCTACGGCAGGCTTCTGGGGTTGGACCGGGTCGATGGGCAGGTGAAATGGGACCTCAAGCTGGGCGACGAAGTCAGTTCCGTGCCCGTCGTGGACGCCAAGAACGGGACCGTCTATGCCACCGCCACCGGCGCGTGCCGTGACGGCAACTTCCAGGCCATCGACTGGGCGACCGGGCAGAAGAAGTGGTCTCTCCTGGAAGGCGGCCAGGCCGCGTGCGCACCGATCGTCGACTCGCGGGACCAGACGGTCTACACGGGCATGTTCAACGGAACCCTGTACGCCCTGGACCCGGCCAGCGGCAAGAAGCTTTGGGAGTTTCCAACGGGGCGGAGCATCCTGGTCAGCCCCGTTCTTGACGAGGCCCGCGACACCCTGTACTGCGCCAGCAGCGACGGCAAGCTCTACGCCTTGGAACCCTCCACCGGCCAGATGAAGTGGTCTCGGGAAATGGGCGACGGGTGGGGAAGCGGCCGGGCCGAGCACCCTCCCCTCGTCGATCCGCGCGACGGGACCGTCTATTGCGGGTGCGCCGACGGCGGCGTCTTTGCCTTCGAACCGACCGGCGGCAACATCCGCTGGCGCAGCCAGGCGGACGGCAGGGTCTCGGCTCTGCAACTGGACGGCAAGAGCGGGACCCTGTACTTCGGCTCTGCCGACGCCAGGTTCCGGGCCGTGGACGGCCAGTCGGGCCGCGAGTTGTGGCAGATCACCTCGGGGGGGGCCTCGATGGGCCAGGCCCACGTCGACCCTGTCGAGGGGATCGTCTACTTCGGAGACGTCGAGGGCATCATGTACGCCCTGGCCAGTCCCGAGGTCTGCGTGAAGCGGGAGGCCGCCCAACAGGCCCCGGCTGAATCGGTGAGGACCGAGATCCGCGTGGAGGAGGACTTCGTCGTGGTCGGCGGACTGAGGCTGCCCAGACGCCGCAGCGCCTCCTGAGCTTTGGCTGAACCGTTCCCCGGCGGTCATTCCATGGGAACAACACGGGACGACGCTGGGAGCAAGGCCTTCAACTGAAGGTGGGGTCGCCCTGCCGATCGCTTCAGGGGCCCGGCTTGGCGCTTTGCGGGGGCGCCCTCGACGACCAGACCGAGCTGGAGCACGACCCGTCCCGAAGACCTCCTCGCGCTCCGAGGTGAAGACCCAGGACTCTACGGCGTCTCGGTCGCCGGCGCGGTGGTCAGGGTTCCCAGGGTGTTGTTCACGGCCAGCCGGGTGGGGATCTCCAGCTCCTGGGACAGGGCCTCCTCCCACGAGCGCACGAGCTCGGCGGGGAGAAGCCGGGGGCTCTGGACGCGGGCCTGGACCTCCAGCCTGGTGGGCGGGACCCCGAAGACCGGCGTCGGCAGGTCCTCGGGCGGTGCGGGCTCGAGGACGGCGGCGGGGGTCGTCTCCTTGACCTGCATGCCCAGCAGCAGGGCTCCCTCCTGCTCGGCGACCAGGGTTTCCAACCGGAGGCGGAGCTTCTCTTCGCGATCCCGCATCTGGCGTTCCCGGGCGCTGAGGATCTCGCTGACCGGCGCTTGGAGCGGACCGGCTTCGGTGAAGTCGTGGGCGGTGATGGTGCGGACCAGAAGCTTCAGCCCCGGCGCCAGGGGATCCCGTTCCAGCAGGGCGGCCGAGGTCACGTCCTGGAGCTCCTGCACCAGCGAGGCGTCGAAGACGAAGGGGCTGCGGACCGTGACGAAGAGGGTTCCCGGTTGGGAGGGATCCGGACGGCTCCACTGCACCAGCTCCGCGTGCGAGAAGGCCCCCAGGGCCTCGCGCAGGGCGCTCTCCACCTGGGCGTTGAGGTCCGGCCCCTTCTCGTGGGCCAGGGGCTGGACATACTCCACGCCGGCCGGCGAGAGATAGGTCAGGGTGGCGGTCCCCAGGAGCAGGTCGAGTTCCGTCGAGTCTGGCAGGTCCAGGCGTTCCTCCAGGGTCCGGGCCAGGTCGCGGACCATGCCCGGGGTCACCTCCTGGGGCGCCCGGATGACCCCGCGGATCCGCAGCCGGGAGCCCTCCAGGTGGACGGTCAGGGAATCGAGCCCGGCGCCCGGCACCAGTCGGGGGACGCGCGACTCCAGGACCTGCATGGTGGTGGCCTGGTAGTTCCGCTCCAGGACCAGGTTGCGCAACTGGATCGTGAGGAACACGAAGGTTGCCAGCAGCAGAAGGCCCGTCCCCAGGGCGAAGCGGGCCAGGGGGCGCCGGGAGGTGCCGTGCGGCAGATGTCCCAGGCCGGCGGCCAGGAAGACCAGGGCGGCCGAGACCTCGATGGTCAGGAAGTTGGCCAGGAAGAGCATGAAGGCCCGGAAGGCGGGCATGGTCAGTTCGGGATGATGCCAGGAGGCCGCCAGCATCACGCCGCACACGGCCAACGGAGGGACCAGGGCCACCGCGATGGCCACTCCGGCGATCGAGGCGCTGATCCGGGTGTTGACCGTCGCATAGGCACCCGCCATGCCCGCCGCCAGGCCGATCCCCATGTCGAAGAGGGTGGGGCGGATGCGGCCCTGGATTTCGCTTCCCGTCAGGTCGATGTTGGCGGAGCCCACCAGGAAGGTCAGGATCGCGGCCGTGGCCAGGGCCGCCAGGACGCCGAACCCTTCGGCCTGCAGGCTCTCCTTGAGCATCTTCGGGTCAGAGCGCACCACGCCCATGGCGCATCCCAGGATCGGGCCCATCAGGGGGGCCACGATCATCGCTCCGATCACCGTGGCCGTGGAGTTGGAGTACAGGCCAAAGGTGGCGATCAGGGTGGAGAGGATGGTCAGGATGTAGTAGCTGCGGCTGGAGGTCGCGGAGTTGGCCAGGCTGGCCAGGATCTCGTTCTCTTCTGCAGGGCTGAGGCGGTGGAACCAGTGCATGGGGCCTCCTGATGGGGCGACCGGTTCAGCGGTCCGGCGGTTCACCAGGGCCAGAGGCGGCGCCAGCGCGTCCAGCGCTCGAGGCGACGACCCACCCGACCCAGTTGGCGAAGGCTGCGTTCGACGGTGAAGTAGGGCAGGCCCCGGAAGTCGACCCGGGGGCTCTCGTCCAGAACCCAGGCTGCGGCGAACCCGGCGCCGCGCAGGGCCCGGCCCAGCTCGCGGCGGGCCCTGGAAGGGGAGGGGAGCTGTTCGCGGTCGCTCAGGACCAGCAGGCACGCCGGAGTCCAGCCCTCCTCCTGGGGAACCCTGCGGGCGGCCTCGAGGGCCTCGGGAGGCGGACCCTTCGGGGCCGGGACGACCAGCAGGGTCTCCTCGCCGGGTCCCGGGTTCCTGGACAGGGCCGCGCCAGGGGCCTTGGGCCCCGGGGCTCCCAGGGTCAGGGCCAGAAGGTCGGGACCCAGGACCCGCAGGCGGAACCCGCGTCGATCGATCTCCCAGGGAGCCTGGGGGCCCGTCCAGGAGCGGGGCAGAACCAGCGGCACGACCCGCAACAGGTCGCGCCGCCGGGCCGGGGACTGGCGGAGCCGGCTCATCGCCGGTGGCGCAGCAGGACCCGCCGGACCACCTGGATGACGTACTCCTGGTCCTCTTCCTTCAGGCCGGGGTAGAGCGGGATCGAAATCACCTGCTCGGAAGCCTTCTCGGTGTGGGGCAGCATGCCCGGCGCGAAGCCGAAGCGCTCGCGATAGAACGGGTGGAGGTGCACGGCTCGGAAGTGGATGCCGATCCCGACGTTCTCGGCCTGGATGTCGTGCATGACCTGGTCGCGGGTGGCCCGGAGGTTCTCGGTCCGCACCTGGATCACGTACAGGTGGCAGGCGCCGCGGACGTGCGGGCGTCGGACCAGCACCTGGACGAGGTCCTTCAGGTCGGCGAAGGCCTCGTCGTAGCGGGCGGTCTGTCTCTCGCGCTCCAGGAGGAAGCCGGGCAGCTTGCGCAACTGGTGCAGGCCCAGGGAGGAAGCCAGGTCGGTCAGGTTGTACTTGTAGCCCGGCGTCACGATGTCCCAGTGCTGGTAGCCTTCGCTGGAGTAGCGCTTCCAGGCGTCGCGGCTCATCCCGTGCAGCGACAGCAGCCGGGCGCGCTCGGCCAGCCGATCGTCCTCGATTCCCAGCATCCCGCCTTCGCCGGTGGTCAGGTTCTTGGTGGCGTAGAACGAGTAGGCCGTCATGTCCTCGAAGCGGCTGACGTGGCGACCCCGGAAGGTGGACTCGGTGGCGTGGGCGGCGTCGCCGATCACCAGCAGGCCGTGGCGGTCGGCGATCTCGCGCAGGCGGTCCTGCTCGACCGGGTGGCCTGCGAAGTGGACCGGCATGATGGCGCGGGTCCGCGGGGTGATCCGCTCCTCCACCAGCGAGACGTCCAGGTTCAGGGTGTCGGGCTCGACGTCGACGAAGACGGGGGTGATCCGCTCGTGGACCATCTCGTTGATGGCCGAGGGGAAGGTCATGGCAGGGGTGAGGATCTCGTCCCCCTCGCCGATCCCGGCCGCGACCATGGCGATGTGCAGGGCCGCCGTGCACGAGTTCAGGGCCACGCAGTGCCCGGCACCGGTGAAGGTGGCCATCTCGGCCTCGAAGCGTCGGGTCTTGGGACCCGTGGTCAGCCACCCCGAGCGCAGGGTGTCGAGCACCTCCTGCTCCTCCTCGGGACCCAGGCACGCCCGGTTATAGGGCAGGAACTCGGAACGACGGGTGAAGGTCCTCTCCTGGATCAACTCATCCTCCTTGGGCGGGGAGGCCGGCACCCTCCGACGGGCACCGGCCTCCCCGGCCAGACTCCTAGTGCATCTCGATCTTGCCGGCGGCGGTGCGGATGGGGATCTGGCGCAACCAGATGCCCTTCTCCCACCACTTGCGGTTCTCGCGGTACCAGGCGATGGTGCGCTCCAGGCCTTCCTCGAACTTCACCTTGGCCTGCCAGTCCAGAAGGTTTCGGGCCTTCTCGGTGGAGGAGGTGTGGCGGAAGACCTGCCCGGGCCGGTCGCCGACGAAGACGATGGGCGAGTGGGTTCCGGTCATCTCCTTGACCATCTGGGCAATCTCCAGGACGCTGATCGAGCGGGCCGTGCCCAGGTTGATCACCTCGCCCTTGAGGTTGTCCATCGGGGCGTGCATCAGCTTGTCCAGGGCCTGGCAGTGGTCACCGACGTACAGCCAGTCGCGCTGGGCGCTGCCGTCACCGTGGACGGTCAGGGGCTCGCCGAGCAGGGCCGAGGTGATGAAGCGGGGGACCACCTTCTCCAGATGCTGGTAGGGACCGTAGTTGTTGAAGGGGCGGACGATCACCATGGGCAACTGGTAGGTGGCCCAGTAGGAGTACACCAGGCGGTCGGCCCCGGCCTTGGCGCTGGCATACGGGCTCATCGGCATGAGGCGATGGTCCTCGTCCATCAGTTCGGCGCGCGCCGTCCCGTAGACTTCCGAGGTCGAGATGTGGATCATCCGGTCGATCCGGTCCTGGTGCTTGAGGACCGCGTTGGAGACGACCTGGGTGCCCATCACGTCGGTCTCGAAGAAGATCCAGTTGTCGTAGATGGAGCGGGTCACGTGGCTCTCGGCGGCAAAGTGCACCACGGTGTCGCACTGGCTGACCAGGGTGTCGACCAGCTCGCCGTTGCGGACGTTGCCGTACCAGAAGCTGAGGCGCCCGTGGCCGTTGTTGCCAGGGTTCATGTACTGCTGAGGCAGGTTCTCCATGTTGCCCGCATAGGTGAGCATGTCCAGGACCACGACCTTGTAGTCGGGGTACTTCTCGAGGACGTAGCGCACGAAGTTGCTGCCGATGAATCCGGCCCCGCCGGTGACCAGGATCGTCTTGGACATCTAATCAACCTCCAGGGTGTGGAGCGCCTCGGGCTCCTGCGATGCTCCGGTGTGGGTGCGCCGGAGGATGGCCCGACTCTCGGGGCCGTGGTGGAAGAGCAGATCGACGACGGACAGATAGGGGACGAAGTCCGGTCCGCGCTGTCGGTACTCGGGATGGACATAACCGTGCCAGTGGACCTTCACCCCCAGGTCCTGGAAGGCAGATTCGTCGAGATAGGAGCGGGCCGCGTCTCCGGTGAGGTAGTCGGAGGCGCCCAGCTTCTGGCAGAGCCCGATCAGTCGGGCGGTCTTCTGGCCGGGGACGCCAAGCTCCGAGGAACGTTGCACCTTCCAGGGCATGCCCAGCAGGTCGACCAGGGCCCGGAGCATCGCCAGGTCGAGATCGATCAGGAACTCCCAGTCCTGCTCGAGGACCCCGGCCAGGGTCGGGAACACGGTCGAGAAGAAAGGCGCCTTGGCGTAGGCCTGCTCCAGGCTGATGCGGTGCTTGCGCCGCCAGTCCTTGGTCGGGTCGATGGCCACCTCGAGGATCGGGGGGAAGTCCTGCCCCGTCAGGCAGACGGGGACCGTCAGCCAGGCCGGGCCGTTGGCGGTGAGGATCCGGTTGCGGTTGCGCCAGCCGTTCTTGTCGTACTGGACATCGTCGTACAGCACGAAGACGTCCGACCAGTCATACTGATCGAAGAAGCCCAACCAGGGCAGGTAGGACGGCTGCAGGACCACCAGTTTCACGCCCTGCCTCCCGCTTCTCGCCGGACCTTCGCATCCATCGCGGTCACCCCTGGGCGGAGCGGTCCCTGGGAACCGCGGGCGCCTGCCGGCAATACCAGAGAAGAGGCAGGACGCCCACCCGCGGGCTGAAGTAGTCCAGCATGAAGCGCCGGCAACTGGCCCCGAGGTCCTTCCGCCTCTTCGGGTCCGCCACCAGGTCGGCCAGGGTCTGCGCCAGCAGATCCGGCGTGGTGGAGATCCAGGGGAACTCCACGTCCAGGCCCCAGTATTCCCGGTGGCGGTTGATATTGAACTGGTCGAACGCCTGGACCACGGGCCGGCCGAGGAACATCGCCTCGTCACCGGAAAGGCCGTGGTACCCCCGCAACTGGTTGAAAGTCACGTCGCAATCCAGACGGGCCTGCATCACGTCGTGATGAGGCCAGCCGGCGACCTGCCACAGTTCCGTTCGCCCGAGATTTCTCCTGCACAGCTCGCGGGTCGCGTGGAGGTAGGCTTCGGTGTCCTTGTGGTAGTAGAAGCGGGAGAGCGTGGGGTGCGGAAGGCTGGGGGTCTGCAGGATGCGGACGACGCCATCCTCCTCCGAGAGCGGTGGCCTCAGCTCGACGTCCTCCAGGGTGGTCGGAGGAAAACCCGCGTAGAAGTGGGCCTGGGGGAACATCCGAAGCAGATGGGGCAGCGGGGTCAGGACCATGCGACCGGGACGCTGGTGGCGGGCCACGTCGCGATGGACCCGCTGCCCGATGTACAGGTGCACCACCCTCCTGCCCTGGACGAAGGGGCGCAGATCCAGGTTCGCCAGAGGCGTGTCCTCGTCGTCGTCCTCGAAGAAGACGAAGCAGTCGGCGGCCTCGAGTTCCTCGAGGAGGCCCTGCGAGATCCCCTCGTCGGCGAAGACGGCGCGCGATTCCTCCTGGGGGTAGCCGATGTAGGGGTGGCGCGTCCGACACAGGGCCAGGGCCCGGTGGGGCGTGTGTCGGTTGACGGCCACCGCGTGGTTGAGCACCGACCCGGCGATGTTCTGGGAGTCGACGAAGACGACTCGCATCCGTTCCTCATCCGGGAGCCGGAAGCGTTCCAGCCAGTCTTCGGGGGGGAGGTCCTCATGCTCGAGTCGCAGCAGGAACATCGGCAACGCGCCGTCGGGGGCCTCGGCGTGGATCCAGGGGTCCTGCCAGAGGGGGCGTCCGCCGCCGCGGGCGCCCAGGACCCGGGCGCGAATCCGCTCCGGGGGGGCCACGGCGCGGGCCAGGGAGCGCAGGTCGTGGGTGGCCGGGCCCAGGGCGAATTCGTTGTCGTAGTCTCCATAGCGGAAGGTGGGGGTTCGGCGGGCCAGGGGCATGTTGACCGGCAGCAGGTGCAGCGAGCGGACTCGCGAGGCCGACCAGGCCGCCGCCAGGGCCCGTCCGGGGTCCTCCTCGGCGGCGGCGTGCAGGAGGTCCACCACGCAGTCCACCGGACCCTCCAGGGTCTGGGCGGCACGCACCCGGGAGCGGGGGGCCAGCTCCTGCAGGGCTTCGGCGGCGCCCTCCGGGCCCAGGACCAGGCATTCGCCCTCCGGCAGCAGGGGGGCCAGCGCTTCGAGGTGGCCCCACATCAACTCGCGCACGGGTCGGCGGGGGGCCAGGGGAACCCGATGGAAGGCCGGGGGGGCCTGGACCAGCCAGTCCCGCAGGACCTGCCAGTCTCCGGTCAGCATGGTGGTCCGCCGGTTGGCGGGCTGGTGTTCGGTGGCCGAGCGCACCCGGTGGGCCTCCTCGGCGTCCAGCAGGCCCAGGGCGTCGGGCGGGGTGCGCAGCAGCCATTCCGGAGTCTGGTCCAGGGGCTGGTCGGGCCAGACCAGCGTGCGGATCCCCTCCAGCATCCAACAGAAGTCCAGGGCCTGGTCGAAAGGCGGAAGCCCGTTGGGGAACACGGCAACCTGCGCCTTCTCCTCCACCAGGGCCCGTTTGACGGCTTCCAGCAGCCAGGCTTCCGAGGCCTGCGGTGCGGACAGCGAGAACTCCTCGTAGAACCTGTGGATCAACGGGTTGTCCTGGATGGCCCATTCCTCGGGGGTGGCCACCAGGGACATCCCCTCCACCAGGCCGGAGTCCGCCAGGAAGCGGGCCAGGGGCAGCATGGCCCGGGCCTCGGCCTGGTTGCGGGTGAAGAGCAGGACGCGGGTCAGGGCCATCGCGCACCTGGGGCTGGGACCAACGGGTTGGACATGGCGTGCCCCCCTTTCGCTCGGGGAGGGCAGCCCCCTCCCCGCCGGGTTCGGGGCAGGATTTCGCGCTTCCGTGGGCTAACTCGTGGTGCCGCCGCACGAAGGGCTCCGGAGGACCATCCATGCAAGACCTGCTCACCCAGCCGCATCTGCAGACCGTCTATCATCGGGCTTTGCGTCGCCTGGGGCGGACCGGGAGTCCGGAGGAGTCCGGCGAGGTCGACCAGGATCTTCTCGACGCTCTGGCCCGCGAGCTGTGCGCCGACCGCCGGGTCCCGGATGGCCTGCGTCGGGAGGTCTTGCGCGAGCTGGTCGGACCCACCCCCGGGGGCCTTCAGGCGCTGGCCTGGCTGTGTCGCAACCAGCCGGTGGAGGCCGGCGTCGCGATGAGCTTCGTCGCCGGCCTGTCCGCCGGGGACCCCACACCGGACGCGCTGGATCCGCGCGAGGCCGTCGAGGCCCTGGAGTCCATGATGCGGGCGATGGAGGCCTCGCGCAGCGGGCGTCTGGGGGTCGTGGTCCGGCTGTTGGCCAGCCCGCTCTTCAGCGAGGCGGGACGCAGCGCCGGACTCAAGCGGGTGGTCAGCGGGCCCTGGTTGACCCCGGGCGACCGTCGCACCCTGGTCGAGTGGGCCCTGGGGTTGGATGTCGCCGACGAGATCGCGGCCAGCTTCTCGCATTCCATCCCTCAGGCGCCGGTCAGCCTGGCCCGGACGGCCCTGCCCTGCCTGGTCGACCAGGGCGAGGACCTGGCCGGCGTGGTCCGCAGCGTGGTGGCCAACGCCGCCAGTTGGGCGGACCCGCGTCCCCTGCTGCAGGGGCTTCTGGACCTTCTGGAGCGCAGCGGGGCCGAGCTCCAGCCTGCCCTGCGCCGGCAGGCCCTGGATCTGTGCCGGCGCCACAAGGAGGCCCTGCTGCGCCGGCGCGCCTACCAGTTGGCCGCCAACACCGAAGGGCCCGATTTCCTTCAGGAGGCCCTGCGCGACCGGGACTTCGGGGTCCGCTCGTGGGCTCTGAGCCGCCTGAACCGCTCGAAGACCCAGGACTGAAGAAGCCGGGGAGGGTCGGACCATGAAGGTCGGAATCTTGCGTGGGCGCGAGGACAGCTTCCCAGATGCCCTGATCGCCAGCCTGAACGCCCTGGATGCCGGCCTGGAGGCAGAGTTCCTGCACGTGGGCGGCACCACGGCGGGCGAACCCTGCCCCTACCGGGTGATCGTCGACCGGATCTCGCATGAGGTGCCCTACTACCAGGTCTACCTCAAGCAGGCTTCCATGCAGGGGACCTACGTGATCAACAACCCCTTCTGGATGAACGTCGACGACAAGTTCTTCGGCTACGCCCTGGCCCAGCGCCTGGGGATCCCCGTCCCCCGGACCGTGGTCCTGCCCAACCGGGCCTACCTGGCCGACATCGACGCGGGGTCCCTGCGCAACATGTGGCCCATCGACTGGCCGGCGCGCCTGGCCGAGGTCGGCCTGCCCTGCATCATGAAGCCCGCCTTCGGCGGCGGCTGGAAGAACGTCTACAAGATCGCCTCGGTCGAGGAGGCCCAGGCGGCCTATGAGGCCTCGGGAACCCTGACCATGACGCTGCAGGAGTTCATCGACTGGGACGACTACATCCGCTGCCTGGGCATCGGGCGACAGGCCGCGCGGGCCATCCAGTACGTCCCCCGTCCCCTGGGCCAGGGGGAGTATATCCAGGACCGCTCGCGCATGAACCCCGAGCATCTGCGCCGGGCCGAGGAGTACAGCGTGCTCTTCAACCAGGCCATCGGCTACGACATGAACGCCATGGAGTTCGCCGTCCGGGGTGACACGCTGTACGCCATCGACATCACGAACTACGTGTGTGACTTCGACTTCCGCTCGCTGCGGGAGGCCCACTTCGGCTGGGCGGTGGACACCATGAGCCGCTTCATCGTCGAGGTGGCCCGTTCCGGCGCGCGCAACGCGCCTTGCGCCCACTTCCCCCCGCTTCATTGAGTGCCGGGCCCTCGGAGGAGCCGATGCCGGCTTGGAGAAGGCGCCTTCCCAATCCCGGGTGGAGGTTTTCCATGAAAGAGGGCGGCGCTTGGAGTTCGGGCGGCTTGAACCTGGAGGACTGTCTGGAGCGGACGGTCACCCTGGTCATGCGGGATATCGGCCCCTTTGTCGATTGCAACATCGGGTTCCAGGACGAGAGGTCCCGAACCCTCACCGGGCGGCTGGTCGGCCTGGAGCCGGAGGTCGGCGTCTGGATCGAGCCGGAACAGGTGGCCAACCAGGAGAACCGTCCCGGGCAGGGGTGGCGGATCCTGGTGCAGTGGCGGGACATCCTGGTCTTGATGCAGGCCGAGACCAGCCAGACCCCGACCTTGTCCCGACTTCCCGAGAAGCCCATCGGCTTCCGCTCCCGGATGGAGTGAGCCCAGGGGCCCAGCCGGGAACCCCGACCGAGAATCGGCGAGGGATTTTATGTCCCCGCCAGGAGCAAAAAGTTGCGGTTTGCTTGAGGCAAATGAGACTTTTTGCAACGACGCGGGGGCGGAAAAGACCCGCCGAGGCGACCGAGGGGGTTTCCGGTTGGGTTGCTAGGGCCCGCGCTGGGCCCTTCTGCGGGTCCTGAAAACCAGCCAGGTCGGCCACCGGCCTCAAAGAGGAGTGCAGACATGAAGGTTCACCAGACCTACGATCTCCTGGTCCTGGGCGGGGGGTCGGGGGGCGTGGCGGCAGCCCGCAGGGCCGGGGCCCTGGGGGCCCGGGTCGGGCTGTGCGAGGAGCGCCAGGTCGGCGGAACCTGCGTCCATCGCGGCTGCATCCCCAAGAAGCTGCTGGTCTATGCCAGCCAGTTCCCCGGCCTCCTGGAGATGGCCGGCGGCTATGGGTGGGAGGTCCCCCCCGCCCGCCTGGACTTCCGGCGCCTGCAGCAGGCGATCCGCGCCGAGCTGCAACGCCTGGAGGGGGTCTACCTCGGCATGCTGGAGAGGGCCGGGGTGGACCTGCACCGGGGACACGCCCGCTTCCTGGATGCCCACACCGTGGAGATCGAGGGGGTGCGTCTGCAGGGGCGCAAGATCCTCATCGCCACCGGCGCCCGCCCGTTCCTGCCGGAGATTCCCGCCGCCGGGGTGGCCTGCGTCTCGGACGACCTCTTCGAGCGCGAGACCCTGCCGAGGCGAATCCTGGTGGTGGGGAGCGGCTATATCGGATCGGAGTTCGCCAGCCTCCTGCACGCCCTGGGCTGCGAGGTGACGCTGGTCTTCCGCAGCCAGCGCCTTCTTCCGGGCTTCGACGACGATCTCCGCCAGGCCCTGACCGACTCCATGCGGGCCCGGGGAATCCGGGTCCTGGCCGGCACCCGGCTGGAGGGCTGCCATCTGGAAGGCGACACGGCCTGCCTGTCGTTGTCGGACGGATCGGAACTGCAGGTCGACCTGATCCTCTTCGCGACCGGGAGGGTGCCCAATACGCTCGGTCTGGGTCTTGACGAGGCCGGAGTGCAGGTGAGCCAGACCGGGGGCATCGTGGTGGACGAGTTCTCGTGCACCAACGTCCCCCACGTCTTCGCGGTGGGCGACGTGACCCAGCGGGTGCAGTTGACGCCCGTGGCCATCGCCGAGGCCCGAGCCCTGGTCGAGACCTTGTTCCGCAACAACCCGACCCGTGTCCGCCATGACCTCATCCCCAAGGCCGTCTTCACCACGCCTGCGGTGGCCTCGGTGGGCCTCTCGGAGAAGGAGGCCCGCTCACAGGACCGCCAGATCCGCGTCTTCCGGACCCGCTTCCGGCCCATGAAGTTCTCGCTGACTTCCCGCCAGGAACGGGTCATGATGAAGCTGGTGGTGGATGCGGTTGACGATCGGGTCCTGGGGGCGCACATGTTCGGGGAGGACGCTCCCGAGATCATCCAGGCCCTGGCCGTGGCCTTGGAGGCCGGAGCCACCAAGGCGGTCCTGGACCAGACCATGGCCCTGCACCCCACCTCGGCCGAAGAGTTCGTGTTGATGAGGGAGCCGGTCGCCGAGCCCAATCCCTGAAATCTGGGGGGACCAGACGACGTTGAGGGAAGGATGCCGATGGGACGAAAGCGCCAGAGTGCCAAGAAGAGGACTTCCAGCGCCCCCTCCGGGCGCTGCCCGCCCCAGACGGCGGGTGCCAGCCAGCCCCCTGCCCCCGTCGAGGGGCGGGTCTCGGCGACCGCCTCGGGCTCCGGGTCGGCGCTCCCTCCCTTGGCGGAGTGCGCGCTGGAGCCCCCGGGCAACCCTCCGGCAGTCCCCTCCCATGCCGCCTCGTCGCCCCAGAGGCCCGTCCTTTCGCTCCCTCCGGGCCCTCGCCTGGTGCGCACGGCCTGCTACGTGGACTTCGAGAACCTCTTCTATCGGGTGGTCGAGTCGGGCCGTGAGTTCAACACCCCCCGGGCCGTGCGCAGCCTGGTCGCCCTGAGCCGGAAGGTGTGTGGAGAGGGCTTCGCCCACACCGCGGTCTATGCCAACTGGGACAGCATCACGGCCAGCGCCCGTTTTGCCCAGAACGACTGGGCCCAGGTCGGCTGGCGGACCGTGGCCGTGCCGACCCGCGAGGATCAGGTCAGCGACCGGGTCGTCAAGAACCTGGTCGATTTCGTGATGAGCCTGGACATCCTGGAGGAGGCTCGGGACCGGGGCTTCGAACACCTCTTCCTGGTCACCGGGGACGCCGACTTCTGCGAGGTGGTCGAGCGCCTGAAGAGGTTGCGTCGCCAGGTCACGGTGGTGGCCCTGAAGAGTTCGATGAGCTATCGACTGCGCCAGGCCGCCGACCGGGTCTTCCTGTGGGAGGTCGACGAGATCGCCGGCAAGGCGACCTTCCCGCTGCGGCCGGCCCAGCGCCCGCCCAAGGTCTCGCCGGGCCTGCGCCGCGACCCTGACGCCAGCGAGCTCGACCTTCTTCGCCAGGCCCTCGCGGCGGCCCAGGACGATGTGGGCGGGGCCCAGGTGGACTGGGAGACGGTCCGGGATGACTACTACCTTCCCCTGGCGCGATGTGCTCCCGAGGAGGCGGACGCCCTGGTGCGGGACCTGGCCCACGCCGGGTTCATCCTTCTCGAACCGCAGCGAGTCCGCGACGGCTCGTGGCGAAACTTCCTGCGAATCCCGGTTTGAGGACCCCATGAGCTTTCTGGACTCCGATTTTCCCCGACTGGAATCCACCTGGATGGGCGCTCGACGCGAGCTTCCCAGCGAAGCTCGCCATCAGGTGGCCTGGGTGGACGAGGCCAGCGGCGAGGTCCGGGGCTTCGTCCTGGTCCCGCCGGAAGCCGGCCCGGAAGCCTTCTGGGAGGCGCTGGTCCAGGCCGTGGTCGAGCCCCGGCAGGGGCTTCCCGGTCTTCCGGCCCGCCTGCTGGTCGAGGAGACCTCGCTGCAGGAGACCTTGCAGGAGCTGCTCCAGGGGACCGGGATCCCCGTGGAGGTGAGTCCGCGACTGCTGGCCGGCGAGGCGCTGGAGAAGTCCGCCAGGCGCCTGGCCCGCGCCGCGGGTTATCTGAGCCGGGAGGACGCCGAGCCCGCGTCGGTTGCGGCCTTCTTCGATTCGGCCGCCCGCTGGGCCGCCCTGGAGCCGTGGATGGCCTTGGAGGACTCGGATCTCCTCCTCCTGGACGGGTTGGCGGATTCCCCCCTGGTGGCCAGCGTCATGGGGGCGAACAGTCCCGACCAGGGCCTGGCGCTCTTCGCCTCGGTCGACCAGTTGGCGGCCTTCCTGGAGGATTCGCGTCAGGTCCGCCTGTTCATGCAGTTCGCCCCGCCCGAGGTGGCCGGTCCCGTCGTGCAGGCCGAGATCGCCCGGCATGGTTGGCCCCTGGCGGATCCGGACTGGATTCCCGTGGCCTCCAACCCCGGAGATCCGCGCCCCTTTGCCGGCCCGGCAGACCTCCGCCTGCTGAGCCGGGTCATGGAGGCCATCGAGGTGTATCTGGAGTCCGACCTCCCCGGCCAGGAGCCGGTGGTGGACGAGACGCTGGCGCTCGCCGACGGTTGCTCCTTCCGGGTGACCCGTCAGCGCTGGTCCACTGAGGCGGCCCCACCGACGCGGCGTCCCGGGCGCAACGAGCCCTGCTGGTGCGGGAGCGGTCGGAAATACAAGAAATGTCATCTGGACCATGACCAGCAGGCATCCCGACCCTCCGACGCCATCGGCCCGGGTTCCAAGGACTCTTCAGGCGGGTAGGATCCCCATCAGGGGAAGGACGTTCCGCGAGGAGGAGCCGACATGCAGGGCGATCGGGCAGCCGTCAACTGGTCTCTTCTGGTGCTTCGCCTGGTGGTGGGCATCATCTTCATGGCCCACGGGGCCCAGAAGCTCTTCGGGGCCTTCGGCGGGCAGGGCATGGAAGGCCTGCTGGGGATGCTGGGCCCGGTGGCGTGGCTGGTGGCCATTGGCGAGTTCTTCGGTGGAGCCGGCCTGGTGGTCGGCTTCCTGGCGCGCTTCTCGGCGGCCGCCAACATGCTGACCATGTTCGGAGCCATCTGGATGGTGCACGGCAAGAACGGCTTCTTCGCCTCTTCGGGAGGGTTCGAATACAACCTGGCCCTGCTGGGCCTGCTCTTCCCGATCCTGGTGGCGGGGCCGGGGGCGTTCTCGGTGGGGCGCTTCCTCCCCTTGCCCAAGGCCTCGGACGCTCCGGGTCCGTTGAAGGTCCTGGAGTAGGCTACCAGGACAGGATGGGCCAGCCTCGCGACCGGGCCAGGCGGCGCAGGCGCGGATCGGGGGCCACCACCCGCGGATTCCCGACCCGCTCCAGCATCGGAAGATCCGTGTAGGAGTCGCTGTAGAAGTAGGAGTCCTGCAGGTCGACCTGGTGGTCTTCGGCCCACTTCTCGGCTCGGGCCACCTTTCCGGAACCATAGCACAATGGCTTCTCGCAGGTGCCGATCATCCGGCCCTGCCCATCTTCCAGCGGGCGGTTGGCGATCCAGGCGTTGAAGCCCCAGGTCTCGGCGGCTTCACGGGCGGCGTGGTGGAAGCTGGTCGTCAGGAGCACCAGCAGGTGGCCCGCCTTCTGGTGCCAGTCCAGGGCCTGGCGCGCACCCGGCCGCAGGCGATGGCGGATTTCGCGGTGGAACCAGTCGCGGGCTCGGTGCTCCAGGTCCGCCATCGACCGGTTGCGATAGTGGGCCAGGGCCACCTCGGCCGTCGACTCGGCGTTGACCAGCGAGAGGTGGTACAGTCCCGCCCAGTACAGGACCTTCACCAACTGGACCAGCGAGAGGTTGCCGTCCCGGCGTTCGGCTCGGGCCCAGAGGATCGCGCTGTTGACGTCGATCAGGGTGCGGTCCAGGTCGAAGAAGGCTGCAGTCCGGCTCATGGAGACCTGCAAGAGGTTCTGCGGAGCCGGTGCCGGACCCTTTGCCGGAATTGCGGTCAAGGTCGGCCCGGCTGGCGCAGTGGAACTCCGACCGGGATCAGGTACAGCGGCAGATGTTCCTCGGGCAGCCCCAGGACCCGCGAGACCTGTGCGTCGTCGAAGGCGGCCAGGGGAGTGGCCCAGAGCTCCAGGGCGATCGCCTGCAGCAGCAGGTTCTGGGCCGCGTGTCCCGCCTCCAGGTGGAGGTAGCGCGCGGCTCGTTGGGCTCCATAGCGCATCAGGACGCGCTGGGGATCCGCAGACAGGGCGAAGATCGCAGGGGCCTGACGCGGCCAGTCCTGACCCGGGCAGGCGGCCGTGAGCTCGGCCCGCAGATCGCGCCTCGAGCGGACCTGCAGGGTGTGGGAATCGGGCAGGTACTCGCCCAGGCCTTCCGGGGTGGCCACCATGAGTCCCAGAGGGTGCAGGGCGCCCGCCGAGGGTGCCGTGCGCAGGCCGCGGGGGTCGCTCAGGCCCTGGCAGGCCCAGGCCAACTGGCCGATCTGGTCCGGCTGCAGGGCGGTCGGCTGGAAGTCTCGCCGCGAGCGGCGGCGGGACAAGGCGAGCTCCAGCGTGCACGATCCGCTGGCCGAACGTGGGGGGGGCAATTCCAGCAGGGAGCTTTCGTCCGGGTTCTCGCTCATCGGTCTACTCCGGTTCGGGATCTGGAGCCTGGAGGGGTCCGGCGGGTCCGTCCGCGCCCTTCGCCGAGTCCGCGCCTCCTCCCTGGCCGGGCCTGGAGGATTCCCGGCTCGGGCCCGAAATCCGGGGCACTCATGGAAGGGCTGCGCGTCGAGAACCTCTCCGTCCGCAAGGGGGGCTCCGAGATCCTGCACCGGGTCTCGTTTGAGGTCGCCCCCGGCGAACGGATCGGCCTGGTGGGCGGCTCGGGCGCCGGAAAGACCACGCTGTTGCGGGCCCTGGTCGCCTTGGACCCGGACTTCTCGGGCTCCTTGACCTGGCAGGGGAGCCCCATGCGGGATCTGGGACCACGGACCTGGAGGCGCACCCTGGTGCTGGTGGGCCAGCGCCCCGCCATGTTCGAGGGCTCCGCGGCCGAGAACGTGCTCGCGGCCGCGCGCCATCACGGCCTGGAGGTCGATGCGCAGGCCCTTCTCCGGGATCTGGACCTGGCCGGCGTTGGCGACCGGGAGGCCCAGGCCCTCTCGGAGGGGGAGCGGCAGAGGGTGGCGCTGGCCCGGGCCCTGGCCATCCGACCCGCCATGCTCTTGTTGGATGAGCCGACCTCGGCCCTGGATGAGCCCCGAGTCCGCCTCGTCGAGGAGCTCCTGGCCCGGACCCCGGTGGGCTGGATCCTGGTCAGCCACGATCCGGCCCAGGTCGAGCGCCTGACCGGGCGGCAGATCCGCCTGGAAGGGGGCCACCGGGTGCCCCTGAGTCCGGGAGGCTCGGCATGAGCCAGGGCTTGGGCTCGCTGGATTTCTGGCGACTGGGCATGCTGGGGCTGTACGTCGGGGCCGTGCTGCTCATGATGTTCCGCATGCGCCTGCCGGCCGCGCGCGAGTCCTTCCTGGCCATGCTGCAGGGCGCAGCCCAACTGGCGATCATGGGCTCGGTCCTGCTCTTCGTCTTCGAAGTCGACCACCTGGCCCTGTCGGTGGCCCTGCTGCTGGTGATGGTCCTGGTGGCCGCCCGGACGGCTGCCCGGCGCATCGACCGACGCGCCGCCACCTTCCGCTTCGCCCTGGGGTGCATCGGCCTGGCCACGGGGGCCATCCTGGTCCCGATGGCGTTGGCCCGGGTCTTCGAACTGCGCCCCAGCTTCCTGATCCCCGTCTCCGGGATGGTCATCGGGAACGCCATGAACGCGACAGCCCTGGCCTTGGAGCGTCTGCGTTCCGATCTGAAGCTGCAGAGGGATCGGGTGGAGGCCTGGCTGAGCCTGGGCGTGGACCCCGACACGGCCATGGGCTCTTCAGCGCAATCCACCCTGCACGCGGCCCTGATCCCCAGTCTCAACAGCCTCAAGACCACCGGGGTGGTGCATATCCCGGGGATGATGACCGGCATGCTCCTGGGCGGTCAGAGCCCCATGAAGGCGGCCGAGATGCAACTGACCATCCTGGCCCTGATCTTCATCGCGGCCCTGTTCAGCGCGCTGCTGGTGACCCGGCTGGCCCGCCGGCTCTTCTTCACGGATCTGGAAGCCCTGGACCTGCCCGACTGAGGCCGGCTCTGCCACCTGGGAGCAAGGGGCGACCGGGTGAAAGAAACCTATGGGGGGGTGGAGCCGGGCCCAATTCGCGGCGCCGACAAGGGATTCGGGGGCGATCAGGGCGCATGGAGAGCGTCCTTGGGCCGAGACGGAGGGTGCTTGAGGAGGCCGGGTGTGTTCGCGGAGCCACAGTTGTCCCTTGACAGTAGTCGCCGGCAAGGCGACTCCGACCTTCGGATGCCCCTGACACGAATCACCTTCTCGAGGTCCGAAATCGCCGACCGCTGTCAGGCGACTGCTACCCGCCGATGGTCAAACACCTGACCGTTCCTTCGACTGGAGCCGATCCGAAAATCTTGGCTGTTAGGCGCTTGACAAGCGCACATCCGGAAAAGTGGAGCCAGTCCAGATCTTCAAAGAGCTGAAGTCCCACTACCAACTCGATCGCCTCCCCTCCACGAAGTCACACATCGTGGAGGCCCTCATCTACACGGCCATCCTGACTCTCATCGTGAGCCGGAAGCTCCTGGTGACCCTGCGCCGGGCAGGACGGGTCGGGGCCGATCGAGCACCGGGGCGCCGATGGGCGACCGTGTTCCACTCGTGCGCCGCCCGCTTGCTCGATCTGCTGCTGAACGCCGCCTCCACCACGGAGCAATGGCTCAGGCTTGAGGACTTCCTGGCCCGAGAGTTCCTGGACCCAAACCGTTCAAGAGCCCGCAATCTCAGCGTCTCGTGGGCTTAACCGAATGCAGATGCTCCAGACCCGAAAGGGCAAGAAAGTGGAGTGTGGGTAAGTCCAGAAAATCCCGTAAAATCGCTTAACCGATCACGGATGGGGCATCCAGCCAATATCGGTGCTCCAACCGCGCAGAAGTTCGTGGAGACGACCATTGCGAACTTCCACCACTCCTGCCGAGGACGAGAAATCCGTGCCGGCACTGTATAGAACTTCTTTGCCATCCAGGGAGCCACTGATGGCCTGAAGGCCATCCCCGAAAAAGTACACTCTGCGAAGGACAGTCTCCTTGTGACTGTTCAAGTCTTGCTGGAAGACTGATCTTCCTCGAAGGTAGCAGAGCATCCGACTTGCGCCCAGCCAGGTGGGAGAGTACGCTTCTCGTGCCACCAGGGTCTTCCTTTGCTCGCTCCAGTCATATAGAATAACGTTCCAGTTGATGTCACAATAGGCGAACTCTACTCCCTCAGGAGACCACTCTGGATTCCCAAGCGCCGAGCATTCTCCGAGATCCTGAAGCGTCGGTTCATAGGACCCGAGGTTGGAGATCGCTGCCAATTTATAAATTGCAGTACCGGGCCACTTGATGACAAGAATGGCCTGGTCGGGATGGTTTGGCCGCACGGATGCCGCAAAGACTTCAAATTCAAGCAACTTCGTGGACAAAATTTTGCCGGTCTCGGTCAGCAGGAGCATCGTGGATGTCCCTACCGGGTCGATGTTGACCGCAAAGACGACGAAGCCTTCTCCTCGTCGGTCTGCCTTGTCCAGGTGGTAGGCTGGGGAGGCGAAGACTGTGGAGAGGCTCCCGTCACGATGCCTGATGCACAACTCGCCATCCATTACAAGGAAGAAGTCGCTGGCAGGCCCTGTCCATTCAGGGCCTGCCAGCGACCACAAGCGGAACGCTGCTGCCAAAGCCACAACCAGCAAGAACCTCCACCAAATTCTTCCGGCACAGAATACTTTAGAGATTCGGGCTAGCGCAGCCATGGCAGCAACTCCTCAATTATCCCAGCCTGGCAGCGTGATCGGCCTGCCCGGTTCCAATGACCTGCAACACTTTCGAAGCATATCCTCGACCCAGGTGTAGCACGTGCTGGTTCTCAAGTCATAATCCGGAGGATTCTTCGCAGATTTCTTGATCTCTCGCTCCAGGCAGCCCTGGTCACAAACCAGATTATAGAATCCGGTCCCAACGCAGTGACGTCCCTATCCATGTCCCCAACCAGGAAGATCATACCGGTGATTAGTGCGAACTTGACCCTTGGTGATATCTCCTGGCTTCGCTCCGTAAGAGTACGTCGTGCCATCGATTTCAATGAAGGTATGGTAGCCGATGGGCCACGCACCCTCGGCGAGGGGTCTATAGCACACTTTGACGTCCAGACCATCCGGGTCAATGAAGTTACTGGGGGAGCTCCTTCCGTAGCGGTAGGGGTAGTCAGGATCCAGGATCCCAAGAGGGTCTCGCCTGAGGAAGTGACCTCGCGCAGGGTCGTAGTGCCTGTGCCGGGCATAATAGAGGCCAGACTCCTCATCCAGGAACAGCGAAGCGTATCGGGCGGAGTTCTCGCACGTCCCCGAGGTGGCCATCTGTACGCCATACTCATCATAAGCATACGTATCCGTCACCGCCCCCGTCTCGTCGGTCAGGGCCAGCACGCTGCCCAGCGCATCGAAGACGTAGTAGCGCTCGTTGCCGTCGCCATCGACAATCGCGATGAGGCCGTTGGGGCCCAGCACGTAGCTGGCCTTCGGGGCACCGGTGCCATCGGTCTCGTTGAGGACCTGGGACAGGCCCAGGATCCCGCTCGGCACCCAGTCGTAGTTGGTCTCGGCGCCCGATGGTTCGCGGCGCCAGGTGCGCAGTTCGTCGCCGTTGTAGCGGTATTCCGCGGAGGTCAGGTCCGGCAGGATCACCCTGGCCAGGCGGTGGGCGGCGTTCCATTCGTAGCGGGTCGGGTTGGCCTGGGCCGGGTCGTCCTTCTCGATGAGCTGGCCTGCCCGGTCCCAGCGGAAGCGCGTCGAGTTCATCGCCACCAGTTCGTCAGAGGCGTCGTACTCGTACAGCTCGTCGGAGTCCGCCACAACACCGTCGTCCGGGGACGTCAGGATGGGCGGTCTCTTCTTCAGCAGCCGGTTGCCGGCCGGGTCGTACTTGTAGTGGGCTCGCAGGGAGTCGTTCTCGTCCACCCGCACCAGCCGGGAGAGGGCGTCGTAGTTGAAGTCTTCGATTACCGCCGCTTCGGGGGACTTCGTCACCATCCGTCGGGTTCGGTTGCCGGCCCGATCGTAGCGGTACTCGAGGTGATACAGGAGGGTGGCGTCCTTCTCCCAGAGCATCCGGGTCACCCGGGAGTCGTGGTCGTAGGTGAAGTCGCAGCTCACGCCGTTGGGGTAGACCAGGGAAGCCAACCGGCCGGCCTCGTCGTACTGGTAGGTGGTGGTCTTCCCCGCCCGGGTGACCGTGGTCAGGTGGTTCCCGGCGTCATAGCCGTAGGCCGTGGCCGTTCCGTGGATGTCGGTGAGGCTGCTCAACCGGCCCGCATCGTCCCAGGCGAAGCCCAAGGTGTGGTCGCCCGGGTAGGTCAGCGAGGTCAGGTGGCCGTTGGCGTCGTACTCGAAGGTCGTCTCCTCGACATCTGAGCCGTAGGTCCGGGCGCCGTAGGGGAAGCTCCCATAGGTGCCCCCTCGGAGGCTGGAGGCGCCGACGCGGCGCCCCTCCGTATCGTAGCTGAACGCGAAGGAGGAGCCGTCGTCGAAAGCTCGCTCCGTCACCTGGCAGGTCACGTCCCGGTAGAGGGTGGTCGCGTGGCCTTCGGCGTCCGTGGTCACGGTGGTCCCGCAGTAGGGCGGATGCTCGACGGTGGTGACCTGTCCCATCGGATCCACCGTCCGGACCTGCCGGTCGAGGTCGTCATAGCTGAACTCGTAGGCGTGGCCGTTGGGGTCCACCTGGCGGACCAGGTTGCCAAAGAGGTCGTAGGAGTAGGAGACCGCCCCGCCGGCGGGGTCGAGGACCCGCGTCAGTTGGTTCAGGCTGTCGAACTCGAAGCGGGTGCCGCGGTTGAGCGGGTCGGTCACGGTCATGAGGTTCCCGTTTCCATCGTAGACCATCCGGGTCGTGTTCCCCAGGGGAGTCCGCACCAGGGTGGGGCGGTTCAGGAGGTCATATTCCCGCGTGCTCCTGTGTCCCAGCGCATCCACGACGGCCACCTGGTTGCCCACCTGGTCGTGCTCGAAGGTCGTGACCTGACCCAGTCCGTTGCGAACCTCCACGAGGTTGCCGTACTGGTCGTAGGTGAACTCGGCTGTGGCGGGATTGGCCCCGGGCGGGGTCACCTTCTTCAAGAGCCCGTCCGGGTGGTATTCGTAGGCCGTGGT